>Ga0209483_1002560_pt1 | contig 12606 bp, 8 predicted proteins | sample NGEPerA_FD_184508 | JGI IMG/M metagenome (GOLD analysis project Ga0209483, IMG submission 184508) | Arctic peat soil microbial communities from the Barrow Environmental Observatory site, Barrow, Alaska, USA - NGEE PermafrostL2-A... | ecosystem: Environmental > Terrestrial > Soil > Wetlands > Peat... | reverse complement strand
AAATAAAATATAGTCATATCCCGGTACTTGGACCATTGCGAATCGCTGAATTGAGGATTTCTGAGACTAGCCATCTTTCTTTTTAGTACAATTTTCCTGGCGATCGTTTCCAGCAATTCGACCTTTGCTGCAAAATCGCCCCGAGATTCTGCGTCTCAAAGCAACCCCACACCGGCCGCGGTTTCCGCCGACAGCGCATCCCCGTCGCCGCAATTTTCCTATCTCCTCAGCAACGGCGTCACACTCGTTCGCCAGCCGCGCGAGCCTGCGACCTGTGAGACCGGCATCGCAGACGGCAAAATCACCATGAACGCCAAAGGGCAAGTCTGCGTCTGCGACGGCGCAGCCAAACAATGGAAAACCGTCGGCACCGGCGCGGGCTGTGTCTGGTGAATGCCGATGTTTGGGCGATCCATTGGGCTTTTTTTGTTTTTGCTGCTGCTGGCATGTACGACGGCAGCGCAGGCGCAAAGCGTCGGCGGTTCATGCTCCACCGTTCCGTCTGGCTCGCTCGCTTCGATCAACAGCAAGCTGCTGATCTGCAACGGCACGACATGGGCGCTCATCGAAGGCTTTGCCACAAGCGGCAATGTCGGGATCGGGACGACGGCGCCAGAAACGCTTTTACATTTAAATGGGGCAAATCCAACAATCAGATTCAAATACAACGCCGGAAGTAATTATAACGATATATATGCCGACGGTAACAACAGTTTAAACTTTGGCAGAAACGGCGCGACAAAAGTAATCTTTGACTACCTTGGCAACGTCGGGATTGGAATTACGAATCCAAACGTGCCGCTCACTGTTAGTGGCAGCAATAACCAGGTAAACGTGACGAGTAGCTCAAATACATGGGGACTCTTGATAACTGCGCAGGGCGCAGGTGGCGCAGCGTGTACGAGTGGCGGTGATTATCATTGCTCGCTTGGAGGCGATCAAAAATCTGTAGGACTTATAAATGTAAATAACGGTGGCATTATTTTTGGAACAAATAATGCGAATAGTATGGTGCTTAATCCGTCAGGCAACGTCGGCATCGGGACGACGAGTCCGGCCGCAACACTCCATGTACATCCCACAACCAATGAAAATTTCACGGTTGGAACGAGCACTCCCTTGAGCACCGGTGTTTACATTCAAAGTCTCAATGATGCGGTCAACGCGTATGAGGGAATGGCTTTTGCGGCAAGCGCTTATTATTTCGCGCAAGGCAACGTCGGCATCGGAATCGCGTCCCCCGGAGCGAAGGTAGATATTGAAGGCGGTTCCTCCAGCGTTGGGCTCCTTGTCAACGGCAACACCCAGGCCAATACGCATGGGATATACGGGTACTCTTGGACAAGCGGCTTTCAGGCGATGCATGCCGGCGCGGAGGCCTCCGGTGCCTACGCGGTGGTTGCACAAGCAGATGCCTCCGGTGCCATCGCTCTTATTGCTCAGGGCGGCGGCGGTGCCTGCCAGTTCAATTATGGGTATAGCAGCTGGAATTGCAGCTCCGACGCGCGGCTCAAGCAGGATATAAAGCCGGTCGAGAACGCGCTGGACCGCCTCGCGCTAATCAAGGGCGTAACCTTCCGCTGGAGGGCTGACCCGCGTACCGGGGAAAAGATGGGGGTCATCGCGCAGGACGTGCTCAAGGCGTTCCCGGCTGCAGTGACACTTGATGTTCATCCAAAAGGGTCGGCGACTTCGTACTACAGCGTCGACTACAATTCTCTCGTCGGTCCCTTGATCTCCGGCGTGAACGAGTTGAACGCCCGTACCGCTGCACTTCAAACCGGCAACGACGATCTGCGCGCGCTCGTAGCCGCGCAGGGCCATGAAATTACCGCGCAGAGCCGCGAGATCGAGGAATTGAAGGCCGAGATCAGAACGACCCATCGATAGCCCTCTGGGTTTCCTGGGCCTTACTCGATGCCTCAGTTGGGCCAGATGTCGATGACGCGTCGAACGGTCGAGGCCGACGCTACGGGCGACGGTTCTAGCTGCCGCCTTCGATTCGCCGCGCCGCATCCCTCGCCTGCGCCGTTGTAAGGGAAGGCTTTCGGCCAACCCGGACGCCCGCGCTTCGCTGCCGCCAATCCGGCGGGCCGGGCCACTCGCTGTGTATACGCGGCGGCGGTGAGGATAGCGCGGTTATCGTTCTCCAGCACGTCGAGCCTGGTTGCGAGATAGGACGATAGGACGAGTGATCGTCGCGCGGCTCGGCCGTTATGCCGAGATCGGCAGAGAGAAACGCAGACCCTAGCTGGGCAACCAGCTCCTCTGCCGCATAGCCAGCATCGCCCCAGCGCTTGCGGCCGAATTCGCGGTTCAGCCGCGGCTCGTGCCGCGTCCAGTGGGTCAGCTCGCACCGGTTTTGGCGGCGAAACTCTCGGCACCGGCAATGCGCTTCATAGGCAGCCCCGCCGCGGTTAACCGCGGCGGGGCGTCGCCGTCACCGGTCGCGCGGTTCCCACAAAGCGATGTGGCTGGAACCGTCTTCGCCGGGCTGTTCGAGCTTGACGAGGCGGCAGCGAACCCAGTTCGGCCCGAATTCGGGGGCCGCGATCTTGAGGTTCACGTAGGTCTCGCCGCTCGACTTCGCCACCTGGCTCCAGCCGGCGCCGACTTCGTAGCGCTGTCCGGCATAGACCCGGTGATCGGGGGCGTTGTCGGACATCTTCTCGACCGGGAAGATCGTGAGCGATGCGGCGGCGTTAAGGGTCTTCAACGTACCGGTGAAGGCGCCGTTGTCTTGCTTGGTGAAGGTACCGAGGGTGATAGCCATGACTTGATCTCCTTACTTGGGTTTGGGTTTCCGCAGGACCGTTCCTGCGTTGGCTCGCGCTCAGAGACCGCAAAGGGCGATGCCGGCACCGCGAGCGAGCGAGCGGCCGCAGCAGAGCGGAGGACCCGGGAGACGGAAGAATTTGGAGCGGCGGTTTCGCCGCGCCCGCGAGGAGGCCGGCTTGCCGGCCGGGGAAATTCTTTTGACGACGGGTTGTGGGCGGCGCCTGCGGGATCTAGCGCTTGCGGAGCCAGCAGGGACGGCATGCGGAACCACCAAGAAAGGTGACCATGGCATTCACCCCGACGACAAAAAGCAGCGACAGGCGCCCTTAACCGTTGTTGGCCCAACCTTGACGCTGCGGGTGATCAGCCCGGATCGATGGAGAACCAACAACCGGCCTGATCGGTCAAAGCCCACCCGCTCGCGGTCGAAACCGGCGAGCCAGCGTCGCGTGAGCCCGCGAGCACCGTGTGCCCCAGGGGCCGAAGCCTCCGGGCCGAGAACGCCGTCAGGCGGCTCGGTTCACGAGGACCCGGCGCGCGGGCTCGCCCGCGCGGGCGCCATCTCTTACGCGAGTGTCGACAGGCGATCTGCTAGCTTTGATTGCGATTTCGATTCGAAATGCGGGTCTCTTCGAGACGACTGGCGAAGCAATGTGGTCGCAGTAGCGCTGCGAGGATTAGGGAGGCGTAAATGCAGATCGCCGATCTGCGCATCGATAATTTCCGGGGAATCCGCAGCGGTCACGTGCGCTTCGGTCGGCACACTGTCTTGGTCGGCCCGAACAACAGCGGCAAGACGACGGTCATCGAAGCGCTGGCACTGCTGTTTGGACGCGACCGGATGGTTCGCACCCTCACGGAGCACGACTTCTTCGGCGGTGACCCGCAGCCGGCCGATCGGATTCACCTGATAGCGACGATCATCGACTTCACGGGTGACGAGCCGGCGGATCATCCCGATTGGTTCCGCGATGACCGCGGGGTTCCGAAGTGGTGGGATCCTGCGAGGTGCCGCGTGTCGAGCACCCGGGACGATCCGACCTGGCGGCTTGCGTGTCAGATTGGTTTTTGCGCGCGATTCGATCGTCCGTCGCTGGAGGTGGAGACGGCGCGTTACTTCCACGATGACGACGCCATGGCGGATGTTTTTCTTGAGGAGGTCTGGGCGGCGGTACCCGCGCGATTGATCAGGGATATCGGGTTTTTCCTGGTTCCGGCCAGCCGCACCTGGGATCGTGTGGTTTCTTTCGGCTCCGAGCTCTTTCGCCGGGTGGTCGCTTCGGGGAACGGTCAGCCAGCCGAATCGGTGCTAGGCGAACGCGACCGCCTGCGAGCGCCGGAGCAGCCACTTGAGGCCGATCCTCATCTGGAACCGATCGTTTCCAGGCTCAATGCAGAGCTGGCGGGCTTTTTCCGGACCCGGCCGAGGCTGCATCTTCGGGTGACAAGCACCGACAGCGACGGCCTGCTCGAGGCCGTCGTGCCGCACTATGTGCAGACCGGCGCGGCGCTGGGCTTGCCAACGCGACGTCACGGCAGCGGCCTCATCTCGCTTCAGCACCTCTTGCTGCTGTTACAGTTCGGACGGCAGCGGGCGGAGGCGCATGAAGGGTTCTGGATGGCGCTGGAGGAACCGGAACTGCATGTGCCGCCGCCGTTGCAGCGGCGTCTCGTTCACCGAATCCAGGCTCTATCGACGCAGACCTTCGTGTCGACGCACTCGCCGATGGTCGCCGCCATCTCCGACCCGCAGGCGGTCGCAGTCCTGCGCAATGACGGTGGCGTACTGTCGTGCGCGTCCCTATTGGCCGAACCGCTGCCGGGCGCGACGACCAATGCGGTGCGTAAGCTTTTCCAGCTTAACCGCGTCGATACGATTGCCGCTCTGATGCACGACGTCGTCCTGGTTCCTGAGGGGAGGATCGACCACGAATGGCTGAAGCTGCTCGTCCACGCCGTTGATCTTCACCAGGGGTGGGATGTGACGGACGAAAGCCGCTTCGGGGACTATGTAGGCGTCATCCCGACACATGACGCCGCAGTAGAAGCGACCGCGGCTGTTCTGGACCGGCTTCATCCGCGTGTGACGGCTCTGGTCGACGGCGACACCACTGGTGTCGGTTATGCGCGGGCGCTCGCCGTCGCAGTGCCTCGACCTGCGGTCATTCTCCGTTGGCCGAATGCCTGGACTATCGAAGACGTCGTGGGATGGATACTTGAGGCAGAACCCGCGACGGCGCTCGCGGCGCTGCGAGGCCAGATGAACCCGGCGCCAGCGTCGATCCCGGCGCTCGTCGGACGGCTCAAGTCCGACGATCGGACGGCGCATGGACTGAAGCAGGACCAGATCGCCTACGAGGCCGTGGCCGACATCATCGGTGCGACGGAGGCCTGCTACCGACGGGCTCAGGAGCTGTTGAACGCCGTAACCGATGCTTTGCTCGGCGGCGACAATCCGCGGTTCACGGTAACGCCGACCGAAAGTCCGCATATCCGGATTTTCCGACCGTGACGCTTTTCGCCGTGGAGGGCGTTGCCGGCTCGGGCAAGACCTTTAGGCTAATGGAAGCCCTGGGCGAGGCACTCGCTATAGCGCCGCTGCGGGAAGGCCAGCGTGTGCTGGCGGTGACCTTCATGCACGGCGCGCGGCGCCGACTGAACGAAACGCTGCGCGACGTCGCGGGGATTAGCGGGCGCTTCGAGTGTATGACCGTCGACAGCTTCGCGTGGCGGCTCCTGCGACGCTGGCGTGGTTTGGCCGCCGCGCTCGGCGTCCTGCCGGCGCGGGAGGACCAGTACGATGCGCAATGCGACGGCGCGGGTGCGCTCCTCGAACGGCCCGAGGTACGCGGGTGGGCCGCGACGAGTTTTCCGATCATCGTGGTCGACGAAGCGCAGGACCTGAAACCCCAGCGTTTGCGGATGATCCGCGCCCTCACCGAGTCGGCCCGCACACTGATCGCCGCGGATGAGTTTCAATGCCTCGACGCAGCCTTGCGGCCGAACCCGCTGATAGCTTGGTTGCATCAGGCTGGTCGGCCTGAACTCTTGACCCAGGTCCGCCGGACGCGGGTGCCGGCGCTGCTGACGGCAGCGACAGCGATCCGGGGCGGCGCTGCTGCCGTCGCAGGCCAAGGATTTCAGATCATGACGGCGCAGGGTGTGCCGATGGCCGCGGCGTATCTCGCCAACGCGATCGCTTGGCGCCGAGGTGGAAAGGTCGCGGTGATCACACCATCGTTGCGGGGCAATTTCGCGCGCGATGTCGTTCAACGTGTTTGCCAGCAGGCTTGCGGCAAGCAGGGAAACGGACCCTACGCGATCCGCTGGGAGCGGTCGGAGGGCGACGAGGTCGCGGCCTTGATCGAAGGTCTCAACCTCGGGGCTAACTCGCCGATGGCAGAAACGCTCGCCGCCCTTGGGTGTCTGCCACGGTCGGGTGCTGTCCGCGCGACCGGCGTGTGGGTACGCCACCAGGCGCGAGCAGCGGGGAGGACCGAGTTCAGCCGTGTCGAGATCGAAGAGATTATCGCGCGCCAAGTCGCAACCCGGCGACAGCGCTATGGGGCTGACAACTACGAGTTCACGTCCATGACGGTACAACAGGCCAAGAATCGCGAGTTCGATGGCGTCTTTATCCTGTGGCCGTATCAGGTGGGCGGGGATGCCGAGCACAAGCGGCGTCTGCTGTACAACGCGGTCACGCGCGCGCAACGATGGTGCACGATCGTTGTACAGGGTCCGGAGCTACTACAGGGCGCTCCATTCGGCTGAGGTCGCGCGCAGGGCGCTGTCGCCTTCTTACGGTAGTCGAGAGGCAGCAGACCTCCATTGGCCCGCATCTACCACAAACGGTTTGGTGCGGGCCGGCGTTCGAAGCCGAGAACCGCAGGAGGTCAAATCGTTCCTGGGCTTCGACACCGAGATAGCCGCCCCTCCGATGGATGGCGTTCGATCTAGCGTCGAGCGAGCGTTCGCCCCATATGGCCGGAAGTTGGCCAGGATTCTCCTGGACGCGGTCGATTGATCGAGTTGATGTCGAGATTCTACGATCAGATTCAGGCGCGCAGCAAAGGCGCTTGGGTGGTTCACCACAGCCAGAAGACTGCCGCGACGGTCAACGGCGCGGCGGAGTTTCCGGCCCTGGATGCGGCGGGCAAGGCGGCGGCCCTGCTTTCGCAACTGGCGGCAACTGCTCAGACCACCCTCGACAAGGCCCGGGTGCATGCGCTCGCCAAAGCCGCGGGCTTGAATCCGAGGATCGAGCTTCCGGAGCTCCTCAGGGTCCTGGAGCAGCGGCGCCTCATTGATAGGTCGGCAACGGGCGACGTCGAGGTTTTGGGCTTGACCAGCCGAGCCACCGTCCAGCATGCGGCCGATATATTCGAGGAACAGGATCCGACACCGGAGGAGCGGGCATCCATCGCCCTTGCGGAGGTGACATCGAATGCGCCGGTCCCACAGGCGCAATTGATGGAGTTCGTATCCGACGAGTTCAGGTTGGGGTCAGCGCAATGCGGGGATCTGCTGATCAGGTCCGAAACTGTTGGTTTTGTCGATGCCGAGGGGCAGAACGCGGACAAGCTGTATTTCAACGGAAACTTGTTCCGGCGCGACAACTTGGTCAAAGCCAAGCGCGTGCTCGACTCCTTGTCGGCAGCGGATCAGGCCAAGTTGGCGGAAGTCGATGGGCATCTCGCCCGCAGGGGTTGTCTAGGTGTTGGCGCGGTAGAGGCGATCCTCGGGACCCCGTTGTTCGAGAAATTGAAGGCGGCCGGCATGTATGACGTCAACCACGTCGCCAATCCGTCCGGGGAGTTTGGCTTCGTCACGCGGCCGGCGGCATTTCATAAATTCAACGATCCTCTCGTCGACGACGCCTTCGATCTTGCAAAGGCGCTGGTCGCAGCCTTGTCATACGGGATGACTCAAAGCGGGGCGGGTCGCGGACGGATCGAGATGATCGGCGTCCTGTTGCGAAAACTCATCGCCGGGGGCCAAGTTGGACCCGCGACAGCGATCGGCGAGGACTACCGTGTGCTCGAGACGAAGGGTGTCATTCGAGTGACAAAAGCCGAGGCTTACGGGCACACGATGAGGCTTCTCAAGCGCGACATTGGGGAAATGGCGCTCAACGTCTTGACCACGGGCGAGGCCGCGTCGACGAACGCCGTAGATCGCCCTCTGCCCGGGAAGATGACCGGCTACTCCGGACCGGAGAAGACACGATCCGACTTCCGCCGGAAGCAAGTGCCCGCCAGCCGGCAAGCGACCGAAGATGTCCTCCAGGCGCTGCGGACGCAGGGGAAATTCTGATGGCGCTGGCTCGCCCGGGAGGCAAAGGACTCGACCTCGAAGAGGTGCTGAAGGCTTATTTCTGGCAGGCAGGATACTTCGTCGTAAGAGGGATTCCCTTCCGCCTCGACGGCGACGATGTGACCGATATCGACCTCTGGCTTTACGAGCGCCCCGCGGCGCTGACCCGAAGACGGCTGATCGTCGATGTCAAAAACCGCAGGTCGCCAAAGGTCTCGGAACGGATCATCTGGACGAGCGGCCTCCAAGCTGCGCTGGGGGTCGATGGCGCGATCGTGGCGACTACCGACAAGCGCGCAAGCGCAAGAAGTTTGGCGAAGCCGCTGAACATCATCCTGCTGGACGGGGATGCCATAGCCAAACTTACGCATAGCGAGCAGCTCAAGAATACCGGGCAGCTTAGGTCGGAAGAGTTTGATAATGCTGTTAAGCGCATCGACGAGGGCCGTCGCTCTGTTGAGTGGCGTCAGAACCTCCGCGACGCACGTGCGTCCCTGATCTCCGGCATGGGCGTGCAGTCGGCAAACCGCAATCTTGCTGCAAGCGCGTTCTTCGCCGAGCAGGCGCTCTCGGCTCAGCCGCGATCGGAGCAGGCACAGCTCGCCGTCCGCCTCGTTTATCTAACGTCGGCGTTGACGGCCATCAGCCTTGATTTCGCTCTCGCAGATCAAGCCTTTCGATCGCAGGAGGAGCGGCGCCAATCGATTATTAGCGGTATCAGGTTTGGTGATGCGGCGGGCGTTGCGACTCTGTCGACCGTTCGCGCAGCTGTCGGTCTCGCTCGGAAATACGCGGAAAACGGACCGGCGGTAGCCAAGCAAATCGAGTATGGCTTTAACGGTGAGGCGGAGCGCATTCCCGCAGAGATCATTGCCGATTACGTGTCGCGGATTTCGGCCTCCGATACCCTCTTCAACGTCGCGAGAGAGATCGAAAAGGCGTCGTCAAGCGTGGAGCTTCCTTCCTACGACGAAATGAGCAGCGAGGCGAAGTCGTTGCTGGGGGCATTTCTCGATTTCAACGGGGTGTCGAGGGAGAGAATTGCGGCGGCATGGCCTCGGGACGTCTCGGCCAAAAAAAGCCGCATATCGGCGACACCCGCCGCAGCAGGTCCTCTTTTCATTGAACCGGAGCCCGGCCTTGGAGTGCGCGATCCGCCCCGCAAAGGCTCTCGCGAGGGGTAACTACCGTGCCTGAGGCCGGCGACCGGATTGGTCGCGACCAGAGTGCGCGTACACGATGAGTTGAGAGGACGGCGGCGCTTAAGCGCCGCCATCCGCGGTGAACCGCCACACCGGGATGCCGAGCTTCCTGGCCTTGTCGGCGAGATTGGCGGAGATGCCGGAACCGGGGAAGACCACGACACCGATCGGCATGACCTCCAGCATCTGGTCGTTGCGCTTAAAGGGCGCGGCGTTGCGATGCCGGGTCCAGTCGGGCTTGAAGACGACCTGCGCGACCTTGCGGTTGTCGGCCCAGCAGGCGGCGATGCGCTCGGCGCCGCGCGGACTGCCGCCATGCAGCAGCACCATGTCCGGGTGTTTGGCGCGAACCTTGTCGAGCGTAGCCCAGATGCGCTCGTGATCGTTGCAGTCGGTGCCGCCGGTAAAGGCGATGCGTGTTCCGGCGGGCGCCAGCACTTCGGTGTCGGCCCGGCGTCGGGCGGCGATGAATTCGCGGCTGTCGATCATCGAGGCGGTCAGGTGGCGGTGGTTGACCATCGATCCGGCGCGGGGACGCCAGGCGGATGCGGTCGCGGTCTCGAATAGTTCGGCGCCATGCTCGCGGAAGAATTCGAAGGCGTTGCGCCGTTCGATCAGGCTGATGCCCTGACCGATCAGGCGTTCGAGCTCGACCGATTTGACCTCGGAGCCGTCCTGTTCGTTTTGGCTCTTGCGCTGCGCCTGCTCGTTGCTTTCGAGCTCGCGTTCGATGCGGTCGATCTTGCGGTGGAACAGGTTGACGAAGGACCAGAGCAGATCGGGCAGATCGTCCTCGAGGCGCGTGTCGTTGAGCATGGCGCTGAGAGCGCCAATCGCGGCATCGAGGTGTTTCTCGACGGCGTCGGGTTCCGGCAGTGGCCGCGGGTCCGGCTCGTCCTGATGGGGGCGATGGCCGTAAAGCGCGAGTTCGTCGAGCAAATGCGCGGTTGGCGAAGCGGCGTGATGTTCAGTGTCGGTATCGTTGTCGGGAAAGAGGAAGGTGCTGTCGTCGGGTGACATGGCGTCGTGCCTTTCTGCCGGAGGGTCGGCCGCGCCTTTCGCGGCCTTCACGGCGATCCCTTGGCCGGAGGCAGAGCGGGATTGCACCCGCAGGGCCGCAGCAACGCGGAGGATGGCGCGGGGCAAGCATTTTGTTTCGCGATGCAAAGCCGGGCCTGCCCGGCGGCGGAAAATGGTTGACCCGCGCCATTGCAACCCGCTCAGGGCGGCGACTTTTTTCGCCGCCCGGTGCTTCCGGCAGATCGCCGCTCGGGAAGGCCGCTGGCACGGCCCCTTTACCCGCCGGCCTGGCACTACGCCCCCACCGACCGTAACCTTTCCTTTTTCCGGCATGGCCCCGAGCGACAGAATTCAGCCTGAGCCGTGCAGATCGATGGTCATGTCGCGTGGCCTGAACCGCATGACATCCGATGGGACGAGCTGTGGAAGCAAATGCTCGAACATCGTTGCGGTCCCGAGACGGCATAAATCGAGGTTGAAGTCGGCATGGACGGGCACTAGGTCGCGGACATCGACGCCGATAGAAGTGCCCCGGTCGTGAAGCCGGTTCGCCGCGCGGAGGCCGGCGGCATCGTTGTCGCGAGCGATGTAGAGGCGGCGCCATGAGGGGGCGAATTCGAGGGCGGCGAGATGATTGGCCGAGAGCCCGGCGATCATCGGCAGCATGGGCAGGACAGATTTGAGGGCGAGCATAGTTTCTAGGCCTTCGCCTGCAGCGAGGATGTCGGTGGCGCGTCCGAGGTGGACGCCATTTCCGAGCAGGTGACCGAGTGCCCGGCGCGGATCGGCGAGCGGGGCCTTCATCTGACACCGGGGATCGAGCCAGGTGCGCTGGATGCCGGTGATCCGGCCGTCGAGATCGGTCACGGCGGCGAGAAGAGCGGGCCAGGTTTCGAGCGGGCTAAGCTCATTTTCGCGATAGTAGACGGACGGGTGGAAGCGCAGAGCGGCCCAATCGAGGCGAGCGGTGATGCGGCGGGCGCGGAGATAGGCTTCGGCCAAGGTGCCGGGAATCGGGCGGCCCACTCGAAACAGCCGTCGGGCGGCCTCGGATGAATCGCTCGGCGCAGCGTCAGTCGCCGGATGCCGTGACGGTTCCGATGATCGCGGAAGGGCGAGGAAGGAGCGCGCTTCCTCCATCGCGCCGGCCAGAGAAGGGAGATCGCGGTTGAGCGCAATCAGGTCGAGAAGATCGCCATGCTCGCCGGAGGCGGCATCGCTCCATTTGCCAGCAGCGCCGGGACCGCAATCGGGGCCGTGGAGCCGAACATAGAGACTGCGGCCCGGATTGTTGCTGATATCGCCGACGACCCAATAGCGGCCGTGGCGGCAACCGCGGGAGAGGTAGTGGCGGCACACGGCCTCGGCATTGCGCGCGAGGCGGCGCGCCAGATCGGCGGCCTGGCTGATCACGGTGCATCTCCGGATCAGGCGGCTTGGCGGGTGCGAACATCGAGAAGCGGATGGCGGTCGAGGATTGCGCCGAGGATCGCCGGGCCGCGATCTTCGGCGATCGGCACGAACAGCCGCAAGCGCCAGGCGATGATCTCCGAGGTGAGGCCGAGTGCCTTCAGCTGACCGGTTGCGCCGTCGGAGAAACCGGTCAATTCGGCGCGGTAGACGTTCATTACCAGCGAACGGCGGAGTTGCAGCCCGCCGGCGAGATCGAGCAAGGCGCCGCGCTCGACAACGGCCGCCCAGGCCTCAGCGGCGGACAGCTGCGGTGCGTCCCCGCCCCCGAGACTCTGATAGAGCCGGTCGAGCGCCTCGGGCGTGACCAGCCGCCCGATCACGCGTTCGCCCTCGTCGGTCTCGAACCGATAGACCCGCATGTTCTCGGCGGGCAACCGGTCCCAGATCGGCAATAAAAGGCCGGTGATGATGTGGAATGAGCTCTCGGAGAATTCCGGGACGCGGGCAAATTCCGCTTCCCACAGCGGCGCAAATCCCTCTCGCGTCGCCTCGCACCAGTGCGAGCGGGCGAAATCGGCGAGCGAGATAATTTCGCGCGCCATCGGACGAACGAGGCGGGTACGCGCTTCGATGCTGCCGTCATCCTGCATCAGGCTGGCGGCGGGCACCTGCACGGCGGCGCGATGCGATTGCTCGTTGACCAGCAATCGCGCGCCGGTTCCGGTTACCAGCGCAAGCGCGTCACCGAGCGACAGTGGGCGGTTGCGGTCCTTGCGCACCACGCGATAGCAGCGCGTCTCGGCGCCGGTCGTGGCATGGGTGTAGACCGTGCGGCGTTCGGCGACGCGGAAGCTCTCGGCGGTCAATGTCTCGACGC
>Ga0209483_1002559_pt1 | contig 12608 bp, 13 predicted proteins | sample NGEPerA_FD_184508 | JGI IMG/M metagenome (GOLD analysis project Ga0209483, IMG submission 184508) | Arctic peat soil microbial communities from the Barrow Environmental Observatory site, Barrow, Alaska, USA - NGEE PermafrostL2-A... | ecosystem: Environmental > Terrestrial > Soil > Wetlands >... | reverse complement strand
GCACGTCGCGCTGCCTTCGTCCCGACGCTGTTCGTTTATGCGAACCAGCAGCCGATCGGCTTCACGCATGATTACGCGGCGCTGGCGCGGTCGCTCTCCGCCGATGCCTTGTGGCGGCATTTTGTCGACGGCCAGGCGTTGGACGCGGAAACCGCGGCAGCGCTGCCGCGTTGCGACGCCATCGTCTTTGTCGGAAAGCACCTCTTCACGCTACGCGACAGTACCGGCCTGGAGGAGCAATTCGCCGCGCCGCGCTTCCAGATCTATCGGATCGTCCGCCGATGATCGCGCTGCTGCTGCCGTCGCTGCGCGATCTCGCCGGCTGGGCCGGCGTGGCCTTTGCCGCGCTGGTATTCATCGGTCTTGGCCGGCTCTTAGCGCGCGGTCGCGCCGCGCCGGAGATCGCGCTGGCCGCGGGCTGGGGCGCGGCATGCGTGGTTCTGACCTTATGGGGCGTCGCGACACCGCTGTCGCTGCGCCTGCCGGCGGCGATCCTGGCGCTTGGCGGCGTGATCGGCTTGTTGCTGCCCGGGATTCGTCTTGATCGCGGCGATTGGCACGGCATCGGCCGCGTTGTCGCAGTTTCGCTGCCGATTCTTCTGGTCATGGCGTCGGCGCAGCCGAGCGAGCCCGACACCTTCCTCAACCTGCTGCCCAACGCGGCCTATCTCTATGACCACAGCGTCTTTCCGGCGCTCGGCCGGTCCGACGCGCATTCCTTCCTGCCGGGCGCGCCCTACAATCTGCAGCTCACCGGCTTCATCGCCGCCCTGGCGCTGCCGCAATTTCCGCCCTCGGCGCTGATCGGCTTCAACGTGGTGCTGCAACTCGCCGCGGGACTGTTGCTGTCGCGCCTCGCCGGCGGCACGGAGGATTCCGCGGCGGCGCCGAGTTGGACGCTGGCGGCGTTTGGCGTTCTGCTCGCCACCGCGTTCAACCCGGGCTTCGTGCCGCGCTATGATTTTTCGAGCTACAGCGAGCCTTCGGTCATGGTGATGCTGGCCTTCGCCGGCTATCTCGCCGCAAAGCGGGAGGGCGGCACGACGGCATGGCTTCTGGCGCTGACGCTCGCGGCGTTGGTGAACATCAAGCAGGACAGCGTCGCGCTGGTGACGGGAATCGTCGTGACCGCCGCGTTGCTGCCGCTGCGCAGCGGCGAACGCCGCGCCGGCGTCGTGGCGCGCGGCGTTGCCATCGCCGTGCCGGCGGCGCTGCTCTATCTCGCCTGGCGCTGGTACGTCGTGGCCGGGCTGCCGCCCAGCGCCGAATTGAAGCCGCTGCCCTTCGCCGCCTGGCAATTCACGGCGCTGCCGGCGGTACTGCGGCAGATTCTCGGCATCATGGGCGAGAAGATATTCTTCTTCGGCGTGCTCGGCGCGACCTTACTCGCCTTCCTCCTGCGCCGGCGCCGCGTTGCCGGCGGCTTGGCGATGAATGCCGCGGCGCTGCTCTTCGGCATCACGCTGCTCTACAACGCGGCGCTGCTCGTGGCCTATGTCGCGCATTTCTCCGGTCAGATGGCCGCCGATGCCCATTCCTATTTCCGCTACAACACGCATCTGGCGCTGCTGCTGATGGTCGCGCTGACCCTGATGGCGCGCGACCACGTCGCGTTGCGTCTCGCCCGGCTGCCGCGGCAATGGCGCAGGCGGTTGCCGGCGGTAGCCATCGCCCTCGTGCTCGCCTGTCCGCTGATCTTCATCGCCTTCCTGCGCTTCGATCTTGAGGCGCCGGAAATCCGCGCCGCTTATCTCGCACGCCAAATCGCCGAACGCATCGGCGATCGCGACCGCGTGGCGCTGATTCTGCCAGGCGACAATCAGAGCCTCGGCGCAGCGCTCGAAACGCTGCTGCGGGTGATGCCGCCGCGGCGCAACGATTTGACGCTTGGCTACGAGCCGGGCCTGGCGACCGATACGCTCGACCGGCTGGGGAAAGCCGGCTATCGCTGGGCGGTTTTATCCTGCGCGCCGACGGGATTGCCGGATGCGCCGGCTGGCGAGGGGGCATTGCTGGCGCACGGCGATAGCGGCTGGCAGGTGACGGCACATTGGCGCTATCCGCCGGCGCATGGCCATTGGTCGCAGGTCATCGCGCCTGCGCCGCTCTGCCTCTAGCAAAATGGCGCCGAAGGTGATTTTCTCTACCGCGCGGCCCGCGCAAACAAGGAACACGAGATGAAAATCGGCTTCGTACCGCCGCGTCTGCCGAGGACCGGAACCCTCGTCCTTCCCGTCTTCGAGGGGCGGAAGCTCACGCGCACCGGTACGCAGCTCGACAAGAAAAGCGGTCGCGCGCTCACCCGGGCCATGGATGCCTCGCGCTTCAAGGGCAAGGGCGAAGAGACCCTGATGGTGCTGGCGCCTGCCAAGCTGGGCGTCGCGCGGGTACTGTTGATCGGCATCGGCAAGGGCGATGGTTCGGATCGCTCGCAGGCGCGGAACTGCGGTGGCATCATCGCCGCCCAGCTCAACGCGGTCGGCGAGCGCGAGGCGGCCATCGTCGTCGACGCCGAGGCGCACGAGGCGCATATCGCCGCCGAACTTGCCTTCGGCGCGCGGCTGCGCAGCTACCGCTTCGATAAATACCGCACCAAGGAGAAGCCCGAGCAGAAGCCCTCGCTGCGGCAGCTCGACATTCTCGTCAAGGAGCCGAACGCGGCACGCCGCGGCTTTCAGCCGCTCGATAAGATCGCCGACGGCGTCTTCTTGACGCGCGATCTGGTTTCCGAACCCGCCAATGTGATCTACCCCGAGAGTCTTGCCGAGCGCGCCCGCGCGCTCACCAAGCTCGGCGTCACGGTCGAGGTTCTCGACGAGAAGAAGATGGCGCAGCTCGGCATGGGCGCATTGCTCGGCGTGGGACAGGGCAGCGCCCGGCCGCCACGGCTCCTCGTCATGCAGTGGAAAGGCTCGCCCAAGCGCAACGATCCGCCGCTCGCCTTCGTCGGCAAGGGCGTGACCTTCGACACCGGCGGCATCTCGATCAAGCCGGCCGCCGGCATGGAAGACATGAAATGGGACATGGGCGGGGCCGGCGTCGTCATCGGCTTGATGGCGGCGTTGGCCGGCCGCAAGGCGAAGGTCAACGTCGTGGGCATCGGCGGCTTGGTGGAGAACATGCCGGGGGATAATGCGCAGCGCCCGGGCGACATCGTCAAATCTATGTCCGGCCAGACCATCGAGGTACTCAACACGGACGCCGAGGGCCGGCTCGTCCTCGCCGACGCCCTCTGGTACTGCCAAGATCGCTTCAAGCCGCGCCTGATGGTCGATCTGGCGACCTTGACCGGCGCCATCATCATCGCGCTCGGCAACGAGCATGCGGGACTGTTCAGCAACGACGACGCGCTGGCGGAGCGTCTCCTCGCCGCCGGCAAGGAAACCGGCGAGAAGTTGTGGCGCATGCCCTTGGGCGATGCCTACAACAAGATGATGGATAGCGACGCCGCCGACGTGAAGAACATCAGCGGCGGCCGCGACGCGGGCAGCATCACCGCCGCCGCCTTCATCGAGCGCTTCGTCAACAAGCTGCCATGGGCACATCTCGACATCGCCGGCACGACTTGGTCGTCGAAGGACAAGCCGACCATTCCGAAGGGCGCCACCGCCTTCGGCGTACGCCTGCTCGACCGCTTCGTCGCCGCGAATTACGAGACCGACGGGGCGAAGTGAGCGAGATCGGCTTCTATCATCTGCAATCGACGCCGCTCGAGCGCGCGCTGCCGCAGCTTTTGGAAAAGGCGCATGCCGGCGGCTATCGTGTCGTGCTGATGGCCGGCTCGGCGGAGCGCGTCGAGCAGCTGAACGGTCTGCTGTGGACCTACAACGACGCCGCCTTCCTGCCGCATGGCGCGGCCAAGGACGGCAACGCCGCGCAACAGCCGATCTGGCTCACCACCGAGGAGGAGAATCCGAACGGCGCCACCATGCTGCTGCTGGTCGACGGCGCGCGCTCGGAAAAGCTCGATGGCTATCGCCGCGTACTCGATGTCTTCGACGGCAATGACGAGGCGGCGGTTGCTGCCGCCCGCGAGCGCTGGCGTAGCGCCAAGGCGGCCGGCCATACGCTCGCCTATTGGGAGCAGACCGAAAAAGGCTGGGAAAAGCGCGACGCCGGTTGAAGGCGGCGGCGTCCGCCGTTATAACCCCGCAACTTTTGCGCCACCCCGGGAGAAACCGCATCATGGCCAAGGAACGCACTCTGTCGATCATCAAGCCCGACGCGACGCGACGCAACCTCACAGGCAAGATCAATGCGCGCTTCGAGGAGAAGGGCCTGCGGATCGTTGCCCAGAAGCGTCTGCAGCTCTCCCAAGCGCAGGCCGAGGCGTTCTACGGCGTCCATAAGGAGCGACCGTTCTTCAAGGATCTCGTCAAGTTCATGGTCTCCGGGCCGGTGATCGTTCAGGTGTTGGAGGGCGAGAACGCCGTCGCGGCCAACCGCGATGTCATGGGGGCCACCGATCCAAAGAATGCGGCTTCCGGCACCATCCGCAAGGATTTCGCGGAATCGATCGAGGCCAATTCGGTGCATGGCTCGGATTCGGCGGAGAACGCGAAGGGCGAGATCGCCTTTTTCTTCGCTGGGACCGAACTCTGCCCTTAAAGAGCGGCTTAGACCAAAAAGTAGGCCATCAGCAGCAGCAGCAGGACGATGCTACCGACCGTCCAGCGCATCAGGCGGGCGAAGCCCAGCCAAGTGTCGCGATGAGGTTGGATATTGTGGTCGACGGTCATGTCAAGATCTCCGAGGCGTTCGGCGCAAAGCTATAGCGCCGGAAACGGTTTTGGCAAGCCTCCGACGCGGCGTTCGAGAAACGCCGCCAGCGCCAGCGCAAAAAAGGGCAGCCACCACAGCATGTAATTGTGGTGCGCCGCCGGTCCGGCGAGGAGCGCGGCGATGATGAGTAGCGCGCCGAGTGCCGCCCGCGCCGGCAGTTCGAGCGGCCGGCGCCACGCGAGAATTGCCGCGGCAAGGAAAAGCCCCGCCAGCGCCGCGCGCGCCGCCGTCGCGGCCAACGGCGGCGCAAAGAACAGCCAGCTCGTGCTGTCCGGCGGACGGATGGCGTTGAACAGGACGATATTGTCCAGCAGCGCGCGGGGTGCCGCGACGGCAAAGGGTAGGATCGGCAGCAGGCCGATGGCGACGCCCAGCGCGTAGCGCCGCCGTGCCGCGCCGCCTTCCGGCAGCAGCACCGGCAGGAACAGCGCGCCGGGGAAGAGCTTCGCCGCGATCGACAGGCCGACACACAATCCGGCGGCAAAGCCATTGCGATTCACCAGCAGCAATCCAAGCAGCAGCGGCACCACCGCGGCCAGATCCGTGCTGCCCTTGGCGAAGAGCTGCTGCGCGACAATGGGCAGCGAAAGATAGAGCGCCGCCGCCAGGGCGCCTGTCGTGCCGCCCAGCCGCCACAGCAGGGCGACCACGGCGAATTCCAGCACCAGATTGGTGACCGGCACGCCGCGCTCGCCGAACGCGTGGCCAAGCGGCCAATAGACCGCCGCCATGACCGGCAGGTATTTGTAGCCCCGAAACCCCGGTACGGCACCGAGGCCGCCCGCTTCGCCATCGATCGGTTGAGTGTAGGGATTCCCGCCGGCCGCGATCGTATCGCCGGCGGCGAGCGTCGTCGTCGCCATGTCGATCAGCCGCGGATGGCCGAGGCGCGTTCCCAAATAAGCGAGTTGCGCGACGAGCAACACCAACGCCAAGGCGGCGAGCCAGCGCGGCGGAATCCGCTGCGCGTCGCCGCGGCGCGCCGCGAATAACGCCGCCGCGCCGCCGAGCAGAACCAGCAGGATCAACGCCTTCCATTGTCCCTGCCAGTTCAACGCCTGCAGCAGGGCCACGGACAGCCAAAAACCCGCCGCCAGCGCGATCTTGAGTCCGGTCGTCACGGTCAATCCGCCGGATTGACGACGATGCCGTGCGGCGCCTTGTGGCCCTCGATGATGACGCGCTCGCTTTCGACGCGGACACGGCCTTCGGCGATAAGGCGTAGCGCCAGCGGATAGGCGCGATGCTCCGCTTCGAGCACGCGCGCCGCGAGCGTGTCGGCATCGTCGCCGGTCTGCACGGGCACGGCGGCCTGCACGATGATTGGCCCGTCATCGACGCCCTCGCGCACGAAATGCACGGTGCAGCCGGTGAAGCGGACGCCGGCGGCGATCACGCGCGCATGCGTGTCAAGGCCGGGGAAGGCCGGCAGCAGCGACGGGTGAATGTTGATCAGCTTGTCGCGCCAGCGCCGCACGAAGGCACTCCCGAGGATGCGCATGAAGCCGGCAAGGCAGACGAGGCCGCATCCGGCTTCGGTCAGTGTCGCTTCGAGCACCGCGTCGAATTCGTCGCGCTTGGCGAAATCGCCATGGGCGAAGACCTTGGCCGGGATTTTCGCCGCCGCGGCGCGCGCCAGCCCGGCGGCGTCGGCGCGGTTGGCGATCACCAAGGCGATCTCGGCGGGAAAGCGCGGCGCCGCGCAGGCGTCGATCAGCGCCTGCAGGTTGGAGCCGCGGCCGGAGATCAGCACGCCGACCTTCAGCCGGGCCACGCGCTCTCCATGTTGCGCAGCAGCGTCACCGGCTCACCCGGATGGGCGGCGATGCGGCCGATCGAATGAACCCGCTCGCCCGCGGCGGTCAGTGCCCGGGCGACGAAATCGGCTTGGTCGGATGCGACCACCGCGACCATGCCGATGCCGCAATTGAAGGTGCGCGCCATCTCCGCCGGCGCGATTCCGGCGGTCTCGGCAAGCCAGCGGAAGACGGGCGGTAGCGGCCAGCGCGTGGCATCGATCTCGGCGGCGCAGCCATCCGGCAAAACGCGCGGGATGTTCTCGATCAATCCGCCGCCGGTGATATGGGCGTAGGCCTTCACCGCGCCGGTCTTGAGCGCGCCGAGGCAGCTTTTGACGTAGAGCCGCGTCGGCACCAGCAGCGCCTCGCCGAGGGTCATCTCCTTGGCGAAAGGCGCCGGCGCGGCATAGGAGAGGCCGGCCTCGGCGACGACACGGCGGACCAGCGTGAAGCCGTTGGAATGGAGGCCGCTTGCTTCCAGGCCGAGCACGACATCGCCGACCGCGACGTTGCGCCCGTCGAGAATCTGGCCGCGCTCGGCGGCGCCGACCGCGAAGCCGGCCAGGTCGTAATCGCCCTTGGCGTAGAGGCCGGGCATCTCCGCCGTCTCGCCGCCGATCAGCGCGCAGCCGACGGTGCCGCAGGCCTCGGCGACGCCCTTGAGGATGATGCGCGCCGCCGCCACGTCGAGCTTACCGGTGGCGAAATAGTCGAGGAAGAACAGCGGCTCGGCGCCTTGCACGACGAGATCGTTGACGCACATGGCGACGAGATCGATCCCGATGTGTTCGTGCCGGCCGGTCTCGATGGCGATCTTGAGCTTGGTGCCGACGCCGTCGGTGGTGGCGACCAGGATCGGATCGCGATAGCCCGCCGCCCTGAGGTCGAACAGCGCGCCGAAGCCGCCCAGCCCCGCCGTCGTGCCCTTGCGCGCGGTCGCCTTGGCCAAGGGCTTCAAGGCCTCCACGAGGGCGTCGCCCGCGTCGATGTCGACTCCGGCGTCGCGGTAGCTCTGGCTTTTCTGTTTGCCCACGCGCGGTTTCTACGCCAAGGAGCGGGGGATGAAAAGCCCGCCCTCGCGGGGCTAGGATGCCGTCATGCACCGTTTTGCCCGGCCAACCGCCATTGGCCTTGCCGGCTTTTGCAGCTTCCTCAATCTCTACGCGCCACAGCCCCTTCTGCCGATGATCCGCGACCGGTTCGGCGCGGACGCCGTGTCGGCCGGCCACATGATCAGCGCCACGACCCTGGCGGTGGCGCTGATCGCCCCCTTCACCGGCGTCGTCGCCGATCATCTCGGCCGCAAGCGGGTCATCGCCACGGCGATGTTCGCGCTCATCGTCCCGACGCTGATGGTGGCATTCTCAGACAGCTTGGGCGCCATGGTGTTCTGGCGCTTCGTCCAAGGTCTTTTGCTGCCGCCGATTTTCGTCGTGACTGTCGCCTATATCGGCGACGAGCTGCCGATGGACCAAGCGACGACGATGGCCGGCATCTACACCTCGGCGTGCTGCTTCGGCGGCTTCTTCGGCCGCTTCATGTCGGGCCTGCTGGCGGCGCAGTTCGGCCTGCGCGGCGCCTTTATCGGCCTCGCCGTGCTCTCGCTGATTGCCGCCATCGGCTTCACCGCCCTGCTGCCGCGCGAGACGCGGTTCGTGCCGAGCGGCGGCATCCTGCCGTCGCTGCGCCACATGCGCGACCATCTGCTCAATCCGCGCCTCACCGCGATCTTCGCCGTCGGCTTCGGCGTGCTGTTCTCCTTCGTCGGCACGTTCAACTACATCGCCTTCTATCTCGCCGGGCCGCCCTTTGGCCTGTCGGCCGCCGCGATCGGCACCATTTTCGTCGTCTGGCTGATCGGCGTCGTCACCACGCCGGCGACAGGTTTCTTCGTGCGCCGCATCGGCCGGCGCGCGCTGGTGCTGATCGGCATGGTGTTCTGGGCGGCGGGATTGCTGGTGACTCTGTCGAGCAATCTTGCCCTCATCGTCGCCGGCCTGGCGCTGGCCGCGGGCTGCGGCTTCTTCTGCCAGGCGGCATCGACGGCCTATGTCGCGGTCTCGGCGGAGCGGGCGCGCTCCTCCGCCGTCGGTCTTTACGTCACGTTCTATTACCTGGGCGGCAGCGTCGGCGCCGTCCTGCCCGGCTATGCCTGGAACCGGTTCGGCTGGCCCGGCTGCGTCGCCGTCCTGGTCGCGATGGTCGGGATCATGGGCGTCATGGTTGCGCGCTTCTGGCGTGAATCGCATCGCTTGTCGGGCAAGCCCGGCCTAGCCGACTGATCGATCCTCCGGCTCAGCGCGCGCCCGAAACCGCCAGCACCGTGCCCGCGACGTAGGACGCCTCCGGCGACATCAGCCACAGGATCGCATCGGCGACTTCCACCGCCGTGCCGGGGCGCTGCATCGGCAGCGCCGGCCGCGCGCGGTCGAGCCGCCCCGGCGGCTGCATTTCGGTGTCGATCATGCCGGGGCGTACGCAATTGACGCGGATGCCTTCGAGCGCGACCTCGCGCGCGAGCCCGACGGTCAGCGTTTCGATCGCGCTCTTGGTGGCGGCGTAGGGGATGGCCTCGCCGCCGCCGCCGAGCAATGCCGCCGTCGAGGAAAGCGTGACGATGGCGCCGCCGGCGCCGCCGTGTTTCGTCGACATGCGCTTCACCGCTTCGCGGCAGCACAGCATGGTGCCGGCGATATTGACGGCCAGCAATTCGGCGAGTCCTTGGGCAGGAACGCTATCGAGCCGCCCGATCGGCCCGAGCTGCCCGGCGCAATTGACCAGCGCGGTGACGCGGCCGAGCGATTTGTCGGTGTCGCGGAACAGCCGCTCGACGTCGCTTTCCCGCGCGACATCGGCACCGATCGCCACCGCCGTGCCGCCGGCCTGCACGATCGACGCCACGACCTGGTCGGCACGCGCCCGGTTGGATTGGTAATTGACGGCGACGGCGTAGCCGCGCCGCGCCGCTTTTTCCGCCACCACCGCGCCGATGCCGCGACCGCCGCCGGTGACGATCAGGATCTCCGCCATGAATCTTCCTTTGCCCGGTGCGCAATGCCAAGACTAGGCGGTTCGCCGGAAGGCGGGAAGGGAGGGCGGATGCGCCGAAGCGCGTTGGCCGGGACGCTGATGCTGGCCGCGCTGGCGCCGGGTGCGGCAAGCGCGTCTTTTTGGAGCGACGTCACCAGCCCGACGCCGCCGCCGGCGCATGTCATCGGCAGTCCGGCAAATGGCTGCCTCGCCGGCGCCGCGGCGCTGCCCCTGAATGGGCCGGGCTATCAAGTCGTGCGCGTCAGCCGGCATCGCTTCTTCGGCCATCCCGAGACTGTTCGCTTCATCGAGCGGCTCGGCCGCAGCGCGCGAGCGGCCAGCATGCCGGTCTTCTATGTCGGCGACATGGCGCAGCCGCGCGGCGGCCCGATGCCTGACAGCCACGCCGCGCACCAGAACGGCGTCGACGTTGATGTGTGGTTCACGCTCGACCCCAAGCCCGCGCTGCCGCCCCTGGCGCGCGAGAATGTTGATCTGCCCTCGATGCTCCTGGCGGATCGGAGCGCCGTCGATCCCACCCGCTTTGGGGAAAGGCAGGTTCGCCTGCTGCGCCTGGCCGCGACCGACCCGCAAGTCGACCGGATCTTCGTCCATCCCCTGATCAAGCGCGCGTTGTGCCGGGGCGAATTCGGCGCCGGCACGGGCGACAGGTCCTGGCTGCGGCGGCTGCGGCCCTGGTATGGCCATGACGATCATTTCCATGTGCGGCTCGTATGCCCGCCCGGCTCGCCCGATTGCCGCCAGCAGCCGCCGGTGCCCCCGGGCGAGGGCTGCGACGCCGCGGTCTTCGAATGGTGGGCGGTCGAGCTGGCCAAGCCTAAGGCGCCGCCGCCGCTGCCGCATGCGCCGCCGCCGCTGCCCGCCGCCTGCCATGCGCTCGAAACCCCGGAATGAGCGCCGCTGCGCCTGTCGCCTGGCTTGACGTTCCCCACTGAAGTTTGACAGCAAATATTATGCTTTCCTCAAATATTTACAGGCATACGCCAAGTCTTTCCATAATATTCGAGTGATTTTACATTGAAGATTTAACTAACAACTTGCTGTGACCAAGATTAACCGGTAACAATCCTTCCTAATTGTCTTTGAAAAGACGTTGGCGAGGAGGGTTGGTGATGAAGTTCGCTCGCGCTTGCCGCTGGGGCCTCGCTCTGGCCGTGTTCGCCGCCGCGCCGGCATCGGCGCAGGTCTTCGGATCGCCCGGCACCGGTCCCGACGGTCTTTATCTCCGCGGCGAAGGCGGCTGGGACCACATGAACGACGCGACCGGCCGCACCACGACCGGAATCATCTACACCTCGCGCCAGGACGAGGGGTATCTGTTCGGCGGCGCGCTCGGCTGGAAAACCGACCAGCTTCGCCTCGAGCTCGGCCTCGATTTGGCCAATGCCGGCATCAAGTCGGTCAGCCTGAACAATGCCAACAGCACCAGCGCCAGCGGCTCGATGCGTAATATTTCCGGCATGCTGAACGCCTTCTGGGATTTCCGCACCGGTACGCCCTTCGTGCCGTATATCGGCCTCGGCGTCGGCGCCACCTCGGTCAGCCTCAACAACGTGACCCGCAACGGCGCGCTGCTGAGCAACAGCTCCGACCTGGAATTCGCCTATCAGCCGATGGTCGGCGTCAATTATTTCATCATCCCGAACCTGGCGCTCGGCCTGCAATACCGCTATTTCGCCAGCGTCGATCCGTCCTTCTCGTTCCCGGGCGGCCGGGTCGGCGTCAAGAACGAGAGCCACAACGTGCTCGCGAGCTTGACCTGGTATTTCGGCGCGCCGGAAGGGCCGCCGCCGCCGGTGCAGCCGGCGCCGGTCGTCTACCAGCCCCAGCTTCAGCCGCAGCCCGCTCCGCCGCCGGCGCCCGTCGTCGCGTTCGTGCCGCCGCCGCAACAGCCGGCCGTCTATACCGTGTTCTTCGACTTCAATCGCGCGGCCCTGACGCCCGAGGCGCGCAGCGTCGTGCAGCGGGCTGCCGCCGACTTCCAGCAGCACGGTGCGACCCGCATCGCGCTGACCGGCTACACCGATACCGCCGGCGGCCAGGGCTACAATCTTGAACTGTCGCGCCGGCGCGCCTTGTCGGTGCGCGAATACCTGATGCAGCTCGGCGTCCCGGACGGCGAGATCGCCGTCAGCGCGCGCGGCGAATCCAATCTGCGCGTGCCGACGCCGGATAGCGTGCGCGAGCCGCAGAACCGCCGCGTCGAGATCGTCATTCCATAGGCCAAGTCCGCGGCCCCCGCGGAAAGCGCGAGAGGAAGAAGGCCCGGGCAACGACCCGGGCCTTCTTTTTTGCGCGTTGGCCCGGACTTCGCGGCTGGTAAAAATCGACGGCGGCATTATTTTATGCGCATCGTATCTTCGGATTTCGCGCGGAGCGCAATTGAACATCCCCTATCACAAGCCGTTCGAGGAATTCGCCCGCCTGTTCGCGCTGGCGAAGGCGCAGGAGCCGTCGGAGGCCGAGGCGATGACCTTGGCGACGGCGACGGCCGACGGCCAGCCCTCGGCGCGGATGGTGCTGCTCAAAACGGCGGATGAGCGCGGCTTCGTCTTCTACACCAACATGGAAAGCCGAAAATCGAAGGAGCTGCGGGACAATCCGCGGGCGGCGCTGCTGTTCCACTGGAAGTCGTTGGCCCGGCAGGTGCGGATCGACGGCAATGTGGCGCCGGTGTCGGACGCCGAGGCCGATGTCTATTTCGCGTCGCGGCCGCGCGAGAGCCAGCTCGCCGCCTGGACCTCGCTGCAGTCGCAGACCGTCGAAAGCCGGGACGCGCTGGAGGCGCTGTTCCGCAAGGCGGCGGAGAAATATCCGGCGGCGGTGCCGCGGCCGCCCTATTGGTCGGGCTGGCGGCTGACGCCCGAGCGCTTCGAGTTCTGGGAGCATAAGCCGCATCGGCTGCACGACCGCGTGCTGTATAGCCGCGACGGCGCCGGCTGGCGCACCGAGCAGCTCTTCCCATGAGTGACATCG
>Ga0209483_1002553_pt1 | contig 12626 bp, 7 predicted proteins | sample NGEPerA_FD_184508 | JGI IMG/M metagenome (GOLD analysis project Ga0209483, IMG submission 184508) | Arctic peat soil microbial communities from the Barrow Environmental Observatory site, Barrow, Alaska, USA - NGEE PermafrostL2-A... | ecosystem: Environmental > Terrestrial > Soil > Wetlands > Peat... | reverse complement strand
AGTCTTGAGGACCAGCACATCCAGCGTACCGTGCAGCAAATCATTGACATCCCGAGGCATCCGCCCTCCACCAACTAGGTTAGTGGAAGGTTATAACGCGATCGGGTTGGCGTCAACTGGTAAAATCAGTGACGCCTGGACCTCAAGCCGATGCCGCGCTAGGCCGCGTGCTTACGCACGAGCATGAGTGCGTCGCGCACTGCGGCCGAGAGCGGCGTCGTGGGCCTGCCGATCAGCCTGGATAGCTCGTGGCCATTGTCGAAGAGCGCACCGCGCGCTGCGCCTGTGTCCCAACCAGCGAACATCCGCGCCATGCCATCGGGCACACCGGCGCCAACGAGCGCAGCAGCGTACTCCGCCTCGGGCAGGTTCCGGTACGGAATTGTGCGGCCGGTCTGCAATGAAAGTTCGGCAGCGAGATCGGCGAGCGTATATGCGTCGTCGCCAGGATGAGCGCACGAATGCACTGCACGATGCGCGACCGGTGCTGCTCAATCTCGGTGACGTGGGAAGCATTGATATTGATCGATGGTCGGATCGCGTTCGGCTGGTTGACGCCGAATACGCGGGAGAGTGGGAGCTGCCGGTACTCGGGACGATCAGTGCGTCGAGCGCCGTATTGATTCGGCCAGATGGATATGTCGCGTGGGTCGGAGATCAAACGCAGGCGCAACTTGTAGACGCGCTCACGAAATGGTTTGGATCGCTTGCTACGGTGTAGCCGATGAAGGACGCTGTCGAGCGCCAAGTTTCGCTGCTTCTAGTTCACCCGACCGCCCAATTTGGGCCATAGCGCGCGAATCTTCGCATTGGCACGGAGTCGCGGGCCGAGAATCGCGCCCATGAGCTCAAGTGGTGTCGGTCCCCGTCCTGCGCTGGGTTCGCGAGCGTCTACCTGGCTCCCATGACGTCCTGGAGCTTCGCCGTATCGGCGTACTGCTGAAACCGCGTCACCTTACCACCCTTGATGTCCCAGACGTGACAGGCCTGCGTGTCCATGCTTTTCCCGGTCGCGAGGTATTTACCACCGTAGCGGACTTCGACGATCACACTGTCGCCCGCATCGTGGAATGACTTCGGATGGACGGAGAATCCGTCCCACTCCGAGCCCAGCTTCACGAACAGATTATTCAGGATGGCGTCCGGTCCGACCCATGCCTTGCCGCTGGGCATGTACGGATTGCTCTCCGCCTCATGCCACTTGATGTCCGGGCTCATCGCCCCAAGGACTGTCGGCATGTCGCCGCTGCCAAACGCAGCGTAGAGATCCTTCATGAGGTTCACGTTGTTCATGCTCTCTCCTCGGGGTTGAGTTGTTACACAACTACTGGCCGGCGATTCGATAACGTTGCAAGCGCGTCGGGTAAGATGCCTGCGGCGGACTCGTGCGCAAGGTACTTCGTCAGCTCTCAACAGAGCTCAGTTGCATGCGAATGAAGCCGACCTGCCGCGGATCCGGCCCAGCGTGGGTCTCTAGCGGCTGGTGGCAGCAGCGCGTAAGATCGTAGCGTTTCCTGCCCATCCAAGGAGTAACCTACCAATGAGTCCATCGTTCTTTGCCTCGCCGCATGCGCGCCGCGCGGCGGCCAGCCGGATCAGCGGCTTCGCCAGCGTCGTGCTCCTCGCCCTCGTGGCTGCGCCGACACTCGGTGCGCAGCAGGCACCGCCCGACCACATCCAACTCAACCAGTACCTCGACTGGCAGGATGTGCAGTCGCCGCAGATCTCCCCCAACGGATCACAGATTGTCTATGGCCGCAGACACGTAGACAAGATGAACGACCGCTGGCGCACCTCTCTCTGGATCATGAACGCCGACGGCACGCACGATCGCTTTCTGGCCGATGGGTCGGGAATCAAATGGTCGCCGGACGGCAAGCGCATCGCTTACGTGGCCGACGGACAGCCTTCGGGCGCACAGATCTTCGTGAAGTGGGCCGACGTCGACGGTCCGGGATCGCAGATATCCAATCTCACCGAGTCGCCGTCGAACCTTGAGTGGGCGCCTGACAGCAAGTCACTGGCGTTCAATATGAACGTGACGGAGCGTCCGGACCCAGAGTGGCACATTTCGATGCCCACGCCACCCAAAGGCGCCAAGTGGGTGGAACCGCCGAAGATCGTCACCCGGCTCAATTTCCGCTCCGACCGTATCGGCTACGTCGATATCTACTATCACCAGATATTCGTCATCTCGGCCGACGGCGGCGAAGCTCGGCAGATCACCAAAGGGGACTGGAACGCGTCGGCGCCCGCCTTCTCTGGTGACGGCAAATGGGTAGCGTTCTCGTCGCTCCGCACTCCCGACGCCGAGCATGCATTTCGGCACTCGGAGATTTACGCGGCCAACGTGAGTACCGGCGAGGTACAGCAGTTGACACACAGCAACGGTACGGCCGGAGGCCCGGTGTATTCACCCGACGGCCGGCTGGTGGCGTACACGCACGCCGATTCGGTAAACCACTCGGCGTGGTCTGAAGGCAACATCTGGGTGATGAACGCCGACGGGTCCAACCCACACAATCTCACGGCTAGCCTCGACCGCCCAGTGTCGGGCGTGCTCTGGGCACCGAACGGCGCCGGTGTCTATTTCAGCGTGCAGAGCGAGGGTTCGGAAAACTTCTATTACGCCTCGACGTCAGGGCAGGTGCGGCCGGTTACCACCGGCACACACGTGCTCGTCGTTACCGACATGGCACGCAACGGGCTCGCGGTCGGCACGCGCACCACGCCGACAATGCCGCCCGACGTAGTGACGTTTCTCGCGCCGACGACGGGCACGGTGTCAACGTTCGCTCAACGGACGAACATCGACGCTTCGATCCTGGCCGGAAAGAAAGTCGCCACGACCGAGGAGATGTGGTACACATCGAAGGATGGGCTCAAGATCCAGGGCTGGATCGTCAAGCCACCCGACTTCGACGCAGGCAAGAAGTATCCGCTGATTCTGCAGATCCACGGAGGCCCGCAGAGCATGTACAACGTCGCTTTCAACTTCGCGCGACAGGACGAAGCGGCTAAGGGCTACGTGGTTCTGTACACCAACCCGCGCGGCAGCACAGGGTACGGCACGAAGTTCACCAACCTCATCGACAACGACTATCCCGACCACGACTTCGACGACCTGATGACCGGCGTCGACAACGTCATCGCGAAGGGGTACATCGACACTAAGAACCTGTTCGTGTACGGGTGCTCGGGCGGTGGCGTGCTCACGTCGTGGACGGTGGGCCACACCGATCGGTTCGCGGCCGCAGTGGTGCAGTGCCCGGTTATCGACTGGATCAGTTTCGTCGGCGTGACCGACGGCGCCGGCTGGTACGGCAACTTCGCCAAGCCGTTCTGGGAGGATCCGAGCGAGTACCTGAAGCGCTCGCCAATCATGTATGTGGGCAACGTCAAGACACCGACGATGCTGATGACCGGCGTGCTCGACCTGCGGACGCCGATTCCGCAGACCGAGGAGTTCTACCGCGCGCTCAAATTGCGCGGCGTGCCCACGGCAATGCTGCGCATGAACAACGAGTATCACGGCACATCGAGCACTCCGTCAAACTTCCTGCGCACGCAGCTGTACGTGGAGGGCTGGTTCCAGCGCTACGGCCACATGGCCGGCGCGCATGCGGAAACGCAGACTGACACGCAACAGTAGTTCTGCTCGCTGTTGATATAGCCGTCGCTCCGGAATCCCGGAGCGACGGTGTCAGTTCGTCGGCTCGACCAGAAACTGCTCGATCTTTCCATCAGGCACCGTGAACGTCGACAGGTTCACTCGTTTCCCAGTCGCAAATTCCACGGCGAAGCCACGGTAGGTCATTCCGCCGCGATCGAACTTCGACGTTTCCTTGATGCTGGCGATTGTCCCGAACGGTGCGAGACTGGTGCGGTAGTCAGCGATTGCAGTTGCGTCAAAGTAGAAATTGCAGTTGGCCGTAAAGAGCGACCGGTCGATTTGTCCGTGCTGCAATCCTGTGAGGACATCGCGCGCCCAGTCCTGTGCGGCGACATCAGCAACCGGTGCTGCTCCCGGTAGCACCAGGTTGATTATCGCTGTTCCGATGATGCCAGCAGCCGGGCTCGCCTCCTGATTGGTCAGCACTACGACGGCAATTCTATCATCGGGAAAGACGTAGTTGGCGGCGACGAAGCCGCCAACTTCACCGCCGTGCGATACCATTCGGTGGCCATTGAGAGTTCCGGTGCTCAAGCCGAGTCCGTAGTTGCTGATCTTCCCGTTCTTGAGCTTGGTCGGCGCCTCCATTTCTGCGTACGACGCGGGCGCGAGAAGCGACTTGTCGATGACGGAGACGTCCCACTTGAGCAGATCGCCTACGGGCATCGCCATCTCGCCATCGGCGAAGTACCAACCAGGCGCTTCGTATAGCGCGGGCCGGAGCGGTCCCAACGCGTGGCGGAAGTAGCCGGTGGGCTCGAGCAGACCGTGCTGCGTATCAAGGTCAATCGTGTGATCAAGTGCGAGCGGCTTGAGCACTCGCGATTCGAGGAATTGCCAGAATGGTTCACCGCTCACCTTCTGGACGATGAGTCCCACAATGTTGAAGTTCGTGTTGCTGTACTGGTACTGCGTCCCGGGGTCGAAGTCGAGCGGTTTGGTCGCCCACTCATGCACGATCTTCCCGGCCGAAGATGGCTTGGTCCATTCCGGGATTGTGTAGTCTTGCGGTGCGTAATCTTCATAACCCGATGTATGCGACATGAGATTGCGAAGAGTGACTTCGTTGGCGCGCGTCAGTTCAGGGAACCAGGTTGAGACCGGATCGTCGATCGAGAGTTTGCCTTCCTGCTGCAACAGCATCACGGCCGCAACGGTGAACTGCTTGCTGATCGATCCGATGGCGTAGTGCATCGCAGGCGTCGCCGTGATCGGTGGTGTCAGACGCGAGTGACCGAACGCCGCGATGTAGACGATACGTCCATTGCGCACGATGCCTACCGATGCACTGGGAACCTGCGTCGTGCGTAGGACGTCGTTGACGGCGGCGGCGACCCTGACCGAGAGGTCAGGCGCGAGAGAATCCACGGCTTGCGCGCGCGCGGCCACGGGATCGACGCTCGCAACGAGCAGGAAGGTGGCGAACGGGATAACCGCGGCGGAACGATGTCGTCGCATGGGTTGGCTCCGGAGAGGGAACACTAAAGTCGCGTGGGCGAATATACCTCCCCACCGGCTGGCCGCCGCAACCGTGTCGCGCCTGCGTCTGTTGACGGCGAGTGGCGTGCTGGCCCCCGCGTATGGCAATCCATATATTCTACGAGCTTCCAGCCCCAACCAGCAGGCGCCTTGGCGGATCTTCGATCACGCGTTGAGCAGTCATTGTCCGGTACCTACACGCTTGAGCGCGAGCTGGGCGGCGGCGGGATGTCGCGCGTGTTCGTGGCCACCGAAGATCGACTCGGCCGACGGGTCGTAGTCAAGGTGGTGTCGACTGAACTGGCGGCGGCGATTTCGGTGCCGAGGTTTGAGCGCGAAATCCGAGTGGCGGCGTCGCTACAGCAAGCCAACATCGTACCGGTTCTCGCAGCCGGTGACATCGACGGCATTCCGTACTACACCATGCCGTATGTGGAAGGCGAGAGCCTCCGCGCGCGGCTGGCTCGCGGACCGGTCGCCATTTCGGAAGTGCTCAGCATCCTGCGCGATGTCGCGCGCGCACTGGCCTACGCGCATGAACGCGGCGTGGTGCATCGCGATATCAAGCCGGACAACGTTCTCCTTTCTGGCCACACCGCCGTCGTCACCGACTTTGGTATTGCGAAGGCGATCGCGGCGGCCGCCCAAGGTCCCGCCGGCGCGACGCTGACGCAGCTCGGCACCGCGGTGGGAACGCCGGCGTACATGGCACCGGAACAGGCGGCGGGCGACCCTGCGACTGACCACCACGCCGACATCTACGCCTTTGGATGCCTGGCGTACGAACTGCTCGCCGGGCGACCGGTGTTTCCTGACCTGGCGCCGCACAAGCTGCTGGTCGCGCACATGACCGAGACGCCAAAGCCCATCATCGAGCTGCGTCCAGATTGCCCGCCCGCGCTCGCGGCGCTGGTGATGCAGTGTCTGGAGAAGTATCCCGCTTCGCGGCCGGCAAGTGCCAACGAACTGCTGGAACGCCTCGATGTCACCACGTCGGGCGCCGGTGGCGCCATGCCGGCAATGCTGATCGGCGGACGTCCGATGCTCTGGCGCGCACTCGGGATTTACGTCGCCGCGTTCATTGGTGTCGCGATCGTGGCGCGCGCCGCGATCATTGCGATCGGGTTGCCGGATTGGGTTTTTCCCGGTGCACTCGTCGTCATGGCGCTTGGATTGCCAGTAGTGCTGTTCACCGCGTACACGCAGTACATCGCCCGCCGAGTTGCAACGGCGACGCCGGCCTACACGACAGGCGGCACGCGGTCGCTCGCTGGCCACGGCACGATGGCGACCATAGCGATCAAGGCGAGCCCGCACGTATCGTGGCGCCAGACCGCTCGCGGCGGCGTCGCGGCAGTGGGCGTGTTTGTGCTGCTGATTGCGGGCTACATGCTGCTCCGAGTGCTCGGCATCGGACCGGCCGGGTCGCTGCTCGCTGCTGGGACGCTCTCCGCGAATGACAACGTGGTAGTCGCCGCGTTCGATTCGCCGGGTGCGGATTCATCGCTCGGTTCGACAATTGCCGAAGCCGTCAAGACCAGTCTATCGCAGAGTAACGCGGTACATGTCATGCCTACCACTGCTGTGGTCGCGGCACTCGAACAGATGCGTCTGCCGGACACAGCGCGCGTCGACTTTGCAACCGCGCGCCAGATCGCGCAGCGCACCGGAGCGAAGGCCGTGGTGGCAGGAAGCATCGTACCCGCTGGAACGGGTTACGTCATCAATGTCAGACTGGTTGGTGCAGAGAGCGGCAACGATCTCGCGTCATTCAGCGAGTCAGCCAAGGATGCGGGCGATCTCATTCCCGCAGTCGATCGCGTTACCAAGGAGATGCGGCGGAAGATCGGCGAGTCGCTCAAATCGGTGCGTGACGCACCGCCTCTCGATCAGGTCACGACTGCTTCGCTCGGCGCGCTCCGAAGTTTCGCCGCCGGCAATTTCGCCAACGATGTGCAGGCGGACTACCCGGCCGCGATCCAGCACTACCAGGACGCGATTCGCCAGGACAGCACCTTTGCCATGGCCCATGTGGAGCTGGCGTACACGTTGCAGACGCTGGGCGGACAAGCGCGGATCGCGGAAGCGAACACCGAGCTCACCAAGGCGTTCCAGCTCAGCGATCGGTTACCGGAACGTGAGCTGTACAACGTCCAGGGCGCGTACTACACGTTTGTCGCACACGATCGTCGGCGGGCAATCGCGGCGTTCCACCGAGCCGTGGCTCTCGATTCCAGCAACGTCGACGCGGCCAATTCGCTCGCGGTTACTCTCGCTAGCGCACGCGACACTATTGGCGCCGTCCAGATGTACAAGCTCGCGCTAGCCAACGACTCGGCCGACGGCACGATCCTGGGCAACCTGGCCGGCGAATATCTGTTTATGGGCCGGTACAAAGAGGCCGATTCGGTCCTGGCGTTGTTCGCCAGCCGTCACGTGCCGTTCCCCACCGGCCGGATACGATTCACCGAGTTGTGGGACAAGCGTCAGTACGATTCAGCGGAACACCTCGGGCGCGACATCGCAGACAGCGCCGACGCAATCCACGCCGCCCATGCGCTGACCGTACTCGCCAACATCGTGCAACTGCGCGGCCGGCTGCGCGACGCCGACCGCCTGTCCGCGCAGGCGAATCCGGCACTGGCGCGCGCGCGCGGCGATACCGCGAGCCCGTACATGACGGCTTACTATCAAGCGCTCCGTGACGGCGTGATTCTCGGAAACGCGTCGCGCGGAATTGCAGATCTCGATTCGACGCTGCGCGCGCAACCGGCGGCGACGGTGCCGCTCGCGAAGGACCAGAGTCTCTTCCTGGCCTCGGCCTACGCGCAACTTGACGCCGTTGCAAAGGCACGCGACGTCTTGCGCCAGTATGAGGCCAGGCTCGACTCGTTGACCCGCCGCGAGAACGCAGTCGGAATCGCGCGCGATCGCGGAATGATCGCCATGGCAGAAGGAAAGACTGACAGTGCTGTCGCGTATTTCCGCCAGGGTGACGTCGATGCCGACGGGCTTCCGACCAACAACTGCGACGCATGTACACCGTATTTCATCGGGGTTGCGTATGACCGGGGCCGCCAGGCCGACTCGGCGCGCAAGTATCTGACGGAGTATGTTGACATGCCCGGCGGCAGTCGCCTCAACATCGATCCGGACTACCTCGCGCTGACGCTCTACCGGCTGGGAGAGCTTAACCAGGATGCCGGCGACACGAAGCGCGCCATCATGTATTACGGCCGGTTCATCGACCTCTGGAAGAACGCCGATCCAGATCTGCAGCCGCGGGTAACCGAGGCACGGAAGCAGGTAGCCGCTATGGTACGCGCGAAGGGTTAGGGCGCGCGGAGGACGCAGCAACGCGGAACTTCGCACGAGGATGACAGCGGAAGTCATTCCCGCGAAAGCGGGAATGACAGAAGTGTCAGCGCGCGTTACCAGCAGATTCCGCAGTCGGCCCGCCCTTGTATATCACACCGCCCTTCATAACAAACTCCACCCGCGTAACAGCCGTAATGTCCTGCAGCGGATTCCCGGCCACTGCGATCACGTCGGCAAGGTATCCGTTCTTCAACTGTCCCACGCGGTCCTGCCACATCAGAATGCGTGCACCGTTTACATAGTCGGCCTGCAGCACTGCAAGCGGCGTCATGCCGTACTGCACCATCAGCGAGAACTCCGCTGCCTGCGTGCCGTGCGGGAAAGGGCCCACATCACTCCCAACCGCCATCGGAACACCGGCGGCCACCTGCCGTTTGAACTCGTGGATCTTGTAATCGAGCATCGCGTTCTCGCGCGCTGCGGCCGCAGGACTCGGCGCGTGATCCGCGAAGTACTTGAAGATTGTAAACGTGGGGACAGCTGGGATGTCCTTTTGCTTCATCATCGCCATCGTGCCGTCGCTTAGTTGCGTCGCGTGATCGACCGATGCAACGCCCGCCTCTACGGCAAACCGCGCCGCGGGCTCACCCTGGCAATGCACACCGACATTGGTGTTCAACCGCTCGGCCTCGGCGACGGCTGCCTTCAGCTGATCTTCTGTGTATTGATACGTGGTGTGAAAATTCCAGAACTCCGGATCACCCGCCTGCTCACCAATTCCGAGTTGTTTGCAGATCGGATTGCCGAGGCACGGAGCTGATCCCGAGGGTACCATCTCGTCCGGGCCGGTCTGGTAGATCTTGACGAAACTCGCACCTTCCTTGTGCTGCGCGCGAATTGTCTCGATCAACTGCTCGGTGTCGTTAGCGTAATCGGCGTTGCCGAGTACATGTTGCGACGGATTGAATCCGATCGCGTCTTCATGTCCGCCGAGAATAGAGATTGCCATTCCGCTGATGCGGAGCCGCGGGCCTGGAATCAATCCCGCGTCGATCGCATCGCGCACTGCAGCATCCGCAGATCCTGCGCCTTCGGTACCCATGTCGCGCTCGGCGGTGAAGCCGGCCATCAAGTCTGCGCTGGCTGCAAGCGTGGCTTCGATTGTTCTCTGTGGCGCTGATTCATCGACCGTCTGCATTCCCTCGGACGGAGGCGCCGGGTGCAGGAAAAGATGTATGTGCGCATCGATCAATCCCGGCATCAGCGTGCGATCACCAAGGTCGATAACCTTTGCACCAGCCGGATGCGGCACCGATGTACCCGCAGCCTGGATGCGACCGCCTTCCACCAGCACCTCGCCGGGACTCACGATTCTGCCTGGAATCACTTCGAACAATCGCGCGGCGTGCAGTACGATTGGCTGCGTGCTCGTGGTCGAGACGGAGCGGTCGGACTGCGCTCGCGCGATCATCGGCGTAACGCACAGAATCGCGAGAGTCGCAGTCAGAAATGTCATGCCTTTCATCGTCCCCTCCGGGGTCGTCGAGCCCTTTACCGCACCGTCAATTCCGTCAGTGCGTATTGTTGTCTGCCGAGTAAGCCACCTTTCCACCTACGATTGTGTAAAGAACTTTCGTGCCGAGGATCGAGTCTGGTGGCACGGTCATGATGTCGCGTGAAAGAACAGTGAGGTCTGCCCACTTACCGGGTTTGAGCGAGCCGGTCTGATGTTCGTGGAACTCGACGTATGCACCGTTAGTGGTGTACGTTTGCAGGGCCTGTTCGCGCGAGAGTTTCTGATCGGGAAAGAACGCCGAATCAGTGCCGACCATGTCGCGTGTCACGCTGCAATGGAATGACGCGATCGGACTGATTGCTTCCACCGGTACGTCGGTGCCATTGGTGACGACGGCGCCGGTCTTCCACAGCGATTGCCAGACGTACGCGCCTTCCTTTGCGCGCTGCATTCCGAGGCGCGGGAGTACATACGGAGCATCGGAGCAAGCGTGAATTCCCTGCATCGATGCTACAACGCCCATCTGACCGAATCGCGGGATGTCCGCGGGACTCAGATGCTGAGCGTGTTCGATCCGCCAGCGCAGCGTGTCGCTCTTGACGTGATGCTCGTCGAAGACTGACTGATAGGTGTCGAGCGTTTCGTGATTGGCGCGATCACCGATTGCATGCACGGAAATCTGGAATCCGTGCGCGAGGCCGATCTCGGCGATCTCCTTGATCCGCGCCATGGTGGTGACGTTGAGTCCCGTGTTGGTCGGATCGTCGTCGTACGGCTTGAGCATCCATGCACTTCTGGAACCGAGCGCACCGTCGGCCGTGATCTCACCGATGGCGCGGACTGTGAGGTGGCCGTTGCCGTAATCGATCATGCGGTGCGACGTGAGCGAGTCGATGTCGTTCTGACGCACTTCGCCCTGGCTCACCAGGATGTAAAGGCGGAGCGGCATGTCGCCGGCGTCCACCATCTTTTTGATCCCGTCGATGGTCGCGAACGATTCGCCCATGTCCTGGAAGGTCGTCACACCGTTGGCGAGCGCGTTCTGCGTGGCGAGGTGAATCTCACGGACGAAGTCAGCGTGCGCCTCTTCCGGCGATCGCGCCGAGCGGCTCCTGGCCATTCCCGTGCGGATGAGAGACTGGGCGCCATCGACGAGAACGCCGGTCGGTCGGCCGCTCGCGTCCTTGATGATACGCCCGCCCGGCGGGTTGGGCGTCGATGAGTTGATTCCCGCCAGCTTTAGCGCCGCGTCATTGGCGATGAGTGCGTGACCGCTTGCGTGGCCGAGCACCACCGGATTATTTGGCGCGGCTTTATTAATGAGATCGTTCGTCTGGAAGCCTTCGACGACGCGGCCCGGAGACTTGTTCCATTTTTCCTGATGCCAGCCGTCACCGCGAATCCAGGCACCTGGTTTCGCCGTTTTTGCGGCGTCACCCACCATGGTAGCGATCTGTTGCCACGACGGAACGCCCATGAGCGGCAGCTCCGTTAGCGACTGGCCGAGTCCGGTAAAGTGACCATGCGACTCATTGAAGCCAGGAATCGCGAGGTTCCCCTGGAGGTCGATCACCTTGGTGTTGGCACCGATGTAGGGCTTGATCGCACTGTCCGATCCGACTGCCACGATGCTGTCACCCGAGATCGCAATGGCCTGTCCCGATGGAACGGTCGAGTCCATCGTCACGACCTTCCCGTTGTGAAGCACCAAGTCGGCGGGTGCGATGTTTTTGTTGCATCCCACAATAGCCAGCGTCGCCAGCACGAAGACAGCGGGAGAGTTCAGAAGTCTGGATCGAAGTTTTGTGCTCATCCGTACACGGCTCGGTTGATCGGGTTACAAGGCAGAAGTAAGCAGAAACAATATTAGTTCATATTGCGTCCCGCCATATTCCCGGGCTCCGAGAGAAGTCCGCCGTGTGCCGCTGATGGGGATTTATCACTGCCCCACGTCCAGTACATGCCAACGTACAGGTAGTTCTCGGTGAGGCCTGCCACGCTTCGGCCGTAACTCAGCAGCAGTTGCTCGTTGGGATTCTTGAAGTGATAGTAGCCGCCGACATCTACCATCGTCGATGCGCGGAACTGCGGTGCGGCCTCGCCTTCAGCGCCGTGAGAAAATACTTCGCTACCGAGTTCCAGTCGTTCACCGAAAGCGTATTTCACCAGAAATCCGCCGTATGGATAATTGCGGTAGCCAGTTTGCGGCACGAACGTATAGCCGCCACCGCCATCGAGCAGCCAGTTGCCGATGTTCTTCTGCAGCCAGACGGGAACCTTGTACCAGGCCTTGCCGACGCCGAGCCCTCTGTTCGCATTGCCAGTTGGCAATTCGAGCATCGTGAACGAGCCGATCTGCGGCAGGTATCTGGTCTCCTTGAAAAACGCGACTTTAGCGCCGAGTTCGGCATCGGTCAGACCAAATACGGTGGGACGGGTTCCATTGGGCGAATAAGCTGCGTTGTTCGAGGGGATAGCCGTACCCCATGGCAGGATCGCGTGAAGCTGAACACGCGGAATGGCGCCCCAGTTGAATTCGAATGCCGGTCCGGTCGCGTCTGTTTCGATTGGAGTGCCGTCGAGGCCGCCAAAAACGTAAAACTCGTAATGATGCAGATCCACCGGCACCGGGTCGTCAGT
>Ga0209483_1002551_pt1 | contig 12642 bp, 10 predicted proteins | sample NGEPerA_FD_184508 | JGI IMG/M metagenome (GOLD analysis project Ga0209483, IMG submission 184508) | Arctic peat soil microbial communities from the Barrow Environmental Observatory site, Barrow, Alaska, USA - NGEE PermafrostL2-A... | ecosystem: Environmental > Terrestrial > Soil > Wetlands >... | reverse complement strand
TCTTAGCCCTGCGGCGAGCGCCTTGCGACGGATCATGCGATAGATGTCGGCCTGAGCGAGAGGCTTGGTCGTCAGCTTGCGTGTCCTTGCGCGAGTACTGCGAAATAAATGGCCCTTCGGATCGCCGGCGATGCCTGCCGCTTCAATGTAGGCGTCGAGATAGGTCTCGAGATTATGGTTGCAGGGCATCTCATGACGCTTGCCGCCTTTTTCATGTAATCGGACCCAGCCGCGGCGGCCCTGCGTGTAGTAGTCCTCGACCCGCATTTTGATTACCGCCCCGACTCGACCAAACGTGTAGATCATGGTCGCGATGAGAGCCCGATCACGCAGTCCCACCACGCTCGAAGCGTCAAGGGAGTCCAGCAGCTGGCGCGCTTCATCTTGCGCCAGGACAGGCGTCTTACCTTTTTTGACCGTGTACTTGGGGCCACGGACCGGCGCGGCCGGATTGGTCGTGATGACCTGGCCTACCACCAGCCAATCGAACAGCATCCGGATGGCCGCGAGATGCTGTTTGACCGACGGCTTGGCTAGCCGCGCCGTAAGCTGTTCGATGTAAGCCGCGACATGCAGTGGCTCGATATCGACCAGCTCGTGGAAGCGCTGCAGCGCACACCAATAGGCAAACTCGCGAACGGCATGCAGATAGGCCCTGCGGGTATTGGAGTTGCGAATATTGGCGGCGAAATACTCGATGAAACGCTTGGCGGCCTCGGGATTCGGTGCGTAGAGCGCCGGTACCGCTGCGCTCGTGGCAAAGCCATCGCGCCGAACCAGGGCTGTGGGTTTTTTGGGCTGAACAGCCATATATAAGGTGTCCCCTGCCTGCTATTACGTATGATAACGTCCTTTATCATACATTCTTCATGTGAGTACGGCCTGGGTATTGCGCTTGATGCGCTCAAGATCCAGGCGCGCCCCGAGGCCCGGGCCGGTGGGTGCGCGCACCAGACCTTCGTTGTCGACCTCTATATCGTCGATGAGTCCGAACTTATTGGCGGCATCCGGCAGCAGCACCTCGAAATACTCGCAATTGCTGATGGCCATGGCCAGATGCAGGCAGGCCACGTTGTTGAGCGAGTTACTGCCATGGTGGATCTCGTAGTTCATGCCGAAAGCCTCGGCAAGGTGCGCGGTCTTGATGCAGGTGGTAATACCCCCTTTGAAGCAGACATCGCCGCGCAGAAAGTCCGTGGCCTGCCCTAATATCCAGGGTGCGTACTGATCGAGTCCCGCAAACGGCAGTTCGGTGGCCATCAGGGGAATATGCAATTGCTGCCGCAATTTTTGGTAGCCGTGTATGTTCCATTCCGACAGCGGATCTTCAAACCAATAGAAGCCGAGTTCCTGAATCGCGCGACCGACGCGCACCGCCGTCGGGTAGTCGTATCCCCATGTTGCGTCCAGCATCAACGGATAGTCGTCGCCGACAGCCTTACGTACTGCGGTGCAGACCTTGATGTCCTGCTGCCAGGGATGTGGCGGATGAATCTTATAGGCTCGCCAGCCAAGAGATTTGTAGTGCAGCGCCTGCTCGCAATACTCATCAATGGTCGCGAAGGCCTGGGAGCTGGCGTAGACCGGTATGCTGTGACGGTACGTTCCCAGGAGCTGGTGAATCGGCATGCCCGCGGCCTTTCCCGCCAGGTCCCACAGCGCCACATCGACGGCCCCGATCGCCCTGACCAGGGTTAGCCGGCCCCGGCGCCACATGGCTTGATTCAGGCGCTCGCGGTCGAGCGGGTCCTGCCCCATCAGCAGAGGTTTCAGTGCATCTATCAGGCCGCGACCCTCGATCTCCGCTCCCCGATTCGCGCCGCCGAAGAACGCATGTCCGGTGATGCCGGCGTCCGTGACCATAGCCAGAAGCCCGAGCGTGGAGAAACCTCCCGGCAGGCGAATATTCGGTCCATAGATAACCGGAGGAATTCCATCCCACGTGAACAAAGTCAGCGTTACATCTATTATTTTCATGATGTTGCTCTCGCAAAATCCAGTGAGTTCCCTGGCAAAGGACATCGCGCCTTATACTTAACTGGTCCGTCTTTAACAATAGAGTTCCCATGCAAGAACTGGTACCCCCTCGCCTTCGCATAGGCATTCTCGGTACGGCTAATATCTCGCGATCCTTCGTCGCTGGCGTTGCTCCATCCAAAACGGTAGACGTGACGGCAATTGCAAGCAGGGACTTGGCTAAGGCAACCCGGTTCGCGACAGACACGGGTGTGCGGCGTAGCTACGGCTCCTACGAGGAACTGCTTGCCGATCCAGCTATCGACGCGATCTACAATCCATTGCCGAATAGCCTGCACGCGCAGTGGTCCATTCGTGCCAGTGAGGCAGGCAAGCACGTGCTTTGCGAGAAGCCACTGGCGGCGACGGTCATTGAGGCGCGGGCCATGTTCGCCGCCGCGCGCCTCCACGGCGTGACTCTGGTCGAAGGATATCCCTATCGCGCGCAGCCACATGCCATCAAGCTAAAGGAACTGATCGATAGTGGAGCCATAGGCCATCTACTGTCGATTCAGGCGGCATTCGGATTTACCGTCCCGCGAATGGAAGACATTCGTTTCGATCCCAGGCTTGCCGGCGGCGCGCTCATGGATGCGGGGACATATCCGGTAAGCCTGGTCCGCTTGCTGGCCAGACAACGGCCGGCGCGGGTGTACGCGGTGGCGCGATGGCATGCCACTGGCGTGGACCAGACGCTGACGGCCTCACTGGAGCATTCGTCCGGACTGCTGGCCCAAATCAGCTGCAGCCTCGCGAGCGGCTTACATCGGCAGGCGTTGATCAGTGGAACGCATGGAGTGATTCAGACCACCTTTCTGAATTCTCCGCCGCTCGATCGCCCGGCGTTGCTGACTCTGAAGCAAGGCGCCTCCTGGGAGGCGCCCTACGAGACGATTGAAGTACCGGCGGTGAACGGATTTCTGGCCGAAGCGGAATCGTTCGAGCGTCTGATCAGGCTTGGGCCCGATCAGTGGACGGGTGCCACCCCCGAGGAATCGGTCGATATCACGTTGACTCTGGAGGCCATACTTCACAGCGCTCGTACGCAAAATCCTGTCGAAGTCGCCAATTGAATTCAAGTCTAGTTAGGGTCTGACGGCCGAGGCGCTTTCATTCAGCATCGAGCACTCCAGCGAGAACGGATATCTCAATTCGGCGCCGTACGTGGCCCAGATCGCGCTGCCGATTTCGTGCGATAGACGAAAACTGTCAACGCGGCAATTGGAGTGCAGAGCCGGCCAGTAATTCAACTGCAGGCCGTAGGCATCGCGGTAATGCAAAGGCTGACTGGGCCGGATTGCCCAGGGCACATTCGTTGGGCCGAGATATCCCTTATTGAGATACCTTATTTGCAGCCCGAAATGAGAAAAGGTCTGGCTGCTCGTATATGCCTTCCCAGGCGGAAGTGAGCCGACTTAGAGCGGGCTGGCAGCCCAGCTTGCCGCATCAAGAGCCGATTCCCGGCTCAGCGGCGTGCTCCAGTTCATCGCAGATAGGTCGGATGCCCGTACACCGGCACCGGCGAGCGCTCCGACATACGCGAGCGTAATGGTTGTGATGTGTCTTCGTAAATTGCGCAATTCGGAAACCAACAAGCCCTCATACGGGGGGGCCGGCCGCACACCGCCGGCGGAAGCGGCGGTGTGCGGCCTCTAATCAGGGCTTGAGCTGAGCGCGAATCTCGCCAGGTTTGTGCTCGGCGCTGTGCACATTCACATAGAGATTGCTGGCCTTGAAGCTGGCGTACTGCTCGTCCGTCAGTTTCGAATCGGGCGGGACCAGCCATTTGTCATTACCGCTCTTGGTGAGGGTGATGATCGGCGGACCGGCGACGCCGGGCGCGCCTTCATGAATGTGGGCCACCGTGCCGTCAATGCCTTTGGTGGTGATCGTACCGCTCACCGATTTGTCGGCGCCGATCTTTATGGTGCCGGCGCCGGTCGCCGAGGTCGTCACCGGCGGCGTTTCTTCGGCGCCAACGAGCTTGACCTTTACATTCTGGGCCGAGGCCGAGCCGATCGCTACGGCAAGCGCTGCCGCCGCGACTAGTGCGCGCACTCGCGGGGTATTGAAGAACGTATTCATGGTTGACTCCATAGATTAAGAACTGCCGCCATTGATAATAGGAACTTCCATTATCATACGTGATCTGGCGCGCCTGAAAATGTAATGTACCGATGACACCATCACCGCTGACCACTCCAAAAACTACCGATTCACGTCGGGGCGCACTGATTGGCCTGCTGGTCATCGTTCTGTTGGTGATAGGCGGGCTGTTGCTGGTGCGTGCGTTGCGGCACATGTCGGAGATTCAGGATTGCGCCATGTCGGGCCGAACCAACTGCGCACCAATCGATGCTTCGGCTCCCAATAAGTAATCGTGACTGCTGTGCAACGCTTCCTGTGGTTAATGTTTGCCCTGCCGCTGCCTGCGCTCGCCGGCAGCCCGTTCGATGCGCCGTTGCAGGTTCGACATGTGCGTCTGCCGCCGGATCCGCAGAATCCCAACGCCAAGCGGCAGGTCTCCTGCTTCTACTACCGTTCCATTGTCGTGAAGCAGGTTGACTACGGCGAGGTGGGTGCCGAGCGGTTGGCACTTCTGCCGGTACTGTACGGTAATGCGACCCCTTGCCGAGCAGCGCGTGAAAGCAATGAGTATGTAATTCCCGCCGATAGCTGGAGTGGCTATTTCAAGGGCGTTAAAGCCGAATATGCGTTCTTCGATGCTCCCGACGGTACCAATGGCGGCCTGGGATTCATGGTGATGCGTGTCTACGGACGCAGGTCCTTGTTCGAGGACACTGCGCAGCATGGGATTGAGTCACTGGATATTCAGGAGGGGACGTTGAGGCTTCGCTATCAGCGAGTGTTTGCTGCCGACTGCTCCGTGCTGACCGCTGGAAACGAATGCCGCGAGCGGTTGGTTCACGATACTGGAGTGGCGGAGCGCTCGTTTTCCATCTGCGCACAAGGCTATCAGGCTGCCAGGCAAATGATGGCGAAAGGCCGTTGCAATGCGCAGGGCCACACGGAGCCGGCCTGTGTCAGCGACGAACTCGCGCGACTCCATGCGCAGAAGTGGGACGACGCGCCGACGGTGATTGTTTATGAAGTCGAGGCAAGTCTGAACGAGGAAGGGCCGGTGATTTCCCGCCGCGGCGATGCCCTCGCCTGCCACCCGTCCGATTAATATCAGGGGTGTATCAACGACGCCTCCATGCCACGACTGAGTGCTGCTGCACGCCGAGTCTGGCGCTACCGAGCCGCATGATGTCTCCGGCCTTCAGATAAACCGGTTCAGGCTTCATCCCCATGCCTACACCAGGCGGCGTTCCCGTGGCCAGAATATCGCCGGGCTCGAGGGTCATGAATTCGCTGACGTAGGCCACCAGCTCCGCCACCGGGAAAATCATCGTGCGGGTATTGCCCGTCTGGCGCCGCACACCATTGACGTCCAGCCACAGATCGAGACTCTGCGGGTCACCCACTTCGTCCGGGGTCACGAGCCATGGGCCGGCCGGACCGAATGTGTCGCACCCCTTGCCTTTGTCCCAGGTGCCGCCGCGATCGTTCTGATACTCGCGCTCACTGACGTCATCGACCAGGCAATAGCCGGCCACATAGTCCAGCGCACGCGGTTGTTCCACATAGCGCGCCGTGGCGCCGATGACGACGCCCAGCTCCACTTCCCAATCGCTATGGGTTGAACCACGCGGCAGCATGACCTCATCCGAGGGACCCGTCAGTGAGCTGATGGCTTTGGTGAATATGACCGGCTCGGAGGGAATCGGCTTCTTGGCTTCGGCAGCGTGGTCCGCATAATTCAGGCCGATGGCAATGAATTTACCTACGCCGGACAGCGGTACGCCCAGTCGCGGCTGTCCCGGGACCGCGGGCAACTTCGTGGCATCCAGCGCCCCAATGCGCGCGAGCTCGGCTCGACTTAGGGTTTGCGGTGACCAGTCGGCAATCACTGCCGAGAGATCGCGGATCACACCGCTGGTGTCCAGCAGACCTGGCCGCTCCTGGCCGGCCGCACCAAAGCGCACTAACTTCATGAATTTCGCCTCCGGGCATGCGCGGGCGTGATGCCCGCGTCGCCGAAGGATATCGCACGGAGAAGTTCTTTAGCGACCCGCAGCGCGTTGGTACACCGAATTGACCAGCTGGTAGCACGCGCAGGACGAGGCCGCGAGCGCCTTGACGTCCAGGATCTGCATCTTTCCACGGCTGTAATGGATCAGTTTTCCACAGACTGGACTTGAATCGCGGTCAGGTATGTGCGGCGTCGTACCTTAGCCGCCGTCAGCGTGCCGCCGGGGGCGCCAGCGACTAAAATGGCCCGAACATCAACATCGAGGAGTCATCATGAAGAAGACAGCGTGGGCGGTATGGAAAGGTGGAATCAAGGATGGCGGCGGCACCATTTCTACGGAAACCGGCGTCCTCAAGGAAGCTCCCTATGGATTCAAATCACGCTTTGAGGGTGGCAAGGGCACAAATCCCGAAGAATTGATCGGCGCGGCACATGCCGGCTGCTTTTCAATGGCTCTGTCCCTGATGCTGGGAGAGGCGGGCCTGACAGCCGATAGAATCGAGACGCACGCGGAAGTGACGCTGGAGAAAGTCGGCGACGGCTTTGAGATCACGGCCAGTCATCTGAATGTGACCGCGATCGTTCCCGGCGCAGACGCCGCCCGGTTTGAGGCCATTGCCAATAAGGCCAAGACCGGGTGTCCGGTATCAAAGCTCCTCAAGGCGAAAGTAACCATGGATGCGAAACTTACCTCGTAGCACGCGTTCGCGTGCGGCCGCGGCTCGCGAGCCAGGATCCGAGCAGGATCAGCAGCAGGGCAAAGATGCCGCCGAGGCCGAGAAGTTCGTGCAATAGCGCGCGCGCGTCAATGCCACGCGTAAATTGCCGCGTCGGCTGCCGAATCCATATTGACGTTGTTCATCGATTCATTGATTCGCCTGGCAGGCGAACGTGCCTCGGCCCGCGCTCATTCGGATTGACCGGCGGCAGCCCAGATATTGAGTTCGCCCTCGCGCGCATGCAGGTCGATCTGCTGCAGCTCCTCCTGGCTGAATGACAGGTTCTGCAATGCACCGAGGGATTCCTCGAACTGTTGCCAGCTGCTGGCGCCGACCAGAGCGCTGGTGATCACCGGCTTTCTGAGCACCCATGCAATGGCCATCTGCGCGAGGCTCTGTCCGCGCCGGGCCGCGATGTCGTTCAGTGCGCGCACGCTGGCCAGGTTGCGTTCGCTGAGCATCGACTTGCGGAACGATCCGTCCAGCGCGGCACGCGAGGAGGCGGGAATCCCGTTGAGGTATTTGGCGGTCAACAGGCCCTGCGCCAGTGGTGAGAACGCGATGCAGCCGAGGCCCTGCCCTTCGAGCACGTCCAGCAGACCGTTTTCCACCCAACGGTTGAGCATGGAATACGAAGGTTGGTGAATCACAAAGGGCAGACGCATCTCGCGCAGAATCCGCGAGGCTTCGCGCGTCTGCTGCGGTCCATAAGAAGAGATGCCGACATACAGGGCTCTGCCGCTGCGCACGGCGGTCTCGAGCGCACCCATGGTCTCCTCCAGCGGCGTATCCGGATCGAGGCGGTGCGAATAAAAAATGTCGACGTAGTCGAGTTTCATGCGCTTGAGACTCTGATCGAGACTTGCGAGCAGGTATTTGCGTGATCCCCATTCGCCGTACGGCCCGGGCCACATGAGATAGCCCGCCTTGGTTGAGATGATCAGCTCGTCGCGGTGCGCTTTCAGATCAGTGCTCATGATGCGGCCAAAATTCTCCTCGGCGGAGCCAGGAGGAGGTCCGTAATTGTTGGCGAGATCGAAGTGGGTGATGCCGTGATCGAAGGCCTTCAGCAGTATCTCGCGTGCGTTCTCGAATGACGCGCTGCCGCCGAAGTTCTGCCATAGCCCCAGCGATATGCGCGGCAATTGCAGACCGCTGAGTCCACAGCGGGCATACGGTGTGCGTTGATATCGATTCTCAGCTGCTACGTACATGGAAAGCCCTTTGAATGGAAATTGTCGTAATGCCCTGCTTTTCGCGCACTAATTGCTGCCATCGCCGTGCACTACTGTCTGCCGAGTCCAACTGCCCTGCAACGCGCCGTTGGGATTGGCGTTGACGTCATTCGTCTGGAAGCTGGTCTTGCCTGAGGCATCGATCCATGTATAGCTGCTCGAGCTTGACACCTTGGAGACCTGTCCGGTGTTGGGATCGCGGACCGTCTGCTGATCCAGCGAGTAATCCACCCAGTCCGAGGCGATGGTGTGATTGGAGTTTGCAACCTGCGCTGCGCGATTCATTGACATGTCGGTGCCGCGCTGCATGGTGGCGAGGAACTCCTCATGCATGTGCTGCCGCACCGCCTGGTCATGATTGAACTGTTGCGCACTGGCCTGGCGCTGCGCTGCCGCCGCGGCGCTCATCTGCTGTAGGGTTACCGCGGTCTGCCGGTTGTTCCTTGCAATCCAGGCTTGTGACCAGTCTGGAAGTCCACGCTCCTGCATTTCCCTGGAGTCCCAGAGCTTGATCACCGATGGGTACTGGCTCTCCGGAGCGGACACGTATCGGACCGCGGCCGTGCACTGGGTGACAGTAGAGCCAGGAAAATCCGCCATTCCCTTGGCGATGGCCTTGAAGCCCGCGTACTGCATTTGCGTGCAATCAACCACGGTCGATAGCTGGCCCTTCATCACGAAGCTGCCGTTCTTGTAGCGAACGATTGCGCGCGCCAACTGCCTGGTCGACTTTGGTGGTTGGGCGTGCATGGCGGCGTATTTCGGCGCATATACGGCCTGCGCGTCGCTGAGCTCCTTCTGGGCCTTGGCCGCGATATCGGCGGGAACCGGCTCGTCGGCGACGTACTCAACCTTCAACGTTGCGGCCATGAATTTCAGAAAGTCCTGCGCGCTCATCGCTTCTTTTATTGGCAGGCAGCCGTCCCGCTTGGCCGCGGCCGCAGGCCCGGTCCCCCAGAACCAGCCGAAGGCCGGCATACGCTCGGCGAAGGTCAGGCCGTCCGGACTTGTCGCCCGGTACACGCCATAGGGGACGGCCACGCACGTGCCGTTCTGAAAGAGCGTGCTCTGAAAGTGCCAGTTCGAAGGCACGCCTACCTCATACGCATTCATATTGAGTGACGGGTCGCGGATAAATTCCTTGCGAGTAGCCTCGGCAGCAGGAGTTTGCGAGCCATAACCGAACAGCAGGAGAGCCAGCAGAGTCGCGACCAGTCTTCGTTTAGCAGGCAGCATGAACATTAATATCCCTCACGTTATGAATCCCGAGGCCACGGCCAGCCAACGTATGCCATCGCAGGTCTTGAGCGTGCGTTCGACGGTTAGAATGCTCGGATGGACGGATTAAAAGGGTAACACGGACATGGCCATGCGGATCCTCATCGTCGGTGCCGGCTCGGTTGGCGGATATTTCGGGGATCAGCGATCGGCTCGATCCGCTGAAGCACCACGATAAAGAACGCAATGCCTACCACCAGGATCGCGGCCGCGACCAGGAACGCATCGGTGAAGGAGTTGGTCGTTCCCAGGATGTATCCGGTGGCTATGGGAGCGGCCGCTCCCATCAGGTTATTGGCCAGGTTCATGAGGCTGCCCAATGACCCTACGCCGCCTTTGGGCGCGATCAGCGAGGGCAATGACCAGCAAACAGGCGCTGCCGAGGCCAGTCCGCCCAGGGCTATGGAGATCCACATGATCGCCCAGTTCGGATCTGAGGTGCGCGTGGCGCCGAATACCGCGAGCCCGAGCACCATGCCGCCCATAAGCACGGTCTTGCGCACGCGCGACTCGTCATTGCCCCGGGCGATGAGGTGGTCGATGAGCCAGCCGCCGATCAGCAGATCGGTGATCGTCGCCACGGACCAGGGCACCGCCGTATAGAACGCCGAATGCAGGATGCTCATGTGCATGGTGTGCATGAGATAGCCTGGCAGCCAGGTCAGGAACAGTGAGAATGAATATCCGTAGGCCGCAAAACCGACAATCAGTCCCCACACTTTGCGTTGGGTCAGCAGGTAGCTGAGCATGCCGAGGGCGCTTGCGGCTGTGTGCCCTTCGGGCGTGGCGCCTCCCTGCACGATGTACTGCCGCTCGATATCGGATAGTCCCGGGTCCGCGCTCGGATCGCGATAGATGAGGTAGAACGCGACGAAGTAGCCGAAGCTCAACACCGCGGTGAGGCCGAATCCCCAGCGCCAACCGGCATGCACTATGGCAAACGCCACCAGCGGCACGCCGATGACGTTGGAGAACTTGGAGGCGACGTCGAACAAGGAGGTGGCGAATGCCCGTTCGCGCCGCGGGAACCAGTAGCCGGTGGCCTTGGCGCTTGCGGGAAAGCTGGGCGCCTCGGCGATGCCAAGCAGTATTCGCGCCGCCAGGATGCCGCCGAATCCTCCGGCGAAGGCAGTCATCGTCGAGGCAACACCCCACAGCAGCGCGCCCCACCGCCCCACGCGCGTTGGGCCCAGGCGATCCAGCAGCACACCCGCCGGCACCTGACACAGGGCATACGACCAGAAGAAAGCGCTCAGAAACCAGCCGACCTGCGCCGGGCTGAGGTCAAATGCGTGCTGCAGTTGCGGTGCCGCAACCGACAGATTGAGCCGGTCCAGATAGTTGACCAGCACGCCGATGCCGAGCAATGCACCTATGCGCCAGCGCCGCTGGGGCAGTGCCCGGGTCTTAGCTAGCGCTCCCATGATTCATTCTGGTCTAAGTTGGCGCTGCGGGGCAGCTCCACGCTAGTATCCAGGGCTACGTCAAAGACGGCCGCCGCAGGGGTCAGGGTGAATCGCATCGTGCGCTGGCTCGCGGTGGTCCTTGTGCTTGGAATACCGGCACTTGGTCGCGGTGCCGATGTCACGCTGATCGAACTCAACGGTCCTATCGGTCCTGCGATGAGCCGCTACGTAGAGCGCTCACTGCTCGATGCGTCAAACCACCACAGTCCGGTGATTATCCTGCAGATGGATACGCCCGGGGGGCTCGACACCTCCATGCGTGACATCATCAAGGCCATCCTGGCCTCTTCGGTACCGGTGGTCAGTTACGTGGCGCCGGGCGGGGCGCGCGCCGCGAGCGCCGGAACCTATATTCTCTATGCGAGCCATGTGGCTGCAATGGCGCCGGCTACCAATCTGGGCGCCGCCACACCGGTACCTGTTGGTGGCGTGAGCGCCGCCCCCGCGACGGCCGGTGAGCGCAAAGCGGTCAATGATGCTGTGGCCTATATCCGCGGTCTGGCGCAATTGCGCGGCCGCAATGCCGATTGGGCGGAGAGCGCCGTCCGGGGAGCCGCGAGTCTGGCGGCGCAGGACGCGCTCTCGCAGCACGTCATAGAAATCATCGCCAGGGATGTGCCCGAGCTATTGACCTTGCTCAACGGCCGCAAGGTTCAGATCGCCGATCGCGAGCTCATTCTTCAGACCAGAGGTTTGGCCGTGACCCGGATAGTGCCGGACTGGCGCACTCGGGTGCTCATGGTGCTGAGCCACCCGACCATTGCCTACGGCTTGCTGCTGATCGGCATTTACGGGTTGCTGCTCGAAGGCTATCACCCCGGAGCGGTGCTGCCAGGCGTCGCAGGTGCGCTGTCGCTGATCCTGGCGCTCTACGCCTTCCAATTGCTGGCGGTCAACTATGCGGGTCTGGCCCTGATTGCTTTGGGCGCAGGCCTGATCACCATGGAATTCTTCATGCCGGCCTTTGGCTCACTCGGCATCGGCGGCCTCGCCGCATTTGTGATCGGATCGATTATCCTGTTTGATAACCATGCGCAGGGACCCCAGGTGGCATTGCCGGTGATTGCAGGAATCGCTACCGCCGGCGCCCTGATGATTGCCACTATAGCCTGGCTCGCGGCGCGTGCGCGGCGAAGACCCGTAACTACCGGGGCCGAGGCCATGATCGGGAGCCTGGTGGAAGTGATCGCCGACGGCCGCGATCAGTGTGTGGTGCGTTACGGCGGCGAGATCTGGAACGCCCAAACCGCAAGTCCCGTGCACGCGGGACAGCAGGCCCGAATCGTCAAAGTGGTCGGTCTCACGCTCTGGATCGAACCCTAACGCATACTGCGGGAGTATCCCATGAACCTTTCCCTGCCGATTATCGTCGTCATCCTGCTGCTGGTGGTTGCGAGTTCGATTCGCATTCTCAAGGAATACGAGCGCGGTGTCATGTTTACGCTGGGGCGTTTCACCGGCGTCAAAGGGCCCGGAGTGCGGCTGGTGCTGCCGATCGTTCAGCAGATGAAAACTCTTGAGCTGCGCACCGTAGTGCTGAACGTACCCAAGCAGGACGTCATTTCGCGCGACAACGTTTCCGTCAAAGTCAGCGCGGTGGTCTACTTTCGCATAGTCGATCCGGAAAAAGCGATTCTGCAGGTCGTCAACCCGTATGAGGCCACCAGTCAGCTCGCGCAGACCACGCTGCGCTCGGTGGCCGGGCAGCACGAAATGGACGAACTATTGTCCCAGCGCGACCGGCTCAATGCCGCGATTCAGCAGGTGCTTGACCTCAACACCGCGGCCTGGGGAGTCAAAGTCACCAATGTCGAGATCAAGGACATCGATCT
>Ga0209483_1002550_pt1 | contig 12642 bp, 14 predicted proteins | sample NGEPerA_FD_184508 | JGI IMG/M metagenome (GOLD analysis project Ga0209483, IMG submission 184508) | Arctic peat soil microbial communities from the Barrow Environmental Observatory site, Barrow, Alaska, USA - NGEE PermafrostL2-A... | ecosystem: Environmental > Terrestrial > Soil > Wetlands >... | reverse complement strand
TCTCGAGATGGAGCAAGAGATATTGAAGATGACGCAGTCGCTCGGCGTCGGCGCGCAGTTCGGCGGCAAGTATTTTTGCCACGACGTGCGGGTGATCCGGCTGCCGCGCCATGGCGCCTCGCTGCCGATCGGGCTTGGCGTGTCGTGCTCGGCCGATCGCCAGGTGCTGGGCAAGATCACGAAAGACGGCGTCTATCTCGAGGAGCTCGAGCACAATCCGGCGCAGTATCTGCCAGATGTGGAGCAGGCGCTCGGCGGTGACGTGGTCCAGATCGACCTCAACCAGCCGATGAAGGATATTTTGGCGACACTTTCAAAATATCCGACCAAGACGCGGGTCTCGATGACCGGCACCATGATCGTGGCGCGCGATTCCGCGCACGCCAAATTGCGCGAGCGGCTGGAGAAGGGCGAGCCGCTGCCGGATTACTTCAAGAACCACCCGGTGTATTACGCCGGTCCCGCCAAGACGCCCGAGGGTTACGCGTCCGGCGCGTTCGGGCCGACCACCGCGGGCCGGATGGATTCCTTTGTCGACCAGTTCCAGGCCGCAGGCGGATCGATGGTGATGGTGGCCAAGGGCAACCGCGCGGTCGCGGTGCGCGAGGCCTGCAAGAAGCACGGCGGGTTCTATCTCGGCTCGATCGGCGGTGCGGCGGCCAACCTCGCCGAGCACTGCATCAAGAAGGTCGAGGTGGTGGAATATCCCGAACTCGGCATGGAAGCGATCTGGCGCATCGAGGTGGTGGACTTTCCGGCGTTCATCATCATCGACGACAAGGGCAATGATTTCTTCAAGGAATTGAATCTGGGGTGAGGGGTGCGTTGAGCTTGTAGCCCGGATTGAGCGTAGCGATCCGGGCCGCAGGCGCTGCATGCGCGACCTTCTTCGTAGGGTGGGTGGAGCGAAGCGATACCCATCAATTTCCTTTCGCGATGGCGATGGGTTTCGCGGAGCCTGTCATCGGGCGCGCGTTCGCGCGACCCGTTGGCTCTACCCATCCTACACGCTCTCGCCGCCCGCCCGCGCCTCCTGTTCCGAACCAACCACATCAACGCCGTATAACAAACAAGCGAGAACCGCGATTTGATCGCAAACATGGCGAAGTTTCGGCGTTTGAATTGATCTGGATGTCGGCGTTCAAGGGGGCCAATCAATGTCGAATACGCACGAGGGCAAATCGAACGATAAACCGCGCCAGCGCAACCGCAAGGCCGGTCAGCGCGGTCAGAAGGCTGGACGACAGCAGAATCCGAAGGCCGAGCAGCGGGACGGCGATCAAGTCGATGCCATGATCGCGTCGACGGATGCCCAAGGCAGCGGCGCGGGCGCTCCAGTTGCGCAATCGTTTGTCGGCGAGGCCGAACCGGCTGACCTGATTGCCACGGAGGATGTGACAGCGGACGTCTCGCCAACCGATGTAATCGTCTCAGCGGATGAGACGGCCCCGGTCAACATGCAAACCATCGCCAATGCCTGTCGGGATTACACGAGGAAGTCGGCTCAGGAGAACAGGCGTTTTGTCGAGAGACTGATGGACGTGCGGTCGTTCGACAAGGCGGTTGAAGTCCAGACTGACTTTGCAACGCAGGCCTATGCGAATTTCGTTGCGCAGTCGCAACGGATTTGCGGACTCTACAGCCAATTGGCCGGGCAGGCCTTCAGATCTGGAAAGCGTCACGCCTGAGCTGATCGCCTTGGCATCGTGCCCCGGCGCGATGCTTTGGTCGCCCTTGGCGGTGCCGTCGGGTTTCATGGCGCCGTGATTGTAGGTTCTCAATAAAACTTTAACTGGTAACAAGATACTGTCGCCGATCGCTCGCTTCGGTCGGGGGCCCCATCATGCGACATCTTTCCGTCTATAATCGCTTTGCGATGATCATCGCGGTTCTGACCGTTGTTTTTGTCGCGGCGCTCGCCGCCCAGGTGATGGTCCTTCGCGATACCGTCATCGAGGAACGCCGGACCAAGGTGTTCGATATGGTCGAGGCGGCGAAGAAGATCCTCTCGAATTACGACGAAAAAGCCAAAGCCGGCAAGCTCCCCGCGGAGGAAGCGCGGCGTCTTGCTTTCGATGCCATCGGTGCCATGCGGTGGGGCCAGTTCGACGACTATCTCGGAGTCTATGGCGCCGGCAGCACCAATGCCGGCGTGACCTACGTGCACGCCAACCCCAAATACATCAATGTCAATCGCTGGGATTTCAAGGACAAGCACGGCCAGTTGGTGATCCAGAATATCGTCGCCAAGGCGCGAGCCGGCGGCGGCTTTCTTGAATACCAGGTGCCGAAAGCGGCGGGCGGTGCGGAAGTGCCAAAGCTCACTTTTGCCGATGGCTACGGTGAAGGCGACAAGCTGCTCGCCATCCAGGCAGGCGTCTATACGGACGATATCGACGCCGTGGTGTTCGCGCGCGCCATCTGGATCGCGGCAGGTGGTCTGGCCGGGTTGCTGGTCGCGATCTTGGCCGCCTTCGCGCTCGGTCGCGGTCTGGTGCGTCCGCTCGGCGCGATATGCGGCGTGATGGACGGTCTGGCGAAGGGAGACTTGAACGTCGAGGTCCCGTTCGTCGAGCATCGCAACGAGATCGGCCATATCTCCCGCGGCCTGGCCGTGTTCAAGGATCGGTTGATCGAGGCCGAACGTCTCCGCGCCGAGCGCGAGGAGACGACGGCTCGCAGCATGGCGGAACGGAAATCGGTTATGAGCCGGATCGCCAACGAGTTCGAGAAAAGTGTCGGCGGAATTGTCGCCGGAGCGGCTTCGGCAGCCAGCGAAATGCAGCAGTCGGCGCAATCGCTGTCCACGATCGCCAAAGAGACAACCCGGCAGAGCACCACCGTCGCCGCCGCCGCGCAACACACCACGGCGAACGTTCAGACCGTGGCGGCCGCGGCGGAGGAACTTTCGACATCGGGCCTCGAAATCTCCCGTCAGATTGCCCACTCGGCATCGATCGCGCAAAGCGCCGTTGCCCAGGCCGATCGCACCAATGCAATGGTTGAAGGGTTGCTGCAGGCGACACAGAAGATCGGGGAGGTGATGGGGCTCATTCAGAACATCGCCGCTCAGACCAACCTGCTGGCCTTGAACGCGACGATCGAAGCCGCGCGAGCCGGCGAGGCCGGCAAGGGCTTTGCCGTGGTGGCAAGCGAAGTAAAGGCGCTGGCGACCCAAACCGCGAAGGCGACGGAGGAGATCACCGATCAGATCCAGGCGATCCGCGACGCCACCGGCGCAACGGCCGAGGCAATTCGCGGGATCGGCGCCACCATCGGTCAGATCGACGAGATCGCCACAACGATCGCCGCCGCGGTGGAGGAGCAGGGTGGTTCGACCAAGGAAATCGCCCGCAATGTGCAGCAGGCCGCGCAGGGCACGCAGGGCGTCATGCAAAACATCGAGGGCGTAACCCAGGCATCGGGGCAGGTCGGAACGGCCGCCGAGCTGGTTCTCGGTTCAGCCGGCGAACTCGCCAAGCAGTCGGAACGCCTGAAGCAGGAAGTCGAGAGTTTCCTCGCGACGGTTCGGGCGGCGTAAAGGCGCCGTAACCATCAACGCCGGACAATGGTCCCGGCCGCAAGGCCGGGACTGAAACAACCCCTTACGCTTTCGTCCCCGTAAACGGAAAACTGCCCATCGGGCCGATGCCCATTTCGCCGGTCATGTTATCGCCGGAAACTTTTCCGGTGAATTCCAGCGTCAGCGGCATCGGGTTGGTGATGGAAACTTTCCAGGCGACGTCGTCTCCCTTGGCTGTGCCATCGAAAATCTCGGCCGAATTGCCGTCGGCGCCTTGCGTGCCGGTCAGCGTACCGCCTGAATTCGTCAGGGTCAGCGTCGCCTTGCGCTCGCCCATCGGCGTGCTCATGGTGATGTTCCAGTTGCCGTCTACCGCCATCATCGTCTCCCGTGCTTTCCGCCAACCGGAATGGTTTTCGGGGCAAGCATCCATCGGCGGTATAGCCTATCTCGCCGCCAAGCAAAATTGGGATCAGGCCCGTGCGGCGCGAATCCGCCCCGTCACGAGGACACGAAACGCGACATATTGGATGGCGAAGGCCGCAAGCTTGGCGCCGAGCAGCACGAACGACACGTAGAACGCCCACAGCTTCATGTCGCCGGTCATGGCGATCGCGAGGGTGCCGCAGCCGAGCGCGAACATCAGCGCCGCCCAGGCGAACCCTGCGAAGGTAACGTATTCCGGAATGGTTTCCGAAACGATCGCCGGCATGTAGCGCAGCATCCAGCCGCGCTTGAGCATGATGGCGCCGATCGCGAAATGGCCGATCGCCGGCTTTGCCAGCACGAAGCGCGGATCGTTGGTGAGCAACGTAGCGCCACCCAGCACCACCACCAGCGCCAGGCTGGCATAGGTCATGAAGCCAAGCGGCTCGCCCTTGATGTGGGCATAGGCGACCTGCGCCACCGAGCTCGCAATGGCGACACCGGTCGCGAGCAACACGTTGTCCGAGATCAGATACACCGCGAGGAAAACGATGGTGGAGAAAAAGTCGGACGCGAGTTTTGCGAATACGTTCTTCATCGTCGTTTCCTTGTTCAGGATGGGTGGGCGACGGGCGCGGGCAGCGTCTGTTTGGCCATCATCGCCAGCCGATGTTTCGGGTACCATTTGGTGAACAGCGTTGCGCTATTGCGGGCCGCCAGCCCGATTACAATCCCGGCCCACAAGGGCAGGCCGGGGCGATAGATCATCAGGACGTTGGCGGTCACCATCAACAGGAAAGCCACGGTCCAGGCCCAGCTGATGATGTAGTTGACGCGCATGAAGCCGGGCAGCTTCGTGGTCTCCGCATCGACCTGTTCGCGGGCGTATTGCAGCGTGAAGGGATAGCGCAATGCGATCGACAAAAGCGCGATCGCCAGCACGCCGCTGTCGACGGCGAGCCGCACCGACGGCGTGCTCCAGCTTGAATCGATCAAGGTGAGGTAGCAGCCCAGCGCTGCGAACAGGATCGCCGAGCCGCCGGCCAGGATCTTGATCGAAGCGCCCCGGCTCACATCCCAGGCGATCGTCGCCAGCGCCACGGCGGCGGCGCCGAACAGGCTGACCGGCGCCGTGACGACCATGGTCAGCCCGGCAAAGGCGGCGAACGGCACGAGAATCAGGAAAATCGTCATTTTAGCCCTCCATTGGGCCAATCTTTACATCGTAAAGATAGAATTAGGCCGGAAACCGGGATCCGTCAAGCCTAATCTTTACAGTGTCAAAATAAAGTGAGGGAGATCCGACCTCACGCCGCGTCGACCCAGTTGCCGTGAAAGCCGTCGGGCACGCGGTGTCCGAGCTGCACCAGCGCCACCGGGCCTGCCTCGACGTCGGTGGCATTGAACACCGCGAGGTCGCTGCGGTTTTCGCGGGCCCGCCAGACCACTGACAGCAGCCAGCCGTCACCCTCAGTGGCCCGGGGACCGCGGGCGACGAACACCGGCTCCGAGATGGTGTCGCCCGATGGCAGCAGATACTGGCCGAGGCGCGATCCCTTACCGTCGACATGCACGATGCCGGAGAGGGCGCCGAACACGCCCGAGCCCGGATTGGCGCAGGCGTACCAGCCATGCCGGCTGACAAGCCCGGCGCGGCGATCGTCGATGCGGGGGAATTCGCCTGATATGTCGTCGAGATAGGTTTGCGTGAAACGGTCGGTATTGCCGGAGAGATCGAAGGTCCAGCGGCACAGCCTTGCGCGGGATTTCTGCGGATCGGTCGGCCGGCCGTCGGGATGCGGAAACAGCGGGGCCTCGTCGCATTGCATGACGTCGGCGACGATGCGATTGCCTTCTTCCCAGGCATTCATGACATGGAAGACGAAGCAGCTCTCGGCGCGAAACCAGACGATGTCCTTGGCCGGCGCATTGCGTTTCATGACGCCGACATAGGCGCCCTTGTCCGGCTCCCAGGCGTAAGCCGGCTGTCCCTTCATCGCGCGTTCCATGCTGCCTGTAATGGGCAGGACCGGAAACAGCAGATGATTCTCGGTGACGATGAAGTCGTGCACCATGCTGGCATAGGGCGCCTCGAAACGGTCGAAGCGCGTCACCGCGCCCGATGAATTGACGGATCCAAAGGAGAGGGTGGGGGTGAACGGCCCAGAGGCGTTATAGCCGAAGAACACCATCTCGCCGGTGACCGGATCGATCTTGGGATGCGCGGTGAAGGCACCGGAAATGCCGCCGTCATAATTGACGTAGCCGCGGCGGTTAAGGCTACCCGGTTCGATCTCGGTCGGCGGATGGGCCTCCTCCAGCGCCAGCAGGCGACCGCCATGGAAGACGATGTTGGTGTTGGCGGCGCCGGTGTCCTGGTTGGCCACGACGGGCGCGCCGGGCAGCTTGCGACCGAAGCCGCCGAACAGCGCGCGGCCGGCGTCGTGCTCGGCCTGCCATTTCGGGGTGCGGATCCAGCGATTCCGGTAGCTGGCGCGGCCGTTATAGAGATGGAAGGCGTGCAGCATGCCGTCGCCGACGAACCAGTGCGCGCCCGGCACCTCGAATTGCGGATTGGGGCCGTTGCGATAGAGCGTGCCGTTGAGTTCGCGCGGCAGCTCGCCCGCCACCTTGAGGAAGGGGGCGTCGGCTTCGAACGGGATCGGCGCCCGGTTGGATTGCCCGGCATTGACGGCAACGACTTGTTCCTGCATCGCGCGCTCCTTACTATCTTTACATCGTAAAGATAGCGATACCGGCCGCGCGGCGCGACGTCAAGCTAAATCTTTACAGTGTCAAAATTGCCGCCTATAACGCCGCGATGACCAAAAAACCCAGTGACGGCAAGGCCGGCGTCAAACGCCCGCCGGCGAAGGCCGCGACGGCGCGGGCGGGACGCAAAGGCGAAGTGGCAATACTGGGCAAGAAACCGGGAAAGCCAAAAGCTCCGGGCAGTGCTTCCCCCTACCATCACGGTGCGCTGCGCGATGCCTTGCTGGAGGCGGCTGAGCGCGTGCTGGAGCGCGACGGGCTGGCCGGACTGACGCTGCGCGCGGTGGCGCGCGAGGCCGGCGTCTCGCATGCCGCGCCGACGCATCATTTCGGCGACCTCACCGGCCTGGTCAGCGAACTCGCCGCGATCGGCTTCCGGCAATTCAGCGCCGCGTTGGCGGGCGCGGGTAACCCGTCTTTGCCATTGGCCGAGCAGGCGCTGGCCCGCGCGCATGCCTATATCGGTTACGCCCAGGTCCATCCCGGCCTGTACGGCCTGATGTTCCGCACCGAGCGGCTCGACATGTCGCGGCCGTCGCTGCATGAGGCCGCCAATGCCTCGTTTTCAGCTTTTGCGGGCGCGATCGGCGCCAGCCGCCACGAGCCGATCTCGGCACAGGCGCTGACGCTCGACCAGGGCGCGGCGCTGGTGCGGGCGTGGTCGCTGGTGCACGGTTTTACGATGCTGCTGCTCGACGACCGGCTGTCCGATGTGCTGCGGCGGCTTCCCGCGGGGACCCGCGTCGAAACCCTGTTCGACGCCATGCTCAAATCCACCATCATCCGTCCGGCCGGAGCGTAGTTGCGGCCAAAATGCCTGCTCAACAGGCGTGCAGTTCCCGCTCGATAGAAGCTGGGGAAGGCTCGCAACGAGCGCGCGAAAAGCCTGACATGGCGGCGGAATCGTGAGAGAACACCGGCTTCGCAAATCCCGTCGCCTTCACCAGCGTGCCAGTTCCAGTCTCATGCCTGCCATTCCAAACAAGCCTTATCGCGTCGGCCGTTCCCGCACCGGGCTCGGCCTCTTCGCCACCCAACCGATCAAGAAGGGCAGCAAGATCGTCCGCTATTTCGGGCCGCTGCTGGATTCGAAGAAGAAAAAAGACGACGCGATCGAGAACAAATATCTGTTCGAGCTCACCAACCGCTGGACCATCGACGGTTCGGTGCGCAAGAACGTCGCCCGCTACATCAACCATGCCTGCAAGCCGAACGCGGAATCCGACGTCAAGCCGCGCAAGCGCAAGGTGGTGATCCGCGCCATCAAGAACATCGAGCCGGGCGACGAGATCAACTACGATTACGGCACCGATTACTTCAAGGCCTATCTGAAACCGATCGGCTGCAAATGCGACGCCTGCGAAAAAAAGCGCAAGAAGAAGCGCGCCGAGGCGAGAGTGGAGCGGTTGCGCCTGAAAGCCAAGGAAGAGCGCAAGGCGCTGAAGAAGGCCGAACGGCTCGCCAAGGCCAACGGTAAAACGAAGAAGCCGCGGAAGCTCAACGGCGCCAGGGTCGCGCACAAGGCCAACGGGCACGCGGCACTGTAGGCCGCGCCTTTGAGCCTATTTCCTAAACGCCAGATGCGTCCAGCTAACCCCGGCGTCGCCGTTGGCGGCAAGCGCCGATTCCGCGCGCAAGTTCAGGACGGTCTGCAAATTATGTGCGCCGGCGCGTTCGATCGTCTCGTCGTCGGGAATTTCGAACATGCGCCGGCCCGGCGGCACCGGGCCGTGCCTCACCCGCATGATCAGCGTGCCGCCGGTCCGCAGCAGCGCGGCCAAAGTCGCCATCGCCTGCCGGCGCTGCGCCAGGTCAAAATGCATCCAGAGCGCGCTGAGCAGAATGAGGTCGAATGGCTCGCTGCGGCTTCGCAGCAGCGCAAGCTCAGGCAGGCTGTCGTCGAGCCATTCGATGGCAGGCGAGGGATGCAGTTTCATCGCGGGCAGGCGCATCGCGTCGGTAGGCTCGACGGCGACGACCCGGTGGCCCATGCCGGCAAGCCAGGCCGCGTCGCGTCCTGTGCCCGCGCCGATATCGAGGATGCGGCTCGCCGCGGCCGGGATCAAATGCAGCGCCGCCTTGTGGGTCTCGGCGGCGGAAATGCTTTCGTAGCGCCGGAACAGATCCTCGGCTTCCTCGGCATACCCTTCCGTGCCGCTTACGCTCATCGACGCCACATGACGCTCCCGCGATTTTTCGCGAGAAGCATCATACACGGCTTTGAGTCATTGCGACCGACCAAGCCAGATCTGCACCCGCCGCCATAGCCGGACCGGGCACAGCGTCCGGCCGATGCTGGTCTCGACCTCCTGCACGCGAATGTAGACGAACATTCCGGTGTCGTGCACCAGCGGCTCCGGCATGTTGAGCGAGCGCGCCAGCAATCGGGTGGCGAGGCCAAATAGCCAGGTGCTCAACTCGGCGGCAGACGGGAAGGGGTTTTGTCTCGAATTCCGGTGCATGGTCATCTCCTGCCCGCGAAGATGACCGGTCCCGATAGGTAATTCGATTACCTCGGACGTAATGGAATGGCCAAAATTCGCGTGCTAGGTTTTTGACCATGAGCACACAGACAGCCACTGCGCGAAGCGAGCGAACCCGGCCCGTCCATGTCGGCGATCACTTGCGGGAATGGCGGCAGCGCCGCCATCTCAGCCAGCTCGATCTTGCCGGAGATGCCGAGATTTCGGCACGGCATCTCAGTTTTGTCGAAACCGGCCGCGCCGCGCCGTCGCGCGACATGGTGCTGAAACTGGCCGAGCGGCTGGATGTGCCGCTGCGCGATCGCAATGTGTTGCTGGTCGCGGCCGGCTTCGCGCCGGCATTTCCGCAGCGTTCGCTCGACGACCCCGCGCTGAAATCGGCGCGCAGCGCCATCGACCTCGTGCTCAAGGCCCATGAGCCGAATCCGGCGCTCGCCGTCGACCGGCACTGGAATCTGGTGTCGGCCAACCGCATGGTGATGCCGCTGCTGGAGGGCATTCCGCAGCGGCTGCTCGGCCAGCCTTTTAATGTGCTGCGGCTGAGTTTTCACCCCGAGGCGCTGGCGGCGCGGACGGTCAATCTTGCCGAATGGTCCGGGCATCTGCTGGAACGGCTGCACCGGCAATGCGAGGCTACCGCCGATCCCGAATTGCTAAAACTCTATCACGACCTCAAGGCATTCCCGATCCCGGCGCGTGCCGGGCCGCTACCGGCCGACAATGTCGCGATCCCCTTCAAGATGCGCCTGAACGGCGACGTGCTGAGCTTCTTCTCCACCACCATGATTTTCGGCACGCCGGTCGACATCACGCTGTCGGAGTTGGCGCTGGAAACCTTCTTCCCGGCCGACGATCTGACCGCCGAGCGCATGCGCAACATGGCGGCCGAACTCAAATAGCCGATCTCGGGCGCCCTTGCTGGAGCCGGTTTTGAGGCCTATTTGTGGGGCGTCTCGTCAGAAGGACGCGCCCCATGAGCAACTTGAAACCGCTGAAGATCGACATCGTTTCCGACGTCGTCTGCCCGTGGTGTTATATCGGCAAGCGGCGGATCGAGAATGCGCTGGCTCTGGTGCCGGATGTGCCCGTCGAAGTGAACTGGCGGCCGTTCTTCCTCAATAACTGGGTGCCGCGCGAAGGCATCAGCCGCGACGAATATCTGACGACGAAATTCGGCTCGCCCGAGGCTTACAAGGGCATCGCCGGGCGCGTGGTTGCGGCTGCCAGCGAGGAGGGCCTGAGCTACCGGCCCGACCTGGTCAAGCGCCAGCCCAACACCACCGACTGCCACCGCCTGATCCACTGGGCCGAGGCCGAGGGCAAAGCCGCCGAGATGAAACAGCGGCTGATGGAATTGTATTTTCGCGATGGCGGCGATCTCACCGACGCCAACGTGCTGGTGCAGGCGGCGGCCGATTGCGGCCTCGATGCCGACGAAATCCGCAAGCGCCTCGCCACCGACGAGGACGTCGCGCTGATCTCGGAGCAGGCCCAGGAGGCCTCCGACAAGGGCATTTCCGGTGTACCGACTTTCGTGTTCGCGCAGAAATATGCAGTGTCCGGCGCACAGCCGGCCGACCAGCTCGCCCGCGCCATCCGGCAGGTGTCGGAGGAAATGAACGCGCAGGCGGCGGAGTGAGCCAGGACGACAGAACCGGTCACCTTGACCAGTTTATTATTTGTAGCTACAATAATTAGATGAAGATCACTTTCGATCCGGCCAAGCGTGCTTTCACGCTTGCGGAGCGTGGACTTGATTTCGAAGATGCTGCGGAAGTCTTTCTGAGCGACACGCTCGATTTTCCCGATGACCGCCGGGACTATGGCGAACTGCGGATACTGACGGTGGGGCATCTTCGTGGGCGCATGTTGATCGTAGTTTGGACACCGCGTGGAAGCGCGCGGCATGTCATTTCGATGAGGAAAGCAAATGCCCGCGAAAAAGCGCGCTTTGGGAAGCGATTTGAAGAAGGTTGATCGTCATGTCGTGCGTCCGCACGAATATGATGAAATTCCCGAATTGACGGAAGAATGGTTTGCGTCCGCGGATCACCGCCGCGACGGAAAGCTTGTTCGTCGCGGGCGTCCAAAATCGGACGATCCGAAGCAACTGATTTCGCTCAGGCTTGATGCAGACGTTCTGCAATGGTTCAAACGCACCGGCGCTGGGTATCAGTCGCGTATCGGCGACGTACTCAAGCGTCATGTTCAAAGTGCCGAACGCAAGAAGAAGGCAGGGTAGGATAGATCGCGAAGTATCTATCAACCGCGATGCCGCAAATGAGAGGGAAACCTGATGCTCTATGAACTGCGCACCTATAGCTTGAAGCCCGGCACCGTCGGCGACATGATCAAGGCCGCGAGCACCGTGTCGGTGTCGATCCGCGGCGACGACTTCGGCAAGCTCGAGGGCTATTGGTCGACTGACATCGGTCCGCTCAACCAGGTCATGCATCTCTGGAGCTTCAAGGATTTCGACGAACGCGCGCGGTTGCGTGCCGAACTCGCCAAAAATTCACGCTGGACCGGCGAGTACATTCCGCTCATTCGCCCGCTGCTGGTGCGCCAGGATATCCGGTTGCTCAACGCGATCAGGCCGCCCGTGGCGCCGGCCTCGACCGGCAACGTCTACGAGCTGCGCAACTATCGCGCCAAGCCGGGCGGCGCGGTGCGGCAGTGGCTCGACGCGTTCACCGCGGTGCTGCCGGCGCGTGAAAAATATTCCAAAATCGTGGCGTTGTGGCAGACCGAGTTCGGGCAGCCCAACGAAGTCTGCCATCTCTGGGTCTATCCCGACCTGAATGCCCGCGCCAAGGCGCGCGGCGACGCCATGAAGGATCCGGCGTGGCAGGAATTCGTCGGCAAAGGTTCGGGGTTTCTCGATGAGATGCACTCGACCATCATGCTGCCCGCGCCGCACTCGCCGCTGAAGTGAGTGCCCTGGAGCTGCTCAAGCGGAGCGTCAGGGCGCGGACTCGTCAGCGCGCAGCCAAATTCGGATTACGGGAGACCGCGAGAGCATGGAGAAAGCCGTCAATGAACAATTGTTGGACAAACGGCTGGCGGCGCTGGAAGAAGCACGGGCGTGGAGCCCGCGACTCGTATCAAAGCTCGAAAATCATATCCGCACGGCAGATGATCAGGGCTTGTTCCGCATCAACGCATTCAGCTTTGCCAGGGAGCGGAACCTTTCCGAGAACGAGGTCATCGACCTTTTTCTCCACGCCACCGCGCTCGGCCTGTTCTTCATGGATTGGTCGTTGTTTTGTCCGCAATGCTGCTGCGTAGTCGACAGCTTTCGCAACTTGAACAGGCTGCACAACCATTATCACTGCCCGTTCTGCCAGGTCGGGTATGACGCCGCGCTCGATGAATATATCGCCGTCACTTTCACGGTCAGCCAGGATATCCGCAAGATAAAATTCCATGATCCCGACC
>Ga0209483_1002549_pt1 | contig 12649 bp, 11 predicted proteins | sample NGEPerA_FD_184508 | JGI IMG/M metagenome (GOLD analysis project Ga0209483, IMG submission 184508) | Arctic peat soil microbial communities from the Barrow Environmental Observatory site, Barrow, Alaska, USA - NGEE PermafrostL2-A... | ecosystem: Environmental > Terrestrial > Soil > Wetlands >... | reverse complement strand
GGCTGGGGGACGGACCGGGCACATTCCTGACAAATTGAACCGCGTCACACTTGGCCGCTTGCAGGAAACCTGGCAGCCAGGTCCCTGGCGATCAGGTCGCCGTGGAAGCGCCCGTTCTCAATGAAAATCTCATTGGTTCGCTCACCCGCGACGATGACGCCCGCAAGATAGATGCCCGGCACATTCGACTCCAGGGTCTTCCGGTTGCACACCGGGCAGCGCGCGTTGGCGGGATCGAGCTGGACGCCGAGCGACTCGATAAACCTGAAGTCGGGATGATATCCAGTCAGCGCAAACACGAACTGGTTGGGCAGGATGACCGGGCCGGCCGGAGTAGCCAGCGTGACCGTATCGCGGTCGATGCTCGCGACGTTGGTCGAGAAATGCGCGGTAACTTCGCCGTTCTTGATGCGGTTTTCGATGTCCGGCTTGATCCAGTATTTGATGTGCCGATGCAGCTCCGCCCCGCGATGCACCAGCGTCACACGCGCTCCATGACGCCACAGGTCGAGCGCCGCAATCGCCGCCGAGTTCTTGCCGCCGATCACCAGCACATCCTGCGCGAAGTAAGGATGCGGCTCGTGATAGTAGTGCTTCACCTTGGGCAGCTCCTCGCCCGGAATGTCGAGGTAGTTCGGCAAGTCGTAGTAGCCGGTCGAAACCACCAGCTTCCGCGCGCGATGCGTCAGCCTGCGGCCGAAACGGTCGGTCGTATGCACCTCGAATGCGCCATCGGAACCGGAAACCGAATCGACATTCTGGTACTGCCGAATGTCGAGCCTGTAGTGCTCCGCGACTTTGCGGTAATACTCCAGCGCTTCGGAGCGAGTGGGCTTCTGGTTCGGCGACGAGAACGGCATGTTGCCGATCTCCAGCAGTTCCGGCGTAGTGAAGAACGTCATGTGCGCCGGATAGTGGAACAGCGAGTTGGTCAGGCAGCCCTTATCGACCAGCACAACGCGCAGCCCAACATTCTGCGCGGCAATGGCACACGCCAGACCTGTCGGGCCAGCGCCGATGACGAGGACGTCTGTGAGGGAAGATTCTTGCGGCTCGCTCATACGTTGATTGTACGGATGTGCGAGCCGCGGATTCGATGCGTCAACTAAACATCGATCGCCACCAGCTTATGGCTGATCGCGAACAGCGCCAGTTCCAGCCGCGTGCTGACGCCTGTCTTGTCGAAGATGTTGGAAAGATGCCGCTTCACCGTCTCTTCGGAGATAGTGAACTGCTTCGCCACATCCTTATTCGAGCAGCCTTCGACAATGCACGTCACGACTTCAAGCTCGCGCGGCGTAAGCCCAAACGTCTTCTTCTCGGGCACAGCCGCAGCTTTAGCCATCAAGCCATGCAGCGCAGTGAGGAGATTCGCTACTCGTTGCCCGCCGATCCAGTAGTCGCCGGAAAGCACGGCCCGCAGCGACTCGCCGAGGTCGGCGGCAACCGAGTCCTTGAGCACGATGCCGCGCGCGCCGATCTGTAGCGCCTCGATCACCTGCTGCGTGGAAATGGTGCTGGTCAGCAGGATGATCTTCACCCGCGGAGACTTGGTCATGATCGCCCGCATGGCTTCAAGGCCCGGCAAGCGCGGCATGTAGAGGTCGAGCAGCAGGATGTCCGGCTCGAGTTCGATGGTCTGGGTAATCGCGGTATCCCCGTCCTCGGCCTCGCCGACGACCTCGAAGCCCTCTTCGGCCTGGAGCATGTTCTTGACGCCGAAGCGCACAACGGGATGGTCATCGGCGACCACGATGCGGATATTGGCCGAGGCGGGACGAAGGTTCGATTTGGCCGGAGAGGCGTCTTTCTGCGGTACTGCTGCCATAGGTTGGCCCTTTCTATCGACGTGGCTTGAGGAAGTTAGTTTTGCGACTCGGTGCGTTCGTCGACATCTCGATCTATCCGCTCCTCAAGAATACGCCGAAGGCGCTCGATTGCAGGCCCGAAATCGCGGAGCAGGGAGGAACACGCCAAGCCACCCGTCTCCATCCGACCGGCGAGTGAGTAAAGTTCCGTCGCGCCAAGCATACCGCAACCGCCCTTGACTACATGCGCTTCACGGACAAAGGTCACTGCGTCGTTAACCGCGACGGCCGAGGACATGCGGTCGGCGCGCGCCGCCGTATCGCCGAGGCACATCGTGTAGATCTCCAGAACCTGCGCGCCGCTCATGAGGGACGAGAGCTTGGCGAAGATGGCGTCATCGACGGCCGGAACCGAAGAGCTGACCAATTCGCCGGAGGTTGGCGACTCGACCACGGTCTCGGCAGGGTGCTCGCTGCGCGCCCGCTCCACTGCCGCGTTGTAGCCAGCGACGCTGAAGGGCTTGCGCAGGAAGGCGTCGAAACCGTTCGTTTCACCCGCCGCAGGCTCGCTGGCGCTCATCGCCAGCAGCACCGTGGTTGAGGGACAGACGGAACGCAGCCGGGCCGCAAGCTCGGAATGCGACAAACCCGGCATCTTCAGGTCGGTGAGGACTACCGAAGGCATGTGCATGTCCTCAAGGCCTGCCAGCGCCGCCAAAGCATCGTCTCCGGATTCTGCCGTGGACACAGTATGGCCTTCAGTACCGAGTAACAGCAGCAGCAACTCGCGCATGATCGCGTCGTCGTCGATGACTAGGATTTGGTTTCCGATTTGATCTGCCGGTTTTGCAGGAGTGTCCACAGCGTGCGTATACCAGAGTAATAGGATGCGCGCCGGGCGAGAAGTGCGGTTCTCACGCGACCGAACCGCAGACGCGATACAGTAAGTGCCATGCAGGATACAGGCGAAGGAGAGCAGGAACCGGGGCTGAACGAACGCCTGTCGAGAATGGAACGCGAGCTTCGGGCTCAGCGGACCGAAATGGCGGCTCTCCGCGCCGAGATCCTGTCACTGAAGGACGAAGCATCCACCCCGAAAGCTGTCCCGGCAAGCGACTGGGGTTACGTGATGCCTTCGCGCAAGGCCGAGCCGCCGTTCGTGCCGCCGCAGCCCGCAACGCGAGTCCCTCCGCCTCCTGCGCCATTGCCGCCGCGTCCGGTCGTGCCGGAATTTGTTGCCAAAGGTCCGCCGGGACAGGCTCCTCCAGCGGTTGTCAACCTGTTCTCGGAGCCTGCAAAAACCAGCGCCAAGCCTGAAGTTCACCGCTCTGTCGAAAACCGCATCGGCTCGCAGTGGTTCAACCGGATAGGGATCGTAGCAGTTCTCGTAGGCGTGGCTCTCGCCCTGAAGTTTGCTTACGACAACCACTGGATCCATCCGACAGCGAGAGGCAAGATCATCAGCGGTCTGCTGGTGGGTGCTGCGGTCGTGTTGTGGTCGGAGCGCTTCCGGCGCAAGAGTTATGACGCGTTCTCCTTCTCGCTCAAGGCGATCGGTACCGGAACGCTGTACTTGACACTGTGGGCATCGTTCCAGATCTACCACCTGTTGCCCGCATGGGTTGCGCTCGTCATGATGGTCGGCGTAACCGCCTGGAACGCCATCATGGCATGGGCGCAGGATTCCGAGCTGCTGGCGGCCTATGCGCTGGTCGGCGGCTTCGCCACGCCCGCGCTGCTGGGCTCCGGCGGCAACCACGAAGTGTTCCTGTTTTCGTACGTGCTGGCGATAGATGTCGCCGTGCTGTTCCTGGTGTGCAAGAAGCCTTGGCAGCGACTGCTGCTCGGATCGTTTCCGGGCACCGTGATCTACTTCGTGGGGTGGTACGCCAGGTTCTTCACCCCGGATCGGGCCGGTGTGACCGCACTGTTCGCGGTCCTGTTGGCGGCTCCGTTTGCCGCCATCGCGCTGGCCGGTAAGCAACGGGATGACGCAGCCGAAGGTGTTCTCGCGCCGCTCGCCGCTGCATCCTTCCTCGCCTGCACGTTATATTCCGTGCTCCAGGATAGCGGCCATCATGCCTGGCTGCCGTGGCTCGCGGTCGCGTTGGCCGCCGTATATCTGCTGCTGATGCGAGTCCGGCGCGAGGGGGTGGCGGAGGCGATGCACCTCGCTCTGGCCGTCATCTTCCTGACGCTCGCAGTTCCGCTGAAGGCCGAGGGACGCTGGATCACAATCGGCTGGCTGGCCGAAGGCGTCGTACTTCTGTGGGTAGCCGCAAAGCTGTTCGGGCCCGACGTTCAGCGTCGCGTGCGAGCTCTAATGCGCTGGCTCGGATGTAGTGCGCTCGCCCTGGGCGTGGGCGAGTCACTCATCTTCTGGGCGCAGCAGGACGCGCGGAACTCGTTCTGGAATGCGCGCTTTGCCACTGAGATGGCAGCGGTTGCGGCACTGGCATTGGCCGCTTGGCTAGCTCGCCATCCGAAGAACGAGAGCGAACTGGATGCCGCGACAGCGCTCACCGCTCCGGATTGGCCGGTCATTGCCTTGTTTTGCACACTTGTGGGTCACGTACTCGCGGCGCTCGCTGGCGCTCGCGAGATTTCCGCGTACTGGAGCGTCGGAGCAGTGCAGACTTCGACCTACCGCGATCAACTGCATATCATTTCGATTGCCTCGTTTCTGATGGTCTACGGCGCCTGCCTGGTCGGGTGGGTTGCATTGCGGCCGAAGTCCGACGAGGCGCGAAAGCAGCGGAACATGCTGCGTGTCCTCGGCTGTATCAATCTCTCGCTTGGCGCGTTCGCGATGATCGTAACGCCGATCGTCGGCAACGGCGGCCCGCTGAACGTGTTCTGGAACGCGCGCCTGCTATTGGAAATGATTGGCGCCGTGACGCTCGCGGTAACAGCTTGGCTGGCCTGGAGAGCGTGGCGCGTCCGCAAGATCGCCAACGAAGAATGGGCTGGCACGGCGGCGGTCTGCCTCGTGGCGTTCAACCTGCTGGTGGTGCTCGCCGGCGTGCATGAAATTTTCACCTACTTCGGCGTGCGGGCAACTGGAGACGCTGGCCTCGCCGAGGCCTTTACCATTTCTGCGTGGCTGATGGTGTATGCCGCGATCCTGTTGGCCGCAGGGTTCTGGCGCCGCACGTCGTTCGTGCGCTGGCAAGGGCTGACGTTGCTGGTGTTCACGATCGGCAAAGTGTTTCTCTACGACATGCACACCCTCAGTTCTGGGTATCGTATCCTGAGCGTGTTCGGGCTGGGTGCCTTGCTGATGACAGTGAGTTTCGCGTACCAGAAGGATTGGCTGCGCCTGCGTGAGGGTGCCATCGCATCAGAGGCAGACGAGGTCGCGCCTTGAGGCTCGCAGCGGCTGCGGTTGCGTTGTTCCTGTTGCAAGGCGCGTACGACCACGCCAGCGAGGTCGATGCGACGCCCGACCGCTTCCAGTTTCAGCGAGCGCTACAGCCGCCTGCGGGAGCGCAGGGCCAGGCGTGCGCGGTGCTTGACGCGGCTGTGTTTGCCCACTCCGCCGGGCGTGTGAACGATCTTCGGATTTACTCCGCCGGCCGCGAAGTCCCCTTTGCGCAGACCACCAGCGGCGAGTTGGGACAGCAGGAAGAGCCCGCACGGGTGATGAATCTGGGCAGGCAGGAAAAGGCAATTGTCTTCGACCTTGTCATGCCGCAGCGCGCGTATACCGAGGTGGTGCTTGATCTCGATGGCAAGGATTTTTATGCGACAGCCAAGGTGTCCGGTTCCCAGACGGACGGGGGATCGAGGACTGATCTGGGCCAATTTACCTTGTTCGATTTGCGCTCGCAGAGGCTCTCTCGCTCCACGGTGCTGGCTTTGCAGGAGTCGAACTTTCCACTGCTGCATGTGGAGATGATCGTGACGCCCGCGCCTGGCGGCGAAGCGAAGACATTGAGCCCCGAGATGGTTCACGGTGCCACCGTTCCTCCGAGCCGCGAGGCGCAGACGCTCTTTACGACGGTCGCCGCGACGACGGGGATTGTGACGAAGGGAGATGAGTCTGTCGCCAGCTTCAACGTTCCCGCACATGTCCCGGTGGAGCGAGTCAGCTTCACGCTACAGCCGGAGTTCACGAAGAACTTCAGCCGCGCGGTGCGCGTGACGGCACGTTCATCGCAAACCGAGGACAGCGCGGCGACCGAGACGATTCCCGGTGAAATACAGCATGTACTACTGCCCCTCGACGCGCTCGGCCATCAGGTCCACAGCGAGCAGATGAGCATGGAAGCGCTGGTCGCCGAGAACCTTCGCAGTGACGCGACGATCGATGTCGCCATCGAAAATGGCGACGAAGCGCCGCTCCCATTGCGCGCCGTCTTGTTGCAGATGAAGCAACGCAAAATCTGTTTCGACGCGGAACCCGGCGCATCGTACGTGCTGCGCTATGGTGACGCGGAGCCTGTGTACACGCCGGTGTATGACTATGCGCGCCTGTTCCGGGTCAGCGCCACTGCGGCCACTGTAACGATGGGCGCCGAAACACTGAACCCGGACTTTCGCAAGGAGCCGCAGCAGCAGTCGTACAAAGACCGGCATCCCGAATTGCTATGGGTGGCGTTGCTGCTCGTGATTGGAGTGCTCGGAACGATTGCGCTGCACAATGCGCGGCGTGTAGGCCGTACGAAATAGCGGAATTTGGCTCACCGCCGCGATTCGTGTCAGTCTTCATAAGCGGAGGCTTTTGGATGCGTTGGATTTGGATGACCGTGGCGTGCGTGATGTTGAGTGCCGGCGCTCAAAATGTCGCGCCACCACACGCTGCCCAAACGCCGCTGGTCGAAGGCAAACGCGCCTTGTCGATGAAGGAATTTGCGCGCGCCAAAGGGATCTTCGCGGAATACGTGCGCAAGCACCCGGAAGACATACAGGCCAAACTCGGTCTCGCGGACGCCGAGCTTGGGCTGCATGAATACGAGGCGGCAGAAGCCAGCTATCGACAGATTGTCGCCGTGCAGCCGCTGCTGTGGGCCGCACACAAGAACCTCGTCATTGTCGAAGCGGCTCTGGGGCGCTGGGAGGACTTCGACGGCGAGCGCACTGTCCTGCGTGCAGCCCGGCAACGCGGCGCGGCGGGCATCGACGCACACGAAAGCGATGTCATCGATGTCATCAACGTCGCTGGACAACGCTGGATTGTGCGCGACTACTTCGAGCCGATGGGCCGCTCGCGTTCCCGTTACAACTTCGAACGGTTTTCCGCGAACGGCCGCGTGCTGGCGTATGTTTCGCTGGAGTCCGCAGACGCTTTTCGCGACCAGACTATTGGCGGGAATGTGGTTGTCGGCGCGCCGTCGCAGAGTGCCGATCCCGATGGCTTTGCGCTCGATTGGTACAACGGCAAGTCTCACGGCACGATTGCGAAGTATGCGACGGAGCCAAAGTACGAGAAAGTCCGCACCGATTTTCTGAGGTGGATGCGACGCCGATAGGTATAACTGTTATACTTTCGAGGTGCGCTTCCATTTCGATCCGTCCAAGAGCGAGAGATTGCGGAAGAACCCAAAACGCGGGATTGGGTTTGAAGAGGCGCAGGAGATTTTTACGCGCCCTTACTACCTGGAAGTTCGAAATGACCTGCCTTTGCAACACATCGCGATTGGGTGGGTGGGGCAGAGGCTCTACTCGCTGATCTTTGAGGTGCGTGAGGACGACGAGGGCGAGTTCTACCATCTGGTGACTTTGTGGAAAGCAACACGGGAGGAGCGTGAACTATATGAAGACAACGCGTAATAGTATGAGTGCCAAGACTATCCCTAGTGCTGAGCAGATTGCCGAGATGGCAGATTCGGGCGAGAACATCACACGATTTTTCTCAGGCAAAGGGCGGATGATGCAGCCGATCCAGCGCGTGAATGTGGATTTCACGGGCACCATGCTGGAGGAGTTGGACCGCGAGGCGATGGATTTGAATATCAGCCGGCAGGCGGTGATCAAGACGCTGCTGCGGCGGGCGCTCGATGAGCAGTATGTGGCGGCTGCGGCACGGCCGGCTATGAAGTATACGGCGGTGCGAGGGAAGCTAATTTAGCGGTCTCAACTGCGCATCCACTCTGACCCGCGGGAGCGCAGAGTACCAGACAGGCTTATTTCAATTGTCCGAATAGATGGTGCAAAACCTCGTCAAGTGAGTCAAGCTTAACGAACTTCCCAAGTGGGATGATCCTGTGTTCTGGACGCTCCGCCTTTTCGCCTTTAGCGTTCCCTTTGGTGTGCTTCGCGATTTTCATCTTTTGGATGTCGGGTAACGGCTGTCCCGGATCGCTGCCAAACCAGCGGTAGTGATCAAACTCTAGTTCCGGAGTGACAAATATCCAGATAATGCAGCCGCTTGGCTTGTCCATCAGCTTGAGACCCGCTTTGATGTTGGCTGCCTTGCCGTTTATCGAAGTTGTTTTGAATTGAATGTGCCTGACGATCTTCCTGTAGCTCATCACTAAGTCATAGCCACCCGCGTCGAATTCGGAGCGCAGCACCTCTACATCGGTCACGCCGCGCTGCCACAAACGCTTCAAGGCGGCGCCAACAAATACGTGTTCTACGATCCGCTCGCGCAACGTCGAGTGAACGTAGTGAGAGGCTCCCTCGTCCGCCTTGTTACCCATTTCCTGCCCACCCCATACGTATGACGGGGAGAATTATCACACGCGGCATCAGCCTCAGTCCAAAAGGAGTGGTTAACACGGGGACATGATTTCCAAGACCCCACATGCGCCGCGTGGCCGATCCAAGTGATGGTTCATGACTACATCATTTTCGCTTCGATGTAGTTCCACATAGGCATCTATATGTCGCGCTTTCAGCGCTCTGACATGCCTTACATCCCTGACCTAGGCCTTCGGCCTAGGCTGGTATGGGACGGGCTTTCAGCCCTAAATCAGACCGAACCATAGCTGAGGTGAATCGTTCTACCGCAATGCGGCATCGACTTCCGCATAGTAGCTCGGAGCCTTCAGGATTTCGCGGGGCTTCGATCCGTCTGCGGGGCCGACGAGGCCGTCGCGCTCCATCATGTCGATGAGGTGGGCAGCACGGCCGTAGCCGATACGCAGACGGCGCTGTAGAAGCGAAGTGGAAGCCTTGCCAAACTCGAACACCAGCCGCACGGCGTCGTCGAACAGAGCATCGTTCTCTTCGCTGTCGTTGCCGTTGTCTTCAGCGGACTTGTCTTCTTTGGGGGCTTCGAGGAAGCCTTCGGCGTACTCCGCCTCGCCTTGTTTGCGCCAGAATTCCGTCACCGCGGAGATTTCCTTCTCCGTGACGAAAGGTGCGTGGATACGCTGCAACCGCGACGTGCCCGGCGGCAGAAAGAGCATATCGCCACGGCCCAGCAGGCTTTCCGCGCCGTTGCTGTCGATGATGGTGCGCGAGTCGGTTTTGCTGGCGAGGCGGAAGCTCATGCGCGTGGGGACGTTGGCCTTGATGAGACCGGTGATGACGTCGACCGAAGGCCGCTGCGTCGCGAGCACAAGGTGGATGCCGACTGCGCGCGCCATTTGTGCGAGGCGGGTGATGGCTTCTTCAACGTTGGCGCGGTCGAGCATCATCAGGTCGGCGAGCTCGTCGATGATGATCATGATGTACGGCAGCGGCTCTTGATTGACGTCCTCGAAGAGGTAGTCGGAGCCGTGCTCGAACAGCTTGTTGAACTGGTCGATATTGCGCACATGATTTGCGGCAAGTAACTTCAGCCGTCGTTCCATCTCGCGGACAGCATTACGCAGCGCATTGGCCGCGAGCTTGGCTTCGGTGATGATCGGCGTGAAGAGATGCGGAATGCCTTCGTACATGCCAAGCTCGACGCGCTTGGGGTCGACGAGGATCATGCGCACCTGCTCCGGCGTGGACTTGAAGAGTACGGACATGATCATCGCGTTGATGGCGACCGATTTTCCGGAGCCCGTCGAACCGGCAATCAGGACATGCGGCATCGCGGCGAGATCGGCGGTAACGATGCGGCCGTTGATGTCCTTGCCCAGCGCAATCGCAAGCTTGCTCTTGCTCTGCGCGAACGATTCGCACTCGACCACGTCGCGCAGCCAGATGGTTTCGCGCTCGTGGTTTGGGACCTGAATGCCGACCGTGGATTTTCCGGCCATACGCTCGATGAGGATGGATTCGGCGGCCATGGCGAGGCAAAGGTCGTCGGCGAGGCCTGTGACGCGCGAATACTTTACACCGGAGTCGGGCTTGAACTCGAAGGTGGTGACGACTGGGCCTGGATTGATCTGCGTCACGTTGCCGTCGACGCCGAACTCGCCGCACTTCTCGACCAGGACCTTGGCCTCTTCGAGCAACTGCTCCTCGCGGGCGTGGACGTGCTCTTCGCTGCGGTAGAGCAGCGAGGAAGGCGGGAGCTTGTAGCCGCGGATGGACTTCGCCGCCATCGCGACTGCCTTGAGGTCGGCGTCGGCGCGGCGGCCGAAGGCGATGTTCTGGTCGGCGATGGGCTGCATCGGCGAAGGCATCGGCGGCGCGGGATGCGGTTTGCGGTCGGGGGAGCTTAGCCATCCGTCGTCCGCGGTGTGATGCGTGGGTGTGTTGAACAACTCCAGTTCGTTGGACTGCGGGAAACCGAGCGGCTGCGCGGCCGTGGCGAGAGCCTCCGCGAACGGCGCCGCTGCTGCTGCGGCCGTGGCAATCGCTGTGGGTGCTGGAGCGTCGACCATGGTGCGAGGCAGGGTTTGCCAGACGGATTTGGGCTCGTCGCCGCTGGCCCACTTCTGGCGGGGAGCGACGGAGAGATCGTCGCTCTGCTTGCGGCGTGAGAACCAGCCGAAGAAGCTGGCTAACAGGCTCGTGTTCTCGCGCGCGGAGACGGTTGCGGCTGCGGGATCGGCTTTGGCGGCGCGGAGGCGGGCTTTCTCGATGGCGCGCTCGCGCTTGGATTCGTATGCGCCGATCAGCTTGTCGGCCTCGTCATCGCGCTTGCGCTGCTGGCGCGCGTTGTAGCGGTCGCGGATGTTGCGGGCGAAGGCGAAGTGGGCGGTGAACCACTCGCGCGCGGAACTCAGGGTGAAGGTCGTTGCGAGGTACAGCGAGAGCAGGACCATCAGCGTGCAGAGGACAGATGCTCCCGGGAAGTTGAGGACGCTGATCAGGCTGTCGGCGAGCAGACGGCCTTCGACACCTTCGACGGGAATGGTGTGGCGCCAAAGGACGTGTCCTGGAAGGAGTGCAATTACCGGAGGTGCGAACAGCAGCCAGAGCGCGAGGCCGATGGACTTCGCCATGCCTGAACCGACTGCGCGCGAGCGCATCCACGAGATGCCGATGCGCAGAACCACCAGCGGAACGAAGAGGACCGCGGCGCCGAAGACCTGTAACAGAGCGTCCGAAAGGTAGGCACCGAAGAGACCGATCCAGTTGTGCGCGGGGCGCGTGAGCGCTGTGCCTCCGACGGTGTTGAAGGACGGATCGGAAGGCGTGTAGGTGATGAGGGCGAGGAGAAGAACGGCTGCGATGGCGAGCACGACGAGGCCCAGCATCTCGTTGAGTCGAGGGCTGCGCGTGGGACGGTAGACGAGTCGCTGTGGCTTCATGTCTTGTTGGCGATCGCGGACGCTCTCGCGCGCGAATGTCTATGCGCGGCGAGAGCGAAGCCGGAACCTCCAGAGCTTCTCCATTGTTTCAGGCAAGGGTGTGTGGCGCGCGAGGGGGAACCTTAGTGGTGAACAGGAGAGGGTTGTCGGTTCTGGGTTGCCGGTTCTGGGAGACTGAGTAACCGTTCGGTCATGTTTGTGCATCTATTGGAGGGAACTGGTTTGCGGGCGTCCTGAGCGCGCGCGAGCTTGGTGGTGCGGTCCGCAGGGGAGTGGGATTTTCGCGATTTCTCCTGCTTGCTGCCGGTGAAGGAGAATCGCTGCAACCGGCAGACCCTGCGGCCGCGATAACTTTAGTCGAATTGAGCGATGTGAGAGGGCTGGAAACAACATGAGTGAAAACGGATCCGATAAGAACAAGGAAATGGAACGCGTCCTGCTGGAAGTAATTACCACCCTGCAGGACGGTCAAAAGGGCTTTGCCGATATTGGTGAACACCTGAAGGACGATACCCTCAAGCGGTATTTTCTGGCCGAGAGCCTGAAACGTGCGAGTTTTCGCGCCGACCTCGAAGCGGAGCTGCATCGCGCGGGCGTACACGATGTAAAGGATTCCGGCTCGGCGAGCGGCGCTCTGCATCGCGCGTGGGCCGATGTGAAGGCGAGCCTCGGGGGCGGCGACCACACGCTGCTGGCCTCGGCTGAAGCGGGCGAAGACGACGCCAAGGTGACTTACAAGGACGCTCTGGAGCAGGATCTGCCGCTGCCGATCCGGCAGTTGTTGACCGAGCAGCAGACGCATGTTTTGACGTCGCACGATTATGTGAAGCGCCATCGGGACGAGCTTGCGGCGAAGTAGATGTACCGAAGCGGGAGGGGCGGCCGGTAGTTTCCGGCCGCCCTTTGCTTTGGGTGCTCAAACAACAACGCGGACTGCGCCAGTTCCGCACCCGGGGAATCGCAAAGGTGGGCAGCGAATCAACGCTCGCCACTCTGGCCTACAACCTCACTCGCATGCATGCCCTCGGGGTCCGATAGACCGCGGCGGCCGTATCCCGGTCCGCATCAGAACCTTCTTCTCTGCTCTCAGCCAAGCCTAACCCGGATTTCTCACGAGCGATTGGTTCGGGTGCAAAAAATATATAGCAAAAGGCCGTATTTTCTGTCATAACAGCGTTGTCAGACGAAGTTATAAAACAGAAAAAGGACGGCCTTTGATGACAGAGTGTACACAAGAGAGATTCGGATTTACAGCTCATT
>Ga0209483_1002546_pt1 | contig 12656 bp, 10 predicted proteins | sample NGEPerA_FD_184508 | JGI IMG/M metagenome (GOLD analysis project Ga0209483, IMG submission 184508) | Arctic peat soil microbial communities from the Barrow Environmental Observatory site, Barrow, Alaska, USA - NGEE PermafrostL2-A... | ecosystem: Environmental > Terrestrial > Soil > Wetlands >... | reverse complement strand
TCAGCGCCCCCAAAGGCCCACCCCCGCAATGACCGAGCCGGAAAGCGCTTTAGCTGGAAGGTTCCACCGGAAGGGCAGGGTTTCAGACCCTGCCAAACCAAGAACTCACGAAGCGGGCGGTAGCCCCCGAGGCCAATTTCGAAGCGGACACCCCTTACACCAACACTACTTCGCCCTTGTCTTATTCACTATTCACTAACCATTATTCACTTCCCTTCCACAGCCACCACCGCAAGGAGATCCACTCAAATGTCTACCGCAACCTTCAACACCTCCGAAGGCACCATCGTCTGCAAGCTCTTCAACGCCGAAGCCCCGGAAACGGTCGCCAACTTCATCGCCCTCGCCGAGGGCACAAAGGAATGGTCCAGCCGCGGCAAGAAGGGCGACAAGCTCTACGACGGCACCATCTTCCACCGCGTGATCCCCAGCTTCATGATCCAGGGCGGCGACCCCGAAGGCACCGGCATGGGCGGCCCCGGCTACAAGTTCGCGGACGAAACCAAGGCCTCCACCCAGAACTTCAAGGAACCCGGCAAGCTCGCCATGGCCAACTCCGGCCCCAACACCAACGGTTCGCAGTTCTTCATCACGGTCACCGACACCAGCTGGCTCACCGGCAAACACACCATCTTCGGCGAGGTCACGGAAGGCTACGACATCGTCGAAAAAATCAGCAAAGTCCCCCGCGACGGCTCCGACCGCCCCAAAACCCCGGTCGTGCTGGAAAGCGTCACCATCCAGAAGTAGCAGCAACCAAACCGGGTGGCCCATCCTTTCGGAGTATTATCCCGAAAGGGTGGGGTATCGCGCAGAGCGCGACCGCTTTCCATAGGGAGGTATCTGAATGCTCAACCGATCAGTGACCCGGCAAGATGCTGTGCAGTTAGCAGTCGACATGCGCTTGCGCCTTCCAGAAATGGCCAAGAAACACCCGGCGACTGATAGTGGCCGATCTGAATATACTCGCGCTATTTGGAACTATTTTGATGAGAACTTCCAACGCAAATACGGTTGGACGCTATATCCAGATACAGAACCAAAGAAAGGTAGGGTCGCCGGAGAATTCATGACCGACTTTGCTCTATTCGACAATAAGCGAGGCTTCAGAATTGCCTGCGAAAGCGAATGGGGTGACTTGGATCATATTGATTGGGCCTTTGACAAGCTTAGAGCCGTCAAAGCTGAGATCAAGATTCTCGTATTTCAGCGTGGTCACGGTTCGACCGATCTTCTATCAGAAGAAGTTGCAAAACGTATCAGGCCCTACCTTGCAAAGTGCGGCCACCATCACGCTAAGCACGAGTTCTACTTATTCATTCAATTCGACGGGGACAACGCAAAGCTTTTCATTTGGGAACCAACAGAGGATGGACCCTTTGAAGTAGAGCAGATCGAGTTCGATCACTTGGACTAAGTTAGCCGTCCTCACCGGGAAGCGGGCGCCTCCCACGGATACTCATCGAGTCCATCTCCGCTTAGCGCATCCATCTCACGCTGAATCTCTTGCGTCTCCGGGTCGTTGTTCGCCGCGCTACACACGGCATCCCACTGCTCATCGGTCAGTTGTGGCGTCGGCCTTCGACGCAGCAACAACTTCGTCACAACGCTGGATTGCTCCGACGCCGGCACCTCGCTGCTAAACTGCTCGGCCACTTCATCCGGGATGTCGAACGTCATCTGCCGCATACCCATTCCACTATGTTGGCACAAAAGACGAACGATGTGGTCTATCCCAAACGATCCTACGCAAAGTGCCCCGATTGGGTTGAAGAGAGCCGGGTGCCCCATATCTCGATTTTGAGATGTGGGCAATCGCGAAGCGATCCGCTTTCGCACGACCCGGCAACATCCCAAACCTGTCAAGCCCTTGCCTGTGCAAAACTCCCAAAACCCCTATCCCTACAAGCGAAATCCAATCCGGCTCGCGTGCATGTTTATCCGCTCAATCCGATACAATAAAAGCAGCACAGAAAACTGGTAGCTGGAAACTGGAAGCTGGTCACTGCAACCCGACCTCCCAGCCTCCGCAGCCAGTAAGCCGTAACTCCTTTGTTTCCGATCTTTGCAATCTAAGTCCTTTGTTTAAGGCACTTTGCACACACGAAAAACGAGGTACGGACCTAAGTCCTTTCGTTAAGGCACTTTGCGCAAAATAGGGGGGAGGGGTGCCGGCGGCGAACAAAAGTTCGCAGAAGCTTCCAACCGTCGCTCCACATCATTGCGGCTCTACGTTCAGCGTTGCCGCGCCACTCTTCAGTCCATCCGCTGAGGCCGTAACGACAAAATGCCCCATCTTCGCGGTCGCCCGCACGTACGCGACCGCCATGCCATCGAACGCGGCGCGCTGCGTCCCCTGAAACGACTCATGGCTCACGAGGTCGCCATTGTCCACAGCGACGATCACGCCCGCGCCCGTCACCGCGAAATGCAGTTCCGGATGCGTCCGCGGCACGCGAACGCCCGCCGCATCTTCAACGAACGCCTGCACCCGGACCAGATCGTCGAATGTGTCGCCAACGCGCCCGCTCTCCGGCGCCAGCACGATGCGCTCAGGCTCGCCGGCGGTCTGCAACGCCTCCTCGGCCTTCACCGGTCCGCCGCACACCGCGCGCAGCGAGCCCGGCGCGAATGCGACGGTCCACGTTCGCGCAGCATCATCGGCATTCCGCGCCTTGGTGCCGAGGGACGTGCCGTTCAACCATAGCTCGACATCGGAGCAGTTGCTGTACACCTCGACATGCTCGTCATGCGGCGCCAGCGACTCCGGCGTCCAGTCCGCGAACACCGTCTCCGCGCCGCCCATCTGCTGCAACTCGTAGCCCGGATCGGTCGGCGCCTTCGGCGTTGGCCGGGTCCGCCGCACGATATGCACCACCGGCTTCGACGACCACCAGCTCTCCCGTTCGAGCCCCCGCGCATGGGGCCAGTCCGTACGGTCCAGCAGTCCCGTACTCCGCGAAATCTCGGGCCAGTGCCGCGCCTCCCCGAGATAGTCCGTCCCCGACCAGATGAACTGCCCGGAGTACTCCGGGTGGTCGCGCATCGCCAGCCACTGGTCGCGATCGTGCGTGTTCTCGGTCCCCACAATTTTTCGCGAAGGCTTCTGGGCATGCGCCGCGAGAATTTCCTTCTCGCGATAGTTCTGCCCAACCACGTCGAGCAAATCCGCCAGCCCGTCGTCATAGTCGTGGCTCGCGTTCGGCCGGAAAAGCGCCTGCGTCACAGGCCGTGTTGGATCGCCTTCGTGAAACGCATTCACGATGCTCGCAAGCTCGCCCTTCGCCAGTTCGGCGTGCGGTGTATCGCGGATCTCATTGCCCGCGCTCCACAGAATGATGCTGGGATGATTGCGGTCGCGCATCGCCGTGTCCTTCGTATCGCGCACGTGCCAGGCGTCGAAGTCGAGGTGATAGTCGTAAGGGTTCTTGCCGATCGACCACATGTCGAACATCTCATCCATCACCAGGACGCCGAGTTTGTCCGCAGCCTCCAGAAACTCCGGCGACGGCGGACCATGCGCTGTGCGCACAGCATTCACACCCAGCGCCTGCAACGCCTGTAGCTGCTCACGATAAGCCTCCTCGGGCACCGCAATTCCAAGACCACCAACATCGCCATGCAGACACGCTCCATACAGCTTGAAGTTCTTCCCATTCAGCCAGAAGCCCGTGGCCGCATCGAAGTGAAACTCGCGCACTCCAAAATTCACGCCGTCAACATCGCTTGTCTTTCCATCCGAAACGACTCGTACCTCGGCGCGATACAGCGCGGGATGCCCGACGTCCCACCGGTCGGGCCTCGGCACGACCGCACTCACGTCGAAATCGCCCCGGCCATTCGCGTTGACCGTCTGCACGCCTGAGCGGGCAGTCCCGGCAATCTCGCCATCAGGCGCGACCAGCCTGACCTCAACGCGCACCGCCGCATCTTTCTCAGACTGGTTCATCACCGCGACCTGCACGCGCACCTTCGCACTCGCAGCAGAAACCTCGGGAGTCGTCACAAACGTCCCCCAGCGCGCAACATGCACCGGCTCCTCCTCCACCAGCCGCACCTTGCGATAGATCCCCGCACCCTCATACCATCGCGATGCAGGCTGCTGCGACGTATCGGTGCGGACGACCAACACATTGTCCGCTCCAAAGCGCGCGCCCTCGGTCACCTCATAGCCAAAGCTCACATAGCCATTCGGACGCTCGCCCAGCAGGCGGCCGTTCCACCACACTTTGCTATGCGCCATGACCCCGTCAAACTCGACGAAAATCCTCTTCCCCGCGTCCCCTGCGGCCAATGCCACATGCCGGCGATAGAAGCTGACGCCGCCGGGAAGAAACGCCCCCGCGCCGCCCGATTTGTTGTCCCTATCGAACGGCCCCGCAATCGCCCAGTCATGCGGAACGCTGACGCGCTGCCACGCACGATCGTCGAAACCGGCACTGTCCGCTCCGCCAACATCGCCGCGAGTGAACCGCCAATCGCTCGCGAGTTCCGTGATGCGGCGAGCCCCGCCAGCCGCCTGACTCCTCACCGGCGCGGCATGGATCGCCGCACCGAACATCACCGCAACGATCGCCGCCAACAAGCGCTTCATGTCGTCTCCTTCCAGCAAGAGGGCGGCCAAGTCGCTGGCCGCCCTCCGATCGCACTTGGCCGGCAGCGCTAGGCGACGCCGATCACCGTGCAGAGTTCCTTCACCGAAGCCGCGCTCTTCTGCAACGCGGCCTGCTCCTCCGCGGTCAGCTTGATCTCGATGATCTGCTCGATGCCTTTCTCGCCCAGCTTGCACGGCACGCCGATATAGAGACCGCTGATCCCATACTCGCCCTGCAGATACGCCGCGCAGGGCAGGATCTTCTTCTTGTCCTTCAGGATCGCTTCCACCATCTCGACAGCCGCCGCCGAAGGCGCATAGTACGCCGACCCGGTCTTCAGGTGCTTGACGATCTCCGCGCCGCCATTGGCCGTGCGCGTTTCGAGTTCCTTCAAGCGCTCCGGAGCAATCAGCTCCGTAATCGGAATGCCGGCCATCGTCGAGTAGCGCGACAGCGGCACCATCGTGTCGCCATGGCCCCCCAGCACAAACGCCGTCACGTTCTCCACGGACACCTTCAACTCCTGCGCGATAAACGTGCGGAAGCGCGCCGAATCCAGCACACCGGCCATGCCGATCACGCGCTCGCGCGGCAGCCCAGCCTTCTTGAACGCCGTCTGCGCCATCGCGTCCAGCGGGTTCGAGACGATGATGAAAATCGCATTCGGTGACGCTGCGACAGCCTTCTCCACCACCTGCGACATGATGCCGAAGTTGGTGTTCAGCAAGTCATCGCGACTCATACCGGGCTTGCGCGCAATGCCCGCCGTAATCACCACGATGTCCGAGTTCGCCGTGTCGGCATAGTCGTTCGTTCCGACGATCGACACATCGCGCTTCTCGATCGGCATCGCCTCCAGCAGATCGAGCCCCTTACCCTGCGGCACACCTTCGACGACGTCGATCAAGACAACATCCGCAAGCTCTTTCGCCGCAATCCAATGTGCGGCGGTAGCGCCGACATTGCCGGCCCCAACGATCGTTACCTTCTTTCGCATTTGATGAACTCTCCAGGAATGACGGCACAGCGGCCATGAGCGCGGCACGGCGGCCTGCAACTCTCTCTTCCATGATACGTCCGCGCCGGCCCTTCCCGGTCCCGCATCTACATTTCACTGTGCGGAAATCGCCTACTCCGCTGCGACCGGCCCCGCATAAGGAATCGCTATATCCGACGATCGAAGGTGAAGATCCCGCTGCGGAAACGGCAGCTCGATCCCGCTCTCCGCGAACCGCTTGAACAGCGCAAAGTACAGGTCGGACTTCAGCACCACCGGCGTATGCGCGCGTTCGCTCGTCCACACACGGAGCACAAAATCCAGCGAGCTGTCGCCATACCCGGTAAAGACCACATCCGGCTTGGGGTCCTTCAACACCTGCGGATGCCGCTCTGCCTCCTCCAGAAGAATCGACCGCACCACCGCCGGATCGGAACCGTAGCCGACGCCCACATCGATCCCAATCCGCACATTCGGATCGTTCGCCGTCCAGTTCGTCACGGCGGTGTTGATGAAGTCGCTGTTCGGCACAATGATCACGACGTTCTCGTTGGTCCGTATCCACGTCGAGCGCGCGGCGATCTTCACCACGTCGCCCAGCGTGTCCGACACCTCTACCCGGTCGCCGATCCGAATCGGCTGCTCCACCAGCAGCACCAGCCCGGCAACAAAGTTCGACACAATGTTCTGCAAACCAAGCCCGACGCCGACGCCCACCGCGCCGCCGAACACCACCAGCGAACTCAGGTTCACGCCCAGCGACTGCAGCCCGATAAACATGCCGCCGAGAAAGAACAGGTACGTCGCAAATCGTCCCAGCGCAAATCGCAGGGCCTCGGAGATATCCAGGCTGCGCAGCAGTCGCCCTACGACAAGCGCCTTTACCAGCTTCGAGAAGATCACCAATGCGATCAGAAAAAGGACCGCCTTCGTCACGAACAGCGACGTGATGGCAAGCGACCCTATCTTGAAAAACGTATAGTGGAGTACATCCCGAGACCCCGCAAGAAGCGAAGACGACATCGTCGAAGAACCCATGCCTATGAGATGCACTGACCACGCCCAGGCGTAGTTGCTTACCCGACCCTATCCCATATTCTCGATCATCCGGCTGGCGAACTCGCTGGTCTTCGCCTTCGTCGCACCCTGCATCTGGCGCTCAAAGTCATAGGTCACGAATTTCTGCGCGATCGTCTTCTCCATCGAGCTCTCGATCAGCCGCGCCGCCTCGCTCCATCCGATAAAGTCGAACAGCATCACGCCCGAAAGGATCACCGAGCCGGGATTGATGACGTCCTTGTCCGCATACTTCGGCGCGGTCCCGTGTGTAGCCTCAAACACCGCATAGCCGTCGCCGATATTCGCGCCCGGAGCAATCCCCAGGCCGCCGACCTGCGCCGCTGCCGCGTCGGAAATATAGTCGCCGTTCAGGTTCGTCGTCGCCAGCACGCTGTAGTCCGAAGGGCGAATGATGATCTGCTGAAAGATCGAATCCGCGATGCGATCGTTCACCATGATCTTGCTCTTCCACTTGCCGCCGCCGTGCGTCGCGCCGATCGCGGCCACCACGTCCTTCACTTCCTGCACGATCCCTTCGCCGAACTCCTTCGCCGCGAACTCGATGCCCGGCTCGACCAGCGCCGCGTTCTCCTCCGGCGTCAGGTCCGGATTCGCGTCCAGGTTCCCGAGAATCCAGCTTTCGCGCTCCGTCACAACGTGCTCGCGGAACTCCTGGATCACAACTTCGTAGCCCCACTCGCGGAACGCGCCTTCGGTAAACTTCTGGATGTTGCCTTTATGCACCAGGGTCACGGTCTTGCGGTCGTTGTCGATCGCATATTGGATCGCCGCTCGCACCAGCCGCTTCGACCCCGTAATCGAGATCGGCTTCACGCCCACGCCGGAGTCGAGCCGAATCTTCTTCTTTCCGCCCTTCAGCATGTCGTCGTTCACAAACGCGATGAACTTCGCGGCCTCCGGCGTGCCCTCGCGGAACTCGATGCCCGCATAAATGTCCTCGGTATTCTCGCGGAAGATCACGATGTCGACCAGTTCCGGATGCTTCACCGGGCTCGGCACGCCGGCGTAATACTTCACCGGCCGCACGCACTGATACAGGTCCATCAACTGCCGCAGCGCCACGTTCAGGCTGCGAATGCCGCCGCCCACAGGCGTCGTCAGCGGTCCCTTGATCGACACGCGAAAATCGACGGTCGCCTTCACCGTATCGTCGGGCAGCCAGTTCTGGTTCTTGCGATAGCTCTTCTCGCCCGCCAGCACCTCATACCATTTAACAGCCCGCTTGCCGCCGTAAGCCTTCTCCACCGCGGCATCGAACACCCGCTGCGACGCCTTCCAGATGTCGCGCCCCGTGCCGTCGCCTTCGATGAAGGGAATGATGGGATTGTCGGGCACGGTGTATTTGCCGTCGGCGTACTGGATCGCCCGTCCGTCGGCGGGCACTGCAATGTCGTTGTAGCTCTGCTGCATGTCGGTTTGCTCCTAAAGCGATATGCGACCAAGCTATCACTCACAAAATGGGGCTGGCAATCGCCTTTGTTCGCTAAACGGCTATCTGGGCAAAACGCCCGAACCGTGCCCGGCATTTTCGTCGTGGAGTCCGAGCTGTCAAGCCCCCCAGCTGTGCAAAACCACCAAACCCAGCATTAACACTGGCGAAACTAATTCTCAAAACTTGGCGTGTTATATCTCCGAACTAGCTACAATTAAATCAGCACTCAAAACTCACAACTCAACACTCAACAGAACCCAACGCCAACCGCGCCCAGACCCTCTACGCTCAATCGCTCTATGCTGAGCTCTCCAAAAACCTCGCTCCTCAACCCCTCAACCCTCGCACCGGAACAGAAAGGTCGTGCCACTTCCTCATCGCTCCTCCACAACCCGAACCTGGCAACGGAAAACTCGCAGCTCGCAGCTGAAAATCGACCCACAACCGCCAATGCAGCCCATAAGTCGTTATCTCGGAATATTTTGACGGTCAAGCCATTTCGATTCAATCGCTTGCGACAGGTTGCCGTCGCCAAGCGCAGCATTCTAAACGGCTTACCCCCCGGCAATAGAAAATGGGGAGGGGGAGGGGCCCCCCTTTTGATGGCGAGCACAGTTGTGGCCCTCGCGCTGACGCAGCCAGCACCTTCCTCTCCATTGCACACATCGCCCGGCCCGGTCGCCCGCGAATCGCAATTCAGGATTGCGGCTCGCGAGGGTCATTGCGCCGGGTAGGAGAGCTTCCTGCTTCTTCGCATAAAGAACGCGATGAGAACACCGACGCAGATCCAAACCACGCCCAGTATTTGAGCGTTGTGGCTCAGGTGTATCCAGATGAAAAGGCAGACCAGAATCCCCAGCGCAGGGATCAGGAAGGGGAAGGTGACTTTCTCCTTTGAGCGGAACGTGTAATGCACAAGCGCAGCGGCGTTGACGCCGATGAAGGCGATGAACGCGCCAAAATTGAGCAGTTCGGCACCCTGCTCGTACGTCAGGAGGAAAGCCCCTGTCAAGGCAATCGCGCCGACGATAAGGACGTTATTCAGCGGCACATGATGGCGAGGATCAATCGCGCCGAAGATTCGCGGCGGCAGCGAATTGTCTCGTCCCATGCTGTACATCAGGCGGGAAGCGCCGAACTGGGCGGCAACGGCCGACCCCATATTCGCAATCAGCAGCGTCGCGTTCAACAGTTGAAACAGGAATGTGCCGCCGACACGCGCGGCGACATGCACGAAAGCGGTATCCACCATGGCCGGCGGGAATGGCTGACGGAAAGGCCACGCGAGTTGTGCCACGTACACCTCAATCATCGAGAGGACACCGATGAAGAGGCAGGTAAAGACCGTCGCCAACAGGATGTTCCGGCGCGGATTTTCCACCTCTTCAGCCATGGTCGAGATGCCATCGAAGCCGATGTAAGTAAGGACGGCAACAGACGTCCCGCGAAAAACCAGGGATGTCGAAAAGGTCGCTGGATCGTAGAACGGACGCAGGAGATCGTGGCCGGTAGGATGCACCGTGGAGAAGATATACCGGGCTCCTTCGCCAAGAAAGACGATCACGACGATGCTCATGGCGATGGTGAGAATGGCGTTGACTCGGCTGGAGGTTTGAATACCGCGAGTGTTCAGGTAGGTCGAGAGAAGGGCGAAGCCAACCACCCAGAAAGCATAGGGGACGTCCGGGACGACGTTGCGCGCGGCCTGGCTGCACCAGATGACGCAGATGATGGGATTGAGCAGGTAGTCCATCAACATCGCCCACCCCACGACGTACCCGAGCTTGGGATTGAGCTCCTCGGAGACATAGGTGAACGCCGACCCCGCGCGAGGATACACACGCGCCATGCGGCCATAACTGATGGCGGTGAACAGCATGGCCACCATCGCGATCAGGATGGTTGTGACTACATGCCCTCGGGCGATGTTGCTGACAACGCCGTAGATGCCCATCGGGGCCGTCGGCTGGATGATGATGATGCCGTACACGATGAGGTGCCACAGCTTCAACGAGCGCTCAAGCTGCGGCGGGTGCGACGAACTTTTCACCACATCTGCCACGCTTGCATCCTTTGGTTGCCGTATTATTATTTCTTCTTTCGTTTGTACAGGAATACTTGCGGGATTCTCGCGTTCGGAGAGAAAAATGCTTGCAAATCTTTTCTCCAGCTTTCCGGTGTGACGGTTGACAGGCACGCTCAAGCGCGGAATTTTCGGGTTTCCTCCGCTGGCAGCGCAATTCGAGCCTTCGTATAAAACGAAACAAAAGTGAGTATAAAAGATACTCGTGGTGGTACAGTTTACGTGGAGAATGGAGCGGATGCCGGCGGGGCGTTCGGAATGTCCATCTTCGCAAGCGCCAAAATGGGGAGAACAAGCAAATGAACCGCCGTGACCTGCTTTGCACAACCGGATTGGGATTGGTGGGCGGAGCGATAGCGCACGCGGGCGTGCTTCCTGCCCCACCCTCAGACAGCAGCAGTGATCCCAAAGCGCTCAGCCTCGCCAGTTACGAGCCGAAAAGTATGCTTCAGGTGCAAGGGACGCATGTCGAGCGGGCCCGCTTTCCGGTGATCGACGTTCACACCCACATCTCCGGGTCGGTCAAGTCGAAGGATGGCGTGGAACTGGCTCCGGAGCGGGAATATTATGGCACACCCGCGGAACTGCTCGCCGTAATGGACCGGAAGAACATTCGCTCCATGGTGAATCTGACCGGAGGATACGGCAGCGGCCTCGCAGAAGCTGTCGGTAAATATGACCGCGCTTTTCCCGACCGTTTTTACACTCTTGCCGAGCCTTCGTACTCGCTGTTTCTGGAGCCCAACTATCCGAACCTACAAGCCCAGGCTATCGAACAAGCTCACCGGGACGGCGCGCGTGGCCTCAAGATTCTGAAGACGCTGGGACTCTATTTGAGGGAGAACATCACGACCGGAACGTTGGTCAAAATCGACGATCCGCGGTTCGATCCCATGTGGGATGCCTGCGGACAATTGAACATGCCGGTTGCGATTCATATCTCCGACCCTGTTGCCTTCTTTACGCCGACCAACCGGTTCAATGAGAGATACGAAGAACTCAGCAACCATCCCGACTGGTCGTTTTACGGACATGGCTTTCCCAGCAATGCGGAGTTGATCGAAGCGCGCAACCGGGTGATCGCCCGCCACCCCAAGACGCGCTTCATTGTGCTGCATGTGGGCAACTTCGCGGAAAATCTTGGCAACGTTTCGGAAAATCTGGATCGCTTCGACAACATGACCGTGGACATTGCGGCACGCATCGGCGAACTCGGACGCCAGCCGCGCACGGCGCGGGCTTTCTTCGATAAGTATCAGGACAGAATTTTGTTCGGGACAGACGCTACGCCGCACGGCGATGAGTACCCGCAACAGGTGTTCAACGAGCAGCTTTATGAGATTTACTATCGATTTTTGGAGACGGATGACGAGTACTTCGACTACGCACCGGCAAAGACACCGCCGCAGGGCCGCTGGGAAATCTACGGCATCGATCTACCGGAGTCGATTCTGCGGAAGGTTTATAACGGCAACGCCGCTCGCGAACTGCATGTCGCTGTGTGAAGCGGCTGACGCTAACTGATGGAGAGTGATCGATGAAGCGGATCGCGACGACATGCCTGTTGATGCTGACCGGCGCTGCCTCTGCGCAGAATGCCTCGCCGGCAACCTTCAAGAGCGTCTATGCCGCGCGGGATGTTTCTTTGGACACAAACCCGAAGTCGGCATTCTGGCGGGCGGCGTTGCCGGTCTATGCCGAGGCGGACAACTATGGAAAGCCTGTTCCGAACCATCGGACGGAGGTGCGTTCGCGATGGACGAAAGAGAATCTTTATCTGCTCTATATCTGCCCGTACGAGGAGCTGAATTTGAAGCCTGCGCCGGATGCGGTCCGAGAGACTTACGAGCTTTGGAATTGGGACGTTGCAGAGCTTTTCATTGGCTCCGACTTTCAGAACATCCGGCGCTACAAGGAATTTGAAGTTTCGCCACAGGGAGAGTGGATCGATCTCGACGTTAACCTCGCGCTGCCCCATCACGAAGTCGGATGGACGTGGAACTCCGGTTTCCAGGTAGCGGCGCGCATCGATCGCAAGGCAAAAATCTGGTACGCCGCCATGCGCATACCTTTCGCTGCGCTGGACCAGCGAACGCCGGCTGCCGGAAACAGGTTTCGGGCTAATTTATTCCGCAGCCAAGGACCACCGGAGCGCAAGAAGTCCATCGCCTGGCAGGCCCCTATGACGGACACGTTCCACACTCCTGAGCGTTTCGGACAGCTTGAGCTGGTGAATGAAAAGTAAGCCGGCAGTACGGCGTAGACATCTTGGACCACCTTGGGTCTGGTTCAGTTGTGAGTGGTGAGTCTTGAGTTGTGAGCGAGAGGTACCCCCTCCCCCTCCCCCTCTTTCTATTGCCCGGGGCTAAGTGGCTTTAGAATGTTGGGCTCCAGGGCGGGAGGCCCTCTCAAACGTCTCATTCCAGATGGCTTCGGTGCAAAATATGCCTGCGTAAGGAGTTAGCGGCT
>Ga0209483_1002545_pt1 | contig 12659 bp, 8 predicted proteins | sample NGEPerA_FD_184508 | JGI IMG/M metagenome (GOLD analysis project Ga0209483, IMG submission 184508) | Arctic peat soil microbial communities from the Barrow Environmental Observatory site, Barrow, Alaska, USA - NGEE PermafrostL2-A... | ecosystem: Environmental > Terrestrial > Soil > Wetlands > Peat... | reverse complement strand
GATGTCGGCATCGCCCATGGCGAGCTGAAGAAGCTCGATCCCGCCGCCCCCATGGCGCGCGATTTCTGGACCTGGCTCGGCTTCCAATACGCCGCGATCGACATCGACGGCAGCCCGGGCAGCATTCCCCTCGATCTCAATTTCGACGCGGTGCCCGACGACGCCGCGGGAAAGTTCGACCTGGTGACGAATTTCGGCACGACCGAGCACGTCGCCAACCAGCTCAACGCCTTCAAGGTGGTCCACGATCTGGCGGCGCTTGGCGGCGTCATGCTGCACCATTTGCCGGCGCAGGGCATGCTCAATCACGGGCTGATCAATTACAATCCGAAGTTCTTTTGGATGCTCGCGCGCAGCAACGGCTACAAATGGCTTTACGCCGACTTCACCTGGGCGCCGACCTCCTATGAATTGCCGCGGAATATCATCGAGCATATGACGCCCTTCGCGCCCGACATCGCCGCGCGCCTGCGCGACTACCGAACCGCCGATTGCGGGATCGTCGTGGCGCTGCAAAAGGTCTTCGATATTCCCTTCGTGCCGCCCCTCGACGTCAACACCGGCACGCGCACGGACAATCCGGCGCTGGCGCGGCGCTATTGGACGGTATTCACGCCGCACGCTTTCGCCACGCGTCGCGCCGGCGCGTGGTGGCGCGACAAATTAGGACTGGGTAGGCGGCGTGGCGGATCTTAGGCCCCTCCTCGATCGTCTTTATCCGGACGGTGATCCCGGCGCGCCCGACGCGCTGCTGACCCGGCTGGTCAACGATTTGGCCGAGACGCTGGCACGGACGCACCTCTCGGTGTCCTGGGGCGATCGGCTGCTCACTCTCGACAAGAGCGCCGGCTTCATGGCGGTCCCGGCCTTCGCCGCCGCCCTGAAGTCGATCCGCGGCAGCCATGTCTACGACCAATATGGCGGACCGGACGGCATCGCCTGGCGGCTCAATACGCTGTGCTGGGCGGCGCGGCGCGCCTTGCAGGTCGGCGGCGATTTCGTCGAATGCGGCGTCTTCAAGGGCGACATGGCTTATGTGGTGGCGCAAACCATCGGCGCCGCGCGCATCCCGCGCTTCTGGCTCTACGACAGCTTTGCCGGCTTCTCGCCGGAATTATCGAGCGACGCGGATTTTCCGGACAATCCCGGCTTCATCGGCTTCGCCAACCGTTTTTATGCCGCCGATGGTCTCTACGAATCCGTGCGCGACCGCTTCGCGCCTTATCCGAATGTCGTCGTCGTCAAGGGATTCCTGCCGCAAGCCCTCGACGAACAGGCGCCCGAGCGGATCGGCTATCTTCACGTCGATTTGAATTCGCCGCGCGCCGAGATCGCCGTGCTCGAGCGGCTGTTCGATCGCGTCGTGCCGAACGGCGTCATCGTCTTCGACGATTACGGCTGGAAGGGATTTCGCAAGCAAAAGGAGGCGGAGGACGCCTTCATGCGCGCGCGCGGCCACGAAATCCTGGAACTGCCGACCGGCCAGGGGCTGGTGGTGAAGCGCTAATATATGTTTCAAAGTGAAATTTTTACGCGGAGACTCCTTTTCACCCGACTCATCCTGCCGGTGCTTGGCGCGGTTTTCCTCATCGGCGCGATCGAGCTCGCCATCGAGCTGCATTACCATCCGGCTTCTGGCAAAAAACATCTTGGCTGCTGCATGACCCGTACCGCGGTGAGCAATTCGATCGGGTCGAGATGTATGAAAGGCTGAGCCACCTGGAAGACAGCGAGCCCGACATTATTTCCGTCGGCGACAGCTCTGGCTTTTTCTCGCTGCAATCGACAATCGTCAACCGCTACACCAACGGGCTTAAGTTCCTCAGCCTCAATACCGGTGCGAATCAGGCTTTTATCGGCTATCAGGCGATCGCCGAATACATGCTCCGCCGGTCGAGTCACATAAAATACATCGTCCTTTATCTCTATCCGCAACTGGTCCCCTCGGACATCGTACTTTCGGTCGCCGACCTGGGACCGATCACCTATGAGGATTTGGTTTCGCTGAAATCCTCTGCTACGCCGCCGAGCGCGTTTCTGTCGCCCTACGCCAAGGCGCTATTGTTTGCCGGCCAACATTTTCATGCCGGCGACCCGCCGAACAACCATATGCCGTCCTTGCAACTCGCGAGCACCGTCGACGATGCGCTGGGGTGGCTGCCCGAATTCGACGTCCGTATCGACCGCGTGAACTACCGCGTTCCATTTTACCCCGACACAAGATCGGACTGGTCCAATCTTCTTGGTCTTGGCGATCCCTCATCGGCGGTCGCGAACCTGAACCTCTTCTACGATATGGTCCGGCGCCATGGCGCGCGGCTGGTGGTCGCCTTCGCCCCGATGCCCAGCAGAGCGCTCGTGCCGGGCGACCCAAACGTTCATGCCATCGATCGGGCGCTCGCCCGCTTTCAGAGCGAGCATCCCGACGTCAAACTCCTTTTTCCCTTCGTGACGCGATGGGGCAGCGAAAAATTCGGCATGTTCAATCATATTTCCCGCGAATACACTTTTTTGAGCTCCGAACGGCTCGGCAGGGCTCTGGGACGATTGGCGACCGACCCCGATTCGATCCCGCCCTATGAGGCGAGGTTTCAGGATCCCGACTCCCTTCCGTCGATCGAAGCAAAAACGCTAGGACCGCCCGATCCGTCACTGCTCAAACCGGCTCTCGCGCTCTATCTTTACACTTCGACCGTTGATGAGCAATACAGGCGCCTCATCTCGAAGCGTGTATCGGCGCTCCTCGCCCGAGAACGGGCCTATGGTTTCATGATGGAGGATGCGCAGGCGAGAAATGCTTCGCTCGCCAAGCGCGGCATCAAGATCGGCTTCGATCTTTCGCAACTGCATGCGACGCCGGTGCAGGTCACCGGAATGTCGTCTTGCAACGCGGGCGCCGGCATCGAATGGGTACAGATCGACGGTACGATCATATTCACCTATACCGCGCCGGGGCTCGACAGCCGGGAGCCGGTCGTCTGGCCTAAAGGATCGCACATCTACATCCCCACCGTTCTCGAGGACGGGGTGAGGAAGTTCGACGGTTATTGCCCGGAGCCGTCGATGAGCGACGCCGCGGCGGACAAGGGCTGAGGCCGGGCATCCGCGATGACCTTCATTTCCTACGATTACCTTTTCCTGTTCCTGCCGGTCGTCGTCGGCCTCTATTACCTTTTTCGCAAGACGGTATTCGCCAACGTCATTGTTTTGGCCGCGAGCTACCTTTTCTACGGCCTGACGCACGCCTGGTATCTGATCCCGCTGATCGTCACGTCGCTGCTCGACTTCTTGGTCGGGATTCTCATGTCGCGGACTGATCGTGCGGCTTATCGCCGGACGTTGCTGATTACCAGCCTGTCCGCCAATCTCGGGCTCCTTGCATTTTTCAAATATGGGCCGTGGCTGGTCGACAGCGCCAATTTCGGCCTCGCCGCGATGGGCGCGACGATCGTGCTGCCGGCGCTCGCCGTCGCGCTGCCGCCCGGAATCTCGTTCTACACCTTCCAGACGATGAGCTACACCATCGAGGTCTATCGCCGCGAGATGAAGGCCTCGCGCCACCTGGTCGACTACATGGCCTTCGTCACGTTCTGGCCGCATCTCGTCGCGGGGCCGATCATGCGGGCGAGCAACCTGCTGCGTCAGCTCGAGCAGGTGCGTCCGGCGATCTCGGCCGACGAGACGCGCTACGCGTTCATGCTGATCGCCTGGGGGCTGTTCAAGAAAATCGTGCTCGCCGATAATTTCGGCCATATCGTCGATTCGATCAGCAGTGTCTTCGCGGGCAAGGGCACCTTCGCCGGCGCGGGCCTGCTCTTCGCCTATGCTTTCGCCGGGCAAATTTACTGCGATTTTTCGGGCTATACCGACATCGCGCGGGGCTCGGCGAAGCTGATCGGCGTGGACCTGATCCGCAATTTCAACACGCCTTATTTTTCCGCGTCGCCGATCGAATTCTGGCACCGCTGGCACATCTCGCTATCGACCTGGCTGCGCGACTATCTCTATATTCCGCTCGGCGGCAACCGGCACGGCCGGTGGACGGAATACCGCAACATCATGATCACCATGGCGCTGGGCGGCCTTTGGCACGGCGCCGGGATTCTGTTCATCCTGTGGGGCGTCTGGCACGGGCTCATGCTCGTGCTCTACCGCGTTCTGCCGATACATCGATACCTGATCGCATGGCTCGGTCCGGTCGGAAAATGGATCGCGATCCTGATCACCTTCCATATCGTGTGCTTCGGCTGGATCCTGTTTCGCGCTCCCGCCGACACGATCCTGCCGCTGCTGAAATCGATCGGTGGCTTGTTCACGCACGGCAGTCTTACTCTGTTCCATATCTATGGCCGTGGGGTCCTTTGGCTGGGCGCGATCACGCTGATCTCGGATTATCTCGGTTACCGCAAGGACGGTGAATTCTCCGATCTGTTCAAGACCGTGAATCCCTATCTCTGCGCCGCCTTTGCCGTCGCCTGTTATTTCGGCATAACGATTTTGGGCAAGCGCGAGGGCGCGCAGTTCGTCTACTTTCAGTTCTGATCGTCGGCGTTGGACGATTTAAATTTCCTTGCCGGGCAGGCCCTCACAGCCAATCATGGCTCGGGCAACCGGTCGTCCGCAAACATCAGCTGATGGATCTCGCCGGGATCGGAGCAACATGACGCCGCCATCGAAGTTCGTTCTTCATCACGTTGGCGGGCGTTGGGGCAACCGCGTTTTCCCGTTGTTGCCTCGTTTTGAGCGCGATTTCGTGAATGTCCTTTACGAGGCCGATAGCGACGCAATACCCGGCATATACGAGGCCTGCAAAAACCAGCAGAGCGAGTTGATCGTGCTGCCTTTCTGCCTCGCCGAGGGCGATTCCGATGCGACGCTGAACCTCTACCTCAATTCGGGCCTGACATCGCTACGCAGTTTCAGCGCCGCGTTAAAGGACCGGCATCTGCATCTATTTGGCGTCGACTTTGATTTCGGCGGAGCGGGCGCGCGCCTCTTGAAACGGAAAACGATCGCGACGCGCAGCCTGGACAGTGTGCTTGCATCGTCGGGGGATGCGTGCCCCGCGCCGGATTTCCTATCCCTCGACGTGCAGGGCACCGAATACGAGGTTCTGGCCGGCGCGCGGAACGTCCTGCGCGACAAGGTCTGCGGCGTGATCGCGGAGGTCGAGTTTGGCGAGATGTATGTCGGACAAAAACGATTCCAGGATGTCTATGATCTGCTGAGAGAGTTCGGATTCGAATTCGTGCGCTTTCTGTCGCTCGGCGAGGCATCCGGACCGGCGGCACCGCTGGGTTTCCGTTCCTCGGGGTACCAGAGCTGGGCTGATGCGTTATTCCTGCGGCGGCCGGACAGCATCCCGACGAAAGGCAAAAATTATGCGGATATGCTCCGCAAGCTTTGCTTTGTCGCGATCGTGTTCGGCAATATCGAGCTTGCGATCGATTGTCTCGGGCTGCTGCGGCAACTTGCGCCCTCGGAAGCGCACGCCTCTTCCGACGTGCTCGCCTATGCGGCATTCATTGCCGAGCTCGCCGAGGTCTACGAACGCACCCAGAAGGTTTGGCCGCCGGTGTTTTCCCGGATACTGCCGCAACATCGATCGCTCGATTACTCCCGCGCGGGCGGTCCGGAACAATGGCCGGAGATTCTCGAAGGCCTGCGCGACCTCGATGAGCACTATGTCGGCTCGCTCAAAAAACTACAGAAACCCAGCGATACGGAGTTCGAAGCTCTGCTGCGCCGTTATGGCTTCGTCGAACAGGCTGATCGCGTCAATCACACGCGGCGACATCAGGCTCACGACATCAGTCAGGCGATTATTGCCGCGCGCCGGAAATCATAGGCGGGAAGCGATCCGCATCCGGCCCTATCTTTAGCCGCGGCGAAATGGCGCGCCGACGACAAAATAATCCCGCAAGACCACGGCGATCCGCGCGGCGGTTTGGCCGTCCCACAGCGCGGGCGGAACGTGCTTTTTCCGGCGTCCCGCGAAATCGGCCGCGGTCGCGATGTCGCTGAGGCCGATCAGTCGGTTAGTTCCTTGGGTGACGGTGATCGGCCGCTCGGTGGTCGAGCGCACGGTCAGGCAGGGAATGCCGAGATAAGTCGTCTCTTCCTGCAAGCCGCCCGAATCCGTTACCACCAGCCCCGCATCGAGAATACAGCGCATGAAATCGGCATAACCCAACGGCTCTGACAGGATGAGGCCTTCGGCTGCGGTTAGCTGCCCAAGCAGGGCCGCGCTTTCGAGCCGTTGGCGCGTCCGGGGATGAATCGGGAAAATCACCGGCATCGTCTTGCCGAGCGCGCATAGCCCGGCCACCAATTGGCGCAGTTGGTCCGGCCCGTCGACGTTGCTCGGCCGATGAAAGGTGACGACGGCATAATCCTTTCCGGCCAGTTGCGGGAACGGGTGCGGCCGCCGGCGCACGGCCGGCGCGATCGTCACCAGGCTGTCGATCATGATGTTGCCGACCAGATGGATGCAGGATTCGGGAACTCCCTCCGCCCGCAGATTGTCGTCGGCATCGGGCGACGGCGTCAGATGCAAATCGCAGATCGCGTCGGTCACCACCCGGTTGATCTCTTCCGGCATCGAGCGGTCGCGCGAGCGCAGACCGGCCTCGACATGTGCCACGCGCAGATTGAGCTTCTTGGCCGCCAACGCGCAGGCCAGGGTCGCGTTGACATCGCCGACCACGGTGACGAGATCCGGCGCGCCGCGCCCAAGCAGCGCCTCATAGGCGATCATCACCTTGCCGACCTGCTCCGCATGGCTGCCACCGCCGATCCCGAGGTGGAAATCCGGCTGCGGCAGATCGAGATCGCGGAAGAACACATCGGACATCTCCGGATCGTAGTGCTGGCCGGTATGGACCAAGACCGGCGCGCACCAATCCTCACCGCGCAGGCGGTGATAGAGCGGCGCCACTTTCATGAAGTTGGGCCGCGCCGCCGCCACCAGATGGATCGTCTTTTTGGTCATGCTCATTGCGCGGTTGCGAGGCTTTCGTAGATTTTGCCGAAGAGCGGCAGGGCGGCGCGCCGGCCAAGTCGGGGGGCCGCGGCCGCAGCGGCGCGCGACCTTTCTTCCACGGATGACGCCGCGACATCAACCGCGACGCCGGCCGACACATGGAGGTCGAGCTGCCGCGCCGCCTCGACGCAGCCCGGCGGATCCCCTTTCATCACGATTCGCAGGCCGGTCAGGGCGTATTCGGCGAATTTGGTCGGAAATGCCACCCGATTCACCGGCGTCGCATCGCGCAGCAGCAGGCCGAAATCGGCTGCATTCAAATACGCATTGACCTCAGCGAGCGCCACCGAGCGGCAGAGCACCCGTTCCGCGGGCAGGCCGGAGACCGCCCGCTGGGCGGCCGCGACCGCCGGCGACAGCACGACCAGCCGCGCCTTGCGACCCGCCGAGACGACGCGCCGGAAGAGGCTCACCACCTCGTCGAAGCCCTGATAGGCGGCAAGGCTGCCCGAATAGATATAGACCGCTTCGTCGTCGGCGATGCCGAGCCTCGCGCGCGTGCTCTGCCGCAGCGCCGGGTTGAAGAAAAACTCATCCTCGAGCGCGAGGCACGGCACCACCCAGCTTGGCTTGCCGTCGAGGTAGGGCGCCATGTGCGCGCGCAACTGCTCGGAAACGAAGGACGCCGCCGTGCAACCGCGGCCGGCGATCCTCAAATCCCGCCGCGACAACACGGCGCGCAGCGCCGCAAGCGGCCGAAGCAAGGCCCCCTCCCCGCCGATCCGCTCCTGGAATTCCGCCAGCGTGTCGCCGCGGCAATCCCACAACATCGGCAGGCCGAGTCGGCGCGTCAGGGGGCCGGCCACCGCCGCGGTGTAATCCCCGCGCGCGTGGATGAAGGAGATGTCGTCCGCCGCCAGCGCGCGTTTCAGCAAATGCCGGTTGGCCGCCAGCGAGCCCGGCCATGCCGGCCGAACGCCGCGCAGAAGTGCTACCGGACCGCCGGCGATTTGGCGCGCCTGTTCGAGCCGTGCCGACGACATGGCAAAAATCGCCTCGGTGCCAGCGAAGGCAATTACGCGCAGCTCGACGCCGAGTTGCTCGCGCGCCAACCGCGCATGCGTCAGCACCTGGGAATCGATCACCGTCGGCGGTAAGCCCTCGAACAGGACCAGCGCGCCGGCGCGCTTATAACCGGCCATAGCCCTTGCTCGGCTCCGGATCGGTCGCCGGCGCGAAGTCACGGGCCGGCTCGATGATTTCGGTGACGACGATCTCGATCGGCGTGAAGCGAATGAGGCGCAGGATGCGGCCCCAGGGCGCCTTGATCTCGCCGGCGACGCCGTCCGGCCGCCAAGCGAGGCAGGTCGCGAAGGCCCGATGCGCCAGGTCGAACAGCTCCCTGCCCGCCGGCGCCACCTCCCAATCGGCCGCGCGCGGAACATCGTGGGCGGCGGCGGCGCGATAGGCGTTCCGCAGCGCGACGCTCGGCGTATAGACGAAGGAGCCGGGGTCGCGCCGCGACAGCGGGCCCAGGCGGTATTCGATGCCGAGATTGTCGTCATGGGTGTGGCCGCGCGGCGCGGACGGCGCCAAGCCTTTCAGGCAACGAAACGCGACAAGCAGGCCCGGCTCGTGACGAAAGACGTAAAGGCCGAAATCCGGAAAGGCGCTGCGCTGCCATGCCGCCGGTTCGATTGGCCGCGGCAGCGCCAACCGTCGCACGCGGCGCGCCGCTTCCGGCAGCGCGGCGATCGCCGCCTCCAGCCTGTCGAGATCGCCGAAATCGGCGATTTCTTCTTTTAATTCAATATGCTGTGAGACCGGCGGCGGCGCCAACCGCGCCATCATCACCGCTTCCAGTCGGGCGCCGGACGGTGGGGCATTGAACAGCGCTTCCACCGCCTGAACCAAACCCGCATGGTCGAGCGGGTTCTCGACGAAAGACGATGCTGCGCCGCCGAAGGATTCCGGCAGCGCCGTCGGATGCAGCTTGAAGAATCGACCGGAATCCGTGTCGCCGATCTGGACGATGGTGCCGTCATCGCCCTGCACCGCGCGCGACAACGCCGCGACCCGGCGCAAGGTGGCGAGCAGCTTGCCCGGAATTTCCCGGCCGAGGGTGCGCGCAATCCCGACCGAAAACAGCACCGTCTCGGCCGACAGGCGGTGGTAGCCGGTCGAGCCTTCGTAATTGCCGCCATCGGGCAGAAACTGCGCGTCGGCCTCCGTGAAGATCTGGTCGATCGCGATGCCAAGCCGGCGGTCGCGTTCGGTGCCGCTTTCGAGAATCCAATTCGTCCAGATTAAGCCGGCGAGCCCCGCGAGGTAATGGTTGCTGCGACCGGTCTCGGAATAATCGAGATGGCCGGCGACATGATCGGCGTGATCGCGCAGCGAACCGAGGACGACCGTTTCGACAACGGGATCGAGCGCCGCGCCCGCGCCCGCCAGCAAGGCCAGGGTCAAGGCGATATTCGCCGCGCGGATCGCCACGTCCATCGCCCCCATCCAATTGACGCCGAAGCGCGGCGGATTGGTCGCGATGAAATCCATCAGCTGATCGGCGATCTCGCGCCGGTAGCGCTCGGAAGGATCGAAGCCGAGGCGATCCGCCGCCGCGAGAATGGCGCAGAGCGCCAGTTGCGGCAGATGCTGCAGCCGCCCGAGCTCCCACGGCACCTTGACGTCGGCGCCGGTATCGACCGGGATGCGCTGGCGATAGCTGTGCCGGCGCCCCGGCCAGCGAAAGCCCGAGCGAAAATCGAGCTGCCAGTCGATCGGCCGGTAATCCGCGCCGCCGATCAGCGCCCAGACCTGGCGCGCCCGCACCCGATTGGCGCGGTTGACCACGCGATCAAGGCCGCCGCCATCCCGATCGGGCGCCAACGGGGCTGCGGGATCGTGCCTGCGCCCGAGAAAGCCATCCGGGCGAAAGCCGTAAGCTGGCGCGACCCACCCCGATCCCAGGAGATCGAAGCGGTGGGCAAGATATTCGTTGCCGAGATTCCGCAGCGTCGCTTCGAGCTCGGCGGCAATATCTTCCGCGCCGATGCGGATGCAGGCCGCCGGATTGCGCCGGCCGGTCGGGGGTCCGTAACTACCGCGCAGGCCGTCGCTGACGAGCCTTATCCTTCGCGCGATGGCGCGAACGCCGAATCCCATCGCTTTGCGCGCCACTTCACGCGGCGGCAATGCGTGCGCCCGGCGAAGATAGGCGGATAGCGCCATGGTGCTGGGATTCGGCTCAGCTTTTGGCGAGCACGAAATACCAGGTCGAAACCGCCCAGCTCGGCAGCCGGTCGGCGATCCGCACGTTCCAATCGACGAAGCGTCGGCCGGCGAAGATCGTGCTGCCGGTCAGATCGGCGCCGACAAAGCCGCCATGGCCGAACCGCGCGAGCCGCAGCCCCGCCGCGCCGATCATCTGCCGCAAGCTGCGCGGGGTGAAGAACACGACATGGCCGGATTCGCTGTTATAGGGAACGGGTGGCGGCAGGTTCGGCGGCCGGCCGGCAAGGCGTAGTCCGGCGCGCTTCACCCAGCGCAGCATTTGATAAAGCCGCAAATGTCGGTCGATGAACTTCTCGGTCTCGCAGGCGCCATAGCCGTTGGGCACCGAGCCGACCACGATGCCATCGGGCGCCAGCTGGCGGACATGGGCGGCGAGCGCAGTTAGTGGATCGTCCAGATGCTCGAGCACGTCGGCATAGACGATCGCGTCGAAGGTGATGCCGGGCGGCACCGCTGCCAGGAATTGCGCGTTCGGCGCGGCAAAGCGATCCCGGGCATGGGCGAGCGACGGCGCGTGGAAATCAACGCCGACATAGCGCAAACCCGGGCCGATCAAATAGCGGCCGAGCGCCTCGGCATTGCCGCAGCCGAAATCGAGCACGATGATGTCGCGGCCGAGGCGGGCGCGGTGCGCAGCGATCTCCGTCAGGATGAATTTGAGCTTCTTGGTGTTGCCGAAGATGTCTTCGGCCGGCAGCGGAATGCCGAGTTGCACCCCGGCAAGCGGCTTGCGCCCCACGATATTCATCAGCGGCCCGCGACAAGGCTCCGGCAATTCGACTGCTAGGCCCGCCTTTGCCAGTAGATCGGCCCAATGCCTGAGCGCAAAGCGGTTGCGCGAAATCTTCAGATAAGTGGCACCCTCCGCCCAGCGCGTTCGACGCAGCAATCCGGCGACGCCCGGGATGCGGAGCACGGCGCGGCGCCAGGATTCAAGCCGGCGCAGCGGATCGCGCGGATCGGGCACCGATATGATTGCAACGCCGCCGGGGTTGAGCGCGCCGGTCAGCGCCGCGATCGCGGCGCCCGGATCGTCCGAATATTCGAGGACGCTCGAGGCGATAATGCCGTCGAATTGCGACGTCGAGAACGGCAGCGCGCCATGCTCGAGGAGCAGCCATCGGACGCGGCCGGCTTCGTCGCGCGCCCGCGCCGCCGCGATCATCTCCGGCGTGATGTCGCAAGCCGTGACGCGCCAGCCCTGCCCGCCCAGGTGACGCGCGATCTCGCCGCTGCCGCAGCCGAAATCGAGAATGCTGCCGCCCGGCGGCAGGCGCGACGACAGCGCGGCGGCGAAAATGGCGATGCGGTCGCCCATGCCGCCGCCAGTGTCGTAATTGCGGCTCCATGACGACGCCTTCGCGCGGAAGAAGGCGCGCGCCGCATCGGAATCCCGGATCGGTCCCATCGGGCTAGCGGGGACTCAGCTGTTCCTCGACCCGCAGCGCGATCTCGGTCGCCTGGATCTGCTGCCAGAGCGGGATCGGCCATTCGTCGCCCTGGCGCACGGCGCGGGCGAAGGCGAGTAGCTCGGCGCGGTGACCCTTATCGGCGCCGCTTTTGGCGGCGGCAAGCTTGATCCCGGCAGTGCGGAGGCTACGGAAATCGTCGATCTCCATCACCTTGCCGTCGACGAAGATCTCGACCCGCTCCTTTGGCACTTCGCTCGTCCCGGCGGCGGTATAGGTCAGGCTGGCGATGGAACCGTCGTCGAAGCCGATGCTGGCCGTGAAATTCTCCGAGGGATGAAGAATCTTGCCGCCGGCCGCCACGGCCGATACGGAGCGGACGCGCGCGCCGGTGAGGAAGGTAAAGAAATCATAGAAATGGCAGGCCTCACCGCGGTTGCGGCCGCCACCTTCGGGCCCGTTGGCCCAGTGGTCGGGCGGCAACGCGCCCGCATTTACCCGATAGGTCATGGTCAGCGGCCCGGCGCGCCCGCGCGTCACCGCCGCGACCGCTTCGGCATGCGCGGAGAAGCGACGGTTGAACCCAGTGAGCAGGAGCGGTGTCGGGCCGCCGGCGTCGGCGAAAAATTTCTCGATCGCAGCCAGCTCGACGCGTTCGAGACATAGCGGCTTCTCGACCAGCACATGCTTGCCGGCCTTGAGCGCACGCAGGACAAGATCGCCATGCGTGTCGTGGCGCGTCCCGATCAGCACCGCCTCGATCTGTGGATCGCCCAAGATCGCGTCGACATCGGTCGTGGCGAAGCGGGCGCCCCATTGCCTCGCGGCTTCCGACGCCGTATGCCCGTGGCGCGCCGCGACCGCCTGCAGACTGAATTGCTCCGGCGCGGAGGATATGATCGGCAGCAGCGTGCCGCTGACGAAGCCGCCCGGCCCGATGACGGCGAGACGCAGCGCGCCGTCGCGATCGCGGC
>Ga0209483_1002543_pt1 | contig 12661 bp, 12 predicted proteins | sample NGEPerA_FD_184508 | JGI IMG/M metagenome (GOLD analysis project Ga0209483, IMG submission 184508) | Arctic peat soil microbial communities from the Barrow Environmental Observatory site, Barrow, Alaska, USA - NGEE PermafrostL2-A... | ecosystem: Environmental > Terrestrial > Soil > Wetlands >... | reverse complement strand
TGCCTCCCCCGTGTGCCCGGTGGCGCTCCGGGTGACCCGGGGCGGGCATCCGGCCCATCCGCTCTACATCCGGGGGGACACGCTGCCGGAGGCGTGGAGCCGTGCCTGACGGGCCCCGAACAGGCACAACTTCCCGCCGAAGTAAACAGGTGTCGACACTTGCGACTCAAAGCTGCATGATGGGTGCGTGGACGTGGGACCGGGGGAAGAGACGGACGGCGGAGGCGGAATCCGTGGATCCGGTGGCACGAGGAAGCGCCAGCCGAAGGGCGAACTCCGTCAGCTGATGCTTGAGACAGGCCGAATCCTCGTCCACGAGGAGGGGATCGAGACCGCGTCGAACAACCTGACCTTCAAGCGCGTCTTCGATCTCGTGGAGCGGGACACCGGACGTCACCTCACCAACGCCTCGGTCATCAAGCGAATCTGGGACAACCAGGCCGACTACCAGGCTGATGTCCTGGTGGCCATCGCCCAGGACGAGGAGCGACCGGAGGTGGAGGCGACCCTGCATTCCGTGCGTCGGGTGCTCGACGAGGTCGACCGGTCAACTGCCGAGGGGCGGCTCCAGGGCATGAGTGAGCTGTGCCGGGTGGCCGGGGCGACGAGCCGGGAGGTGATCGCAGAGTCGTCCAGTTGGCCACTGTGGATAAGCGTGGTGACCATCGCCACCACCAGTTCGAACCAGGAGCAGCGAGACCGGATCTGCCAGGCACTGGCCGTGGCCTACGACTCGGTCGCGCAGTTCTGGGAGGGGATCTACGGCGGCCTGATCGCCTTTCTCGGGCTGCGGTTGCGTGAGCCGAGGACGCTGGCGCAGTTCGCCCACGCCGTCACCTCGCTGTCCGAGGGGGACTCCCTTCGCCGGCACGTGGTGAGAGAGACCATGGCCCTCGACCTGCCGAGCGGGCCCCGCGGTGGGAACCAGGAGTGGACGCTCTATGCCGTCACCTTGGAGGCCCTGGCACTCCAGTTCTTCGAGTCGGATCCGGACTTCGTCGCCCCGTGACCTACCGGCACGACTTGGGCCGCACCGGCTAGGCCTCTGCCAGGTGCTCCGCTGGACCGGCGGTGGCGACAACGGTTGCCGGCATTCGACCACAGGGCGAGCCACGGCCCTACGCTCGCGGTATGGGCGTGCGTGCGGGTAGCGGCTCTGAGGTAGTGGCCTGCTATACCGATGCCCTCCAGCGGCTCATCGAGCGGCTCGAGGCGCAGGTGGCCTGGAACGGGACCCTGATCGCGGACCTCGACCGCCACGCGCCCCTGCCGGACGTGCTGGCCAACCACGACTCTGCGCAGTTCAGCCTCGCCATGACGAATGCCCTCGCCGAGTTCGACCGGGCCCGGTTCGACATGCGGGTCGGCGTGGCCCGGGCCCTACAGGACCTGGGGATGGCGAACACCGAGATCGCCGGAGTTTTCGGCGTGTCCCGCCAGCTCGTACACCGGATCCTGGCCGGAGAGTCGCAGGCCTCACCCCAGGCCGTCGGTGCCGGATCTCGGGATTCACCCCCGCGGTCAACACCTATTGACGAATCGGTACACTGGGCGCCGCCGCCGGGTTCGTCGAGCTAGGTCCCGCCACCCGGTTCCGGACCCGGCGGCAGCTCACCCCGACACGATCGGTCAGCGCGAACTCTGCGGGAAGGTGTACGACTCGCCGCCGACATGTTGGACGCGTTCGTCGCAGCGGAACATCCACTGGTCTCCCTGTTGTCCGACGAAGGTGGTCTCGTCGTTGTTGCACTGGGTGCAATGCCCCCGGAGCGGACGCGAGGGAAGCTTGACCTTCTTGGCCGGGGGTAGCGCGGCCTTGCGCAGCGCCGCAGGAATCTTCCGGTACTCCTTGAGCTCCGCCCACTGCTCGATGGTGAACGAGGACGGTCGCTTCGGCCACTTGACGACGGACCACATGAGCGATTGTGCGTCGAGCCGATCGAGCTCCTTGGTGTCCCGTTCAGCCATGCGGATGACGATCTCGTCGTAGAACGCCAGCACGCGCTCGTAGCGGATGGCCAGCGGACAGTCACTCGGAGGGGACGGGGTGCCCGTGAGTTCGAGCGCGTCCTCGACCACGCGGATCCGGTAGTTCGGCCACCGCAATGGATCGATGGCGCCGAGGAGGTAGGCAGCAAGATTGAGCCGGGTCCCCTTGCCGGACGCGGCCTCGCTCGGGAGTAACCGATCGAATGCCGCGATCCGCTCGGGACCGTTCAGCTCACCCTCGGCCCACAGCGCCAACAGGCAGTCTCCAGCCGTTTCGGGGAAGGTCTCCACCCACGTGAGGAAGCGGTCCGCCAGGCGGAAGTCCACATTGCCGCTGTGGGCATCGGTGAGGCCCGATCGCAGCTCCGGCACCCAGGCCTGTCCGTCCAGCAGGTGCATCCGGCTGAGGCGGAGCGGCTCGACCGCCACGAGCTTGAAATCCCGCTCCTCGGCCTTGAACTCCGGTGTTGCGTGGAACAACGAGGCCCATTCGAGGAACCCGTCCCAGCCGATCAGCGATTGTTCATTCACCACCGGAGGCTACTCGTGGTGCCGGCATGCGCTCGACCGTCACCTGCGACGGGGCCAGCTTGTGCCCGGTCCGCTCCGATCGGGACTCTCCCTCCACGACCCCGGCGACAGGTAGCGTGATTTGCGAGGATCAGGTCCGGTTGTCTGCCGTGGCTCCGGGCGTGCCTGCTCCTCCCCGCCCACGTAGCTCAGGGGATAGAGCGTCGGTTTCCTAAACCGTGCGTCGCAGGTTCGAATCCTGCCGTGGGCACTGGGGAAACGTAATCTTCGGATTGCGTCATCCCTACAAAATCCCTACCATCCTGCCTGTGGCCGGGACGATGCGGGAAAAGGCACCAGGACGGTGGGAACTGCGGGTGTTCATCGGGCGGGACGCCGTCACCGGCAGGCCGAAGCAGCTCAGCCGGTGTACACCGCCCCCCCGCCGCGCGCCCGGAGCCGGGAAACGCGAAGCGGCCAAGCAGCTCGCCACGCTCGTTGCTGAGGTGGAACGGGGCCAGCACGGCGGGAGCAGCTCGACCCTCGGCGCGCTTCTCGACGAATTCATCGCGCATATCGAACGGATGGGGCGGTCGCCCACGACGCTGTACGGGTACCGGCGCCTCGTCGCCAAGCGGATCGCCCCGGCGCTCGGATCGAAGCGGCTCGACAAGCTGACGGCCCACGATCTCGACCGGTTCTACGCGGCCCAGCTCGCCTCCGGGCTCGGCGACCGGTCCGTGCACAGTATCCACCGGCAGATCAGCGCGGCGCTCCGCCAAGGACGCAAGTGGGGATGGGTGGCGACCAACGTCGCCGAGGATGCCACGCCCCCGAAGCCCCGGCGAACGGAGATGAAGGTCCCGTCGCCGGAACAGGTCACGGCATTGATCGCCGAAGCCGCCCGGGCGGAGACGCGAGCGCCGGAGATGACGACGGTCATCACCGTGCTGGCACTGACCGGCATGCGCCGGGGCGAGCTGTGCGGGCTGCGGTGGTCCGACTTGGACTGGCAGGGCTCTGCCGTCAACATCAATCAGGCGATCTGGCAGACACCCGAAGGCATCGGGGCGAAGTCCCCGAAGAGCCATCAGGCGCGACGACTCGTACTCGGCGAGAACGCTCTGGGCGTCCTGGCCGACCGGTTAGCCCGGGCGAGCGCCGATGCGGAGATGGCGAAGGTGAACCTGCCCGACAGCGCATACATCTTCAGCCCCGCCGTCGATGGCGTCAGCCCGCTGCGTCCGAACTCCGTCTCACAGGCGTTCACCCGGCTGTGCCGCCGGATGGAGGAACCGGCGCTGGCGAAGCTGCGGGAGGCCAGACCCAAGGCGACCCTTGCCGACCTGGCGGCGGCAGATCGGTGGGACTTCCGGCTGCACGATCTGCGCCACTACACGGCGACCCAGTTGTTCGCGGCCGGGCTGAACCCGAAGACCGTCGCCGACCGGCTCGGACACGCCGACCCGTCAGTCACGCTCCGGGTGTACACGGCCAACACTGATGCGCAGGCGCAGGAGGCGGCCGACTCGCTGGAGGCCGGTCTGGTGCTGCCGCAGATGGGTCGCTGGTCGCGGGGTGGCCTATGAATCGGCGCGGTGATCGGTCTCGATTGATCAACAACGTCTGCCACGTGATCTCTCGGCATCTGGAATCGGATGGACGTCCCGGCAAGCGCTCATGATCTTGAGTTCTCATATACCGAACAGTCGTTTCATCGATGAGTGATATGCGGTAAAGTGGACCCCGTGGACTTCCTCCGACCCGTCGAAGCCGTGATCCCTGGTGCCCAAGGCAAGGTCCTGGCCGTCTTCGCCGAGACGACTGCTGGGCTCAGTGTTCGCACGGCCGCCCGGCTCTCGGGTGTGAGCCTGGCCCAGACATCGCGGATCCTCCCGGAGCTGGCCAAGCTGGGAGTTCTCGATCGGACCGAGGTTCCGCCATCGACGGTATACCGGCTTGTCGAAGAAAACGTGGCGTCGCGTGCCATTCGATTGCTGGCACGGTCCCGTGACCAAGTACTTTCAGAGTTCGGGGAATTGGCGAAGTCGATGGTGGTACCGCCGGTCAGCATCATCGTGTTCGGGTCGTTCGCCCGAGGCGAGGCGGGGCGGGAGAGTGACATCGACGTCGTCATGGTCAACAGAAGCCGTGTTGGTATCGGATCTGAGTGGGCTGAGGGACTCGACGAGTGGCGTCGATTGGCACGACGCCTGACGGGTAACGAAGTGGAGGTGATGGAGGTCGATGAACTCGACATCGGTTCGCGACTCCGATCACGCCGCCCCATTTGGCAGGACATTCGCCGAGAAGGCATCGTCGTCTTCGGGAAGACGCTCGATGAGCTGCAAGTCAATGAGCCGAAGGCACACCACGTTGCCTAGACAGCCACCGCGGACCAAGCCTGTCACGATCACTCAGGCAAAGCAGTACCTCGGCAAGGCCGAGGAGTTCTTGGCCTCGGCAAAGGATGATCTGAAGCAAGGCCGGATGATCGCCGCTACGAGTTCTGCCGTCCATGCAGCCATCAACGCAAGCGACGTCGTGTCCGGCGTTCGGTCGGGTCAGCGTTCTTCCGGTGAGTCACACGGCCAGGCCATGGAATTGCTCAAGACATCGGGTGCCGATGGTGTTGCACTTGCCAAGGACTTTGCCCGGCTGGTGGCGCTCAAGCCGAAGGCCGAGTACGACCCATCCGACATCGCTCCGGCGACGGCCCGCCAAGCTGTCGAGCGGGCAGGCCGTTGCGTTGCGATCGCGCGCAGAGTACTTGCATCACGGACGTGAGCGAAGGGCTCAGCGACCGGAGCGAAGCGCAAGATTGGTCTTGATCGGCTTTACCGTCGCAGCGAACCGCTCCTCGGAGTAGCTTCCTATCGTGAGTCGAGGTCTTGACTTCTTCAGCGCCATTGGCTGACCCTGCTCCCGCTGTGCCGTCTCACACACGCTCAAGAATGTGGCGATACCGATCGGGGCGGTTGCTGATGCTGTCCAGCCAAGGTCCCGAGCGGACGTTTGTACTCGATTGTGCCTCGCGTCAGTGTGGCCGCTACATAGGAGCGGTGCTGCACCCCAACTCACAATTGAACGTCCGCCGGATGGAGATCCTTCAGTGGATCACCGGCGGGTGCCCCGAGGGCGTCACGGAGGGACACGCTTTCAAGGTCACCGCCGTGGCACTGCAAAACCGACGGTTGGTGACCATCTCGAAGAAGGGCGAAATCTGGCGTGCTGACGTGACTGATCCCGGCGCGCACTACTTGGAGCACGGTGAGTACCTGCCGACGAGCGGACGGGATTCGGGCGGACCGAAGATGTCGGCCAAAGCGCGGGATGTCCCGCGACGGACGCCGGTACAAGTGGCCGGGTCCCAGTCGCGAGCACGTGCCCGGCGTGCAACGAGGGCGCCACGGCCGCCGAAGCCTCCGTCTCCGACCGAGCAGCTCATTGCGGACCTCGTTGAGAATGATGGGGAGCTCCACGTCGGCGTGCCGCTCAGGGCGAAGTACGAGGCGCGGGTGCTGGCGGCCATCCGATTTGGAAAGGTTCCTGAGGGTAAGCAGCTCGTCACCGAAGGGTGCCGGTGGTCGACGGACTACGTCATCCGTCTCCGAGACGCGCCGGCTTGGCTGAACGAGGCTCTCGACCCGATCGCGATCCCCAAGACGCTCCGCCAGCCCCGCGAGGTCGTGGTCGCACTCCGGGATGGCAGAGCATTCGCAGACTTCGACCGACCCGGGATCAATCGAGTGCTCCGGCTCACGCAGGCTCTGGTCGCAGAGGCAACTCGGCGCGGATATGGGGCGAAGGCAACCGAGGACACTCGAGACCGTTATGGCTACCAGCGGCCCGAGACCAGGGACCACCTCTCCGTGACCGTCGGCAGTCTCAACGTAGGCTTTCGATTCCGTCAGGAGGTAATCCGGACCCGCCACGATCCCACTCCCGCCGAGCTGGCGAGGGCGGCCAAAGAGACGTGGTTCCGAATCCCCAAGTACGACGTCAGCCTCAGTCAGCGACTGAGCGTGCTCCTCTCGGGGCCGCACGAGCACCGCCAGTCCAAGTGGTCGGACACAGCCCCACGGGCACTGGAGGAGTGGCTGCCCCAGGTACTTCAAGAGATCGAGCTTCGTGCCGAGACCGCCCAACAGGCGAGGACTGCGGCCATCGCTGCCGCCGAAGAACGGCGACGACAATGGGAACTGGCGATGGAGGTCGTCAAGCGCGAGTTTGACGTGGCGTATCGGACCGACGTCCTCTTCCGACAGGTCGTCGATTGGCATCGAGGTCGTCAGGTTCACGAGTACCTCGATGCCAAGCAGCTGGTGATCGACCGGATCGGTGACCCGGATGACGCCGTCGCGGCCAAGGAGTGGCACAGGCAGGCGGAGGAATTGGTGGCCCTTGTCGATCCACTGGCGCAGCGATTGTCCGTGCCGGCGGTTCCCGAACCGAAAGTCGACGACTTGAAACCATTCCTCAACGGGCTGAGCCCGTACGGTCCTGATCGATCACCCGGGTGGTAGGGGACGAGGCCGTCACGACGTTACCTTCTCGGACGAGACGATCTCGTATGGAATCCCGACCTGATCGAGCAATCGAGCCGTGGCGATCCGGTGGTGTGCACCCGACCCGCCCGCTCGCGGAAGGGTCGGGATGAGGCCGGCGACGCAGTCGTCACGGTGGAGTGGTCGGAACGCCCGAGCATCGGTACGACCTGTGATGGTGAGCACACCAGGGGCAGTTCGATACCTCCGGTGGCACGGACGACCAAGGACGCCGTCACGATCCGAGCCTGGCGCGGGTTGACGAGGCCAGGCTCCGACAGCACCCAACCGGGGGCGGGCTCGGGTCCGGAGCGAGTTCGCCGACAGGCGTCGACCCAGACGGGAACTTCGAAACTCGTCGGAAACGGACTGCCAGGTCGACCGCATCGGCCCGGCTGATCACGAGTTCACGGGAGGCATCGAGCTGTCCGGCGACGAAAGGAACCGGAGCGGTCCGGTGAGCTTGGGGTCCGCTGAGTGGTTGGTGGATCGGTGGCGAGTTCATGACCGTCATGATGACGACCGGGGCTCATCAAAACCCTCATCAAACCCCTCATCATTGGAAGAAATCCGAGAAATCTTCGATGACCCACGAAACACCGGGTCAAGACGTTGTCGATGGGAACGGCGGGAAGAATCCCTGCTCAGAGCGTTCATCACTTTCATCTGAGGGGTTCATGATGATGGAGTCAGATCACCTGTTCCAAGTCTGTAATGGAACCGGAACGGCGATGAAGTGGCCATCGTCGCAGCTCACGGGGTTCATCACTCGAGTTGTGAACCCCTCACAAACGCTGGTGGACGTCATCGACGCCGAGGTGGTCGTATTGGAGCTCGTTCAGGTCCTCTCGGTGATCCATGACGCCGACGCCGTTCGGCTCTCGGCGAGATCGGGAGTTGGTGCGGTGGCCCACGCCGTTGACCGGCGCGGGTCGTCGGTTGGTGTCACGCCATCGCCCGCCGTCAAGCGCCGCTGCGGAATACGGCTCGACCCCTGAAGTCGCCGGCACGCCGGCGTCAAGGCCGGCCTTGATGTCCTCGCTCGGCCTTCGGCCGTCCCTTGACCGCTGGCTCCGGCGTAGGAGGTTGGCTCCCAGGGCTTGATGGCGGACCAGGTGGCACAAGAGGCGCCCCACCAGCCATCAACCAGATGACCATGAACGACTGGGCGGTACTACACCGCGTTGTCGTCAACGAGGACGCGGACGAAGTGGCCTCAGCACGGTTGGCTCCGAGCATCAGGAACTACTGATTCCTTCCGGGTGCCCCTGGCTTCATCGCGGAAGTTCTCCCCGTTGCCCGTCGAAGTGGCGCGGTCCGACCCAGTTCTAGAGATGAGCCAACGAACAGAATCCCGACCGGGCACGCCGCGTGCCGGAGACAGCGCCAACCATCTGACCGAAGGGTCCAGGATCAGAGGTCCCGCGAACGCCCAGCCCAGGGGGTTCATCACTCCAACCATGAGACCGATGATGAGCCCGGGACGGGGATCACAGATCCGGTCGACCCGTTCGATCGCTAGGGCACCTGAATTGGCATCGTCCCAGCCCAGGGGTCTCATCATTCCGATCATGAGCCCGATGATGGGCGTCGGGCACGGTTCACCAATTCGGCCGACGTCCTGGTCCAAGAGGGCACCTGAATCGGCATCGTCCCAGCTCAGAGGTCTCATCATTTCCGTGCCAGGGGTTCACAACTGTCGAGCCAGCCCGTCGACGCCGTGCCCCTCCTCTCCTTCGGTGCGAACGATCTCGCGCTGCTCCGTCTGCTGTCCGACGCCGGCCCGTGCAGTTGACCGACCGGCGAAGGGTTCCGCTCTCGTCGTCGTCGTGATCGACGACGACATACGGCCTGGTCACAGCGCGAACGAGCCGATGGCATCGTCAGCGCCGGTTTCCAGTCGCGGCTCGACAGTCACATTCTCCCGTGGCTGCCAGGTCGAACGAGAAGGAAGAACGGCGAGCCTGGAGGGCTCACGTTCGAACGTCCCATCGCTCGGACTGCACTCGTTCACGGGACTGTGGAAGAGCGGGAGCAAGATGGTCAAACAGGTGCCCTGTTTGAGACGGCGTTGCCATTGGCCCCGCACGCGTCCTGTCCCCGAGGGCTTTTCGGGATCGCTGCGCTGGGCGTCATGAAGCGTCCGGTGGCCGACCGGACGGCAACGACTCCGGCGTCGAGACGCACGTCGAGGATGGCCACGGTGACCGGTGGCCGGCACAACGTCGTGAAGGTGCGGCTGTCCGACCGGGAGCTCGGTCAGCTCCAGGAGAGAGCGGAGCGGGCGTGCGTGTCGCTCCAGCGGTTCCTCTTCGAAGCGGCCATGTCCGGCTCGGCGGCCCAGTCCGCCCAACGGCGACGGGCGACCGGAGATGCGGAGCGGGCCCGGATCGTCCTGACCGGAGTGGCGAACAACGTGAACCAGTTGGCCAAGTGGGCGAACACCAACCACGTCCTCCCCGACGGGTTCAACGACGCCCTCGACGAAGTGCGCCGGGCCACGGCAGTGTTGACCGAGACGACCGAGCGTCTCCAGGCCGGCTTTCTGCCGCCCCGATGATCGGGAAGATCACCACGGGATCGTCGGGCCGGAGGCTCGTCCGGTACCTGTTCGGCCCAGGCAAGGCGAACGAGCACACCGACCAGCGCGTCATTACCTCAGGGCTCGTGCTGGGCGGTGAGGCGTTGGCCGGCAGCAACCTGTCCCATCGCCAGATCGCAGACCTCGGTACCGGCCTCGATGCCGCCCACGAGACCTACGGGACAGACCCCAAGGGTGGCCACATCCTCCACCTGTCGCTGTCCCTTCCCCCCGGAGACCGCCACCTGAGCGACGACCAGTGGGGAGCGATCGCCAACAAGGCGATGACGGCACTCGGCTTCGAGTCCGACGGCATGCAACCCGCCGCCTGGGTAGCGGCCGGGCACGGGACCAGTGCGCACCGCAACCAGCACGTCCACATCGCCGCGTCGCTGGTCCGGATCGACGGTGGTCGGGTCAACACCTGGCAGTCCAAGAAAGTGTTGTCTGGGGTCTGTGCCGAGATCGAGACCACCTACGACCTGACCGTCGTCGAGGGCCGCGCCGGACGGGGGATGCCCGGGCTGTCCAGAGCCGAACTGGAGCGGACCGCACGGGAGCAGCGGGCAGAACCACCGCGGACCGCCCTTGCCCGCATCGTGCGGGAGGCATCGGTCGTCTCAAGAGACGAAGCCGAGTTCGTCCGGCGCCTCCGGGGGAGTGGGGTGCTCGTGCGCCCACGATTCGAGATTGGGGGACAGGACGCCGTGGTCGGCTACTCGGTGGCAATGAGGGCCCAGGATGGAGAGACACCGATCTGGTTCGGCGGCGGGAAGCTGGCAAAGGACCTGGCGTTGCCCAACATGCGGCAGTTCTGGAGGCAGGCAGCCGGAGAGCGGACCGCAGCGGTCGTCGAATGGAGGAGTGCCAAGGCGGTCGCGCCAGGCCGGGAAACGGTACTCGGCGATTCGGATGATTGGATGCGGGCGGTGGCAAGCGTCGAGCGGTCGGTCGAGAGGCTGACGGCCGTCCCGGCATCGGACCTTGCTGCCTGGCGGGGGGTAGCGAGGGAGACCGCCGGAGTATTTGCTGCATGGTCGAGACGTTTCGAAGGGGACAGCCCCGGGCCTATGGCGGAGGTTGCAGATGCCTTGGCCCGATCGGCGCAGAACCGGCCAGACGATCCTGTCCCGGACCGAGCAGCGGTTCGTGACTTCCGGGGAGTGGCGGCGATCGCAGCCCGATCCGCGGTGGACAAGAACTCACCGATGATCTGGGCCTCGTTGGTCGACCAACTGGGGCGGACCCTACGGGCCATCGGTGATGCCCATCACGCCCGAGGGGAAGCGGAGATGGCCAAAACACTCTGCGGCCGCATGTCGGATGAGCTCGCCGAGCTTCATGACCGCTTCACGACGAGCACGTTCCAGGAGCTGGTTCCGGGTGAGCAGGTCCACGTGGACTGGATCCCTTTGGCGCTTCTCGATCTCGATCTCGATCTCGATGATCACCAATCGGAAGTCAGCGGGAGACACAGGTTGAGTCAGGATCATGGCTTCGAACGCTGACCCGTAGTGCGGCAGTTCGCGACTCACTCGATCGGGACGCGGGTGTTGTTGCCTGCCGCGTTCGATGAGCACGAAGGCGATACGATCCGTGAGCATGGAATCGTGACTTGATGGTCATGCTGGTGTCGCCGTGGTGACCATTGCGATGGCGGCGACATGTTCCCGGGCGCGCGAAGAAGAACTCCCACCGGTCTGATTATCCGTCCGGGAGATGGTCAAGCAGCCGGCCGCGACTGACCATGGTGATGATCGACCACGGCGGGACGCCAACGAGTCCCAGCCGTCGGACCGTCGCCGCCGCTGCGCAGCCGAGAGCCTCCACCGCTTGGGCAAGCGGCGTCTCCCTGACCCGCATCGGTCCGGGGTCGAACTCGATTTCGTGGAACGCGAGCACTCCGGCCGTCCGCAGCCACTCGGCGCGCCGTCTGGCCCGGCGTAACCAGTTCCGAACCGTGGATTCCGGCCGGCCCAGTTCAGCAGCGATCGTTCGGTGCCCGCTGCCCTTTGCCGCCTTGAGCAGGGCGTGCCCGACCGTCTCTGCCGAGTCGCGCCGTCTGGGCAGGCACCAGGCCGGCAGGAACACCTGGGTGGTTCTGCACTCCGAGCAGGCAAACCTGCGAGGCCGATACGCGATGTGGGATCCGTCGAGCTGTCGGATCTGGCGCACCCGCGCATACCCCCATGAGCACTGTCGCCCGCCACAGGTACAGCGATAGGCACCGGAGGCCGCATCCTCCCACGCCTTGCCTTCGTCGAGCACGAGAATCACGCCTGCGTCCTTCCATGGTCAACAGCTTCACATCCGCCGTCAGCGGGCGGGAGGGCCAACTCGTGTTGGGAGATTGGTCGCCATTCACGGGCAACGCAAACGCGCCGGGATCACGGACTCGCGCTCATCCGACCTGGCAACAGCCGTCGCCGACAAGATGACCACCACGGACGTGATCATCTTGGGTGGCGGGAAATGGCCTCTTGGTGATCGTTCGACGAGTCGCTCAACAGATGTCGAGCTGACTGATCAACACGACCAGCCTGACTGCAAAACCGGATCAAGCCCGCACGCAAGAGTGGCGAATGCATGACCGTAGTGGCTGCCGCACCGAACGCCGGATATCTGGAGCTGGTTGAGACCCTGTCGGTGACGCGGCCACGTGGGGCGTGGTTATGCGTGGCTGCGTGTTGGGAGGCCGGCTCCGGACTTCTGCGCGTGTTCGGTGCCGCCGGGATGATCTGACTCACGAACCAGGATCCGAACGGGGCATGCGGGAACCGTCGATCTGGCGCACTTGGGGCCAATCTCGATGTGCGGCCCGACCGCTCGGAAGGAGCGATCTAGACCGCTTGCTGGAGCAAGCAGGCGCCCCAGCACCGTGCCAGATATCGATCCCCAAGCCATTGTTAGGGGACGGCCTATTGGGCAGACAGATACTCCGCCAGTCCTAGCCCCGAGGTGCGAAGAACTCGAGTGCGATGTTGTCAGGGTCTCGAAAGGACAATGCCGAGTACCGGGGCGCGTCCACGATGCC
>Ga0209483_1002539_pt1 | contig 12678 bp, 15 predicted proteins | sample NGEPerA_FD_184508 | JGI IMG/M metagenome (GOLD analysis project Ga0209483, IMG submission 184508) | Arctic peat soil microbial communities from the Barrow Environmental Observatory site, Barrow, Alaska, USA - NGEE PermafrostL2-A... | ecosystem: Environmental > Terrestrial > Soil > Wetlands >... | reverse complement strand
GCTGGTGAACGACTGGAACGGGACCGCGCCCAGGCGCACATAGCCTTCCTTCCAGACCTCTTCGGAGAAGTTCAGGAAACGGCGGTAACCTTCGACATCAGCGGGGTTTCTCGCCGCGATCTGCGCATCCAGGCGAGTCTGGTCGTTGACGTAGTCGAAGCTGTCGCCATCCTCCCAGACGAGCCGGTAGAAGGGATCGACCGGTTCGAGCCGCACATAGTCCGCCAGCTTGCGCCCGCTCAGGGCGAACAGTTCTTCCAGCGAGTCCGGATCGGTGATCACCGTCGGACCGGCGTCGAAGGTGAAACCCTGGTCCTCGAACACATAGGCCCGGCCGCCCGGCTTGTCGCGCGCCTCCAGGAGGGTCACCGCGAAGCCCGCCGATTGCAGGCGCACGGCCAGCGCCAGACCGCCGAAGCCGGCCCCGATCACGCAGATCCTTCGGCCGCTCACGCTGGCGACATCTGGGCGGCGGCGGAACGTTCCGGCAGGCAGGCGATGGCCCGCCCGACGGGCACCGGCGGCTTGCCGGCGAGGATGCGCAGCTTGTCGCCGAGGCCCGACCGGCCGGCGTAGAATCGCTCGATCAGGGGCTGCGGCAGACGATAGAAGCGCTCGAACACCCGGTAGCGGCGCGCCGGATCGCAGGCGCGAAACGTCATCCGGTTCAGAAGCCGCCAGTAAGCCCTCGATTGCCAAAGGTGTTTCGTGGTCTCCGAAACCAGTCCGGCAATCGCCGCGGTGGTCAGCGCCGGCGCGGCGGCGATGGCGTCCGCGAGCCTCGCCGCGTCCGGCAGGGAATAGCCGGTGGTGGGATGGAAGAGCGCGGCGCGCAGACCCACCGGAACCCCGCCGCCCTGCGCCCGGCGCCAGAAGGCGTCGATGTCGCCGGCCAGGGCGATGGGCAGCACCCCGCTCTCGGTCCGACAGATCGCGGCGATTTCCCAACCCCGGGCGGTCGCGTAGGCGTCGATCTCCCGGCTGATCGCGCCGGCGTCGAGGCGTGCCGCGTCGCTGTAGCGGGTGTCCTCGATCAGCAGCCGGTCGGCGGAGAGCGGCAGGACATAGAGGAATCGATAGCCGTCGATCTGCGGCACGGTGGCGTCCATCAGGATGGGACGGGTCAGGCCGTGGGGCGCCGCCACGCGGACCTCGCGGCCGACGAACTTCTGCCAGGCGAGCATCAGGTCGGCGCTCGGGGCGGGTCCCCGGGCGTCGATGATCAGAGGCGCGACCGCCGATCGGCCGTCCGCCGTCGTCACCCGATCGGGCGAGACCGTCGCCACATCGACGCCGAGCCAGGCTTCCGGCCCCATGGCCCGGGTGACCACCTCGTGCAGCCGCGCCGAGGTGACCGCGCGGTACGGCGTGGAAAGCCGCCGGCCATGCCCCGGAAAGCGAACCTCGTAACCGGGCCATTCATGGGCGACGAGAGGGTTGAGCCAGACGCCGATGTCCGGCGAGACGTCGGTGGCGAAATGGCACCAGGTGTGCTCGCCGCCGATCGTCGCCTCCCGTTCGAGAAGCAGCACCCGCAAGGCTGGCCGCAGGGCCTTCAGGCGCAGGGCGATCAGGCTGCCGGAAAGGCCCCCGCCGGCGATGACCACGTCGGCGGAGGTGGTGGAAGAGCGCATCGGCGCGCTTCTAGCACGCCGCCGCGCCGATTGCCCGGATGCGCGCGAACCGCTAGGCGGGGTCCTCCTTTTTCTCGCAGAGGTAGCCTTCATGCCGCCGGCCCGGACCATCGACGGCAAGGTCCACGCCGAGGCTCTGCGGGCGCGCGTCGCCGCCGACGTGGTCCGGCTCGGGGCCGAGCACGGCGTGCGTCCGGGGCTCGCCGTGGTGCTGGTCGGCGAGGATCCGGCCAGCCAGATCTACGTCCGCTCCAAGGGCGAGCAGACCCTGGCGGCGGGGATGCATTCGGTGACCCATCGCCTCGATGCGGCGACCCCGCAAGCGGAGGTGGTGGGGCTGGTCGGGACCCTGAACGCCGACCCGGCCATCGACGGCATCCTCGTCCAACTGCCTCTGCCGGCGGGCATGGACGAGCAGGCGGTGCTGGCGGCCATCCACCCGGACAAGGACGTCGATGGCCTGGGCGTGGTCAACGCCGGGCGCCTGGCGTCCGGCCACCCAGGCCTGGTTCCGTGCACGCCGCTCGGCTGCATGATGCTGCTGCGCGAGACGCTGGGCGATCTCACCGGCCTGAGGGCCGTGGTCGTCGGCCGTTCGGTCCTGGTCGGCCGGCCCATGGCTCAGCTGCTGCTGGCCGCCGACTGCACGGTGACCATCGCCCACTCCCGGACCCGCGAACTCGCCAGCCTCTGCCGCCAGGCCGACATCCTGGTCGCCGCCGTCGGTCGGCCCGCCATGATCCGCGGCGACTGGATCAAGCCCGGCGCGACGGTGATCGACGTCGGCGTCAACCGGGTCCCGTTCAGCGATCCGGTCAAGGCCGCCGCCGGCCGCACCAAGGTGGTCGGGGACGTCGCCTTCAAGGAAGCCCTCGAGGTGGCCGGCTGGATCACCCCGGTTCCCGGCGGCGTCGGCCTGATGACCGTCGCCTGCCTCCTGGCCAACACCGTCTCGGCGGCCAGGCGGCTGCGGGGTCTGGAGTAGGGTTGCGCATTCCGGTACCGGAGTGATGGCGGCTTCCCGGCGCGCACCATTGACAACTATACGAATGCTTATATATTCCGCCGATGTCCAAGCCGCCTAAGCCCCGGCGTTTCCTTGGCGATTCTCACGACATTCTGACGACCTTCCCGGAGGATGCGAGGCGTGGCGCGGGGTTCGCGTTGTACATGGTGCAAGTCGGACGGGATCCTGACGACTGGAAACCGATCCGACGATTGGCGCCGGCGTTCGGGAAATCCGCGTGAGGGACGAATCGGGCGTATTTCGACTGATCTACATCGCCAAGTTTCTGGAGGCGGTTTACGTCCTTCACTGCTTTAATAAAAAATCACAGCAGACGATGGCAAAGGATATCGCAATAAGTCGGAAACGACTCAAAGAGTTCTTAGAGGAAAGAAATCGATGACTGCTCCCGGAAAGACGTTCGCCACGGCTTGGGATGCGATCACTGACACGCCCGAAGAGGCGGCGGTCTTGAAGGCCAGGGCTGATCTCATGATCGTTTTGGCCGATCACATCAAGGCACAAGGCTGGACCCAAGCCCAGGCGGCGAAGCGCCTGGGCGTGACGCAGCCGCGCATTTCCGATCTCGTGCGCGGCAAGTTCAACCTGTTCGGACTGGATCACCTGGCGATGATGCTGGCCAGGGCAGGGCGGCAGGTCGAAATTCGTGTCAAGAAAGCCGCGCCGCGCAAGCAAGCGGCTTGACCGTTCTTGCACGCTCCAGGCCAGCGCCGCCGCCGTCGGCCGCCCGGCGATGATCCGCGGCGACTGGATCAGGCCCGGCGCGACGGTGATCGACGTCGGCGTCAACCGGGTCCCGTTCAGCGATCCGGTCAAGGCCGCCGCCGGCCGCACCAAGGTGGTCGGAGACGTCGCCTTCAAGGAAGCCCTCGAGGTGGCCGGCTGGACCACCCCGGTTCCCGGCGGCGTCGGCCTGATGACCGTCGCCTGCCTGCTCGCCAATACGGTAGCGGCGGCCAGGAGGCTGCGGGGGTTGGAGTAGGATTGCGGCGGCGCTGGCCGAGCCGATCGCGTGCCTCCGCCGCGGCTGGGTAGGTAGCGCGTCTTGACTAAATGTCCGCCACCGTCGGACCAAACGTGAGTTCGTCCAGCCGGGAAGCGGCCTTGCGGATAACGCCCAGAAAATCGCGGTCGGCGGTCCACATTTCCAGCGCTTGCCCGACCAGGGCATTGGCATAGTCGAAGATCGCGCTGTCATCTTCGGTGAGGCCCGTAAGGGCGTCCATGATCGGCCTTTGCCTCGCCAACGTCGGCGAACGCGCCGATACCGCGGTCGCGAACCTGGTCGAGGTGGATCAGGCGCCTTCCTCCGGCGCAATAATAGAGCGAGCGTTGCCCCCTGAGGCGGCGGATGATCTCCCTCACGGTTTTCGGCTTGGCGTTGCGATTCGCCGTCAGCTCGGTGATCGCCTCGGCCCGGCTCTTGCCGGCGAGATGGAGATAGTAGAAGATCGGCGACAGATACGACTGTTCATGGCTCGCTTGGCGGACGTAAGCGAGGGGCTCCTCGACCACGATCCGGCCAACGAAGTTGCGGATCCGCGCGGCCATTGAACACTATATCGAACGTGAGCCCGATGTTCCCGCGCCAAGGCCCGCGAAGGCAGGCGAGGTCTCCATCGCGCTTGAGCCGGACGTCGCGGCGAGGGTAATCCTGAGGCTGGCCATGAACGCGCAGGGGCTGACCAACGTCGCCCTGGCCCGTCGCATGAACCGTGACGAAAAGGCGGCGCGTCGCATTCTCAGCGGCCGGCGGGCGAGTTTCGCCCTCACTCTGGAAGCGTTGAAAGCGCTGGAGCTTCGACCGGCGCTGGGGGTATAGATCGGAGGTCTTGCGGATTGCAGAGTGTCGATTCACCTGCAACCTATGACCCCATCGAATCCGTCTTGACATTTTGCGTGAACTGTATCACAATACAAAATATCCTGGCCGCCGCTCAGCAACGCCCATGCCGCTTTCCCCAGACATCAAGCCTTCGCCCATGCCCGCGCCGCCGACGCGCGGCTGGACGACGCCTGTCAGGACGCCGGCGGCGCTGTTCAGCGCGTTCATCGCCGCCAGCGTCCAGGCGCGGGTCCGGCGCCGACCGTCGGCGATGCGAAAACAAGTCGAAAAGGCGCGAAAAGCGGCTGAAAACAGGGTGTTTTCCTGCGTTTTCCGGCCGAAAACCTGTCGAAAACTGTCGAAAACTGTCGAAAACTTTGCCGCTGAAGCGATCCAAAATAGCGCTAGGCGCCGGTTATATCATGCTGATTTCACAATGTTTTCATCCGGGCTACAGGCTCCGGGGCGCCCCCCGTTGATGTCGAAAACTCTAACGCCTTTCGGCCCCGCCCCGGCCAAGCCCCGCCATGAGGCCTGGGACCCGGGCCTTGGCGGCGCCCAATCGTCGCCGTCGCGCCCGGCCAAGCCCCGCCAGGAGGCCTGGGACCCGGGCGCCGGAGCGAGCGCCAAGGGCGCGCTAGGCCCGGCCAAGCCCCGCCAGGAGGCCTGGGACCCGGGCTGGAACGGACGAGGCGCCCTCACACGACGTGCGCCGTGTTCAGGTCGTCCTCGCCGCGGGGGTGGCGCGAGCCCGCCGGGTCTTTCCCTCACCCCGCCCTTGGCGGATACTGCGAGTCGTGAAGAAGACGCAGCGGGCGCCGCGCCGGGCGGCGTCCAAGACCGCCAAGGCGACGACCAAGACGCGCAAGCCGCCGAAGGCCAGGCAGCAGTTCGCCGCCCTGCCGTGGCGCGGCGACGCGGCGACGGAGGTGCTCCTGGTCACCTCGCGGGAGACCGGGCGGTGGGTCATTCCCAAGGGCTGGCCGGTCGCCGGAAAGCCCGGCTGGGCGGCCGCCGCCCAGGAAGCCATGGAGGAAGCCGGCGTGACCGGCGAGATCGACCGATCGCCCCTGGGCGCCTACCCTTACGTGAAATATCTGCGATCCGGCCGGGGTCAGGCCTGCAAGGTCAAGGTGTTCCCGATGAAGGTCACCGGCCAGATGGACGACTGGCCGGAGAAGGACCAGCGCACGAGCCGGTGGTTCGGCTGGGCCGACGCCGCCGGCGCGGTCCAGGAACTGCGGCTCGGCCGTCTCATCCGGCGTTTCGCCAAGCGGCGGCGGGTTCAGTTCGCGCCCTTGGCGTCCACCCAGGAGACCAGCTCTCCCAGCACCTTGCCCACGGCCTGATCGAAGGCCGCGGCGATGGCGTAGACGCGGTTGTCTGAGGCCGGCGCCTGGGCCTGGAAGATGCGCTCGGCGATCGCGGTCCGGTCCTTGGCCCCGCCGATGGCGGCATAGACCTCGACCACCGCCGTCGGCGCCGCTTTCGGGTCGGCGGCGTATCTGGCCTCGAAGACTCGGACATCGAGCTTGACGACATAGTCGATGCGCGATGCCTCGCCGCGGGCCACCAGCCGCGCCGCCCCGCCATCGGCGTCGAAGGCCCGGGTCACCGCCTCGTCGAACATCGTCGAGGCGCCGGTGAGCCAACGCGAGCCCTTGATGAACGCCGCCTCGTCGCCGGTGACGGTGAGGATACGGTCGCCCGCCGCCGCCCGTTCGAAGCCGAGGGAGGCGATCTGCACCGTGAAGCGCGCGGCCCCCGGCGCGATTGCCGACCGCGGTGGCGGGGCGTCGCCGAAGCGGAAGAGCTGGGCCGGCTTTTCCTTGGGGAACACCGAGATGCAGCCCGCGAGCAGCGCGGCGAGAACGGCGACGGCGACGCCGCGGAGGCGGGCGCGGATGGGCGGCGTCATGGCTTCACCTCGATTTCCTTGGCCGGCGATTTCCCGAGAAATCCGCGCGGGTTGTCATGAATGTCGCTCAGCAGGCGGTCGAGGTTGTCGGTCGCCTGCCGCAGGCTGACGATCGCCTCGCTGAGCTTGGGAAGCCCGTCGGCGGCGAACTCGGTGGTCGGACCCTCGAGCTTGGTGACCATGACGTGCAGTTCCTTGGCCGCGGCCTCGATCTCGGTCGCCGCGTCGGCGGCCTTGGCCATGGTTCGCTTGCCGTCGCCCTGGACCAGGTTCTGGCTCGATTTGGCCAGGTCGCGGATCTGCACCACCGCCTGGTCGGCCCCCTGGATGGTCTTCTGGGCGTCGGCGATGATCGACTTGCGTTCGCGAAGCTCGGCGGTGACCGCCTGGACATCGCTGAAGGTCGCCGAAAGGGTCTTGATGTTCTCGTCGGAGAGCACCCGGTTGACCCGGTTGAGCACCTCGACCGACTTCTGGATCACGAAGCCGCCGCCGGCCAGCAGATCGGAGAGCGCGTCGCGCTTGGTTTTCAGGATCGGCACCGTGCCCGGCGGCACGGTGTCCCTGAGCAGGGGCTTGGAGCCGGTTCCGGCGGTGATCTGGATATAGTTGACGCCGGTGATGCCCTGCGGCTCCAGCGTGGCGTAGGAGTCGGCCCGGATCGGCACGTCCGAGGTGACCTTGGCGCGGGCGACGACCAACTGGGGATTGGCCTTGTCCAGGGACAGGTCGGTGACCTCGCCGACCTTGATGCCGTTGAACAGCACCTCGGCGCCCTTGGAGAGCCCCCGCACGGGACCCTGGAAGACGATGTCGTATCGGTCGTAGTCCCGGCTGAGGGCCGGCCCCGACAGCCAGACCAGGAAAACCAGCAGGCCGATCAGCAGCAGGGTCGAGATCAGTCCCACCAGGGCGTAGTTGGCGTTGCGCTCCATCAGGCTCTTCCTTCCGCCGCGGCCGTCCGCGCCTGCGCCGAGGCCCGCCCGCGCGGCCCCATGAAATAGCTCTTGATCCACGGGTGATCCGAATGCTCAAGTTCGCGCACCGGCCCCATGGCCACCACCTTCTTGTCGGCGAGCACCGCCACCTGGTCGGTGATCTTATGGAGGCTGTCGAGATCGTGGGTGATCATGAACACGGTCAGGCCGAGGCCGTCCGAAAGTTCGTCGATGAGATCGTCGAAGGCCGCGGCGCTGATCGGATCGAGCCCGGACGTGGGTTCGTCCAGGAACAGGAGTTCCGGATCCAGCGCCAGCGCGCGGGCCAGGCCGGCCCGCTTGATCATCCCGCCGGAGAGTTCCGAGGGCTTGAGCGCGCCGGCCCCGCCGGGCAGACCGGCCAGGGCGATCTTGAGATCCGAAAGATCATCGATCTCCCCGCGGCCCATGGTGGTGTGTTCGGACATCGGCGCGGCGACGTTTTCCTTCACCGTCAGGTTCGACCACAAGGCGCCCTGTTGGAAAAGGACTCCCCAGCGCCGCTCGATGGCCGTCCATTGCCGTCGCTTGGCGTAGCGGATGTCCTGGCCGAACACCTTGACCGATCCGCCCTGCGGTTCGCGCAGGCCGATGATGCTGTTGAGCAGGACCGATTTGCCCGCCCCGGAACCGCCGACGACGCCGACCACCTGACCGCGCGGGATCACCAGATCGAGATGGTCGTGGACCAGGTTGTCGCCATAGCTCGATACCAGGCCCCGAACCTCGATGGGCGGGGCCTCCATGTCGAGGGGCGCCTCGGGGTCGACGCTCATATGTTGAGCTTCATGTAGATCAGGGCGAAGATCGCATCGATCAGGATCGCCGCGAAAATGGCGTGCACCACCGCGGCGGTGACCCGTCGGCCGAGCGATTCGACGTCGCCGCCGACCTCCAGGCCCTGGCGGCAGCCGATGCCGGCGATGACCACCGCCATCACCGGGGCCTTGGACATGCCCACCCAGAACTGGGTCGGCCCGACGTTGTCGAGCAGGCGCTGGAAGAACACCAGGGGTCCTACCCCCAGCGCGGTGACCGCGACCACCAGCCCGCCCAGCAGCCCGGCCAGGGTGGCCATGAACACCAGCAGGGGAATGGTGATCAGCAGGGCGAGGAATCGCGGGAACACCAGGGCGTCGAAAGCATCGACCCCTAAGACGCGCATGGCGTCGATCTCCTGGTTCATCTTCATCGCGCCGATCTCGGCCGCGAACGAGGACGCCGAACGCCCGGCCAGCAGCAGGGCGGTGATCAGGATGTTGAACTCGCGGAAGACCGCGATGCCGATCAGATCGACGGCGAACACCCGGGCCCCGAAGTTGGTCAGCATGTTGGCCCCGAGCAGCCCGACGACGGCGCCGATGAAGAAGGTGGTCACCGAGACGATCGGGATGGCGTCCAGGCCGGCGCGCTCGGCCAGGGAAAACACCGACGCCCAGCGTATCCGGCCCGGGCGCCGGATCGCCCGCCCGACGGCGACCAGCAGGTGGCCGTTGAACACCAGGGTGTCGAACACATTCAGGCCGATATCGACGACGCCCCGGCCGATGCGGTCGAAGAGGTCGAAGAACGTCCGCTTGTGAACGACCGGCGTGGGTTCGGCCTTGGTCGCCTCGTGGACCATCTCGAACAGGCGCTGAATCTGGGGCGGGGCGATGATCCGCCCGGGATGGGCGGCCTCCCGCGCCGCGCGCAGAATCTCATAGGCGCCGGACGTGTCGCACCGGTTCACCAAACCCAGATCGACCGCCACGTCGTTCTGCTGGGCGAGCGCTTCGCCCAGCCGATCGTTGGCCTCGCCCATGTCGACGGCGGTCCAGTTGCCGGTGAGCACGGCGACCTTGCCCGGGGCGCGGTCCTCGAGACGAAAATCAGCGGCCTCGGTCATGTCTCGCCCAAACACCCCTCCATCGCCGACCCATGCGTGAACGACCCTTGGGAATGACCCTAGCAGAGCCCGGCGAAACGGCTAGGGCCTGATGACGCGGCGCCGACGTCTGAATCGAGCTCTACGCCGCTGATTTCAGGGCGGGTTTCACGCGCCAGCGGCCCGCGGCGGGTTCCCCGCGCGGCCGTCGCCGCTTCGATCCCCTGTCATCCCGCACATCAATGCACCGATTCCATCATGCCCCGGGGGAGTCTCGTCGGCGATCCCAGGGGTCAACATCGACGCGGACGGGTGTTAGGGTAGTCTCTCAATCGGGGGGATGTGGAATTGAGGTTTGCGCCGCCGCGAGCCGCCCGTCCAGCGAGGTGCTCCGCGATGCTCACCGTCCATCACCTCGGCGTCTCGCAGTCCGACCGCATCGTCTGGCTGTGCGAAGAACTGGGGCTCGACTACCAGCTGGTGCGCTACGACCGCGATCCGGTCACGCGCCTGGCGCCGGCCGCCTACAAGGCCCTGCATCCCTTCGGCACGGCCCCGGTGATCACCGACGGCGATCTGGTGCTGGGCGAGTCCGGTGCGATCATCGACTACATCCTGGCCAGATACGGCCACGGGGTCCTCGTCGTCGCCCCCGACAAGCCCAATTTCCCCGACTATCTGTTCTGGTTCCATTTCGCCAACGGCTCGATGATGCCCGCCGGCATGATCGACATGGTGGTGGGCATGCTCGGCGGCGCGGTCGGCGGCGACATCGCGCGCGCCCTCAAGGCCCGGGGCGATACGGCCCACGCCATGGTCGAGGCGCGGCTCGGTGAAGCGCCCTGGTTCGCCGGCGACGACTTCACCGCGGCCGACATCATCATGCTCTTTCCGCTGACCACCATGCGCCTCTTCGTCCCCCGCGACCTCGCCCCCTACCCCAACATCCTGGCCTACCTGCAACGCGTCGGCGCCCGCCCCGCCTACCAGCGCGCCATGGCCAGAGCCGACCCCGACCTGCCGCCTCAGCTGACCTAGGCTTGGGAACAGACGGCGGCGGCCTGAACCCAGGCGTTTTGTTCCTCTCGCGTACCGCCCTCGTTCGTGAAGTTCGTGAGGTTCGTGGTTTGACTCTCCCTCAGGCCGCCACGGCCGCCTTCTTCACATAGATCGTCTGGGCGTTGGTGTATCCCATCAGACCCTCGAGCGCGCCTTCCGAGCCGATGCCCGACTGCTTGTGGCCGCCGAAGGCCCCCAGCGGGGAGATATACTGGGTCTCGTTGATCCACACCGTGCCGGCCGCCAGCCGCGCGCCGATCGCCAGGGCCTTGTCGGCGTCGGCCGACCACACCGAGGCGCCCAGGCCATAGTCGCTGGCGTTGGCGCGGGCCACCACGTCGTCGATGTCGTCGAAGCTCAGCAGCGGCAGCACCGGGCCGAACTGCTCCTCCTGGACGATGCGCGAGGCTTCCGGGGGATTGTCGATGATGGTGATCGGCACGAAATAGCCGGGCGTCTTGGATTCCTCGCCGCCGATCAGGAAATCGTAGCCCTTGGCCTTGGCGTCGGCGATCAGGTCGAGCACCCGCTTGTATTGCGGCAGGTTCTGGATCGGACCCATCTGGGTGCCCTGCTCGGCGCCGTCGCCCACCTTCACCGTCCGGGCGTAAGCCACCAGGGCCGCCTTGAGCGGCTCGTAAACGTCCTTATGGACATACATCCGCTTGGTGGCGATGCAGATCTGGCCGGTGTTGCGGAACGCCGCCCAGAACAGCTGTTCGGCCAGGGCCGGCACGTCGATGTCGCCCATCACGATGGCCGCGTCGTTGCCGCCGAGTTCCAGGGTCACCCGCTTGAGGCTCTCCGAGGCGCTCGCCATCACCTTGCGGCCGGTGGCCGTGGAGCCGGTGAAGCTGATCTTGTCGATCCCCGGATGCGAGGTCATCCAGGGGCCCAGGCTGTCGCCGCCGGAGATGACGTTGAGCACGCCGTCGGGGATGACCCCGCGCAGCAGCTCGCCGATCTTCAGCGTGGTCAGCGGGGTGAAGGGCGAGGGCTTCAGCATCACGGTGTTGCCGGCCAGCAGCGCCGGCGCGCATTTGAACATCGCCAGGATCACCGGGAAATTCCACGGCGCGATCGCGCCCACCACGCCGATCGGCGCCCGGCGGGTCTCGCCCCGGCGTTCGGGACCGTCCTCGATCACATGCACCGGCAGGTCCAGGGTCGAGGTCGCCTGGCACCACCCGGCCCCGCCCATGACGTCGTACAGGGCGTCGTCGATCGGCTTGCCCTGTTCGCTGGTCAAGAGGCGCTTGAGGTCCTCGGCGTTGGCCGCGATGACCCCGGCGATGGCCAGCAGCGCTTCCCGCCGCTTGGCGATCGGCGTCGCGCTCCAGGCCGGAAAGGCGGCCCGGGCGGCGGCCACCGCCTGGTCGAGCTGGGCGCGCGAGCAGTCCGGCGCCTGGGCGATCTCCTGCTCGTTGGCTGGATTGAGCACGCCGAAACTCGCGGCGCCGGCGACGGCCTTGCCGCCGATGGTCATGGTGAAATCGGACGTGAAACTGGTCATGGCGGTGGTCTCCGTCGGCGAAACGATCAACCGCGACTGAGGTCGCTTTCCGCTCGACGGTCAAGGGCGTCGGCGGTCGTTCCCAGGGCAATCGCCCGACATCGAATTCGACCACGAACAACACGAACGGCACGAACAGAACCGTCATGACGAAGAGACGACATTCGCGCCCTCGGGAACAGGCTCCGCGCCAGGCCACCGTTCATTTGGTTCGTGCCGTTCGTGAGGTTCGTGGTCAATCCTGGTTCAAGATTGGGACCGCGCCGCGTCCCACTTGCCTGACGTGGGGATCAGGCCGATATTCCTGTTGGTAGGAATTTTGGAGAATCCAGCAAGTGGAACTCGCGCGGATCACCGGCAAGGGTCAGATGACCATCCCCAAGAGGATTCGCCTCGCGGCCCACCTCGACGAGGGCGACGTGGTGAGTTTCGTGCTGGAGGGCGACCGCGTCGTCATCCGCAAGCTTCCCTCCGGCGAAGACGCTCATCTGCGAGGCGTACAGGAGACCCTGGTGGAATGGAACAGCGCGGAGGACGACGATGCCTGGCGCGACCTTTGACCCCTTCGAGGTCGTGGCCGTCCCCTTCCCGTTCACCGACAAGCCCGTCGTCAAACGCCGGCCCGCGCTGGTTCTCTCGGTGCGCGCCTACAACGATCGGCATCGACATCTCGTCCTGGCGATGATCACCTCGGCGCGCCATGGCCCATGGCCCAGCGACGTCTCGCTCGACGACTGGCGCGAGGCCCGATTGAACGCTCCCTGCCGGGTGCGCTTCAAGCTCTTCACCCTCGACGTAACGCTGATCCTCCGCCGTGTCGGCGCCTTGGCCGACGCGGATCGTCGAGCGGTTCAGGCG
>Ga0209483_1002535_pt1 | contig 12695 bp, 11 predicted proteins | sample NGEPerA_FD_184508 | JGI IMG/M metagenome (GOLD analysis project Ga0209483, IMG submission 184508) | Arctic peat soil microbial communities from the Barrow Environmental Observatory site, Barrow, Alaska, USA - NGEE PermafrostL2-A... | ecosystem: Environmental > Terrestrial > Soil > Wetlands >... | reverse complement strand
GTACGAGCTCGACCTGTGGGGCAAGTTCCGCACCGCCGCGCATGCGGCGCGCGAAGACCTGCTGGCGTCGGAATATGCGCGCGAGACGGTGCGCACCGTGGTCGCCGCGCAAACGGCACAGACGTATTTCAACCTCGTGGCCGCCGATGCGCAGCTGGCGTTGCTCGAGGACACGCAGAAGTCGCGCGAGGAATCGCTGTCGTTGCAGCGCGACCAGTTGCAGGCCGGTGTCATCGGCGAATTCGAGTTCCGCACGGCGGAAGCCGAGCGCGCGTCCGTCATCGGCGACGTCGCCGTCGCCAAGCGCGCGGTTTCCGAAGACGAATCCGCGCTGGCCGTGCTCGCGGGTCGCTCGCCGCGCGCCGTGTTCGACCCGCAGATCGAGCGCGACCGCCAGGTGAAAGCGTTTACGACGATACCGCAGATTCCCGCCGGCCTCACGTCCGACCTGTTGCAGCGCCGGCCCGACATCCAGCAATCCGAGGCACAGCTCGCGGCGGCGAACCTGCGCATCGACGTCGCGCGCGCCGACTATTTCCCCGCGATATCGCTAACGGGTGTATTCGGATCGGAATCGGGACTGCTGAAGAACCTGTTCAGCGGCCCGGCAATGATCTGGGGCGTCGGCGCCGCGCTCGCGCAGCCGTTGGTGGGACTGAAGGCGATCGAGGCGAACGTCGACGCGCAGACCGCGCGCCGCAACGAAGCCGTCGTCGACTATACGAAAATCGTGCAGTCGGCATTCAAGGACACGCACGATGCGCTGTCGGCCAACCAGACGACCCGCGAGGCGCTGGCCGCGCAGAGCGAACGCGCCACCAAGCTGTCGCAGGCGCTCGAGCTATCCGACCTGCGCTACAAGTCCGGTTACTCGCCGTATCTCGAAGTGCTCGATTCGCAGCGCCAGTTGCTGCAGGCGCAGACGCTGCAAATCAACGCGGCGCTCAATGCGCGACTCGCGCTGGTCGACCTCGCGAAGGCGCTGGGCGGCGGCTGGGATTATCCGCACGCCGTCGCCGGCCGTTAGTCCACCACTGCCCACCGCGGCGACCCGCCGTTTCAGATGGCCATGTTGCCGTGGTGTGTGGTGACGATCGTCGGGTCGACGTGGATCGCGAATCCCAGGCGCCGCAGTGTCTCGCAGACCCAGTAGTCCTCCGACAGGTATTCGCCGTCGACCACACCCGTGCGGAACACGTCGTAGTGGACGTTGACGCCCGGATCGCCGACCATCGTCGACATTCGTTCGTAGACCCCGCCGCGCGCTCGCGCCTCGTCGACCAGCGCATCGACCGCAGGGCGCGACAGCATCAGCACGGCCGTGCCGATGCGCTCGTGCAACATCAGCGGGCCGTCCTCGCCGATGCAGCGCCCGAGATTGAACAGGCGCTCGCCGCGCGGCCCGCGCCCCTTCAGCGGCACCGGCGCGCCGATGACGTCCTTGTCCGCGGCGACCATCCTCGCGAGGCCCTCGGCGGGCAGGCCAACGTCGGCATCGAGGAACAGCAGGTGCGTGAACTGCGGACGCGCATGGAACGTCGACAGCAGTGCATTGCGCGCACGCGTGATCAGGCTTTCGTTGGCGAGCCCTACCAGCGAGTACGCGACGCCCGCGGCGCGAAACCCGAGCAGCGACGTGACGTAGCTCAACTGCACGGCGCCGCCGTACGCCGGCGTGGCGATCATCAGATTGGTGCTCATTGCATCGATGCCTGGTACTTGCGCGGGTTGCCGCCGCGCGCCCATTGCACTTCGGCGAGCCGCGCGAGCTCGGCGTCGCTGTAGCGCGCGTAGTCGCGCAGCAGCGCGACGTTCTGCGCGTAATGCGGCTGCCGCAGCGTCGCCGCGCGCGGGCGCGGATGCCACAGGTGCAGCGCGATCTCGTTGTCGAGCTCGACGCACGACAAACGCGCACGCTCGACCTTGATGGTCATCGCGTCGTCCTCGCCTCCCCAGCCGGTAAAGCGCTCGTCGAAACCGCCGATGTGGACGAACGCGTCGCGGCGGATCACGAACACGCCACCACACAGCACGATCGATTCGCCGATCGCATCGCGGCCGAGCGAGGCTGGAGCCAGCGTCAGCGATGCCGAAGGATCGCGCTGCAGCAGCGCTGTCTGCGCCTTCGTCAGGTCGGCGAGCCGCACATACGGCTTGACCAGCGCAAACTCGCTCGCGCAAAGCGCGATCGCCCGCTCCAGCGATGCGCCGATCAGCACGTCGGCGTCGGCGAACGCGAGGATGGAGCCGGCGACGGCGCGTGCACCGATGTTCATCCCCCATCCCTTGTTGAACGCACCCGGGTTGCGTGTGAACACGGTCCGCGCGCCAGCATGCGGCAGCGCGCCGGCAAGCCGCGGCACGCTGTCCTGCTCGACGACGATCGTCTCGATCGCAGGCGAGCGCGCCAGGCGCGCGAGCACACTTTCGAGATTGGCGCGGCGCGCGCCGTCGTCGCTTTCGCCTTGCCGATACGTCAGAATGCAGCTTGCACGCATGCCGGGGATGCTACCGCAACGCAGCCGCCTCTTCCGCTTGCGGGAGAGGGTTGGGCAAAGGGCAGGTTTCGCCACGCACACCCTCATCCCGGCCTTCTCCCGCAAGCGGGAGAAGGAGCGCGGCACGGCCGCAAAGGAGTCGAGTGCAATGCTGGTGAGCGCACTGATGGTGACGCGCGAGGCGTCGCGCGCATTCGTGCCTGCGGCGATCGGCGATTTCGCGCGGCAGACGCATTCGCCGCGCGAGCTCGTCGTCGTCCACGACGGCGGCGCGCCGTTCGACGCCGATGTGCGCGCGCTGTGCGCGGACGCCGGCGTCGATGCGAGGATCGAGCGCGTCGCGGCAGCCCAGCCGCTGGGTGCGCTGCGCAACCGCAGCGTCGAGCTCGCGCGCGGCGACGTCGTCGCGCAATGGGACGACGACGACCGCCACCATCCGCAGCGGCTCGAGCTGCAGGTCGGCGCATTGCGCGAACGGCGCGCAGCCGCGGCGTTTTCCACCGAGCAGCTGCACTGGTTTCCCGCGCGCGCAATGATGTTCTGGGAAGACTGGCGGATGGATGCGTGGCCGCTGGACGCTGTGCAGGGCACGCTCGTCGCCGTGCGCGCGACGCTGCCGCGCTATCCCGACGCTGTCCGCGGCGAGGATTCGGCGATGATGCAGTCGCTGGCGCGATCGGGCAGCGTGGTCGCACGCATCACCGGCATCGGCTGGAGCTACATCTACACCTATCACGGCGGCAACGCGTTCAGCGCCGCTCACCACGCGGCGAGTGCCAGCAGCAAGGCGCTGTCGGCGGCGCGCCTGCTTGCGCGCGAATCCGAGTTGCGCGCGCGCCTCGCGCAATACGATCCGCCGCTGCCGGCGCTGCGATTGCCGCATGCCGACGGCGTGATCGAGATTGCCGCTCACGCCGCAGTCGCCAGGAACCGCCGCGCCAGCACCGCGTAGGTCGCATCGGCGCCGCGCAGCCACGCGGGTGTCACCAACCCCGCGTGGAATGCGCTGATGTCGGTGCGCTCGCGCGACCACCACAGGTGCGCCCACAGGTGCAGGCTGTACACGCCACGCAGGTCGCGGTCGTTCGCGGTGAACAGCGACGCGATGCCCGCGGGCGATGCCGCGTGCCGGTAACAGGCCTGCTGCGGCAGGACGCTGATCTCGTCGGCATGGCTTCCCCACAGCCGCGCGGCGGTCCGGCACGAATGGCTGCTCCACGTGCCGTCGAACGCCTCGCGCGCCGCGGCAATCCAGCGCGCGATGAATGCCGCGTGCGGCGCCGCAATGATCATCGCGTTGCACAGCGACGGGCGCAGCACGCCCTGCGCATCCGGCTGTGCCGCCTCCTCGCCGAGCACGCATTCATTCGCATACCAGCGATCGGGATACGCGTCGACGAACAGCGTGTCCATGTCGGCGTAGACGCCACCGTGCGCCGCCAGGATCTCGAGGCGCAGGAAATCGGCCTCGTGCGCGTAGTCCCATCCGGCGCTGGCGATCAGCCGCCCCTCGGCGCTTTCGGCGTAGCGCGCCGGATCGAAACCCTGCGCCGGCGCGCCGACGCGGTGCAGCGTAAGGTGCGGTGCGATGCGGTCCCACCAGCGTCCATGCGGCAGGTGCCGATAGTGAAAGTGGATCGCGCGCGGCGCGTTCACCTGCCGGCAGGATTCGAGACACAGCCAGTGGATGACGTGCATCGGCGCCGCCTGTGGGCGCAACCCGAACACGAAGTGGAATTCACGCGCGACGACGGTCATTGCGCGGTACCGTCGAGTGCGGCGAGAAACGCGCGCGCAATGCGCGGCTCGGCGTAGTCGTTGGCAATGCGCTCGGCAATCGTCTCGGCGGCGCGCACGTGCGGCGCAGGATCGGTGACGAAATCGCGCATCGCCTGCACGGCGACGCCGTCGTCGACGCTCGCCCAGCGCTGCGAGCGCCAGTACGAAGGCGCATCCGGTGGGAACACCGGCACGCGCGTCATCCGAAAGCGCAATGCGCCCGGCCAGCCGGCATCGTCGCCGAAATAGTCGCGGTGGCCACCCCAACCGGTCGACAATACCGGGGTTGCGAGCGTCGCCGCGTCGAATGCGCCGAGTCCCCACGCCTCGCCGTGCGACAGCGACACATACACATCGCCCAGCCGGTGCAACAGGTCGACCGCGCGGCCGGACAACTCGTACGGCAGCATCGTGATCGCCGGCGGCGGATGGCCGGCCGCATCCGCCGCCGCATCGATCGCGCGCTGCGCGAGCGATGTCACCGCTTCCTTGCGGTACAACGGCGGCGCGCCGAATCCGGCCGGCCCGGACTTGACGACCAGCGCGACCGGATCATCGGGCGTGAACGCCGTGACGAACGCGCGCAGCAGCGCGCCAAGATCCTTGCGCGGATCCCAGGCGTTGATCGAATAGAACACCGTGCGCGCGCGTTCGAGCCTGAATTCGCCGCGCGCGGCGTCGAGCTCGGCCGGCGAGAATGCGTTCCACGCGTGCCGGCGTACGTGTGGCACCACGTAGAGAGGTGCCCGCACGCCGGCCGCCAGCATCACGTCGCGATTCTGTCGCGACGGCACGATGATCGCATCGGCCAAGTCGAGCAACGTGCGCCAGTGCGCCGGCAGGCGGTCGGTCTCCCACGCGGTGCAGCCGACGTTGTGCCGTCCGGGTTCGAACAGCCATGGCCAGTACTCGGGTACGGTGAAGGCGACGACGCGATCGTGGGCGACCGGCAGTGCGGTCGCGGCGAGCAGTTGCGGCAGGTCGGCCAGCGACGCATCGTTGCGCGCGAGATCGAGCATCGGCGATGCGCGACCGGGCGCCAACGGCACGATGCCCTGGTCGGTCCGTGCAAGCTGGCACCACTGCACGGGAACTCCCGCGTTGACCAGCCCGCGCACATGCGCGAGCGCAGCCATCCCGTAGCCGCTCGGCTCTAGAAACGAATGGAATTTGACGCCGGAACGCAAGCGCGCGACCGATGCAGAAAAATCGCGGAGGCCGCGCCTGCCGACAGCGCGCGGACTATCGCCTTGAACGTACGCGGATGGATATCAGGATTTGCGGCGGCGACGACGCAACGCGAGCCCCGCGATGCCCGCGGACAGCGCCGCAATGCCCGCCGGCGCGAGTCCCGGCACCGGCACCGGATCGCTGACGGTAATGAATACGTTGGCGAACGATGTACCCGCGTTGTTCAGCTGGTAAAACAGCGAATCGTTTCCGCGATAGCTCGGGTTCGGCGTATAGGTCAGCGCGCCATTGGACGCCAGCAGCGCATTGCCGTGCGACGGCCCGACGATTTCGATCACCTGGACGCTGGAATTGGGGCTGATCGAATCGTTGTCGGTCACATTGACACCGGAGAGTGTGGTGCCGGCAACGACCGAGTAATGATCGGCGACTGCAGCAGCGTGGCCGACGCCTGCCGCGCTCAGCAGTCCCAGCCCCACCAGCACGGCCGGCAACGGCACATGCATGCCGGCCTTCGACGGCGCGGACACCTTGCCGGCGGCGGATTTCGCAATGTTGCGTTTGGACACTATCGGCTCCGTGCGACGTTGACCTGCGTGAGCGACACCAGCCCATGGCCGGCGGCGGCAGCGGACGCCAGTTTACGGGGGCGGCCGGCGGCGCGCAAGGCGCGGTCGCCGGGCGCGCGGTGTCGCCGTCAGTGCATCAACGGCTTCTTGAGAAACGCGTCGCGGCTGCCCGAACGGACTTTCACTTCGACGCGCGTGCCCTTGCGCAACAGCGTCAGCGCGATCTCGCTGCCCGCGGGCCCCGTGCGCCAGATGCGCCGGAACAGGTCGGCCAGGCCATGCACCGGCTCGCCGCCGATACCGACGACGATGTCGCCCGGCTCGATGCCGGCCAGATCGGCCGGCGCGTTGATGGCGACGCCGTTGACAACGAGCCCGTCGTTGGCGTCCGCCGTATACATGCCGAGCCAAGGGCGCACAGCACGCGGCTTGCCGCCGCTATCGTGGAGCGTATCCAGCAGCGGTTGCAGGAGGTCGATCGGCACGAACATGTTGCCTTGCGTCCCCTCGTCGGATTGCTGCTCCTGGACGAATAGCGATCCCACGCCGACCAGCCGTCCCTGCGCATCGACCAGCGCGGCACCGCTCCACTCGGGATGCGCCGGTGTCGTGAAGAATGCCTGGTCGAGCACGTATTCCCAGTAGCCCGCGAATTCGCGCTTGGCGAACACGCGCGCCCTGAGCGCATGCGCGCGACCGCCGAAGCCGATCACGTACACGTCGTCTCCGGCGTCCACGCGCGCCGGATCGCCGATGGCGATGGCGGGCGCATTCAAAGCGCCGAGCGGCTGCACGAGGCCGAAGCCGCTCGCGTAGTCGTAGACGAGCGGATGTGCGGGCACGACGATGCCGTCGCTGGTGGTCAGCCACGTCGCCGTCGCCTCGGTGATCAGGTAACCGATGGTCAGCACGAGGCCGTCGTCGCGCACGACGATGCCGTTGCCATGCCGCTCGGTGCCGAGCATCGGCGCGGTGAACGCATCGTCGGGTATTTCCGCGCGCAGACGCACGATCGACGCCGACACGCGGTCGGCGTCGAAGGCGACTTCGTCGGCCTGCGGTTGAAGCGACGGGGGAAACGCCCAGGAGGAGGCTTCGGTCATTTGTCTCAGGTATGGCTTGGCAACGTGGTTTCAACCCATGTTACGCGGTCTGTAAAGTCGTCTCTGACCCCACTTTTGCTGACATCACGATCGCGGTTCGGCGTGCTTCTGAACCGTTCGAATTCGGCTCCCTCGCCTCACGAAGTGGGAGAGGGTTGGGGTAAGGGGCGCCGGATGCGGAGCGCGGCGGTGGCAGGCGGCAGGTCGTTCGCCGCTACGCGACCCGCCGTCCCTTGCGCTGCGCATTGAGGAGCTTGTACGAAAGGTCGAGCTCGTCGCGCACCCATTGCCGCAGCGAGGCGAGCGGCGGCCAGTCGCGCAGGCCCGGCGGGTAGACGATGTGATAAGGCTCCGCATCGCGGTGTGTGATGGCGATCGACGAGAGCTGCACCAGCCGTCCATCGCATAGCGCATCGGCGGCGAGGATCTCGCGCGTCAGCGCAAGCCCCAGGCTCTGCTCGGCCGCTTGCAGCATCAATCCCGCGTCGTTGAAGACCGCGACGGTCGTCACGTTGGTGCGCACGCCCGCTGCGTCGAACCAGATCCGCCACAGGTACCCATCGCCGAGCAACGGCTCGCGCGTCAGCGCCTCGGGCTCTGCACCGAGCAGCCGGCGCGCGACGGACGGCGAGCCGACGACGACGATCGGCGGCATGTCGAACAGCCGCTCGGAGACGAGTCCGGCCCACGGCCCGCTGCCCTGCCGCACCGCGGCGTGGAATCCCTCGCGTGCGAGATCGACGGCGCGGATCGATGCATCGATCTCAAGCGGCAGTGCCGGGTGGAGTTCGCGCCAGCGCCGATGCGCGGCAGCAGCCATCGCTGGGCGAACGACGGCAGCACGGTGATGCGCAATCGCTGCGCTTCGCCTGCGGCTGCGGCTGCGGCGGCCTGCACGCCATCGTCGAGTTGCGCCAGCGCGCCCTGCACGCTGCGCAGCAGCGCCTGGCCGGCCGGGTTCAGCACGACGCGCCGCCCACGCCGCTCGAACAGCTCGAAGCCGAGATGCTCTTCCAGGCCCTTGATCTGCTGGCTGACCGCACTGTGCGTGAGGTGCATCACTTCCGCCGCGGCGCGCAGGTTCTGCAACTCGGCAACGCTGCGGAAGGCGGAAAGGGTGTTGAGCGGCAGTCGGGACATGGCGACTATTGGTCAGTACAACTTACCAAATGGTTCGAAAAGATCGATTCCCATCCACAAACTGGGTGGTTAACCTTACCACCGTAGCATCAAATCAATAGAGACACCATGCACGCCAAATTATCGCTGGACGACCTCGGACATTTCGTCGCGCTAGTGGTGCTGGGTCTGCTGGTCCTGGTGGCGACCGTCGAGTCGGTCGAACCGGCGAAGTCCGGCCCGGCCGCGACTTCGACATGCGCCGCCCGACCGGGATAGCTGCAATGAGGACCGCAACGAACGCAACCAATTGGAATGGATGATGGATATGAATGCGAACGGATTGCGCATCGAGCGCTGGACATTGCCCACGCGGCTCACAGCGGCATTCGAAGACAGCATGCGTGCGCTGCGCGCGCTGATGGCGCCTGCCGATGCGTGGCTCGCCGACCGCCAGCGCGCGGCCAAGGATTATCGCGAGCTCGCCGACATGAGCGATCGCGAGTTGCACGACATCGGCGTCAGCCGCGCCAGCGTGCGCGCGATCGCCGGTGAAGGCTGGCAGCGCGATTGGCCGCGGTAGTGCCTGCTCGCGGCGGCTACATGCTGCGCCGGTACTGGCCGCCGACGTCGAACAGCGCGTGCGTGATCTGCCCGAGCGAGCAGACTTTCACCGCATCCATCAACTCGGCGAACACGTTGCCGTTGTCGATGACGGTTTGCTTCAGCCGCGCGAGCGCTGCCGGCGCTTCGCTCACGTGGCGTACGTGGAAATCGGCGAGACGACTCAACTGCGACTGTTTCTCCTCGTCGGTGGAGCGCGCGAGCTGGAGCTTGTCGCGCCGCGGTTCGCCATGCGGATTGCGGAACGTGTTGACACCGACGATCGGGTAGCTGCCGTCGTGCTTGCGGTGCTCGTAGTACAGCGACTCCTCCTGGATCTTGCCGCGTTGGTAGCCGGTCTCCATCGCGCCCAGCACGCCGCCGCGCTCGGCGATCGCCTCGAATTCCTTCAGCACCGCCTCTTCGACGAGATCGGTCAGGTCGTCGATGATGAACGCGCCCTGGTTCGGGTTCTCGTTCTTGGCAAGTCCCCACTCGCGGTTGATGACGAGCTGGATCGCCATCGCGCGGCGCACGCTTTCCTCGGTGGGTGTGGTGATCGCCTCGTCGTAGGCGTTGGTGTGCAGCGAGTTCGCGTTGTCGTACGTCGCGATCAGCGCCTGCAGCGTCGTGCGGATGTCGTTGAACGCGATTTCCTGCGCATGCAGGCTGCGCCCCGATGTCTGGCAGTGGTACTTCAATTTCTGGCTGCGCTCGTTGGCGCCGTAGCGGTTCTTCATCGCCACCGCCCAGATGCGGCGCGCGACGCGTCCCAATACCGAGTACTCGGGGTCCATGCCGTTGGAAAAGAAGAACGACAGGTTCGGCGCGAAGTCGTCGATGCGCATGCCGCGCGCGAGGTACGCCTCGACGAACGTGAAGCCGTTGGACAGCGTGAACGCGAGCTGCGAAATCGGATTGGCGCCGGCCTCGGCGATGTGATAGCCCGAGATCGACACCGAATAGAAGTTGCGCACGTCGTTGTCGACGAAATACTGCTGGATGTCGCCCATCACCTTGAGCGAGAACTCGGTGGAGAAGATGCAGGTGTTCTGGCCCTGGTCCTCCTTGAGGATGTCGGCCTGCACGGTGCCGCGCACCGTCGCGAGCGTCCACGCGCGGATCTTCGCGGCCTCGTCGGCGGTGGGCTCGCGGTCGTTGTCGGTGCGGAACTTGTCGAGCTGCTGGTCGATCGCCGTGTTCATGTAGAACGCGAGCATCGTCGGTGCCGGACCGTTGATCGTCATCGACACCGATGTCTTCGGGCTGGTAAGGTCGAAGCCGGCGTACAGCACCTTCATGTCGTCGAGCGTTGCGATCGACACGCCGGAGTTGCCCACCTTGCCGTAGATGTCGGGGCGCGGATCGGGATCGAAGCCGTATAGCGTCACCGAATCGAATGCGGTGGAAAGCCGCTGCGCCGACATGCCGTCGGCCAGCAGGTGAAAGCGCTTGTTGGTGCGGAAAGGATCGCCTTCGCCGGCGAACATCCGCGTCGGGTCCTCGCCATCCTCGTCACCGCGACGCTTGAACGCGAACACGCCCGCCGTGTAAGGAAAGCTGCCGGGAACGTTTTCGAGCAACTGCCAGCGCAGGATCTCGCCGTCGTCGTCCCAGCGCGGCAGCGCGACCTTCGGCACGCGCGTGCCCGACAGCGTCGTGTAGACCAGGTCGGCGCGCACTTCCTCGCCGCGGATCTTCACGACATATTCGTCGCCGCTGTATGCTTTCTTCGTCTGCGGCCACATGTCGAGCAGCTTTTTCGACGACGCGTCGAGGCGGGCATCGCGCGCGTCGATCAGGTGGTCGAGCACCGTGTGTTCGTGCTTGCAATCCGCCGCGGCATCTGCGCGCGCGTCGCGCACCGGAGTCCCGGCAAGCATCTCCTTGCAGCCATCCGTCAGCATCGCCGCGGCCGCTCGCAATTGCTGGCGTTCGCGCGCGGTGCGCGACTGCGCTTCAGCCCACCCGCGATAATCGCGCACGCCTGCCGCGATCTCCGCGAGGTAGCGCGTGCGCGCCGGCGGCACGATCGCGTTCTGTCCGGTCGAATGACGGACGTTCGACGCGGCGAGGCGATGCTCGCGCATTGGCAGGCCCTTTTCCGCGAGCCGCGTCGCAATCACCTGGTACAGCGCGGTGACGCCATCGTCGTTGAAGCGCGATGCGATCGTGCCGAACACGGGCATTGCGTCCGGCGCTTCCTTGAAGCGCTCGCGGTTGCGCTGGACCTGCTTGCGCACGTCGCGCAGCGCGTCGGCCGCACCCTTGCGGTCGAACTTGTTGATCGCCACGAAATCGGCGAAGTCGAGCATGTCGATCTTCTCGAGCTGCGACGCGGCGCCGAACTCGGGCGTCATCACGTAGAGCGATACATCGACATGCGCGACGATCGCCGCGTCACCCTGGCCGATGCCGGAGGTTTCGACGATCACGAGGTCGTAGCCGGCCGCCTTGCATGCATTGATCGCGTCGGGCAGCGCCTTGCTGATTTCGCCCCCCGCATTGCGGGTGGCGAGCGAGCGCATGTAGATGCGGCCGGCTGCCGATGGCGACGCGATGGCATTCATGCGAATGCGGTCGCCCAGCAGCGCGCCGCCCGACTTGCGCCGCGACGGGTCGATCGACACGATGGCGATCGACAGCGCGTCGTCCTGGTCAAGGCGAAAGCGCCGGATCAATTCGTCGGTCAGCGAGCTCTTGCCGGCACCGCCGGTGCCGGTGACGCCGAGCACCGGCGCCTGCGACGCCTGTGCACGTGCGGCGACGGCGGCACGCAGCGCCGGCGGCGCGGTCCCCGCCTCGAGCACGCTGATGAGCCTCGCCAGCGTCTGCACGCGATGGTTGGCGTCGGCGGCATCCAGACCGGCGATATCCGGCAACTCGTGCGCGAAGTCGACGTCGCAGGCCGCGACCATTTCGTTGATCATTCCCTGCAGACCGAGCTTCTGCCCGTCTTCGGGCGAGAAGATCCGCGTGACACCGTAGTCGTGCAGCGCGCGGATTTCATCGGGCACGATGACGCCGCCGCCGCCGCCGAATACTTTGATGTGCCCGCCGCCGCGCTCGCGCAGCAGGTCGAGCATGTACGTGAAGAACTCGACGTGGCCACCCTGGTACGACGAAATCGCAATTCCGCCGGCATCCTCCTGCAGCGCGCAGGTGACGATCTCCTCGACGGAGCGGTTGTGCCCGAGGTGGATCACCTCGCAACCGCTACCCTGCAGAATGCGCCGCATGATGTTGATCGACGCGTCGTGGCCATCGAACAGGCTCGCCGCCGTGACGAAGCGCACCTTGTTGACGGGCTTGTAGACGAGCGCCTTGCTGGCGACGGAAAGATCGTTCATCGCGGGGTACCTCGGGCCTGGAAGCGGGCGGCCGGCCCGCTGGATACGGGAAAATCGAGCTTACGCCGAATGCGCACCAGGCGACGTTATATGACGTTTACGTAAACGTCAATACACGCACGCAATGGAGTTCTGTCGTGCGAACTTCGCGACAACGTGTTCCATCGCCTCGCGCAGCGGGTAGAGGGTTAGGGTGAGCGGCGCGTGGGCGAAGCGCGCGCCGCCCTCATCCCAACCTTCTCCCGCACGCGGGAGAAGGAGCTTTGTCGCGTGAACGGCAGACGTGGTTTGGTCGCATTAACCTGCGCCGGCGCGTTGTCGCGCGAACTTCGCGGCAACGCGTTCCCTCGTCCGCAACGTGTTCCCTCGCCCCGCGCAGCGGGGAGAGGGTCAGGGTGAGGGGCGCGTGGGCGAAGCGCGCGCCGCCCTCATCCCAACCTTCTCCCGCAAGCGGGAGAAGGTTGGGATGAGGGCGGCGCGCGC
>Ga0209483_1002534_pt1 | contig 12696 bp, 9 predicted proteins | sample NGEPerA_FD_184508 | JGI IMG/M metagenome (GOLD analysis project Ga0209483, IMG submission 184508) | Arctic peat soil microbial communities from the Barrow Environmental Observatory site, Barrow, Alaska, USA - NGEE PermafrostL2-A... | ecosystem: Environmental > Terrestrial > Soil > Wetlands > Peat... | reverse complement strand
TAAATTCATCGCCGGCATAATAGATTCCGAGTCCGGACATGGCTATTATACCGAAGAACAGACTGAAGCGCAGCCACTGCTTTTTCAGGAACAAGATGGCAAAAAATACCGCCAGCGCCATTAAAAAGGCCGCTTCGTGTTCCTCCCAAGACAACCGCTGCCCATCCCACCAGAAAAAGAAACACACGACGGCGTTTGGTCGTCGGAAACAAAAGAGGAAGCATTGAAGTGGAAATCGCCACGACGCCAAAAAAGGGCAAATTAACAAGTCGAAGCATGCCATTATCGAAATAAGCCACGAATACGCCCAAATAGTTGAGCGCAATGGCAAAGGTGGTCTTCGCGAAAATGAGGGGAATCAGAATCCACATAAAAACTAATGCCCCGATCGTCATCCACCGGAACAACTTCGATAAATCGTCCCGAGTCGGCACAAAGCGGCCCAAAAGAAAGACAAGACCGAAGGCAATTCCATAACCGAGGTAAGCTCGAAATCCGGTCACGTTTTGTCCCCAGCCTGCCACGTTGGGTAGCGCGGGCTTCATACACCACCGGAGAGCCACCCAGCCAAAAAACAGGGCGAACGAGAAAGACAGGGTGTTCACGCTGCGCAACACCGTCGAAGATATGGCACGTTCGACAAAGAACTTCATCATACAAACTCCGAGAACAAGCGCCACAAACGGGAATTGCCAGATAAATGGGAGTGGTGGCGCGAATGGGCAAAATATCGCAAAGGCTAGAAGCGCTGGATAACCAGGAAAAACGACCATCGCAATGAAGAGACATACGCCCATGGCGAGAAACATGAGGCGGTATTCGCCGACCGCCACCGAGATGCCGCAGCAAATGGCCAGAAATGCCGCCAAGCCGAACATGAGAAGCGCTTTTAATGTGTTCCACTGCATGTGCGATATCTTTTATCAGGAAATAAAAAAAAGGGAAGGACGCGTTTATACTTTTCTTCTCAACCAATTCTCGACTGGCAAGTCATGTCGTCGCTCCGTGAACGGCGACTTCTCCTGGCGGTTTGGTCAAGATCTTCCATCCTGCCACGTACATGACCGGAATCAAAAGCAGCGCCAAGCTGATGTCCTGCAGACCTACCAAATTCGGCAACCAGGCCGCAACCAGATAGCAGACCGCCAAGGCAGTTATACGGATCGGTCCGAGGCGAGGGTTGAGCTTGGCCAGCGCCGCAGGCAGCCAGATCCAGAAAAGGGGCCAGCCATACCCAATCAAACGCGTGACCGAAGCGCCCAATGAAGTGCCTAACAGAAAACAAACCAATCCGTAGCAAAAGGCGATTTGCAATGGCAGTTCCCATCCGGCCAGCGGTTTGACTCTTTTCCAGGCCCACACGACCAGCGCCGGGGCGCATCCAAATAAACTGAGCAGCGCTGTCAGAGTTCGGATGGGGAGACGCCAATAAAGAGTCAGATATATTTCATGATCCAACCCAATCCGCCATCGGACAGGAATGGTCCACTGCCATTGGCCGGCAAACACTCGATGCACGTTTGTTTCCACGACGACGCCGAGGATATTAGCCAGGAAATCGTGAGGCACCCGCACCGCCAGATACAGCCATTCGGGCCAATGATGGGTGTTGGGCACTCCCGCACGAGCGGCCGCCCCGCCGGCGCAAGTTCCAGCCACCAGGACGACGATGCTGCCATAGGCGAGAGCTTTTCGCCTTTTCCGCCAACTCAATACCGCTGTGGCAAGGCAAAGGAGCAGCGTGTTTTCACGAACAAGGAAGGCGGCAAACAACAGAGCCAGGGCGCAATAATCATACTCAAAAATCAAAAGCAAGAAAAACACGGCCAGAAAAGACATGTGGCATAGATCGGGCAAATAAGCCGCCTCCAAAGCTTCCAGTGGAAACGGAGTCAGAAAAAAAAGGATCACGAACCCAGGGCTCGCCTCAAATTTGCGAGCAATAACCGCAAGGGTGAAGGCTAGAAGAAAAAAAAAACGTGTTCAGTGCCAAAAAAGAAGTTCGAAGAGACAGATGCGCCACTCGCGTCAGCTTTTGGGCCATCCAAGGGTAGAGAATGCGTTTGGAGAAGGGCGATTCCACTTTTTTAAATTGCCCCTCCGCCAGACTGATGTACTTTTGGCTGTCGGGCACCGCATAAGGAAAAGCCAGATGGAGCTGGCGGCTGGCGAGGTGCAGGGGCAGGTGATCATGCCCGACAAGGGTGATCAAACCGATGAGGCAAGCCATTGCTCCCGCTAGGACTGTGTCTCGGAAAGTATGGCGGGATTGATTGACACTGCGCATTTATCGACCAGAATCTAAGCAGGACATTTCTAATGTCAATATCCAAGCCGGAACCGCTGGTTTAGCTATTCTTCCAAATCCCAACTCATGGGAGCCGGTGTGAGGGAGGCGGGGTTGTTTATCCCCGCGCGACGGACAGCAATGTAGGCCTTGGGAACCAGCCCGAGGATTCGTTCCGTGAAAATCTCGCAGTCGGGAAACAGTTGGCGCATCTCTGACTTTCGCAGCAGGCGCGTTGTTTCCACCATGAAGTTAATCTGCTCGGCTTTCGGGCGCTCGATCCATCCCCAAACTGTAAACCATCGAAGGATCAACTTCTGAGATGAATGCGGGAGGTAGTGAATGAAAGGGGTCATGTAATGGGGTTCAATGGGGCACTCGTAGGCCGGAGTTTGGATCCATAAAGCCTTGGCGACACGACGAATCTCCGAGGCAAACTGCTGCTGCCGCTCCCACGCCCCCACATGCTCGATGACGCTGTTAGAAAAGCCTATGTCATAGCTCTTGTCGGCCATGGGCAGGGCACAACCATCGCCGACCAAGGTTTTGATGTTGTGGTGTGGAGCGTCTTGAGCGTTCCAGGACACAGCATGAGTATTGAGCGAATCAATTTGTTTCACCAGTGGGGGTTGCGCAGCCCAAAACGCCGGATAGCCGCCAACGTCGAGCAAAATATCCGAGGGCTTTGGACGGATGACGCGCAGGAAGATTTTGAATCGCTTTCGTCGCCAGATCTTGAAGACCTGGCGGTATATAGTATGGATATTGAACGGCATTTCGCTATCAATGGCCGGATTAATCTAATATGTGAACTGAGCCACGCTGGGTTGAGGATGTCAACGGTGAAAGCGGCTTAGGAGGCGCTGCTTCGGGGAAAGTTCTTTCAACTTTCCTCTTGTCTCGAAACCCTGCAATGCCCATTCTGCCCGCCATTGGAGCGCAAACGACATGAATAGGTGAGCAAGAGTATTGCTATGAATTGGATACGCCAACCTGGGTTAGGAGAAAGCCCTTTATGAATCAGCCCAACGTCCCTTCTTCAACTCCCAGTGAGGCTTTGGGCAGTTCTCCGGTCGCCGAGCCAGATGGAGGCCGTTCGAGCCAGTCGAGGCAGGTGGTTGGACGGTCTGTGGAATGTCGCCATTGGCTAGTGTTGGCGGCAGCGGTCTTGACGCTCTGGGGCATATTTGGATTGATGGTCGTTCTTTCCTTGCACAATACAGGTGGACACTTTTCCTACGCCATTGATGACGCCTACATTTCAATGGCGATCGCCAGGAATTTCGCCCAATATGGCACTTGGGGCATTGCACCCCATGAGTTTGCGTCCATGGCTTCCAGTCCCGGTTGGATCCTTTTGACAGCCGCCGTTTTTTGGCTTTTCGGGCCGTCGGTGTGGGCGCCCTTAGTCATGAACGCGGTCTTCGGCACGTTGTTGCTTGTGTTGATCTGGATCATTTTCCGCAGCTTCCAACTCCGGCCAATAACCGCCTTGATTGGTTTATTGCTGGTTCTGGTTTTGACGCCAGTGGTGCCCGTTGCTTTTACTGGGTTGGAACATCTGGTTCAAACCTTCTTTGACTTAGGCTATATTTTCGCGGCCAGCATTGCGTTGGGGGGCGACGCTCCGCCGCAGCGCAGGAGAATGGCGCTCGCTATTATGCTTCTGCTGTCGCCGCTTTTAACCATGATTCGGTATGAGGGAGGCTTCATTCTGACGGTCGCGGGATGTTTGTTGCTGGCGCGCAAGCAGTTTCTGGCTTTTGTGCTTACCGGCGTGTTGGGGCTGCTGCCCATCGTCGTGAGCGGATTGATCTTTATTTCTCATGGGTGGTTTTTCTTTCCGACCAGCATTCTGCTCAAGGGCAATGTGCCAAGCTCGGCGAATATCTTGCATTCCGCGCTCAAACTCGTCGGGATGAGCGTTTGGCAATTATACGGACCGTCCGGTTCGCACATGGCCGTCTTGCTCGGACTTGTTCTTCTCGGCTGGCTCTACCTTGGGCGGCCGATGCTCGCGTCTCGGTTGGGGGTCATGGTTCTTCTTTTTTTTGGCACTTCTCTATTGCACTTGGAATTGGCCAGCCTGGGTTGGTTTTATCGCTACGAAGCCTATTTGGTGTGCCTGGGTCTTGTTATCCTCGTTTTGCTGGCGGCGCAAATACCCTGGCGATCGCTTTTGCCACCCGGTTGGGGGAGTCCAGCCATCATGGCCCTTTCCGTCGTTCTTCTTATGGAGCCGCTCTGGGCCCGGGGAGGCGAGTCGTATATCAACACTCCCATTGGTTCGCGAAACATTTATGAACAGCAAGTTCAGATGGCAAAATTCCTGGGCGCTTATTACAAAGGCCAGTCGGTGGCGGCAAATGACGTTGGCGCCATTAGTTACTTTTCGGGCGTGCATTGCTTGGACTTATGGGGCTTGGGTGATGCCACAGTGGCCCGACTCAAGCGCTCCGGCAAGTACAGCACTTCATCGATCCGCGAACTTGCCCGGCAGCAGTCCGTCAAGATTGCCATCGTTTATGACGGTCGGTATGATTATTATGGAGGTCTGCCGCCCGAATGGGTGAAGGCGGCAGAATGGACGATTGCCGATAATCACGTCTGTGCCTATGCCACTGTCTCGTTTTACGCCGTTGACCCAGCGGAGCTGCCTGCCCTTCGCCGTCATCTGCAAGACTTCAATCGCCAGCTTCCAAAATCCGTGGTGGTCAATTTCATCCCGCCGAAGGCCTCGTTGTAATCCTTTCAACGGCCTTTCGTTTTCGACGCCAGCTTCCCTAAAATGCCCAGAAAGTCGTTGACGATTGGCGGGAAACGGGTTTTTATACCGCCCGAAAACCCGTCCGCGAAGGTTTTATCAGAAATTAATGCATTCAACCGAACAGGCAAAAGGGTCTTCACTACGCCCTAAACTCGGCATCTCGGTCCCCCTCGCCAATGAAGAGAAAACGATTGACGATTTTCTTCGCCGCGTGCTTGTTCACCTTCTGCCCCATGACCGCGTTTTCTGTGTCGTTGATAATATTTGCCAGGATCGCACGAAGGAAAAGATCTCGGAATGGGCCAAGCAAGATCCCCGGGTTGTCCTGGTTTGGTCGCCCCAGAACCGTTGCGTGGTGGATGCCTACTTCGCGGGCTACCGGGCGGCCTATGACGATGGCTGCGAATGGATCCTTGAAATGGACGGCGGCATGAGCCATTTGCCCGAAGAAGTGCCGCTCTTCATTACCGCCATGAGCGCAGGCCACGAATATGTGGGCGGGAGTCGCTACATGAGGGGGGGCCGCCATCAAAGCCCCTTAACGCGTGTCTTTGTCAGCCGGGGCGGAACGATCCTGGCCCGCTTGGTGCTCAAGGCGAAAATGACCGATATGACCAGCGGGTTTGAGTGCTTCCATCGCAAGGCCATGCAGCGCGTTCTGGAAAAAGGGGTCAGCAGCCGGGCCAATTTTTTTCAGACGGAAATTCGCTTTATGATGCATCAATTTCGGTGGGTCGAAGTGCCCATCACGTACCGCAACGCCAATTACAGCATTGGCCGCAATAGCATCCGCGAATCGTTCAGAATTCTCTGGGGGATGTATCGTGCGGAACAAACCAAAGGCAAACCCTCTTGAATCCAACCCGGCTTTATTCTGTTGTCACCACCATCCAGGCCCCCACTGCCGCCATGCGCAAGCTGGGCCGCTCCTTGCAATCGGCGGGCGCACGACTGCTGGTGGCGGGCGATCGCAAGGGACCCTTCGAGTATGCTTTGCCCGATGCCGAGTTGCTGACCCTGGAACAGCAACTGGCCCTGCCTCTGCGCCTGGGCGGCCTCCTGCCCGTCAATCATTACGTGCGCAAGAATATTGGCTATCTGGTGGCTATTTCCAGAGGGGCGTCGTGTATTTACGAAACCGATGACGATAACGCGCCCAATGCGCATTGGCAGCCTCGTTCTTCGACTGTCAAAGCCATTCCCATTCGCAAGACCGGCTGGCACAATGTCTATGCTCACTTCAGCAAGACCTTTCTCTGGCCGCGCGGCTTCCCCCTGGAAGGGATTGAGGCGTCGCGGAAGACGGCCAGCCTGGATCGAACGGCGGTGAAATCCGTATTCAGCCCGATCCAGCAAGGCTTGGCCGATGGCAACCCGGATGTGGATGCCATCTGGCGGCTGGTGCAATCTTCGGACATCCGTTTTGCGCGGAAAAAGAGCCTGGCTTTGCAACGCAATGTCTGGTGCCCCTTCAACAGCCAGACAACGTGGTGGTGGCCGGAAGTATATCCTCTTCTCTATTTACCCAGCTTTTGCACCTTTCGCATGACGGACATCTGGCGCAGCTTCATTGCCCAACGCTGCGTCTGGGAACTGGGAGGCGTCATTACCTTTCACGCCCCCGAGGTCGTTCAGGATCGCAATGAGCATAATCTTCTGCGCGATTTTCAAGATGAAGTCCCCGGCTATCTCGGCAACGGCAAAATTTGTCAGACGTTGGAAAAATTGACCCTGCGCCCGGGGCGGGAATCGGCGCCGCAAAACTTAATCGCGTGCTATGAGGCTCTCGTCGCCAATGGCACATTTCCCGCGAAGGAGCTGCGGTTGTTGAAAGCCTGGCTGGCCGACCTCGAAAAAGTGTCGGGCGGTTTGGTTTTGTAGTGCAATCGCCGAGCAGCGATCTATGTTCCTTCTTCGCCAATACCAGCGCCAGATTGACCAATTTATTTGTTCACGGAGCCGCCGTGCCTTCTTGATCGCCATTGGTTTGCTGACGACTGCGGTGGGATCAATAGGCGTGCTCGTTTTTGTCATAGGGGCTCCCGCGATGAACGGCTTTGCGGGTGACGTGCCCATCCTGCTGGACGGCGCCTGGCGGATTGCCAACGGGCAAGTCCCTCATCGGGACTTCTACAACTTTCTGGGAGATTTGCCTTTTTATGTCACTTTCCTCGGCATGAAAATCGGCCGGCCCTGTGTCTCCGCCATCGATTACGGGAACGTCGTATTAATGGGAGCCGTAAGCCTGGCTGCGATCGTCCTTCTCTGTCGTCGCACAACGGCGCTATGCACTTTCTTGTTTAGCTTGTTCATCGCCTTGCTGGTTGTCACGCCACGCTCGCTGGGGTCGCCCTACGACTATACCGACCACGCCATGCTCTACAATCGTTATGGGGAAGCGTTTGTTATGTTGCTGGGGATTGTTCTGTTTCTGCCGCGAAAAGCCGGAACAGCCGGGCGAATCTGGCCTTGGGTGGAGGCGGTCTTCGCGGGATTGCTGTTGGTGGCGGCCCTTGGGTCGAAGATGAATTATTTTGCCGTTGGCATCGGTTTTGTGGTCGCGGCCTGCGCGTTTGGGCGGATGAAGCCAGCTCACCTGCTGGTCTGCCTTTTATCTGCGGGAGCATTTCTGGCTCTTGCCTTGGCTTTGACGAAAATCCCCTTTTCAGCGCTGCTCCACGACTATCGGATCATGGCGGGCGTGCAAAGTTTTAGCGCCAAAATGCGCGGCGTTGCCGTACAGGGCATTAAAAATATTCTGTGCCTGCCGGTGCTTTTTCTCTTGGTTTGGGAAACCTATCAAGGCCAAAGAGAGGGCCAGGGCCCTCGTCCGCAGCTTTGGCCGCACTTTTTTGTCATCACGGTCATTTTCGGGGCCGCCATTCTTCTGTTGGCGACGAACGCCCAGATTGGAGAAGTGCCCTTGTTGGCGTTCGCCGCTTTGTACGGTTTTGAAGTTTTGTTAAGCCAGCCCGCTCCTGCTGAGACGCCCGTCTTTCACTCTGCCCGTCACCTCGGGGCGCTTCTCCTGGTTCTGCTCTTTTTGCTCCCTTCTCTGGTCACCAGCCTGAAGACGCTTCGTTTTGCGGCCTATGCGGCACTCGGGCGCCGGAGCGTTTCGACGGCGACAATTCAATCCACCCGCCTCAACGACTTCCGCTTCGTCTTCGAGGGAACGCGCAAGATGGAGATGAAGGATTTCATGGATTCCTTTGACGATGGGGTCCAATTATTGCGGCGCCACCTTGCTTCAGAAACTCCCGTCAATATTATTGTTTTCGCCAACCCGTTTCAAATCGCGCTCGGCTGGCTTCCGCCCCGAGGCGGCAGTCTTTGCGTCGCAAAAGAAGGAATCAACAGAAAGTCCCATCCCTCCCTGACGCGGTTGCTCGGAGACGCGCCGTATATTGTAACGCCGCATGGTTGCCTTGAGCTCAAGGACATTTACGGCTCCGCCTGGGAAGACTTGCATTTGCCCGTGATCGAAGACACAAAATACTACACCCTCTTCGCCGTCCCCAAAAGTCTGTCCATCCCATCCGAATAGCGGCGGGTGTGATAGGGTTGGCGAGCCCAAGAACGTCGCTTGGGGGGGCGAAGGCAGCGGTGTTTCAAGAACTTGGATAAGCGCCCAACAAATGCAATTTCGTAAATAATAAGAATTATCACTGGGGCGAATCAAAAAAAGCTCAACCTGAGTGGAAGCACTGAGTGGAAACACAATCGAAAAAACCGTTGACATCGGTCGGGCACTCCATTACAAAGGACTCAGGGCATCACTTCGCTCCGACCATCGCCCGACAGAATAACCAGCACGTCCGATACGGACCAGAATGAGTACCGGGCATCGTTAGAAGCTGCACTTTTAGGTGCCCGATCGAACAATAATAAAATCGAGTGGCGATTCAATACGACTTGGATGTCTTCGAAACCAAACTGGCGTTATGACCGTCAATGAACCCACTTTGAGGCGTTTCTGGATGCTTCTATTCGGGTTTGGCTGCGCCGCATTCATCGCGCAGTCAAGTGACCGCCCGCTAAATCGCGACCTCCAAATGCGAAATCCCGTATTGGTGCTGTATACGGTCAACGCTGCTGGTATGCATAGGGGGGGTGCGATTGCACGCGCCGCTTTGGTTCACACCGATTTCGAGCGAAAGGGGTTTTTCAGGATTGGCCTGTTACCGCTTGTGGCGGTGGAGAAATTCCGGTTGGAGGCGCTTTCCGCTGAGGTTGCGTCCGATTGTTTCGGCCAGGTCCAAATTTGGTTTGCCTCGTTATCTCACGGAGGAAAGCGGCTCGAATTGCGAGAGCCTGAACTGGTCGTTGCCGGTCCGACGACCGCAACGCTTAAAAGCGGTGGCATCCGCGTCAATCCAACCGGCTCATGGGATCTATTTGACGGCGTTACCTTTACATCAGGAACCAACCGAATTCACACGGCTAGAGCCACGCTTCAGGTGACGGGTGCTCGATCCGGGCGACTGGTAATGCAGGGTAACCAACCAGTGACTACAATCTTCTTTCCTTCCAAGTCAACCAACCAAGCTAAATTCCATGAAAATTAAACGCATCGTAATTGCCATCGTCCTTTTATTTGCCATTGTCCAAAACACTTGGGCGCAAACAGCTAGCAGCGACGTCACCCAGGGACGAGGATATCTTGCGGCCACCAATCTAGTCGCCGCCAATCTCAGCTTCTCCAACGCGCTGGCGCTGTCGCCGAGTGACCCGAATGCCAACGCGTTCTATGCAGCCACGCGTCTTTTGGTCTTACCTTACCAAGCGGTCGGCAGCAATTTTCTGAATCGCCTCGGCGTAACCAATTCCGGCCGCAGCATTTACCATTGGACGGCTCGGCCGCCGGTCGATGCCGATGGGGTGGTTTTGGCGCCTGTTGGAGTAGATGCGGACGAATTCACTTCAATGCTGCGCACGAATGTCCTCAGTCAGATAATTGCCGCAGAAGCCAACTGGGCGTCAATCACCGATACGAATTTCACCGTTGACCTCACCAGCGCGGAGACAACAGGCACGGCAGTGGCTATTGACTACGGGGACATCCAACTTCTGCGCGCAATGCTCGACGCGACGGAGTATTTCATTTACGAGACTTATACATGGAACCTCGCCGTTCAATTGACTGCCCTCCGGTCGTTTTACAACAACGACCAGTTTTCGATTGGCGACTTGCTGACCGATTACCCAAGCCTGCTGTATTATTCGACGACCAACGATCTGGCCAACGCGCAAAGCGCTTTCACCAACGCCGTGGCGAGATATTTGATCGCCTCGGAATTCATCCGCAGCCGGCCGTTCGGCGAAATCCGCCTTTTCAACCTAGTCCCCGAGAAGGCGACTAAGGAAATGAATTTCCGCAAAACAATTACCGCCCTGGCGAACTCGTTCAATGGTGCCGTGCCCCTAAGCATCAATTCGAGTTATAGCGTTTTTGCGGCCCCGCAGTTTTCGGGAGCGCACCCGATTCGTTCATTCCTCCCGCAGTTTCATGGGAACGGTTTTGTTCTCGGCACTCTTCCAGATCCCACGTTTGCAGGGGCTTACACGGGCCTTTCGGAAGACTCGCTTGAAGGCTTCATTGCGAAATATGTCTCGCCCATGCCGCTCCTTTTCCCGCCAACAAAGCACAGCCAGCCGTTCAATTTCTCGATCAATACTCTTCGCGGGCGAGGTTACGTCATTCAAGTGTCCACTAATTTAATCTCTTGGACGGACGACGGCGCATTCGTCGCTTTGGGCGATACTTACAATTTCAACGACTCGGCCACGGGACTCCCGCCTCACCGCTTTTATCGTGCCGTTGACCGAACGGCCAGCATGCCGCCGCCTCCCAACGACGATTTCGCCAACAGAATTCCACTCACCGGATGGGACATTACCGCCACCGGCTATAACGTCAATGCGACCGTCGAAGACAATGAGCCGGAGAATGGAAATGCAACGGTGTGGTGGAGTTGGACTGCGCCGAGCTCCGGCATGGCCATTGTAGAGACTGCGGGAAGCACCGCTTATCCGTATGTTGAAATTTATACCGGCTCGTCGTTGGCAAATTTGACATTCCAGGCGTATGGTGGCCAACCGTTTCCGGTAGTGGGAGGCACTACTTATCAGGTCCAGGTTGGCTCTTTTGGTTCGACCGGGGGCATTCAGTTGGAAATTGCCGCGCCACCCATCGTGACCCTTTCGAATCCTACGGGCGATGTGGTTCTACCCTCTCCGACCAACGTGGTTATTCGGGCATCCGCCATCGACCCTTATGGAACGATTACGAACATTCAAATCTATGCGAATGGGGCATTACTCGCAGCCTCATCCGCTTCTTCGATCAACTTCAATTGGACGATTATTGGTCCAGGCGTGTACTACGTGGATGTTCGAGCAACCGACAATTCTGGAATTACATCTGGTTCATCATTCCAGGTCACTGTCCACCCGCCCAACGACGATTTCGCGAATCGCATCCCGATCAATGGAGATCCGGTCACCGTCCCTGGCTCCAACGAGGGCGCGAGCAGTGAGCCCGGAGAGCCAGATCCCACCGGCGATTCGGGTGGGGTTTCCGTCTGGTGGACTTGGACGGCGCCTTCCAGCGGCCCAGTCACTATGACCGCCACCTTGATCTCCAGCTATGGCTATACACTTGATCCGATCCTGGCGGTTTATACAGGCACCATTCTGCCAAACCTGGTTGTAGTTGATTCCGCCGAGGGAGACGGAATTATGGAACCGGCGCAAGTTAGCTTCAACGCGGTCGCTGGCACGGCCTATCAGATTTCCGTTGATGAATTCTATGGCGAGGAGGGACCAATCAAACTAAGTTTGGTTCCAAAATTGCCGCCCACTGTTGCGATCATATCTCCAACCAACGGCGCTACATTCGCCGTGCCCGCAAATATCCCACTCTTGGCCAACGCCACCGATCCCAATGGCACAATTAGCCAGGTTGCCTTTTACAATTACGATTATAACCCGCCCGTTTTGCTGGCAACTGTGACGAACGCTCCCTACACGATCGCTTGGTCCAATGTACCGGGAGGCGATTACACGCTCCAAGCTGTCGCCACAGACAACAGTGGCGTATCCGCTTACGCGGAGACGATTTGGATTAGTGTCATTTTTCCATTACAGGGGACGACGCCTGCTCTGCCGGACGCAAGGGACGGCTGGGCCTACAGCCAGCAGTTATTCGCTTCCTACGGACAACCGCCTTATGTTTGGTCGCTTCTATCCGGATCATTGCCTCCTGGCTTGACTCTGGCACCCGACGGTTCAATTTCCGGAAGTTCGACAAACGTTGGCACTGGCACTAACTTTACAGTGCAGGTAACTGATTCATTGTCCGCTACAGCGACCCAGACTTTGAAGATAACGGTCTTACCCGCTGCCGCGCCCGGCGTAGTTTTGACGAATTTGGTTTCGTTTCAGGTTTCTCCCGACGGCGCGAATCCATTTGCCGGGCTGACACAGGGCAGCGATGGCAACTTTTATGGCACGACTGCCGACGGCGGCCCTGGCGGCAACGGTACCGTTTTCAAAGTCACCACCAATGGGGTGCTGACCACTTTGTATTCCTTCACTGGCGGCAATGATGGCGCGAATCCAGATGCCGCGCTCGTACAGT
>Ga0209483_1002532_pt1 | contig 12727 bp, 13 predicted proteins | sample NGEPerA_FD_184508 | JGI IMG/M metagenome (GOLD analysis project Ga0209483, IMG submission 184508) | Arctic peat soil microbial communities from the Barrow Environmental Observatory site, Barrow, Alaska, USA - NGEE PermafrostL2-A... | ecosystem: Environmental > Terrestrial > Soil > Wetlands >... | reverse complement strand
GGAGGCATCTGGTCCTGGGAAGAAGAGATCCTCGTGGCCTGTATCCCCCCACCGCACGAGGTATGGAGGTTCCCCGTTCTCATGGCGAACCTCCAGGACTTCGCAGTCACGATCATGCTCGCCAACGTGATGTCCCTTGACGACAATCCTGTCCCCGACTTTCGCTTGCATCTGGGCTCCCTTCACTGCGTAGAGGATTCATGGTCATGATCGACCCCCAGGCGACCCGCCACCAGAGTCCGAGGTCACTGTCCCACCGACCCGGCGGTCGGGAATACCCAGAGCTATCGAACCGGATGGGATGTACCGTTGTCTCAATGGCGGATGTTCCCCGTCTCGGCGACCGAATCAAGCAGGTGTTGAGTGGCGATTCGCAACATCGCTCGGCATGGGAGATTGCCGCATACGTAGTCAGCCTTGTGCTTCTGATGACCGCCAGTTCGATCATCTGGAATTCATCTTCAGGTGTTGGGATGAGGCTGATCGAATCGGTCGTCGTCCTTCTCATTGTCGGTGCGGTGAGCACAGCAGCCCTGCTCAAAATCCGGTTCAGGAGCTAGCCCCCCACCGGTGTTGTGGGCTACTTGGTGTCGCCATTCCAGAGGGAGTGACACTCGGTCTGTAACCGAGTCACCTCCTCCTCGACGTTGTAGCTCCCTGCATCGGTAGACTCTGCCAAGTCTCGGAGAATGGCTCCTGTATTTGAGAGGATCTCTCCTGATGTCGACCCTCCTCGTATGGCCGCTGTCAGTGCTTCGGCCCAGTCCTGTGCGCCCACCAATGGCAATCGGTGGCCGAGTGTCTCGATCCCTTCGTAGTAGGTGAACAGTCGGGTCTGAGCCACTCATTCACGGTAGCGCCCAGGTGCGGACTGGGATCGGCCCGAGGTGCGGCACTGTCCCACCGTCCCGGTGTTATGCGTCTCCACCAGTCAGGGTCAGCTCAGATGGGCAAGCTTCTGACAGGTGAGAGAAGATGCCTCTGTGGACGAAGACAAAGCACGGCAACTCGCACGTCAATGGCTCGAAACCCTCCGCACGGTGCCGTACGACGAGCTGGTGGCCCGGTACTTCCATCGACCAGAACATCAGCGGGTCATCTCCTCATCGGGAGTCGATTGCGACCTTTCGATTGAGTCGTTCTGGGACGACGGTGAGAATCAGAACCTCCGGGTGCTTGTGGTCGTGGATGATTCCAAGCGGGGTTTCCGGCGGGTGCCGTCAGAGTCCTTCATCATGGCCCCGGACGGCTCGTTCATCGGGGAATGAGTTCGAGACAGCCGAACTGCCCGCCTATCCGGCGTTATCAGGGGCACTCCAAGGGAGTCCTAGCGGCGCTTGCCCGGAGGCTGGACCGTCCAGGTCGCGACGAAATCTGGATTCTCAACAACCTCTCCTGTCGAACGAAGGGTGTAGATGCCCGGGGATGCCACGCTGTACGCACCGTGAGATGGCGGAAGGGTAAAGGGTTCGTCCCCGCCAATGTCGATCGCCACGAGTGGGTCGACCTCAATCACGATGCCAGCAAACTCAGTCAACTCGTCGGGCCGCTTCCTCTTGCCGACGTAGGTGATGCCAACCAGGAGTCGTTTCCCGATCATCTCTTCAAGATCCTCAAGCACCGAGCAATCCTGCTCCAGGGATTGCCATGCGTGCCAACATCCCGCTCCCGGCGATGTGGGGCAGCTTCCGGGCTGGCCGCTGCCTAGAACCTGAGGGTTCCGACAGCTAGGGGTTGGTCAGTACCGAATGCACGTCGAGGTTGCGGAAGCGAGGTGGCCCACTCATTACTTTGGCCAAGCTCGCCGAGAACTCCGAACTCGCAGGATTGCTCTGTTGTTCCATCGCTATTTCATAGGAGGGGAACTCAACTATCGATATGTAGGTTCCGGGGCGATCGCGGTCTTCAGCGATCGTTGAAGCCGAAGCGGTCAATACGCCTGGATGCTCATCTCGAAACCGCTCCAGTGCCACCGCGACCGCATCAATGTCGGTCGCCTCAAACTCGACGAACTGAATAAACCCTGTCATATCCCGCCTCCGCTTCGCAGTAGCTACCGACTGACACGATACGACCTCGGAAAGATTCCTGCCCGGCGTCCTCGGCCGTCCGGAGAAGCTGGGGCTTCTGGACCACTCGCTTGGTTGCACGAATCCCCCAAGGCCCCGTTTGATGTGCCGGTTATCCACACGCCCTCATGTGTTGTTACATGTGTATCCGCGATATCCGGGGCAACCACCACCTGGATGCCGATCCGATGTCGAGTGAGCACTGCTGTCCCTCGCACCCCGAAGCTCAGCCTGGATTGATAGCGCTGCGAGGACGCTGAGTGGGCCACTACCCAGGGCAATCGGACACGAAGTGGCCGTGCGGCAGGACAACCGCGGATCAGATCGAATAGGCGCGGTTCCTTGATCTGGCCGGGGTCGACATCCAGACGGCTCAGGTCCGGCTCGGGCACAGTGACCCGCGGATGACCTTGGCGGTCTATGCCTCGGCCCCGGTGGAGGCGGACAGGATGGCGGCTGACCGACTCGAGAGCCGATTCTTCGTCGGGAGCGACACTGAAACTGTTCGCGCCAAGATCGCGCCAAAACCTCCCGAATTTTCCGCCGAGGACCCCCAGGAGGCGTAGCAGCGGGGGCCGAAACCCCCGCTGAACTGCACCTTCTCTGGTCGGGCTGCCCGGATTTGAACCGGGGACCTCTGCGTCCCGAACGCAGCGCGCTAACCAAGCTGCGCCACAGCCCGTACTCCGGGACCGGCCGACGGCCGTCCCCAGGACACCGAGATGCTACCCGACGACGGTGTGGTCGTTCCCCCGGTCGACACCGTCGGTCCCCGTCTGGACCACCGGAGTCCGCTTTGCCACCACCTTGGCGATCCGCCGCTTGTCCATCTCGGCCACGCGGAGCTGCCATTCGCCGGTGTCGTGGGTCTCGCCCTCCTCCGGAATGTGGCCGAACGCGTCGAACAGGTAGCCCCCGAGGGTCACGTACTCACCGTCGGGCAGGTCGATGCCGAGCTGGTCGGACAGGTCGTCGACGCTCATGCGGCCGTCCACCAGCCACCTCCGTCCATCGACCCGGACCACCTCCGGCTCCTCGTCGGGGTCGAATTCGTCGGGGAGATCGCCGACCAGGGCCCCGAGCAGGTCCTTCACCGTGATGACCCCTTCGACCCCGCCGTGCTCGTCCACGACAACGGCGAACGCGCGGCGCTGGCGACGCATCTCGGACAGGACGTCGAGGACGAGCCGGGACTCGGGGACAAGGAACGGTTGGCGCAACCGTCGCGAAATGTCGATCGGGTCGGGGGACCGCCCCCCGTCGTCCGATGCTCCGACGGTCCACCCGGCCCGGAACAGGTCGTTGACGAACAGCACCCCGATCAGGTCGTCGAGATTGTCACCGCACACCGGGAAGCAGCTGTGGCCCGACTCCCGCACTGCCTTCGAGACGGCGTCGACGGTCAGGGGAATGGTGAGGGCCACGACGTCGACCCGGGGGGTCATGACTTCGCGCACCACGGTGTCCCGCAGGTCGTCCAGGGCGTCGATGATGAACTGCTCCTGGGCGTCGGCACCCCCGTCGACGGTGGGGGACTGGGGTGCTGGATCGCGTCGACGGGACCGGCGTCCCGGCGGTTCCTCGGTCTGGTCTTCGTGGCGACGGAACACGGACAACGCGGTGACCCGGTCTGTTGAGGGTGGGGCCGTCAGGCGCCGGAGGGTGAGGCGACGACCGACAGCGGGGCGTAGGACTCGTCGTAGTAGGTGGCGCCGTCGAGCAGTGCGGTCACGGCCCGGCGGAGCCGGATCGGGTCGAGCGGCTTGACCAGCCAACCCTCGGCACCCGAGCGGCGGGCCAGGAAGACATCGGGCCGGCGGTCCAGCAGCATCAGCACCGGCACGTGGGCGAGTTTGTCGTAGGAGGCCTCGAGGCGGAGCTCGAGCGTGGTGGCCATACCCCCCATGTTGCCCATCTGCATGTCGACGATCACCAGGTCGGGCATCGATTCGGCCACGTGGGCCATGACCTCGGGCCCGGAGCGGGCCTCGACGATGGTGGTGTCGGGCGACCCGGCGATGGCCGCGATCTCGGCACGGACGGTCGGGGCGTCACTCGCCACGAGGATGGTCGGCACACCGAGAGGTTAGCGCCCTCGGTGACCCCGACTCCACGTGACCGCTGACCGCTGGCCCCAATCCCGGGTGGTCAGGCCCCGGGTGGTTAGGTCCCGGGTGGTCAGGCCCCGTCCTGGCCGAAGAGCAGGTCGGCCACCTCGGCCAGGCCGGAGAGGTCGTGGACGTCGGTGTTGAGAAGCGGGACCCGGTAGACGGGGGCGGGGGCCACCTCGGCCACCAGTGAGGCGTAGACCGCTTCTTCCCGATCCGAGGCCAAGGTGTAGCCGGCCAGGTTCCCCACCAGGTCGGCCAAGTCGGCGGCGGCCCCGCCGCACACCTCCGACCGGTCGCCGACCGGACCGAGTCGGGCCAGCTCCTCGTCCGTGGCGAAGCGGGGTTGGACACGGTTGACGACGAGCGCCGTCGCCGACATGCCGGACTCGGCCAGCTTCCCCGCGAAGTGGACGGCCTCGTCCACCGAGTCCGGCCTCGGGGAGGCCACGAGAACGAACGCCGTGGTGGGTTGGACCAGGAGCTCACGGACACGGGCGGCCCGAAGGCGGAACCCCTCCTCCATTCCCTCGAAGGCCTGGAAGAAGGCGACGGCGTCGTGGACGATGTCGGCCCCGGCCACCTTCGAAATGGTCCGCAGCAGGGCTTGGGCGGCCACGCCCATGAATCGCAGTCCGACCCGGGTTGGGGCCATCAGTGCCTGGAAGACCCGGTTCTCCAGGAAGTGGGTGAGCCGACGCGGGGCGTCGAGGAAGTCGAGGGCGTTCCGAGACGGGGGGGTGTCCACCACGACCACGTCGAACCCACCTTCCTCGACGAGTTCATGGAGCTTCTCCATGGCCATGTACTCCTGCGTGCCCGAGAGGGTCCCGGTCAGGTTCCGGTAGATGCGGTTGACCCGGATGTCCTCGGCCTGGGCTTCGGAATCGGCGTAGCGGGCGATGAGGTCGTCGAACGTGCCCTTCGGGTCGAGCATCAGGGCGTGCAGTTCACCGGGCCAATCGCCCTCGATCCGCGTCGCGGAATTGGAGAGGGCGTCGACGCCGAGTGAGTTGGCCAGGCGCCGGGCCGGGTCGATGGTCACCACACAGGCCACCCGCCCGAGGCACGCCGCTTGCAGGGCGATGGCCGCCGCCGTGGTCGTCTTGCCCACGCCACCCGAGCCGCAGCAGATCACGATCGTCCGCTCGCGGACTACCTCGTCGATGGACGCGGGCGGCGGGGGCATGGCCGTCACGGTGCCACCGGGTCGGGTTCGTGGAGCGCCTCGATGCCCGCAGCCAGGGCCCGGCTCAGGGCATCGAGCTCGAGGGGCCCGATGGCGTCGGTGAAGAGATAGGGGACCCGTAACTGGGGCAGCGGAAGCTCATCGGCCAGGCGGAGCACCTGCTCCTCCTGGAGGTCGTGGCGGCGTTGACGGAACTGCCGGGCCTGCTCCAGGGCGTCGACCAGGGCGGGGTCGAGGTCGACGCCGGCCGCTGCCACCGTGTCGGCCGCCGGGGTGATCAGGCCGGCGGCGGGCGGATAGCAGGCGTTGACGATGATCGGACCGAGGGCGATGCCGACCCGGTCCTCGAGTTGGTAGGCCGCCTCGACCACCTCGTTGACCGGCATCTCCTCGGGCAGGGTGACGAGTGCGACCTGGCAGCGCTCGGGATCCGAGAGGAGGGCGACCACATCGGCCGCCTGGGACCGGATGGGACCGCCCCGTGCCGCGTCGAGCAGGCCGCCGGCCGAGGACAGGAAGGTCATGGTGTGGCCGGTGGCAGGGGCGTCCACCAGGACGAGGTCGGCGACGCGCTGCTGCTCGATCTGCTTGACCTTGCCCAGCACGAGGATGTCTCGGATCCCGGGGATCGCCCCGGCCACGATATCGATGATCCCGGACGACAGGAGCCGCTTGGAGAACCGCTTCATCCCGTGGTCGTTCAGGTATTCGAGCAGCGCGTCGTCCGGGGTGATGGTCCGAGCGTGGACGACGCCGGGCGGGATCACCGCCCCCTCGTCAGCCTGGCCGTCCCCGAGTTCGGTGGCCCCGGCGGCGTGCAGCACCTCGCCGGCGTAGCCGAGCCCCCCGACGCCGCCGAAGGCCGTGGAGACGCCGGTCCTGCCCTCCAGCTCGATCACGAGGACGGACAGGCCGGCGCCGGCAGCCAGGTGGGCCAGCGCGGCCACCATGGTGGTCTTGCCGACCCCCCCTTTGCCGGCCACGATGACGACCCGGCTCTGGCTGCAGAAGGAGCGGATGTCCATGACGACACGAGCGTAGTGTCCGCCCTCGCGGGGCCTGCTCCGCCCCTGGTCCGGGCCGACTTCGCGGCGTCGTACCCTCGGATTGCCACGCTCGGCGCGAAAGCGGTCAAAATTGTCGTCGAACCTCGATTCACCTCTTGTATCGCCATGGGGTGAGGAGTACGTTCCAAATCGTCAGGATGCACCGAAGGGGGAGTCGGGAAGTGGAGCAGTTGAAGGATTCATGGCAGCTGAAGGCTGCGTGCCGTGGGCCTCAGGCGGAGATCTTCTTCCCACCGGCCCATGCTGAACGCAAAGAGGAGAAGCTGCAGCGCGAGGAGCGGGCCAAGGCAATCTGCAAGACGTGCTCGGTCCGAACCGACTGTCTGGAATATGCGGTGCGTATCCGGGAGCCCCACGGCATCTGGGGCGGCCTGAACGAGATGGAGCGGCGGCAGTACGCGGAGCGGCGCGTCGGCTGAGCCCGACCGGCGAGTCCTACCGTCCCACCCGGGCCGGATCAACCCTGCGGGATCAACCTCAGGAGTTCGCCACGGGGACCGGCAATCCCAGGGCCGTGTCCGCGGCCCGGACCCCCTTTGACCGGCACACCGCCGAGGGCTGCTGCCCGGTCGCTGCACAGATCCCGGCGGACAACTGGTTGGCCACGGCGATGATGGCCTGACCGGTGGGCGGCACGGGTGTCCCGGCCGAGCCCGATCCTGTCGTCGGCTTGGCGACCACACCGGCGATCTGCGCCTGTGACTGATCGGCCAGCAGCGCCGGGCTGAGACCAGAGGTGACCGCCACCAACTGGCCCGCCACGTCCACGAAGGGCGTCGTGCCCGCCGTGATCCCACCTGCCTGGGACGCATACCTGGCCACCAGCGCGGCCTGGCCGGGGGTGAGTCGGGCCAGGCGGGTAAAGGTGCCGTCGGCGCCGATGGTGCCGGAAAAGAGCTCGACCCCGGTCAAGGTCACGTACCTGCTGGTGTAGCCGACACGGTTGAACGTGAAGGTCGAGGTATTCGGGAACACGGTCTGTCCGGCCGACGAGCCGTCGTGGAGCTCGGTGAATGTCCCGAAACGGGCTAGGGCCACGACCAGTGGCCATCGTTCGGCCGCGCAGAACGGGCAGAACTCGGACCCCACGAACAGGACCTCCGGCTTGCCCTGGATGGTCAGGGGCACCCGGGGCGCCGCGACGGTGGGTGCGGACAGCGTGGTGCCGGGGGCGGTCACCCCGACGGTGTCGAAGGTGGACAGCGGCACCGACGACAAGGTGGCCAGGACGGTCGGAGAGGTGACCGCCGGCTGGACGGGCGCGCTCGGTGAGGACACGTGGGTCAGGGCATAGGTCACGAGGGCCACGACGCCGAGGAGGATGACCCCCACGGCTCCCCAGGCCAGCCGGGCCGGGCGGCTCGGCCGTCCTTCGGCCACCGGTCGACCCTCAGCCACGGGTCGGGGCCGTCCGGGCCGGGCTCAGGACTCGTCGCCGTCCGCCGGCGGATGGTCGGGTGTGCCGTAGCCGGGGGCGAGCACGACGGGCGAGGTCGTGGCGATGATGATGAACAGGAGCAGCGTGGCGATGTGGACGCTCGAGCACCACAGGCAGATGGCCTTGATGAGGAACAGCTCGGCGCTGATCAGGTAGATGATCATGCCAACCCCGGTGACGGACAGGAACAACCGGGCCAGGTGGATCCGGTGGTCGGCCGCCCGCCAGGCCGACGGCAGGCAGAGCAGCAGCATCGGCACGAAGAACACGAGGCCGAGCATGGCCACCGGGATCCCGAAGATCTCCGACTGCGGTGACTGGGTCACCTTTTCGCAGTTGAAGTGGGAGTTGGACACGCAGGCGAGCGCCTTGGGCTCGAAGTGAGTGATGGTCAAGTAGATCGACGCGCCGAGTCCGTAGATGGAGAGCACGAGCGACGTGATGGGCTGCCACCGGAGGGTGGGCATCTGCTACCGGGGCTCCCGGGCTCAGCTCGCCGAGATGCCGAGGGCTTTGGCCGCGGCCTGGACCCCGGAGCTGGTGCACACGTTGCCGGGCTGGCCATGGGTGGCCTGGCAGATGGCCGCCGACATGTAGTTGCCGGTGGTCAGGATGACCTGGGTGGCCGGGTTGGTCGGGTCGGACAGGTTGCCCGAGATGTCGGTCCACGTCTGGCCGGCCAGGATCTGCGGGTCGTAGCTCGCCCCGGAGAAGAGGACGCCGTTGTTGATTTCGATGAACGGGAAGGAGATCCCACCCGAGGTGCTGGCGTTGGGGAGGAACTTCGACGAGCTGTACTTGGACAGGATTTGCCCCTCCTCACTGGTGGGGTTCTGAAGGTGGGTAAACCCGCTGCACCCGGTCACGGAGGCGGCCGGCACATTCGAACAGGCTTCGATCCCGGTGAACGAGATGTACGGGCTGTCGAGGGTGGCCCCGTGGAAGCTGAAGGTGTGGGTGGCCGGGTCGACGTCGGTGTGGGACGACGCCGTGATCTTGAGGTTGCTCCAGGTGCCGAATCGGGACAGGGCGGCGGTCATGGCCCACCGCTCGGCGGCGCAGTACGGACAGTACTCGCCACCGTAGTAGAGCATGGCCGGGCTCTTGCCGTTGATGGTCATGGGCGGCTGGCCGGACAGGACGGTGGGCTTGGACACCTGGGCCTGCGCCGAGACCCCCACCGCATTCCAGGTGGACATCGGGATGGTCGTCACGTCCTTGACGACCTGGGCGGGCGCCGGGGTGGTCGGCGTGAAGGAGGTGTCCTGGCTGCTGCCGGTGGCGTTCACGATGAAGAGGGCGGCGATGACCACGATCACCAGCGCGACCCCACCCCAGGCGAGGCGGACGCCGCTGCGCGAGTTCGACGGCCCCTTGGTCGGCCCCCCTGCTGCCTTGCCCGGCCGCGCGGTGTTGCCGCCCTTGCCGCCCCCGCCGGCTACCGGCCGGCTGGCAGCCCGGCTCTTGTCCTTGGCGCTCTGCCCGCCGTTGGCGGTGGGCTTCGGCGTGTTGCCGCCCGTTACGGGGTTCTGCTTCTTGTCAGCCATGGTTCCGCGGTCCTCGCTTCGTGCGAACGTCGGATGGAGCGTAACGTGTCCCGCCGTATCGCTGGGATCGGTCCCCGGAAGGGACGTGGTCCACGAGTCGGGAGGGTGTGCAGCGCGTTGCCTAAGGTGGTCGGATGTCGATTGACTCGTCGGCCCGGGTGGAGCCGCCGGATGGCGGGCCCACGGTGATAACCGGAGGGAGCGACGGCGGTGTCGTCCGCCCCGCAGCGGGATCGGACTCCGCCGCCCGGTCGGTCTCGTGGGAGGTGGCCTCCGTGGACGGTCACCGGGTCCGCTACGGGGTCGTGGGCTCTGGCCCGTCGGCACTCTTCTGTCACGGCTGGGGACTCCGTCCCAACGCCTATGCCCGGCCGATCGCCGCCATGTCCGCGGCCGGTTGCCGGGTGGTGGCGCCGAGCCTGCCGGGATTCGGGGGGACGCCGGAACTGCCCGCAGCTGAGCGGACCTTTGCCGGATACGGCGCCTGGGTGACCCGGTTCCTCGATGCCTTGGGCGTCGACGACCTCGCTTTGGTGGCCGGGCACTCCATGGGCGGCGGGGTGTCGACCGCCTTCGTCCATCACCAGCCGGAGCGGGTGGCGTCGCTCCTCCTGGCCAACGCCATCGGCGGCCCCACATGGGCGCTCTTCCCGAACGAGGTCCGGACCATGGTGCAGCGGCCCTTTTGGGACTGGGGACGCCACTTCGGGAGCGACCTCCTGCACTCGCCCCGCACCCTGCGGCTCCTCCCCGTCCTGCTCGAGGACTTCATCCCCAACCTGATGCGCAACCCGCTCGGGATGTTCCGCACGGGCGAATTCATCCGGAAGGCCGACCTGGTAGCCGAGGTCCGCGACATCGCCGACCGGGGGATCCCGGTGTCCGTGGCATGGTCCGACCGGGACGGCCTGGTGCCGCGGTCCGCCTTCGACGACCTGCGCCGGGCCGCAGGCGTCGAAGGAGTGGTGGTCGAAGGGTCCCATGCCTGGCTCATCGCCGATCCGGAGGTCTTCGGCGAGCTGGCCATCAGCGCCCTGGTCGACGCCCGCCCCGGCGCGGGCCCAGGGGTCGCGGCCGACGCCCCTGTGCCGCACGCCTGAGGGGAATCCGGTCGTCCGGCCCGCTGGCGCGGGTCGAGCCAACGGTCGGACCCGGCCGCGGGGTCGGGGGTAGCGTGGCCATATGGCTGTTCCCCTGCGTGATGCCGCAACGGTGATGTTGATCCGAGACGCCGTCGACGAGGAGGGCCGACCGGCCGTCGAGGTGTGCATGCTCCGGCGGAACCTGGCCAGCGAGTTCGTGGCCGGCGCCTACGTCTTCCCTGGCGGGTCGGTCGATCCGGAGGACCGGGGCGACGCCGCCGACGAACTGTGCAGGGGGCTGTCCGACGCCGATGCGAGCGAGTTGTTGGGCGTCGACTCGGGCGGCCTCGCCTTCTGGGTGGCCGCACTACGTGAGTGCTTCGAGGAGGCGGGAGTACTGCTGGCCCTACCCCGGGACGCTGTGGACGGGATCGACCTGCTGGACACGTCCGACCCCGAGGTCCGGGACCGCTTCGAGGCCCATCGCCTGGCCATCAACGAGGGCCGGACCGGACTGCTCGACGTGTGCCGCACGGAGGGCCTGGTCCTGGCGGCGGACACCGTCCACTACGTCAGCCACTGGATCACCCCGGAGTTGGCCCCGAAGCGGTTCGACACCCGGTTCTTCGTGACGGCAGCCCCGTCCGGACAGGTGGCCCACCATGACGAGGGGGAGACCATCGCCACCATCTGGGTGCGTCCTGCCGACGCCCTGACCCGGTTCGAGGACGGCGAGATCGAACTGCTGCCGCCGACCATCGACAATCTCCAGAAGCTGGCGGCCCACTCGTCGACCGCGGCGGTCATGGCGTGGGCCCGGGACGTCACCGATGTCATGACCGTCCTGCCCGTCGTCCTGATCGAGGACGGTCGCCTGCTGGTGCTCCGACCGGGAGACGACGGTTACGAGCAGGCCCTCGAAGACCGCATGGCGTCATCGGACCCGGTGTCGCCGGAACTGGCCGCCGCCGCCCGGGATGCCTGGGGCCCCAAGGCCGGTCGGGCCTGAGCCGGAGTTCCTGGTCGGATCAGGCCGTCTCGCCGGCGGCCACGGCCGCCTCGACCCGCTCGAGCATGCGGGCGCTGCATCCGTCCATGGACACCACCGGCGGCGGATTGGCCACCAGGGCCCCGGCGATCCGAGCGAACTCTGCGGCCAGTGGTTCGGTGTCGTCGAGCGCCACCGGGGTGCCGGCGTCCCCACCGGCGGCCATCGAGGGGTGGAGCGGGACCTGACCGAGTAGCGGGACGCCGACGTCGGCGGCCAGACGGGCGCCCCCGCCCGAGCCGAACAGGGCATAGGACGTGCCGTGCTCGCACGTGAAGTCGCTCATGTTCTCGATCACGCCGGTCACCCGCAGGTAGCCCTTGCGGGCCATGTCGGCGGTGCGGGCCGCCACCTTCTGGGCGGCAACGGGCGGGGTCGTCACCACCAGGACCTCCGTGCGCGGCAGCATCCGGGCCAGGCCCATCTGGATGTCTCCGGTACCCGGGGGCATGTCGATGAGCAGGAAGTCGAGGTCGCCCCAGTGCACGTCCTCCAGGAACTGCTGGACGGCGCGGTTCAAGATGAGGCCGCGCCACATGATGGCGTGCTCCTCGTCGGCCAGGAATCCCATGGACAGCACTCGCAGGTTCCCGGCGCCGATGCGGCGCTCGAGCGGGACCATCTTCTTGTCCCGGGCCTCGACCTCGCCCCGCATCCCGAGGAGCCGCGGCACGCTGAACCCCCAGATGTCGGCGTCGAGCACGCCCACCGTCAGGCCGCGCCGGGCCAGGGCCACGGCCAGGTTCACGGTGACCGAGCTCTTGCCCACGCCGCCCTTTCCCGAGGCGATGGCGATCACCCGGGCCGACTCGGGGACAGCGGTGGCCGGCGGGTCCTCGCGGGCGATCAGGCGGGCCCGGGCCATCACGGCCTGCTTCTGATCGGCGTCCATCACCCCGGTGGTCACGGTGACCGATCCGACCCCCTCGAGCCCGCCTACGTAGAGGTCGACCTCGCGCTGGATCTGGGCCCGCAACGGACACCCGGCGATGGTCAGGGCCACCTCGACCTCGACCTCTGGACCGTCGACCTGGATCCGGGTCACCATGCCGAGTTCGACGATATCGGCGCCCAGCTCGGGATCCATGACGTTGCGGAGCGCGGCGCGGACCTGCTCCTCCGTGGGGGCGGTGCCATCGACGTTACGGCTGTCGGTCCTGGTCACAACTGAAATTGTAG
>Ga0209483_1002530_pt1 | contig 12741 bp, 15 predicted proteins | sample NGEPerA_FD_184508 | JGI IMG/M metagenome (GOLD analysis project Ga0209483, IMG submission 184508) | Arctic peat soil microbial communities from the Barrow Environmental Observatory site, Barrow, Alaska, USA - NGEE PermafrostL2-A... | ecosystem: Environmental > Terrestrial > Soil > Wetlands >... | reverse complement strand
GGCAAACTGACCGGCGAAGTCGAAGAGCCGATTCTCGGTCGCGCCGCCAAACTCGCGACTCTGATCGAACTCACCGAAAGCTTCGACTTCGACGACATCGATACGCTCGTGGTCGGCGACGGCGCCAACGATCTCGGCATGATCGGCAACGCCGGCCTCGGCGTCGCCTACCACGCCAAGCCGGCGGTAGCGGCCGCGGCAGCCGCGCGCATCGACCACGGCGACCTCACGGCGTTGTTGTATGCGCAGGGATATCGACGGGACGAGTTTGTGGAGAGATGAGCACTTTGGAAATTGATGTCGGCGATATCAGGCCGGTTTCGGTTGCCTTCACCGCCGACGAACTGGTGGTGACGCTTGCCACAGAATCGCTACGCCGCTCGAGTGGTATCCTCGGCTGCGAGACGCCGGCGCTGCCGCGCGCGGGCGCTTCGAACTGATGCCGATGGGCATTCACTGGCCCGACCTCGACGAAGACCTCGGGATGGTAGGGATGCTACGGGGTCGACCCGCGATTTGACGCGCATGTAGTCGGTGCGCAAATCCTCAATGTCGTCCCCGCGAAAACAGGAACCTATAAGCCGCGGCTTCTCGATTGAAGCGCGGTGGGCGACAACTTCGCTAAGCAATATCCGACGGTGGTTACGGGTCCCTGCGTTCGCAGGGACGACACCATTATTGGAGTGAAAGCGTCATGACACCCCTACTGCAGGCTCAGCGCCACGAACCGCAATTCGCCCTCGGCGTTCGACACCAGCAGCAGCACGGATTTCTTGCCGTCCTTCTTCAGCTGCTCGACACGCTTCTTGACGTCGGCGGCATTGGAGACGGCTTCCTGCGCCACCTCGACGATGACTTCGCCGGGGCTGAGGCGCTTGTCGGCGGCGTCGGAGGCGCCGTCGACATTGGTGATGATGACGCCCTTGACTGAGTCCTTGATCTTGTAGCGGCTGCGCAGGTCCTTGCTCAGCGTGGCGAGGTCGAGGCCGAGTGCCTTCTGCGTCACCGGCTTTTCGGGTTCAGGCTGCGACTTGGCGGAGGCTGGCACGGCCTTGTCGGTATCCTCCAGCCGGCCGAGTGTGACCTTGTGGGTCTCTTCAGTGCCCTTGCGGATGATCACGACGTCGACTTCCTTGCCGACCGCGGTGTCGGCCACCACGCGTGACAGATCCTTCGGCTCCTTGATGTCCTTGCCGTCGAAGGTGACAACGACGTCGCCCGGCTCGATGCCGGCAGGCTTCGCCGGACCCTTGTCGTCGACGCCGGCGACAAGCGCGCCGCGCGCCGGCTTGATGTTGAGACTCTCGGCGATCTCGTCGGTGACGGTCTGAATGCGTACCCCGAGCCAGCCGCGGCGCAGTTCGCCGAACTGTCGGAGCTGGTCGACCACGCCAGCGACGGTCTTCGACGGCACCGCGAAGCCGATGCCGATCGAGCCGCCGGACGGCGAAATGATCAACGTGTTGACCCCGACCACCTCGCCATCGAGGTTGAACAGCGGTCCGCCGGAATTGCCGCGGTTGATGGCGGCGTCGGTCTGGATGTAGTTGTCGTAGGGCCCGGACGAGATGTCGCGGTTGCGCGCCGAGACGATGCCCGCGGTCACCGTGCCGCCGAGGCTGAACGGGTTGCCGATCGCGATCACCCATTCGCCAAGCCGCAGCCTGTCCGAATCGCCAAACTTCACCGCGGTCAGCGGCTTGGTCGGCTTGAATTTCAGCACCGCCAGATCGGTCTTCTTGTCGATGCCGACGATCTCGGCCTTGAACTTGCTGCCGTCGTTCATGATGATGTTGATCTCGTCGGCGTCGGCGATGACGTGATTGTTCGTCACGACGATGCCGGAGGGATCGACGATGAAGCCGGAGCCGAGCGAGTTGGTCTTGTGCGGCTGCAGGTCGCCGCCTTTGCTGCCCGGGCCGCCACGGCGGTTCTTGAAGAAATCGTCGAAGAACTCCTCGAACGGCGAACCCGGTGGCAATTGCGGCATCGCGCCCCTGCCCTCGGACCCGCCGCCCTTGGCCTCGACAGTCTGCGACGTCGAGATGTTGACGACCGCATCAATCACCTTTTCGGCGACATCGGCGATGCCGTCCGGCCCCCGGGCAAAGGCCGGCGCCGGCAGCAGAGCGGTTGTGGCCGCAAGGCAGACCGCGGCCAGCACGGGGCGCAGGCGATAGCTCAAGGCGGGAATCGCACCGGTCATATCAGCTTTCTCTCCTCGTAAAACAGGGACGGAATTTGAAGTCCACAGTGCGCCCGAACCGGGCCGCCGCGCAAGCATCTGCGCCGGACATTCGGCTTGCATCAAGGGCGCTGAATACGGCGAAAAGCGGGACGCCGCACCACACGATGGCGTTGATATTATTTGTCATTCCGACGCGGCGCGGCTCAGCTCAAAGACGAAAATGCCTACGCTCTAGCGCCGCACCACCCAGATCAGGATCAATCCGGCGACCGCAGAACCGATGCCGACCGCGCGCAGGACGTTGTCCGGCGTCGCCAGCGCGCTTTTCATCGCCCGGCGCATCCAGGCGGGGCTTGCCGCAAACATCAACCCTTCAAGCACGAACAGCACGCCTACACCGATGAGGAAGTCGGCGAACGCTATGGACCTCATCGGACTGCAGCCTCCCGCTTGATATTGTTTTTACGTTCAGCGTTGAGGCGACGTGACCTTTCACGTCGCTCTCTCTGTCGAGCTCAAGGCTTTGGCGCGGCCGGTTGAGCGGGCGCAGCGGCGGCCGTCGCCGGCTCCGGCGATTTGCCCGTGGGACTACCGAAGAATCTGAAGAAACTGGAATCCGGCTTCAGCAGGAAGCGGGTGTCGCTGCTCTTCAATCCGTTCTCGTAGGCCGTCATCGAGCGATAGAAGGCGAAGAAATCCGGATCCTGGCCATAGGCTTCGGCAAACAGCCGGTTGCGCTCGCCGTCGCCCTCGCCGCGAATGCGCTCGGCGTTCGAATTGGCTTCGGCAACGATCACGGTGGCTTCGCGGTCGGCGTTGGACCTGATCTCCTGCGCCTTCTGGCCGCCCTGGGCGCGGAATTCGGCGGCCTCGCGCTGCCGTTCGGTCTGCATGCGCTGGTAGACCGCCTGGCTGTTCTGCTCCGGCAGGTCGGCGCGCCGGATCCGGACGTCGACCACCTGGATGCCGTAGCCGCCGGCTTCCTTGTCGAGCTGATCGCGGATCCGTCCCATCAGGGCTTCGCGCTCGTCGCGCACCACCTGGATGAAGGTGACTTCGCCGAGCACGCGGCGCAGCGAGGCGTTCAGCAACGTCGTCATCTGGATATTGGCGGCCTGGATCGTGCCGACACTCTGATAGAACCGCAACGCGTCCTTGATGCGATAGCGGGCGAAGGCGTCGACCACGAGCCGCTTCTGGTCGGATGCGATCACCTCCTGCGACGGATTTTCCAGATCGAGGATACGTTTGTCGATATCGATCACGGTGTCGATGAACGGCGCCTTGAAATGCAGCCCGGGCTCGGTGATGGGAGGGTGCGGGTCGCCGAGCCGCACCACCAGCGCCTGTTCCGTCATATCGACGGTAAACACCGAACCGTAGGCAACGATGATGACGAACAGCAGCAGAAGCAGCGCGACAATGCCTGTGACCGGGGATCTCATCGGCTGGCTCCGCTTGGCTGTGGCGGCTGACCCGTGGTCGCCGGCTGACGCCGCGGCGTCAGTTCATTGAGCGGCAGGTAGGGCACAACGCCCTGCCCTGACGTACCGCCGCCGTCATAAATCAGCTTCTCGGAACCGCCGAGGATGCGCTCCATCGTCTCCAGATAAATGCGCTGCCGCGTCACGCCGGGCGCCTTCTTGTATTCGTCGTAAACCTTCAGGAAGCGCGCGCTCTGGCCCTTGGCTTCCGCGACCGCCTGCTGTTTGTAGCCTTCGGCGACCTGGATGATCTGCGCTGCGCGGCCCTTGGCGTCGGGCACCACGCGGTTGGCATAGGTCTGCGCCTCGTTCTGCAGCCGCTCGAGATCGGCGCGCGCCGCCTGCACGTCGCGGAAGGAGTCGATCACCTGCGCCGGCGGATCGACCTTCTGCATTTGCACCTGCTGCACCAGGATGCCGGAGCCGTAGGAATCCAGCGTCCGCTGCATCAGTTCCTGCACGCTCTGCTCGGTGGTGGTGCGGGCGCCGGTCAGGATCGGCTGGATGTTGGATTTGCCGACGACCTCGCGCATCGCGCTTTCGGCGACCGCCTTCACGGTGCCCTCGGGATTCTGGATGTTGAACAGATAATCGGCGACGCCCTTCGGCTTGATGCGCCACAGCACGGTGAAATCGACATCGACGATATTCTCGTCGCCGGTCAGCATCAGGCTTTCCTCCGGCACGTCGCGCATGGTGCGGCCGCGGCGGGCGGGATCGTCGATCAGCGTCATGCCGATCGAAATGGTGGAAACGCGCAGCGCCTTCGGCAGCAGCACGGTCTCGATCGGGTATGGCAAATGATAATTCAGGCCGGGCTGGGCGTCGCCGACATATTTGCCGAAGCGCAGCACGATGCCGAGTTCTTCGGATTGCACCCGGTAGAAGCCGGACATGCCCCAGATCGCCACCACGACCAGCAACACCAGCGCGACGCCGATGCCGCTGAAATAGCCGCCGGGCAATAATTGCTGAATCCGGTCCTGGGCACGTCGCAGAAGGTCCTCCAGATCCGGCGGCCTCGGCCCGACCGGTTGCGGGCCGGAGCCCCACGGTCCCTTCGGACCCGAGCCCCACGGCCCGCCGCCTTGATTCTTCCACGGCATCGACAGTCTCCTTCGCGAAGACCTGAGGACACACGCCCGGTCTCGCCATATCTGCATGGCCTTATAGGGGACCGCCCGGGCCCTTACAACGCAAGCTTCCGGCCCGAAGCAGCTATGCCTGAAGCCACAATTGTCAATGTAAACACCGCCCAAGGCAGTTAATGCGGCTGCCGCCTTCGGTATGTGACATAGGAATAGTCGGCGCTGTCGTCCGGACCGGCGGGATAGCGGATGCGCGCGACTTCCTGCCAGATCGCCGTTTCAATGGCGGCTAAACGCGTGTCGCCCTCGGGCCGGGCGTGAACTTCAGTGATTTCCAGCCGATCGGCGCACTCCATCCATTGTGCGTAGATGTCGGCGCCGCCGATCACCGCGATCTCAGTGGCAGATCGCCGCAGTGCATCGCCACGGGCGACCGCACGGGCGTCCGCGAACGACGTCGTCACTATCACGCCGGGGGCACGAAAACCGGGATCGCGCGTGATCACAATATTGGTGCGCCCAGGCAGCGGCCGCCGCAGCGAGAGGCAGGTCTTGCGCCCCATCACCACGGGCTTGCCGAACGTCATTGTCTTGAAGCGTTGCTGATCGCTCTTCAGCCGCCACGGAATGGCGCCTTGTGAACCGATCACGCCGTTCTCGGCAACCGCGGCAATGAGGACGATTTCCATCAGCGCACACCTCGCGCCAGCGCTGTCAATGCCGAGCCGTCGACCTTGCAGATCGTCCACTCGTCCATCCACTCCGCGCCGAGCGATTTGTAGAATTCGATCGACGGCGTGTTCCAGTCGAGCACCGCCCACTGCAATCGCGACCAGCCGTTGGCCACGCATTGTCGCGCAAGATGCGCCAGCAAAGCCTTGCCGATGCCGTTGCCGCGCACGCCTCGGCGGACGAACAGGTCTTCCAGATAGATTCCGGGCCGCCCCGCAAAGGTCGAGAAATTGGGAAACCAGACGGCGAAGCCGGCGGGCTCGCCCTGCCATTCCGCGATCTCGCAGAACAGACCAGGGTGTTCGCCGAACAGCGCCGCGGCGAGATCGGATTCGGTGACCTCGACCTCGTGCAGCAGTTTTTCGTATTCGGCGAGTTCGCGGAGCAGCGACAGGACAAGTCCCGTCTCATCAGGACGGGCTCTGCGGATGATGAGGGCCATTCAATCGCTCACACCGCGACCGCGGCCTTGATGTGCGGATGCGGGTCGTAGCCTTCGAGCACGAAGTCCTCGTAGCGGAAGGCGAAGATATCCTTGACCTGTGGATTGATCTTCATCGTCGGCAGCGGTCGCGTCGGGCGCGTCAGCTGCAGCCGGGCCTGGTCGAGATGGTTGGAGTAGAGATGCACGTCGCCGAAGGAGTGCACGAAGTCGCCGACCTTCAGGTCCGTCACCTGCGCCACCATCATCGTCAGCAGCGCATAGGAGGCGATGTTGAAGGGCACGCCAAGAAAGACGTCCGCCGAGCGCTGGTAAAGCTGGCAGGACAGTTTGCCGTTGGCGACATAGAACTGGAACAGGCAATGGCACGGCGGCAGCGCCATCTTGTCGACATCGGCGGGATTCCAGGCCGATACGATCAGCCGCCGCGAATCCGGATTGCGCCGGATCATGTCGATGACATTGGCGATCTGGTCGATATGCCGTCCATCCGGCGCCGGCCAGGAGCGCCATTGCGATCCGTAGACCGGGCCGAGATCGCCATTGGCGTCGGCCCATTCGTCCCAGATCGAAACGCCATTGTCCCTGAGATATTTGATGTTGGTATCGCCTTTGAGGAACCAGAGCAACTCATGCACGATGGCCTTCAGCGGCAGCCGCTTGGTGGTCAGCATCGGAAAGCCGGCGGCCAGGTTGAAGCGCATCTGGTGGCCGAAGATCGACAGCGTGCCGGTGCCGGTGCGGTCGCTTTTCTCCGCGCCGTCAGCGAGAATCCGTTCAAGCAGATCGTGATACTGATTCATGGCGTTAGGTCAGCAATTCCAGTGCAGGCCGGATTTTAGCGATAGGGCCGGCCGATCGACAGGCGATTCGGCCGCGGCCTGCGATTATACCCGGAAAAGTGACCATCCGGCGCGCCTTCGGCAAGGGGACGCAGGCGGCCGGGAACGCCCGTTTTCAACCGATCACACCGGTAAAACCCAGAAAACCCCCCGCCACCAATAGCCAGAGCGGATTGAGCCGGGTCGTGGCAGCCAGCACGGCTGCGCCCGCGGTGACGAGAACAGCAGCCCAGGTGCGATCGGAACTCAGCACCAGCACCAATCCACTGGCCCCCATCAGTCCGATCGAAAGCGGGACCAATGCGGCCTGAATGATGGCGGGCCATCGCGACTGGCTCGATCGCGTCAGCAGGCGGCTGACGACATAGGCCATGGCGGCGGTCGGAACGCACATCGCCAGTGTCGCGGCCAGCGCGCCCGCAAGGCCGGCGACGGAATAGCCGATCAGCGTCACAATCAGCACATTCGGTCCCGGCGAGAGCTGTGAAATCGCATAGACATCGGCGAATTGCTTGTCGGTCAGCCAGTGTCGGGCCTCGACCGCGACCCGATGCATCTCGGGAATCGCTGAATTCGCGCCGCCTACCGCGAACAGCGACATCAGTGCGAAGGTCCAGACCAGGGTCCAGATCGGATTGCCGCCTTCGCTCATGCGCTGGTTCGCCGGTGCAACGCAAAGGTGATCGCAAGGCTGATCGGAATCGCCGCCAGCAACACCGCCGCCAAAGGCAGCCGCAACAGCCCGATGGCCGAAAACACCGCGGCCATCACGACAAGCCCGAGCCAGTCGCGCTTGCCGATCAATGGCAGCATCATCCGGAACACCACGGCCATCAAAAGCCCGACCGCCGCGCAGGACACGCCGGCCAGAATCCGCCGCAGCGATTCGACCTCGCCGAAGTGGGCGTAGAGCGCACCCAGGATCGTCACGACCACCACGGGAGGACCGATCAGCCCGGCGAAGGCTGCAACCCCGCCGGCCATGCCACGGAAGCGCGATCCGAACACCACCGAGAAATTGACGATGTTGGGGCCCGGCAGGAAATGGCACAGCGCGAAGGTCGCGTTGAATTCTTCCGCCGTCATCCACCGGTGCTGTTCGACGATGGCGCGCCGCGCAAAAGCCAGCACGCCGCCGAAGCCCGACAGCGACATTTTTGCGAATGCCGCAAACAGCGCGATCAGGCCGGGCGGGGGTAAGGTCACAAATTCCGGCGCCTGGCTGGCAGCCGGCGGCGAATCCGGGGGCATGGCACAAGATTTAGAGCGGACGGTGCGGCGAGGCCAACCGAATTCCGGGAATTTCACCCTTGTTCCTCCGATTGTGCGCAAGAGAGCCGGTTTTGCCGCCGGAAGGCCGGCTTAAGGCTCTGTTTTTCTCAACTTTTGCACCCTATATTGGGGACGCCGGTTCGCCGGCTATGGAAATAAATTGCCGTCGCAATAAACCATTCGGACCCGGGGGCAGCACCCGGCGCCTCCACCCAAGCCCGTGGCGCAGAAGCGCGGGTTTCGGCGGGGGCGAAACAGGATCGACGAGGGCGTAAAGGGCGTGTTTTTTCCCGGTATTGTTCCGCCGTTATCGGGCTATGCAATAGTTGCAAACGACAACTATGCTCCGGTTGCTCAGGCCGCGTAAGCGGTTTGAAAAACCAAGTCTAAAGTCCTAGCGGGTTAAGCTCCGCTAGGCGGGGTTCGGAGGCACCTGGCAACAGAAGCCTCCACTTCATTTTTGGCTTGTCATTTTTCGCTTGCCGATCGGGCCGTTTGCCGGAATTTCCTTGAGCGGCGGAACGCCTGCTGATTTCGGCCTGCCGCCGGGGTAGCATACGTGACAGGCGAGTCGGCATGCCGGCCCGCCGGTAGCATTTTGGACACCACAGGACACCTGCGAGATGCCGACCGACCATATCCGATACGACGTGCTGGCGCGTGACGCGCTGCGCGGAGTGCTGCGTCGCGTTTTGGCGGACGCCGCCGAACATGGCTTGCCCGGGGAGCATCATTTCTTCATCACCTTCCAGTCTACCGCTGAGGGCGTGAAGCTGCCGCCTCGCCTGCTCGCCCAGCATCCGGAAGAAATGACCATCATTCTCCAGCACCAGTTCTGGGATCTGGCGGTGACCGAGGATCGTTTCGAAGTCGGGCTGTCGTTTGGCGGAATCCCCGAGCGGCTGGTCGTGCCCTTCAATGCGGTCAAGGGCTTCCTCGATCCGTCGGTGCAGTTCAGCATGCAGTTCGAAGCCTCACCGGAGACATCAGCCGAGACCTCCGACCCGAGCCTTCCGGTCGTCCCCGCCGCTTCGGTCCTGCCGGTACCGGCAACATCGCCCGAAAACCAGGACGCTCCGGCGAAACCCAGCGAAGGCGCCGAGGTCGTGCGGCTGGATCGCTTCCGCAAGAAATAATCGCCGCGCCGCCCAACCGTGTAGAATGAACCCACGGCACGGAACCGGCGCCAGCCGGTCCACGGGCGTGGTTTTGCGGAGACGGAAACCCATTATGACTCGATCGAAAACTTCCCCACCGCGCGGTTCGACGCGCACCGAGACCGACAGTTTTGGCCCGATCGAAGTCCCCGCCGACCGCTATTGGGGCGCGCAAACGGAACGCTCGCGGCGGAATTTTCGCATCGGCCATGACCGGATGCCGATCGAGATCGTTCACGCGCTTGGCATCGTCAAACTGGCGGCAGCGGAAACCAACCGCGCGCTGGGTCTGCTCGACCGGCGCCGCACCCGCGCCATCGTCCGCGCAGCGCGCGAGGTGATCGACGGCAAGCTCGACGATCAATTTCCGCTGGTGGTGTGGCAGACCGGCTCCGGCACCCAGACCAACATGAACCTCAACGAGGTGATCGCCAATCGCGCCAACGAGCTCCTGGGCGGCAAGCTCGGTGCCAAGCAACCGGTTCATCCGAACGACCACGTCAACATGAGTCAGTCGTCGAACGACTCGTTCCCGACCGCGATGCATATCGCGGCCGCGATGGCGATCACCGCCGATCTCGTTCCGGCATTGAGCGAATTGCTGCGCGCGCTACGCAAGAAGCAGAAAGAGTTCGCCCATATCGTCAAGATCGGCCGCACCCATACCCAGGACGCCACACCTCTGACGCTCGGCCAGGAATTTTCCGGCTATGCCGCGCAGGTCGAAAACGGCGTCAGGCGATTGCGCGAGGCGGTCCGGGATCTGTACCCGCTGGCGCAGGGCGGCACGGCCGTCGGCACCGGCCTCAATTCGAAGCCGAAATTCGCGAAGTTGTTCGCCAAACATACAGCAGGAATCACCAAGCTGCCGTTCACCAGCGCCGCCAACAAGTTCGAGGCGCTGGCCTCCAACGACGCCTATGTCTTCGTGCATGGCGCGATCAATTCGGTGGCGACCGGCCTGTTCAAGGTCGCCAACGATATCCGCCTGCTCGGTTCAGGTCCGCGTTCGGGCCTCGGTGAATTGATCCTGCCCGAGAACGAGCCCGGCTCCTCTATCATGCCGGGCAAGGTGAACCCGACGCAGAGCGAGGCTATGACCATGGTCTGTTGCCAGGTGTTCGGCAATCACACCACCATCACGGTTGCCGGCAGTCAGGGACATTTCGAACTGAATGTGTTCAAGCCGGCGCTGGCATATTGCATGATGAATTCCATTCAATTGCTGGCCGACGTCGCCCGCTCCTTCACCCGCAATTGCGTCGAGGGAATTCGGGCCGACGAAAAGCGCATCCAGGATTTGATGCAGCGCTCGCTGATGCTGGTGACCGCGCTGGCGCCCAAGATCGGTTACGACAACGCCGCCAAGGTCGCGAAAACGGCGCATGCCCGCGGCACGACGTTGAAGGAAGAGGCGGTGCGGCTGGGCTTCGTCTCGCCGGCGGAATTCGACCGGCTGGTGCAGCCTGCGAAAATGATCCATCCGGGCTGACCGCTGCGATGAACCCCGGGAAATGACGGACCGCACGAGCATCAATAGTTAGAAACATATCGCCTAAAGACTGAGACTCAATCGGCTATCGTCGTTACCGCTACCCGTGATAGAGCAAATGAATCGCGCTTTCGTGGCGCGAGACATATTTTTTCGGCGTCACCTGAGAGCAATTGACGGGGACCGATTCGAATGATGACAGAGCCGGCTAACGCCCAGCGCGACCGCTCACGCCTTTGTGAAAATTTTGCATGCTCCAAACCCGGTAGACGATGGAGGCAGGCATGGGGGACTTAGTCAACCTGAAGCGCTTCAAGAAGCGCGCCGAGCGCGAGCAGTCCGCGAAACAGGCCGACGCCAACCGGGCGCGGTTCGGCCGAACCAGGTCCGAGCGCGCGCTGGAACGGCAGAGCAACGAACGCGCCGGCGACCTGCTAGAGCAGCACCGGCTCGACGACGAGGACGCGTCATGAAGTCGCCTGTCGTCAAACGCTCGATCGTCGTCGCCGGTCACAAGACCAGCGTCAGCCTTGAAGAGGCGTTCTGGAACGGCATGAAGGAAATCTCCGGACTGCGCGACATGACGCTGTCCGAACTGGTCGGCGAGATCGACAGCAGCCGCCAGCAAGGCAACCTGTCTTCCGCCATTCGGCTGTTCGTGCTGGATTACTTCCGATCCCGCGCCATGGCCGCGGTGCAGGACTCCAAGCCGCAGGGCTAACCGGTCCGACGACGCGCGCATCGGTTAAGTCCGCGTTCAAAACTTTGCAGGCCATCAAGCAATTATTTGTTGTATAGGCGCAGCATCGGCGTCGACGCAGGGTTGTTTACAATCGCTCTAAGGTGCGCCTGCATTCCGGCCACTGCGCTTGACCTGCCGGCTGTCGATTGGAAATACAAACCATGACCGAACCAATCGGCACCCGCCCGCATATGCCGCTGGGGCTTGCCAAACGCGGCTATTCCGGCGTGATTCAGCATCTCGCCGCCGGCGACGCGGGGTCGGCGCTTTCGGCCAATGAGCTTGAAAGCCGGCTGATCGAACTCGGCTTCGTCGAAGGCGCCAGGGTCGAGGTGCTGCATGAGGGCATCGTCGGGCGCGATCCGATCGCGGTCCGGGTCGAGAACGTCACCATCGCGGTGCGCCGGCGCGAGGCCATGGCGGTGATCGTCGCCTGACGCGAGCGGACCTTGAAGCCGGAACCTTGAAGTCATGGAAGCGCCGTTGATGCATCTGGCCCTGGTGGGCACGCCGAACAGCGGCAAGACCTCGCTGTTCAATGCGCTGACCGGCAGCCGTCAGAAGGTCGCGAACTATCCGGGCGTCACGGTCGAGCGCAAGGAAGGATCGTTCGTCACGCCCTTGGGCCGCCAGGTCTCGGTGGTCGACCTGCCCGGCACCTATTCGCTGCGTGGCCGCAGCCCTGATGAGGAAATCACCCGCGACATGGTGCTTGGCCGCACGCCTGGCGAGGCGGCGCCCGATCTCGTGCTGTGCGTCGCCGATTCCACCAATCTGCGGCTGACGATCCGCCTCCTGCTCGAACTGAAAAGCACCGGCCGCCCGCTGATGCTGGTACTCAACATGTTCGACATCGCCACCCGCCGTGGCGTCAGCGTCGACGTGGCGAAACTGTCGGAGGCGCTCGGTGTCTCCGTCGTCACCTCGATCGCGGTGCGCAAGGGCGGCACCGCCGACCTGCTGCGCCGGACCGATGAGATCGCGGCGCAGGCGCAGACGCCGCCGGCGCGAAATCTCTGGCAGCCGCTCACGGTCGCGGAATTGCGTGCGACCCAGCGCGAGGCCGATCGCATCATCGCAGACGCGGTCAGCCTGCCGGCAAGGCCCGACACCTGGACCGCACGGATCGACGCCGTGGTGCTGCACCCGCTGGCGGGGCTCGCGATCCTGGCGCTGATCCTGTTCGTGATGTTCCAGGCGGTGTTTGCCTGGGCGCAGCCGTTGATGGAATTGCTGTCGCAGGCGTTTGAGGCGCTGGGCCTGTTGGTTCATGACACATTGCCAGCCGGGCTGCTGCAGAGT
>Ga0209483_1002529_pt1 | contig 12746 bp, 12 predicted proteins | sample NGEPerA_FD_184508 | JGI IMG/M metagenome (GOLD analysis project Ga0209483, IMG submission 184508) | Arctic peat soil microbial communities from the Barrow Environmental Observatory site, Barrow, Alaska, USA - NGEE PermafrostL2-A... | ecosystem: Environmental > Terrestrial > Soil > Wetlands >... | reverse complement strand
ACTACGTCGCAGCCGTGATCCGGCTGCGCGCCTTCAACGATACCTTCCTCTATGTGGCGCGCACGCTCGACCCTCACGTGGTCGCGCAACTCCGGCAGACCGAGGCCAGCGTCGCCGAATATGCCCAGATTGAATCGCGCCGGCTCGGCTTGCAGGTGTCGTTCGCGCTGATGTTCGCCCTGATCGCATTGACCATCCTGATGGCCTCGGTGCTGCTCGGCCTGAACTTCGCCAACTGGCTGGTGGTCCCGATCCGGCGGCTGATGAGCGCGGCCCATATCGTCTCGACCGGCGACCTGCATGTCCAGGTGCCGGTGCATCGCTCGGAAGGCGATCTGGCGCAACTCGGCGAGACCTTCAACAAGATGACCCATGAGTTGCGCACCCAGCGCGACGAACTGGTCAACGCCAGCGATCTGATCGACAGCCGGCGCCGCTTTATCGAAGCGGTGTTGTCGTCGGCGAGCGCGGGCATTATCGGCGTCGACGCGTCCGGCAGCGTCGGCATCCTCAACCGTTCCGCCGAAAAGCTGATCGGTCACGCCGAATCGGAGACGCTGGATCATCCGCTGTCGGACGTGCTGCCCGAACTCGACGAGATGATGAAGTCGGCGCGCGAGGGCACCCAGAAGCTGGTGCAGGGCCAGATCACGATCAGCCGCGACGGCCATGAACGCAATCTTTCGGTTCGCGTCAGCGCCGAGCAGACCAGCCAGTCGCGCGACAGCTACATCATTACGCTCGACGACATCACCGAACTGGTTTCGGCGCAGCGGACCTCGGCATGGGCCGATGTGGCGCGCCGCATCGCCCACGAGATCAAGAATCCGCTGACGCCGATCCAGCTGTCGGCCGAGCGGATCAGGCGCAAATTCGGCAAGGTCATCACCGAGGACAAGGCGATCTTCGAACAGTGCACCGACACCATCGTGCGCCAGGTCGACGACATCAGGCGGATGGTCGATGAATTCTCGCGCTTTGCCCGCATGCCGAAACCGGTGATCGAAGGCGAGGACGTCGCCGACACCGTGCGGCAGGCCGTGTTCCTGATGCGGGTCGGGCACCCCGAGATCGATATCGAAGCCGAGATCAAGCAGGAGCCGATGCATGCCCAGTTCGACCGGCGGCTGATTTCGCAGGCATTGACCAACATCATCAAGAACGCGACCGAAGCCATCGAGGCGGTTCCGGCCGAGACGCTGGGCAAGGGTCGTATCGACGTCATCGCCGCGCGCGAGGATGAAGACATCGTCATCGACGTCATCGACAACGGCATCGGCCTGCCCAAGGTCAGCCGGGCGCGGCTGCTGGAGCCCTATGTCACGACGCGCGAAAAGGGCACCGGCCTCGGCCTCGCCATCGTCGGCCGCGTCCTCGAAGACCATGGCGGCCGGATCGAGCTCAACGACGCCGCGGATATCCGCCCCGGCGCGCGCGGGGCCTGGATGCGGTTGCGATTTGCGATCTCGGGCCATGCGCCCAAGCCCGAGACGAAGGAAGCTGCTTCCGAAACAAAGCCAGAAACAAACGACCTTGCACCCGGAACCGTTGAGCCCACTGACGCGACCAACAATGAAACAAAAATAGAAGCCGCAGCAGGCAACTGACAAGACAGGCGTGACCCATGGCAAATGACATTCTGATTGTCGATGACGAAGCAGATATTCGCGATCTGGTTGCCGGCATTCTGGACGACGAGGGTTTTACCACCCGCACCGCGCGCGACAGCGATTCGGCGCTGGCGGAAATTGCCAATCGCCGCCCGAACCTGGTGTTTCTCGACATCTGGCTGCAGGGCAGCAAGCTCGACGGGTTGCAGTTGCTGGAACAGGTGAAGCGGGACCACGCCGACGTGCCCGTGGTGATGATCTCCGGGCACGGCAATATCGAAACCGCGGTCGCGGCGATCAAGCGCGGCGCCTATGACTTCATCGAAAAACCCTTCAAATCCGACCGGTTGATTCTGGTGGCGACGCGGGCGCTGGAGACTTCGCGGCTGAAGCGCGAAGTCAAGGAGCTGAAGCAGCTCGCACCGGCGGCCAGCATCCTGACTGGACGCTCGGCCTGCATGAACCAGTTGCGCCAGACCATCGAGCGGGCCGCCAAGGCCAACAGCCGCATCCTGATCGTCGGTCCCTCCGGCGCCGGCAAGGAATTGGCCGCGCGTACCCTGCATAACGCCTCAAGCCGCGCCGAGGGACCGTTCGTAGTCATCAACGCCGCCGCGATTACGCCGGAACGCATGGAAGTCGAGTTGTTCGGGGTCGAGCAATCCAATGGCGAGCATCAGCGCAAGGCCGGCGCGCTGGAGGAAGCCCATGGCGGCTCGCTGTTCATCGACGAAATCGGCGATATGCCGCGCGAAACCCAGAACAAGATCCTGCGGGTGCTGGTCGATCAGACTTTCCAGCGCTCGGGCGGCACCACCAAGGTCAATGTCGATGTTCGCATCATTTCCTCGACCGCCCGCAATCTCGAGGAAGAGATCGCCGAAGGCCGGTTCCGCGAGGATCTTTACCATCGGCTGTCGGTGGTGCCGATCCGCGTGCCGCCGCTGTCGGAGCGCCGCGAAGACATTCCCGAATTGATCGACTATTTCATGGACCAGATATCGCTCGCGACCGGCCTGCCGAAACGCCAGATCGGCCAGGATGCGATGGCGGTGCTGCAGTCGCATGTCTGGCCTGGCAACGTCCGGCAGCTTCGCAACAATGTCGAGCGCGTCATGATTCTGGCGGGCGGCGGTCCCGAAGTCATCATCACCGCGGACATGCTGCCGCAGGATGTCGGCTCGATGGTGCCGGCGATGCCGACCAGCAACAATGGTGAGCACATCATGGGCTTGCCGCTGCGCGAGGCCCGAGAGGTGTTCGAGCGCGACTACCTGATTGCCCAGATCAGCCGCTTCTCCGGCAACATCTCTCGCACAGCGGAATTCGTCGGAATGGAGCGTTCGGCGCTGCATCGCAAGCTCAAAGCCCTCGGGGTCGGTTGATTTTGCGGCTCCGGAGGATTCATTCCATGCATTTGCTTGATAAAATTCGATTATTTCCGGACTTTTCCGGAAAAACGCACCTTTGTTTGGTGCCGGCGGCGCGCGAACTGGCTTGCCTAAAAACCGCGCCTGCCTTCTAATCATACCGCCGAGCCCGGAGGGGGATCTCAGGGAAGCCGGCAACCGGGGAAGCTCCCACGAGAGCTTCGCCTGGTTCAATAAAAAGAAGCAAACAAGACGGCGGGATAAAAACAATGGCGGCAGACCGCGCACAAAACCTACAAGACACCTTCCTTAATCACGTTCGCAAAACCAAAACGCCTCTGACGATCTTTCTGGTCAATGGAGTGAAGCTGCAGGGGATAGTTACCTGGTTCGACAATTTCTGCCTGCTGCTCCGGCGCGACGGTCATTCGCAGCTTGTCTACAAGCATGCGATCTCGACCATCATGCCGGGCGCGCCGATCCAGTTGTTCGAAGGCGGCGAGGATGCGCCGGCTTGAGAGTGATCTGATTGGAACCCCGAAATCCTGAAGGGGCTACCGACCGTCCGCGGTCGGCAGGGGGCAGCCAAACCGGGCGGGTGATTGTCATCGGCCCTTATCTGCGTGCGCGCCGCGGCGATTCCGATGCGCCGGCCAGCCACGACGTCATGCGCGGCGCCGAGGCGCGGCTGGAGGAAGCCGTCGGTCTGGCGCGCGCCATCGACCTCACCATCGCGGATGCGCTGATTGCGCCGGTCAGCCAGATCCGGCCGGCGACCTATCTCGGCAAGGGCAAGGTCGAGGAGATCGTCGGGCTCATCACCGGCCACGAGATCGAACTGGTGGTGATGGATTGCGCGTTGTCGCCGATCCAGCAGCGCAATCTCGAGAAGGCCTGGAACACCAAGGTGCTGGACCGCACCGGGCTGATCCTGGAAATCTTCGGCCGCCGCGCCAAGACCAAGGAAGGCGCGCTGCAGGTCGAACTGGCGCATCTGAATTATCAGCGCTCGCGCCTGGTGCGGTCCTGGACCCATCTCGAACGCCAGCGCGGCGGCTTCGGCTTCATGGGCGGTCCCGGCGAAACCCAGATCGAAGCGGATCGCCGGCTGATCGGCGAGCGCATCACCCGGCTCGAAAACGAAATCAAGAAGGTGCAGGCGACGCGGCGGCTGCATCGCGCCGGCCGGCAGCGGGTGCCGTATCGCGTGGTGGCGCTGGTCGGCTACACCAACGCCGGAAAATCGACGCTGTTCAATCGCCTGACCCGCGCCGACGTGCAGGCCGCCGACATGCTGTTCGCGACGCTGGATCCGACCTTGCGCGCGCTGAACCTGCCGCATGGCGGCAAGGCGATGCTGTCGGACACCGTCGGATTCATCTCCAGCCTGCCGACCCAATTGGTGGCGGCGTTCCGCGCGACACTGGAGGAAGTGCTGGAAGCCGATATCATTCTCCACGTCCGCGACATCTCGCATGAAGACGCCGAGGCGCAGCAGCGCGACGTCGATACCGTGCTGCGCCAGCTTGGCATCGATCCGGACGCCGGGCAGCGCATTCTCGAAGTCTGGAACAAGATCGATCGCTTCGATCCGGAGGAGCGCGAAAATCTGCATAACATCGCGGCTCGCCGCCCGCCGGAGCGGCCGTGTTTCCTGGTCTCGGCCGAAACCGGGGAGGGGATCGACGCCTTGCTCGCCGCGATCGAGGACCGGCTCGCCGCCACGCGGATGACGCTGGACCTGTCGATCGACGCCGCCGACGGCGCCGGCATCAGCTGGCTGCATCGCAATTCCGAAATCCTCAACAAGGAATTCCACGACGGACGGTTCGACATGACGGTACGGGTCGACGAGACCAAACGCGACATCGTCGTCAACCGTTTCGATGCGGTGCCGCACCCGGTCTGACGACGCAGATTATCGTCATTGCGAGGAGCACTTGCGACGAAGCAATCCAGCTCCGCGTACCGTAGCTATGGATTGCTTCGCTCCGCTCGCAATGACGGCTCCTTCTCCTCTTCCTTCGCCTCGTTCCACAACACGTCCATCTCGGCGAGCGACGCACTTTCAAGCGAACGCCCTTGCGCGGCCAGCGCCTGTTCGATGTAGCCGAAGCGGCGCTCGAATTTGGCGTTGGTGCCGCGCAGCGCGGAATCGGGATCGGCGCCGACATGCCGCGCCAGATTGACCAGCGCGAACAGCAGATCGCCGGTTTCGGCGGCGAGTTCATCGGCGTCGCCGGAATCGAGCGCGGCCTCGATCTCGTCGGCTTCTTCACGAATCTTGTGCAATACCGCCCGCGGGTCGTTCCAGTCGAAACCGACGCTGGACGCCTTGCGCTGCAAGTCCATCGCGCGCTTCAACGCCGGCTGTCCGGTCTTGACGCCCGACAGCAGCGATTTGTGAACGGCTTCAGGCGGCCGCCGCGCCGCGCGTTCGGCCTTCTCCTCGGCCTTGATGCGATCCCAGGCGCTCTTCACGCCGGCCGGCTGAATGTTGCCGTCCTTGTCCGCGAACACATGCGGATGCCGTCGGATCATCTTTCGGGTGACCGCCTCGACCACGTCGCCGAATGCGAAGGCGTTATGCTCCTCTGCCATGCGGGCGTGGTAGACCACCTGCAGCAGGAGATCGCCGAGTTCGTCACAGAGGTCTTCGAGATCGCCGCGCGCGATCGCGTCGGCGACTTCATAGGCCTCCTCGATCGTATAGGGGATGATGGTCGCGAAATTCTGTTCGAGATCCCACGGACAGCCGCTGCCGGGCGTTCGCAGCGCGGCCACGATCTCGAGCAGGCGTGAAATATCGCGGGAAGGGGTCATCGGGCACCGAAGGGATGGGATTGGCCAGGCTTTATGGCGCAAGACGCGGCCCCTGTCCCGGCGAAACGAACGGGACAGGTCGCCCTATCCACCGATTGGCCTCGCGGATCGATGAATGCTATGGGCACCCCCATGAGCGACCCAATCAAGACCGAAACCGCGCTGGTGCTGTTTTCCGGCGGACAGGATTCCGCCACCTGCCTCGCCTGGGCCTTGCAGCGCTTTGCGCGGGTCGAAATGCTCGGCTTCGATTATGGCCAGCGGCACGCTATCGAGCTTTCGTGCCGAGACCGTCTGCTGGAGGGCATGAAAGCGCTGCGCGCGGACTGGGCGTCGAAACTCGGCGACAGCCACACGTTGGAAATTCCGACGCTGGCGGTGATTTCCGACACCGCGCTGACCCGCGATGTCAGAATCGCGATGGGCGCGGACGGCCTGCCCAACACCTTCGTGCCCGGCCGCAACCTGGTGTTTCTGACCTTTGCGGCGGCGCTGGCCTATCGGCGCGGCATCACCCACATCGTCGGCGGCATGTGCGAGACCGACTATTCCGGCTACCCGGACTGCCGCGACGAGACCATTAGGGCGTTGCAGACCGCGCTCAATCTCGGAATGGCCAAATCGTTCGAACTGCACACGCCGCTGATGTGGCTCGACAAAGCCTCGACATGGAAGCTGGCCGATGAACTCGGCGGCCCTGGGCTGGTCGACCTGATCCGCGAGCATTCCCATACCTGCTATCTCGGCGAACGCGGCGCGCGGCATGATTGGGGCTATGGCTGCGGCGAATGTCCGGCGTGCCAGCTGCGCGCCAAGGGCTGGCGGGAATATGCAGCGGGCGCGGTGTCGTCGTAGCGCCTCAACGCGCCGGCGCAAAATCCTCCGGCCGCAATTCGATCGGCGCGCCATGCGGGGTACGGTCGGCGGCATGGTCCCAGGCGTCGCGATAACGGTGCAGGGTTTCTGAAGTCGCTACCCCCTTGGCTGATATCAGCCGCTCCAGCGCGGCCATCCAGTGCCGGTAATAGGTTTCACCGGTGTCGGGATCGCCGCCGGCCTGCGCGCGCTTGATTTCGCCGGCAAGGGTCGCCGCCCATTCGGTCCAGGTGAACAGCCCGCGCTCATGCAGCGCCAGCGCCATCGCGAACGCCTGCGCTTCCCACGGCTCGCGAAACACCGGTCCTTCGGCGTCGCAGGGAATGCTGGGGACGTCGCCGGTCGCGCGCGCCGCGGCCGCGTCCATCACGCCAGCTCCAGATACGGCTCGAACGCATCGACGGAGACTTTGACGGTCGGATCGGCGTCCGGGCCCCACAGCTCGGCGCCGTCGAACACCACCGTGTAGAGCCATTGCGGGTTCTCGCCCGCCTCCATCGAAGCCGTATCGGGATAGACGCTGCAGCCGAGGTTGAGCTCGACCATGCCGACATGACCGCGCACGTAACGCGGCAACCGCGTATGCGTCGTCGGGTTGATGTTCCGGGCGCGCACCCGATCGCCGGGCTTGAATTTCGCCGGCGCGGTCGGCGGACGCCCGAACTTGCCGCGCACCATGATGCGCTCGACCTGATCGACCGTGAACTTACCGTGCTTGAGCGGTTTCGGAGCGGCTGCCGCGTGGCCGGCTGCGACTTCCTCCGCCGTGATGTAGCCCCTGGCGAGCAGCATGTCCTCGAGACCGAGGAACCACTTCCGGTAATAGGAGCTGGTAATGTAGACATCGGGCGGCAGCGCCTCGCGGTAGAAGCGCGAGGTGTCGATGTTGAAGGCGCCGGCGGCACCCATCGCGCGGACCATCGCCAGCACGCGGCTTTCCCATTCGGTATGAAACATCGGCTCGTTGGGCTCGGGCTCGACCTTGCCGTAACCGTCCATGCCGCCCATGTCGTGGACGCCGTTCACGACGGCGCACCCGGCGTCTTCGGAAAGCCGGTGCCGATCATGGAGTCGCGCGTCACGATCTCGGCGAGCTGCGCCTCGCTCCAGCCCTCGGTACCCCTGGGCCGCATCGGCAGCACCAGAAAGCGCGTTTCGGCGGTCGAATCCCAGACTCGAATTTCGGTTTCCTTTGGGAGGCTGAGGCCGAAATCGGCGAGTACGCCGCGCGGATCTTTCACGGCGCGGGAGCGGTAAGGCGCGGCCTTGTACCAGATCGGCGGCAGTCCCAGCATTTCCCAGGGGTAACAGGAGCACAGCGTGCACACGACCATGTTGTGCCGCTGCGGCGTGTTCTCGACTGCGACCAGGTGATCGCCGACCCGGCTGACATGGCCGAGCGTGCCTACGGCCTTGCTGGCGTCTTCGAGCAGCGCCTGCTTGAACGATGGATCGGACCAGGCCTTGGCAACGACCTGTGCGCCATTATGCGGGCCGATCCGGGTTTCATAGGCCTGGACGATGGCGTCGAGCGCGGCCGGCTCGATATAGCCTTTTTCGCTCAGGATGGTTTCGAGCGCGCGGACGCGCAACTCCATTTCAGACAGTTCCGAATGGTCGTGATGATGGTCGTGATCGTGGTTGCTCATGACGGCCGAGATTAATCGCATGATCCGGATATGTCGAGGTCGCCGCTCCCTGCAAACCGGCATGGCCGCCGCGATGCTTTCTCCGCTATCATCGCCCAAAATACCGGACAGGGAGAATGCGTCTTGACGAAGTTTGTAACCATCGAGAAGGGCCTCGGGCCCGAGGGACGCATCGCCGTGGTGCGGTTCGACCGCGGTGACGGCATCAATGCGCTGTCGCCGGAAGCGTTGCGCCAGCTCACCGATGCCGCGCGCCATTTTGAGGACGACGGCGAAACCTCGGTCGTGGTGCTGACCGGCGGCGACAAGGCGTTCAGCGCCGGATTCGACCTCAAGGACGCGGAAGGAAGGTCGCGCCGGACCATGGATATAGGATCGCTGCGCCGGCACCTGAAACTGGGGCCGCGGCTCTCCCGCGCCTGGCAGGAAATGGAGCAGATCACCATCGGCGCCATCGAAGGATTTTGCATTGGCGGCGGCGTCGCGCTGGCGGTGGCGTTGGACTTTCGCGTCATGGCCCGCGACGCCCATATCCGGGTCCCCGAGATCGGGCTCGGCATGAACATGAGCTGGCAAAGCATTCCGCGCATGCTGCATCTGATCGGACCGGCCCGCACCAAGCAGGCGGTGATCCTGGCCGACCAGCGCATCTCGTCGGCCGAGGCCCATGAATGGGGGCTGGTGGAGGAGGTGACCGATCCCGGCAACGCCTTCAACGCGGCGATGGCGCTGGCGACAAAGGTCGCAAGCCAACCGCCGCTGTCGGTGGCCATGACCAAGCTCACAGTCAACCGGCTGGCGCACGCCCTCGACGACCTCGCCAGCCACATGGACATCGACCAGTTCGCGTTGGCGAGTTTTAGCGAAGACCACAAGGAGGGCGTCGCGGCGTTCCTGGAGCGCCGCAAGCCGCGGTTCAAGGGGCGCTAAGCCCGTTTCATGCGACGGCGTTGACGCTTGCCGCCGCCGTCGCTGCGCTTGACGAATTGGTGTATGCGCCGGCCGCCGCGGCGGGATATTTGTCCAGCGCTGCGACCAGTTGTTCGATGGTGGAGGCCATCGCGTCGGAAGAACCGTCATTGCTGCCTGATGAACCGTTTCCCTGTTCGGCCTCGAAGACCTCCACGGAAATCCCGTTCGGCATACTGGCGGTCATCCCCTCGATCGAGGAGCCCGGGCCTGCGGCATCAACAGCGTCCGCTGCCGCGGACGAACCGTTTGCCGCGGAGGATTGGGCCGCCGTCGAAGACGACGGCACCGTGTAATTCTCCATGGCGGCCGCCATCTGCTCGACCGACGCGATCATTTGGGCGAGGGCAGCGTTGCCGCTCCCCGTTCCTTGCGCAAACGGATTGGCGCCTGGACTGATGCTGAAAACCTCGACTGAAAGGCCGTTGGGCAAACTAACTTCAATTCCGGCGGAAGCATTGAAGCCCAAGCTCGTCGGCGCCGTCGAAGAGCCCGCCGAGGTGGCTTGAGCATTATTGCTTTTGGGCTGTGTCGAACCTGTTGCAGATCGTTGCCATTGGGCAATCGCCGAAGCACCGGTTGCGCTATTGATACTCACTCGATACTCCAAATGGCCGTGATACGTCCGATGCACGACGGAGAAGCAAATCGGATGCCATCAGGCGGACGCGCGGGACATAGGCGCGTGTGTTCGGTTTATTTACAGGGGCTTTGAGCCAGCGACAGGCCGCGTGCAAGGCTGATTTGCCGGTCGAAAGGTGCGATCGGTCACGGCAAAAAATGCCGGTTCAGAAAGTTTTGCCTATCGCCTCTCCGCGTCATTGCCAGGAGCCCTTGCAGCGAAGCAATCCAGCTTTCGTTTCGCTTGTAAGAAAGATGGATTGCTTCGCTTCACGCAATGACGCGGAGAGGATGCGTAGCCAATTCACGTCAGCGACTCGTAGAGATCGTAGCCAGCGTCGATCCCGCAGCTAGCCCGGACTGACCGCAAACAGCAGCAGCGAGCGGCCGGTGACTTCGTAGACGCTGCCGGCCTTGAAGATCTCCTCGCCCTCCGCTTCGGGCATGTTGGTGTCGATCAACAGCGACCAGGATTCGCTGTCTTCGGAAGCCGGCAACGTGAAGCCGACCGGGCCTTCCCAACTGTTCATGACCATCAGCACCGTCTTGTCTCGCCGCGGCGCTTGATGCCGGTCTTCTGGGCGCGGCCGTCGAGCATCATGCCGAAGCATTTCATCGACGCGTCCTTCCAGTTGGACGCCTGCATCTCGTTGCCGTTGGCGTTGATCCAGGTGACGTCGCGGATGCCGAGCCCTTCGTCGAACTGTCCGGTCAGAAACCGGCTGCGGCGCAGGGTCGGATAGGACCGACGCAGCTTGATCAATCGCTTGGTAAAGGCGAGAAGCTTGTTGGAATCGTCGCCGAGATTCCAGTCGAACCAGGAGATGTCGCTGTCCTGGCAATAGGCGTTGTTGTTGCCGCGCTGGGTGCGGCCGAACTCGTCGCCGCCCAGCATCATCGGCGTGCCCTGCGAGAACAGCAGCGTCGCCAGCATGTTTCGTTTCTGGCGATGGCGCAGCTCATTGATCGCCTTGTCGTCGGTCGGGCCTTCCGCGCCGCAATTCCAGGAGCGGTTGCTGGAGCTGCCGTCCCGGTTGTTCTCGCCATTGGCCTCGTTGTGCTTGTCGTTGTAGCTGGCCCAGTCGTTCAGTGTAAAACCGTCATGGGCGGTGATGAAATTGACACTGGCCCAGCTGCGGCGGCCGCCCTGGTTGAACAAATCGCTGGAGGCGCAGATTCGCGGCGTCAATTCCGCTGGCGTGGCCTCGGCGCGCCAGAAATCGCGCACGGTATCGCGGAATTTATCGTTCCATTCCGCCCAGCCGGGCGGAAAGCCGCCGACCTGGTAGCCACCAGGGCCGCAATCCCAGGGCTCGGCGATCAGCTTGATCTGGGCGAGCAGGGGATCCTGGTCGACCGCCTTGAGGAAGCCGCTCTGCTCGTCGAAGCCGTAGACCTCGCGCGCCAGGATGGTGCCGAGATCGAACCGAAAACCGTCGATATGCATATGCGACGACCAGTAACGCAAGCTGTCGGCGACCATCTGGATCACGCGCGGATGCGACAGGTTGACGGTGTTGCCGGTGCCGGTGTCGTTGATATAGCGGCGCCTGTCGGCGGGCAGGCGGTAGTAGCTTACATTGTCGATGCCCTTGAACGACAGCGTCGGCCCGAGTTCGTTGCCTTCGGCGGTGTGGTTGTAGACGACGTCGAGGATGACCTCGAGGCCGCCGGCATGCAGGGCGGCCACCATCTCCTTGAACTCGCGCAGGCTGTTGGGGACGTCGGAGGCATAACGCGGATCGGGTGCGAAGAAGCCGATGGTGTTGTAGCCCCAGTAATTGGTGAGCTTCTTTTCCAAGAGATTGCTGTCATTGATGAAGGTGTGTACCGGCAGCAACTCGATCGAGGTGACGCCAAGCGCGGTCAGATAGTCCACCATCGGCTTGGCGCCGAAGCCGGCATAGGTGCCGCGCAGCTTTTCCGTCACGCCCGGGTGCTGCTTGGTGAAACCCTTGACGTGGACTTCGTAGACCACGGTTTGGTCCCACGGCACGGCCTGCCGGCCGGCCTCGCCGGTCCAGTCGAAATCCGGATCGACGATCACGCATTTCGGCATGAACGGCGCGCTGTCGCGTTCGTCGAAGGTCAGATCGTCGCCGGTTTCCATCTTGTAGCCGAACACGGCCGGATCCCATTTCAGCGAGCCGGCATGGGCTCGGGCGTAGGGATCGAGCAGCAGTTTGTTCGGATTGAAACGATGCCCGGCCTCAGGCTGATAGGGACCGTGGACGCGGTAGCCGTAGAACGTGCCGGGGCCGACATCGGGCAGATAGCCGTGAAAAATCTGATCTGTGTATTCGGGCAGTTCGATACGGCTGAGTTCGCGTTCGCCGGTCTCGTCGAACAGGCAAACCTCGACTTTGGTGGCGTTGGCGGAAAACAGCGCGAAATTGGTGCCGTTGCCGTCCCAATGCGAACCCAGCGGATGCGGCAGGCCTTCCTCGATTGATTTGACCGGCATGCAGCACCCCCAAAAATTCCGCGCCCCAATGCGCGGATTACAACCTTGCTGGCTCCGGATTGTTGCAGTGCGTTGGAGCGTTATTTTCGGGGGAAGCTGCGCCTGACCCTATTGCACGGCTGTCACATGCTTGCCGATCCAGTCCAGCAGGATGTCGGCTATGTCGAGGCTGTTGTTGTCCTGCATCAGCATGTGGGTGTTGCCCTTGATGCCGATATCCGGCAGCACAAGCAGCTCGGCATTGCCGCCAACCGCGTTGGCGGCGGCGACAAAGGCGCGGCAGTTCTTCAGGCGCGGCGCCCAGCGCGGGAACTCGTCGACGTAATCGCCGAACAGCACCAGGATCGGCAGGCCGATATAGGGC
>Ga0209483_1002527_pt1 | contig 12748 bp, 14 predicted proteins | sample NGEPerA_FD_184508 | JGI IMG/M metagenome (GOLD analysis project Ga0209483, IMG submission 184508) | Arctic peat soil microbial communities from the Barrow Environmental Observatory site, Barrow, Alaska, USA - NGEE PermafrostL2-A... | ecosystem: Environmental > Terrestrial > Soil > Wetlands >... | reverse complement strand
CCCGAACCGCGATTGTCTTGCTAAATAGTAAATCAGGAGGCAGTCATGTCGGATTATTGGCGCCATTCGGCCGAAGGAATCGACGATATGCGCGGCACCAGCGAAGACGCCGCATCCTATGCGGCGGGTTGGACGGTCAGCGGCCTCGCCACGCTGGCGACGATCCTCGCGGTTTGGGTGTTTGCGATTTAGGAGGACGCCCGGGCATTGCCCGGATGGGACGCACGCCACGGCGTGCTGTCGACTGACAGCCTCGTGTCGCATCTGTCCAACCGCCGGCGAGCCCGAGCGAATTTGTTGGAGGAAGATCGCGGAGCCTGCCATCGGGCCGCGGACTCCCGCGACCCGTCGGCTCCCGCCCATTCTCTGCGAGCTATCGCTGCCAGGCGAACGGCCCTCTCCGCCAGACACCGGGCGGCGGGGGAGGCGGTCCCATGTCGCGCTGCCAGACCCGGCCGTCATCGAACTGAATCCGCATGCCGTCGGGCGAATAGACCGCGCTCTCGTTACGCGCCTCGATCCAGATCCGGCTGTTCGGCGCGGTCACATCGGGCCATGCGCGGTATGATTCGCCGGTCTCGGTCAGCAGATTCAGGGTATCCCCGTTCTGGGTGACGAAGGCTGGAGCGCCCACATCACCATCGCGGCAATCCTGGATGCACCGGTAGTTGCCAGTGAGGTTGATCGATTGCGCCGAGGCGCTGCCGGCGAAGGCAGCGGCGGCGATAGCGCCAATAACGAGCGGCAAACATCTCATCGGATCACTCCATCGTTACGAGATCGGGTTGGTCTTATGACGTCATGACCGGCTACTGCCTTGTCCTGCAGAGCCTGCGCGAACACCGTGCCTTCTGCCCGGCGCATTCGCGCCTCTTCGCCATGCGAGGAACGCGGTCGGATCAGCCATAAAATCCGGAACGCCGCCGTTTGTTCCGGGCTGGGCTCGGCGCCAAATCCACCAGCTTCGTAAATTTTAATTGATCGGGCTCGTAAAGGCCTCAGCCCTGCGCAGTCAGATAGACGTCGTCCATGAACAACGCATCGATGCCCGACTTGCGGAAGGTGACGATTGCATCGGTGGGCGTGCAGACGATCGGCTCGCTGTCGTTGAGGGATGTGTTGACGACGAGCGGCACGCCGGTTTTCTCGAAGAAGCAGGATATCAATTCGTGAAAGCGCGGATTTGACTCGCGCCGCACCAGTTGCACCCGCGCGCTGCCGTCCTTGTGCAGGACCGCCGGGATGCGGTGGCGCAGCTCCGGCTTGACGGCGCATGCGAACAGCATGAATTCGTGGCTGGTGGTGTGCGCGCCGACCTCGAACCATTCGTCGGCGCGTTCCGCCAGCACGCTCGGCGCAAAGGGGCGAAAATCCTCGCGGTGCTTGACCATGCGATTGAGGATGTTGCGCATGTCCGGCCGGCGCGGGTCGGCGAGCAGCGAACGGTTGCCGAGCGCGCGCGGCCCGAACTCCATGCGGCCCTGAAACCAGGCGACGATCTTGCCGTCGGCCACCATGTCCGCGGCGTCGCGCGCCGGGGATTTGCTGCGGCGGGCCGTGAGACCGGCCGCCTTGACCGCCGCCAGAATTTCGCGCCGGTCGAACGCGGGACCGAGATACGGCGTGGAGTTGCCGCGCTCGGGAGAACTTTTCTGCCTCGCGGCATGCACGACGTAGGCCGCCCCCATCGCGGTGCCTGCATCGTGCGGCGCAGAGGGTATGAACAGGTCGGAGAATTCGCCGGATTGCCGGATCAGGTCATTGGTCACGCAATTGAGCGCGACGCCGCCGGCAAAGCACAGATGATCGAACGGCACCTTGCGCTTGAGGCGCCGGACCATCGCCAGCACCGCTTCCGTCGTCGCCTCCTGCAGTGCTGCGGCGATATCGGCATGTTGCGGCAGAAGCTCCGTGCCGATGTCCCGCGGCGGACCCAGCAGGCTCTCGATCCTGGGCTCCTTGGCCGATTGAAAGCCGATCGCCTCCGGGTCTACCGCATATTCGTCCTTGCCGACCTGGATGATTTCCTGGAAAGCGCGGCGGAAGACCTCGGGATTGCCGTAGGCGGCGAGGCCCATGAGCTTCGAGGCGTCGTAGGTCGAGAAGCCGAGGTAATCGCAGATGACCTCCCAGACAAAGCCGAGCGTGTGCGGATAATCGAATGTTTCGACCGGCTGGATCTTCGCGCCGACGCCCTTCCACAGGCTGGTGCCGGCGGCTTCCCCGATACCATCGATGACGAGAATGGCCACGCGATCGAAGCCCGACGGGTAATATGCCGAGGCGGCATGCGCCAGATGGTGGGGCACGAAATGAAATTGTTTCCGCAAGCTGCGCCCAAGAAGCTCCTCGAAGGCGCCTTGCACCTGACCGAGCCGCAGCAGGAAGACTTCCTCAAATCGTGGATCCATCCACCATTCCGGATTGAATCGCGTTCGGCGCAGCCGGGGGTCGAACGAGTAGGCGACGTGATCGATATCGCCGGCGGTGAGCCCGGCATGTTTCAGGCAGAAACGGATCGCGCGCTCGGGCAGTTGATGCGGGTTGTCGACGTGCGGCAGCTTGCCGTATTTGATGCGATTGAACCGCTCCTCCTCGACGGCGACCACGAGCTTGCCGTCGACCAGAAGTGCTGCGGACGAATCGTGAAACACGGCATTGATTCCAAGAATGTTCACTGGCCCACCCTTGTTCGTTGATGTCGATTGCGACCGTCTCGATTGCATGCCCGCGCTGCGATGATGATTGCCGGGGCTGCTTGCCTGCAAGGATCATAGTGTCGCAGTCTAACCGTTCAAACGCGACTTCCGGAAGACGTCCGGAGGCCGCTCGATTGACATATCTTTTGACGTCGCTGAGTTCCGAGACGGACCTGGCCGCTGTCTTGACGGTGAGGACGGCCGAACGAACGGGATGGGCCGAACTCTTCGCTCGTCCCATCCCAACGGTCTGGATTTGTCTGCGATCCCTTGACGATCGGGCGCCGCAGGCCACGCGCTATCGGCCGGGCTTCTTGATGGTGCGCAAATCGTCACCGTCTCCGCCGTCGTCACCGTCGTCGCCGGTGTCACCGAGCCCGCCGAGAATGCCTCCCAGGCTGAAGCCGCCTCCGCTTGGCGTTTGCCAATATGCGTCATAGATCGTTCCGCCCGGATCGGTATAGGTAAAGTGCTGTTGCTGGCCGACGACCCAGATATAGGGGTGCGCGCCGCCAGCGGCAGCGGGGATGTTGGTCACCCCATGGCTGGTATTGATCTCTTGCAGGCTCCAGTCGCCCGGCCCGTCGTACCAGGCGTCCCAGAATGCTCCGGCGCTGTCGGTATAGCCGATGTGCTGTTGCTGGTTGAAGACGCAGGCGGCGGGGCCGCTCGTCGCCGCCGGACCGTTGCTCTTGCTGGCGCTCATGGTGAGTTTCTGCAGCGTCCACTTGCCGCTGCCGCTGTCCCAGAGAGCGATGGCGAAAAAAGATTCGCTGTTGTTGCGCGCCGCATTTTCGTAAATTTTAATTGATGCGGATCGCTTTGCGCAACGAGCCGCGAGCGCAGATCCAGACATCATTGCAGTCGACCATGTCCGCTTGGTCCTCAATCCAAAAGCAAGGGCGACCATTTGAGCCGGAAATGATGCTGTTTTCGTATTCACGCGCCTTGCATTCCGGGCGTCGATCAGTTCTAAACCCGGTAACTTCAATCGAGGGAACTATGATGCCGAAGATGACCAAGTCTCAGCTAATTGACGCAATCTCTGAATCCAGCGCCGTCGCCAAGAACGACGTGAAGGCCGTCATCGAACACATGGCGACGGTGGGTTACAAGGAACTCAACGAGTCCGGTGAATTTGTGATTCCAGGATTTGTGAAGATGTCGGTCGTCAACAAGCCTGCCACCGAAGCCCGCAGCGGGATCAATCCCTTCACCAAGGAGCCGATGGAGTTTGCCGCGAAACCGGCCAGCAAAACCGTCAAGGCTTCGCCGCTCAAGGTGGCAAAAGACGCGGTCTAAATCGTCGCCTCGCGCCGCGAGATCGCGAACGCATATCCAGGCGTCATTGCGAGGAGCCAACGGGTCTGCGCGGAGCGCCGCCCGATGACAGGCTCCGCGCCGAAGCAATCCACTCTTTCTTTATTGTTGCTCCATGGATAGCTTCGCGGACCCTGTCATCGGGCGCGCATTCGCACGACCCGTTGGATCGGATGACTGGGCGGCCTTTTACTTCACCGGCTGGTTTTGCCTCGCTCGACCCTTGCACTCCCGGCCCATCGGCGGCACATTTGACGCGCGGCCTGCTTCGCCGCCAACAACGATGTCCAGGGAAGTGCCAAGGAACCTCGATGGCAGCCACGCGGATCGACTGTGACATCCATCCCGCGGTGGGCGGAACGCGCACCACGCTCTTGCCCTATCTCGACGATCACTGGAAGGAGCAGGTGGTGAGCCGGGCGATCGATGGCCTCGATCTCACCAGCTATCCGCCCAACATGCCGCTGTCCGGCCGCTCCGACTGGCGGCCGGCCAAGGGCAAGCCCGGCAGCGATCTTGCGATGGTGCAGCGCGGCGCGTTCGACCAGCTCGGCGCGTCGCACGCGATCTGCAACGTGCTCTACGGCGCGCAGGCGGTGTACGACCCCTATATGGCGTCCGCATTCTGCAAAGCGATCAACGACTGGATCGCGGCCGAATGGCTGGCGCAGGATCCGCGGTTGCGGGCCTCGATCGTGGTGCCGATGCAGGCGCCGGATCTGGCAATCGAGGAAATCGAACGCCGCGCCGGCGATCACCGGTTCGTCTCGGTGCTGGTGCTGGCGCAGGGCGAGAGTCTCTTGGGACGTCGGCACTACTGGCCGGTCTATCAGGTCGCCGAGAAATACAAACTGCCGATCGCAGTGCATGCCGGCAGCCAGTATCGCGGCGCGCCGAGTTCGATCGGCTGGCCGTCCTATCGCTACGAATATTACCTCGCCGAGGCGCAGGCGTTTCAGGCCCAGGTGCTCAGCCTGATCTATGAAGGCGTGTTCGTGAAATTTCCCGGCCTCAAGGTGGTACTGATGGAATCCGGCGTCAGCTGGCTGCCGGCCTTCATGTGGCGCGCCAACAAGACCTGGCGCGGCGTGCGGGTGGAGGTGCCCTGGATCGACCGCGAGCCGGCGGCGATCATGCGCGACCACATCCGGCTGACCACGCAGCCGTTCGACGCTCCACCCGACGCCACCGGGGTCGCCGACATCATCGACCAGATCGGCTCGGACCGGATGTTGCTGTTCTCGTCCGATTATCCGCACTGGCAATTCGACGGCGACGACGCGATCCCGCCGCATCTGCCTGAAAGCATCGTGTCGCGGATGTGCGCCGACAATCCGCTTGAAACCTTTCCGCGGCTGTCTCTCGCCGCATAGCAATCAACGAAGGAGGTTCGCATGAGCGATGTCATCGACCGCCCGCTGCTCGAGCAGGAAGCCACCGCGGCGACCCGGCTGCGCATCATCGATTGCGACGTGCATCCAAGCCTGCATTCGCGCGCCGATCTCAATCCGTTCCTGGCAAAGCGCTGGCAGGAGCATCTGAAGACCTACGGCGATCATCTGCGCACGCCCTATATCGGCACCACGCCCTATCCGCGCTCGGCGCCCTTGATCTCGCGCCGCGATGCCTGGCCGCCGACCGGCGGGCCGCCGGGGTCCGATCTTGCATTCATGCAAAAGCAGCATCTCGATCCGCTCGACGTCGAGTTCGGCATTCTGCAGGTGCTCGACCTCTTCATCTTCTCGCAGCAGAATCTCGAACTCGGCGCTGCGATCCAGCGCGCCGTCAACGAGTGGCAGGTCGCCTGCTGGTCCGGCCGCGATCCCCGGCTGAAGGCGTCAATTCTGGTCGGGCAGGACGACACGGTGGCGGCCGTCACCGAGATCAAGCGCTGCGCCAAGACCGGACAATATGTGCAGATCAATATTGCGCCGCGCGCCAACGAACCGCTCGGCCGCAACCGCTATTGGCCGATCTACGCCTTGGCGCAGGAACTCGACCTGCCGATCGGGATTCATTCCGGCGGTTACGGCGGCCACGCGCCGACCGGCGGCGGCTGGCCGTCCTATTACACCGAGGAGCATCAGTCGAACGCGCATTCGATGGCCGCGCAACTCACCAGCCTCGTGCTCGAAGGCGTGCCCGAGCGTTTCCCGCGGCTCAAGGTCGTCTTCATCGAGGGCGGGTTTGGCTATATCCCGTCGACCACCTGGCGGATGGATCAGCATTTCGAACGTTTTCGCGATGAGGTCCCGCATCTCAAGCGGCGTCCGTCCGAATATGTGCGCGAGCATTTCTGGTTCACTACCCAGCCGGTCGAGGAACCGGATAATGCGAGGCACCTGCGCTCCCTGATCGACTGGATCGGGGTCGATCGGCTGCTGTTCTCTTCGGACTACCCGCATTGGGATTTCGACGATCCGCGGTTCGCGATCAAGACGCCGCTTTCCGAAGCCGAGCGCGTCAAGATCTTCAGCAGCAACGCCCGCGCGCTCTACAAGCTCTGATCGCCAATCTGAAAGACCGGACAAATATGGCCCGCCACATCGTCGCCCGCACGTCAGACATCCCGCCCGGCGGCAACAAGGTGGTCGGCATCGACGGCCGCGACATCGTTGTATTCCATGTCAATGGCGAGTTCTTCGCGCTGCTCAACCGCTGCCCGCATGAAGGCGCGCCGCTCGATAAGGCGGCCTGTATTGCGCGGCTGACCTCGCCGGAGCCCGGCGTCTACCATCGCTCGCGGGTCGGCGAAACGCTGCGCTGCCCCTGGCACGGCTGGGAATTCGACATGCGCAATGGGCAATCCTGGTTCGACCCCAAACGGGTCAAGGTCCGGTCCTATCCCGTCGTGATCGAGGATGGTGAGACGCTCGCCAAGGGTCCCTATGTGGCCGAGACCTTCCCGGTTCACATCGAGGACAGCTACGTCATTGTCGAGACGTGAGCGCGGGGTATGGGTCGCAAACCATGGCGCGCGTGCTATAACGCGGCCTCGGTGGTGTTTTCCAGGGTAGTGAGAAGCGATGTCGAAGGACCAGATGCGAGAAGAGGCTGAGCGGCTGGTCCGTGAGGCCATGGCGCGCAAGGCCGTTGTGGTGAAGCAGGGCAATACCCGCATCGAGACCAAGTGCGGCAAATGCGGCGCGCCCAACCGGATTTCGGCGGAGAAGGGTGCGACCCGCGTCAAATTTGCCTGCAAGGAATGCGGGCACAAGCAGGAAACGCTCTGAAGGCCGCTTCGCGCGAGCGGCTCATTTGAGAACCTCGCAAACACAGCGGTGATCCTGCCTGACTAGGCCGGCGTTGCGGGTTGAAACCGCGTTCCACCACGCATCCAGCACCTCGCGATCGCAGCGCAGCTTGACGCTCATGCCGTCGGCGAACTTGATCCAGTCGGCAAAGCGGTGGCTGGGTACGGCGATCACCACAGGAATGTCGGCGCTCAAGGCGCGTTCGACCAAATACGAAAGTCCCTTGCCCTCGCGCTCCTGCCGTCCGAAGCGGTTGACGATCACGAGATCAGCGCCCTGATCGATCGCGCTCGCCACCTGGCTGCCGGCGTCCAGGAGCTGGCCAACGTCCAGCCTGCAGCCGGTCGCGCAGGTTCCGAGATTCTGGAACAGCTGCAGTTCCTCGCCGGTGTGAATCAGCACCGCCGACAGTTTCGGCGCATCGGTGCAATGGTGGCCGAGCTGCACCAGTCCAACCGCGCGATTGCCGCGGCGGTTCAGATCGGCGGCGAATTCACGCAGGATCCGGTCCGGATCCTGGTGCCGTTCGTAGACCAGGGCGGCGAGGTCGCATTGCGAGTCAAACATCACGTACCTTTCGCGACTTTCTCAAAGATGATCGCGGCGGCACGAACCGCCGCCGCGATCGCCTGTTTCGCCGGTTACCGTGCTTCGTTGATGATCTGCAGCTGGGTGAACTCCGCCAGACCTTCCTCGGCGAATTCGGTGCCGATGCCGGACTGCTTGGCGCCGCCGAACGGGATATGCGGGGCCATGTCGAGATGCTTGTTGATCCAGACCGTTCCGGCCTCGATCTGGCTGGCGACCTTGTGCGCCCGCGCCACGTCCGACGACCACACCGATGCGCCGAGGCCGTAGGTGGTGGCATTGGCGCGGCGGATCACGTCGTCATTGTCGGAGTATTTGATGATCGGCAATACCGGTCCGAACTGTTCCTCGTCGACCAGCCGGGAGCCTTCCTTGATGTCCCGCACGATGGTCGGCTCGATGAAATAGCCCGGACGATCCATGGCCGATCCACCGGCGACGATGTTGCCGTTCTTGCGGGCGTCTTCCAGAAACGCCTTCACCTTCTCGTACTGCATCTTGTTCTGCAGCGGCCCAAGTTTTGTCCCTTGTTTCGAACCGTCGTCGACCACGGTGTTCTTGGCGATCGCGACCAGCTCGTCGCAGATTTCATCATAGACCGACTCGTGCACATAGAGCCGCTTGATGGCGAGACAGACCTGGCCTGAGTTCTGGAACGCGCCTTCGAAGATGCCGGGCGCGACCTTCTTCGGATCGACATCGTCGAGCACGATCCCGGCGTCGTTGCCGCCGAGCTCCAGGGTGATCCGCTTCAGGGTCTGGGCCGCGCTGGCCATCACCTTCTGACCGGTCGCGGTCGAGCCGGTGAACGAGATCTTGCGGATGTCCGGATGTTTGGTCATGGCGTCGCCGAGATCGTTGGCGTCGGCAATGACATTGAGAACGCCCTTGGGCAGGATGTCCTTGACCAGCTCGGCGAATTTCAGCGTCGACAGCGGGGTGGTCGGCGCCGGCTTCACCACCAGCGTGTTGCCGGCCAGCAAGGCCGACGGCAATTTGAAGCTCAGGATCAGCAGCGGATAGTTCCAGGGGATGATGGCGCCGATCACGCCGAGCGGGCGGCGATGCGCCTCGACGCGGCGGTCGCCGCTGTCCTCGATTACCCGCATCGGCAGGTCGAGCGAACTCAGATAGCGGAAGAAGGCGGCCATGCCCATGACCTCGCCGGTGGCGTCGGCAAGCGGCTTGCCCTGCTCACTGGTCAGGAGGCGCGCCAGTTCGCCGACATTGGCTTCAATGACGTCGGCCATCTTGGCGACCAGCTTGCGGCGCTCGACGATCGGGGTCGCGGCCCAGGCCGGAAACGCCGCCTTGGCGGCGGCCACCGCCGCATTGAGCTGGGCGTTTGAGGCGCGCGGGCACTGCACCAGCACTTCCTCGGTGGCGGGATTGAGGACGGGCATCCTGAGATCGCCGGGAACCATTTTCCCGTCGATGAGAAGGTTGAAATCGCTCATTGGTTTGCTCTCCCTGTGCAACGGACCCGCTTTTGCCGGTCTCGCTATATGCGGTCATATATCACGGTTTCGGCCGGCCGACTACCGCCAGCAGCACCGCCGCCAGTTCCAAAAACCGGGCTGGACGCCGCAGGGGGATGCGATATATATTTATGAATATAACGATACGTCGCCGGAGCGCTGCCATGGAAATCGACACACAGGCTCTCACCACGTGCGAGGTCGCAGCCGATGGCGGCGCGATTTTGCTCGGTTTCGTCGATTCCGGCGGCAAGCCCGCGACCATCCGGCTGTCGCTGAACCAGGTCGGCGCCTTGGCGATGACGCTGCCGGGACTGATCGACAAGGCGCTGCAGACACGCTTTGGTGATCACAGCCTGCGCTATGCCTATCCGCTGGCGTCCTGGGTGGTCGAGCAATCGTCCGACCCCAGCCAGGGCATGGTCACGCTGCGAACGGTCGATGGTTTCAGCGTCTGCTTCTCGATCCCGCGCGCCCAGCAAAGCGAACTCGGCGAGGCGCTGGTGGCGCAGCCCGCGTCGAACGTGACGATGCGGGCGAACTGAAGCGCCCCAAGCTATTTGCCGTGACGCAGCTTTGAATTTCAGGCAACGTTATTCTCCAATGTGCAACTGCACGTCAGGGAATATCGATGAACCTCGAATATTTCAAATGCGTGCGTGGCTGGTGGCGTTGATGATGGCGTTGGCTTCGTCGTCGGCTTCTGCGGCTGAGATCCGGGTGATGGCGGCCGGAAGCCTGAAGGACGCGTTCACCGCTATCTTTGCCGACTACGCCAAACAATATGGCGGCAGTTTTGCGCCGGTGTGGGGGCCGTCCGGAACCTTGCGCGAGCGGCTGCAGAAAGGCGAGGCGTTCGACGTCTTCGCATCGGCCGCGTTGCCGCATGCGCAGGCCCTGACCGATGCGGGTGTATCCGGCCCGAGCGTGCTGTTTACGCGCAACGCGCTGTGCGTCGTCACCGACGCGGCCAGCGCGCTCGACAGCGGCAGCCTGATCGAAACGCTGCTCAAGCCGGACACCAGGATCGGAACCTCGACGCCGGTGTCCGATCCGGCCGGCGATTACACCTGGGAGATGTTTCACCGGATCGACGCCAAGCGGCCCGGTGCGTTCAAAACCCTGTCGGAAAAAGCGCAGCAATTGTTCGGGGGTGCGGCGACCACGACGCCGGTCAATGGACGTCCCCGGCTGCTGGTCGCGCTCGACGACCATGCAATCGATCTGTTCATCTATTATTGCTCGGGCGCGCGCGCGATCGTCAAAGCGTCGCCCAAATACAAATCGGTCGAACTGCCGCCGGAACTCTCGGTCGGCCCCGAATACGGACTAACGGTCTCGCGCAAGGCATCCCCGGGCGCCGCGGATTTTGCCATGTACCTGCTGTCGCCGCAGGGCCAAGCCAGCCTGAAATCCTTCGGCTTCATCCCGATAGCGCTGCCGGTCGCGCCGCCGCATTAGCGAAGCCAATCACTTCTGCTTCACAAACGCTGCAAAGGCTTCGGCGAAATCCGGATCCCAGCGCGACAGCGGGGGGCGGTTTTCGACGATGTCTCCGGCGGCCCACAATATCCGCCGCTCGTCGAGGCGCCGTGGCACATCGTTGTCCGGGCACAGGATGTAGAAATCTCCGGCGTCGATGCGTTCGACCATGAAGTCGACGGTCTGCTCGGGGGTCCAGGCCGCGGCCGGCTTCTCGGCGCGGCCCTTGGCGGTGAGGCCTGTAAAGACAAAACCCGGGATCAGAAGATGCGCGCTCAAGCGGCTGCCGCCCATGTTGCGCAATTCGTGCTGCAGCGCTTCAGTGAAGGCTTTCACGCCGGCCTTGGACACATTGTAGGCGGGATCGCCGGGCGGCGTGGTGATGCCCTGCTTGGAGCCGGTATTGATGATCAGGCCGGGCCGGCCGCGCGCGATCATGCCGGGTGCGAATACCTGCGAGCCGTGAATCACGCCCCACAGATTGACGCCGAGAAGGCGCTGCCAGTTTTCCGCAGGGCCGAACATCGTGCTGCCGGGCTGGATACCGGCATTGTTCATCAGGATATCGGTGCCGCCGAAGCGCTTGCGCACCGCGCTTTCCAGCGCCGTCACGTCTTCGATGCGGCTGACGTCGGCCGCCATGACCATGATATTGGCGCCGCCGCTTGGTGCGGCCGACGACAATTTCGCCTCGGCCTCGGCGAGACTGTTGGTGCCGAGATCCGCGATACAAACCTTCATGCCTGACCGGGCGAACCGCATCGCGGCGGCAAGGCCGATTCCGGAACCGCCTCCGGTGACGACGGCAACATGATCTGGCGACATGGCGGCATGAGGCATGGTGGGTTTTCCGATGTTTGCGGATTGCACGCGACGACTGCACCTGGGGATGGCTCATTGAACGTACAAAGAACGTACAAAGCGATCGAACGTTCAAAACGATTGGTCGGCAAGTTCCGGCCGCGTATGGCGGCGTGCCCCATGCATGAAACCGCATGGGAGGTCTTCGTGCAACGCCATCTTCGCCGCGGCGAGCCGGCTTTACGAAAGTGCGCGATCGCTGTAGGTTTTGCGATATAGCGATCCGACGCTCGATCGGCATCAAGACATCAAGCAACACATCACAGGGAGTGTGGACATGGCGGTGACGCAGGCAATTCCGATGGCACGCCATCCTTATGCGGATGGTTCCTACAAGCAGATGCTGATTGACGGCAAATGGGTCGACGCCGCCTCCGGCAAGCGGTTCGAGAGCCACAATCCCGCCACCGGCGAATTGCTGGCCACCGTCGCCGAGGGCGATGCCGAGGACATCAACCGCGCGGTCGCCGCCGCCCGCCGCGCCTTCGAAGGACCGTGGAGCAAGGTCAAGCCGTTCGAGCGCCAGGCGCTGCTGCTCAAGCTTGCCGATCTCGTCGAAAAGAATTTCGAGGAACTTTCGCAGCTCGATACCCTCGACATGGGCGCGCCGATCAGCCGCACCCGCGGCAACAAACTGCGCGTGCTCGGCATGCTCCGTTATTACGCAGGGCAGGCGACCGCGCTGCATGGCGAGACCATCGAAAACTCGCTGCCCGGCGACATCTTCTCCTACACGCTGAAGGAACCGGTCGGCGTGGTCGGCGCCATCATCCCGTGGAACGGTCCGCTCGGCGCCAGCATCTGGAAGATCGGCCCGGCCATCGCCACCGGCTGCACCGTGATCCTCAAGCCGGCAGAGGAAGCGCCGCTGACCTCGCTGCGGTTGGCTGAACTTTGCATGGAGGCCGGCATTCCGCCCGGCGTCGTCAACGTGGTGGCCGGCTATGGCGAGACCGCGGGCGCGGCCCTTGCCTCGCATCCCGGCGTCGACAAGGTCGCGTTCACCGGCTCGCACATCACCGGCCAGTCCATCGTCCGGGCGTCAGCGGGCAATTTGAAACGGGTG
>Ga0209483_1002526_pt1 | contig 12749 bp, 7 predicted proteins | sample NGEPerA_FD_184508 | JGI IMG/M metagenome (GOLD analysis project Ga0209483, IMG submission 184508) | Arctic peat soil microbial communities from the Barrow Environmental Observatory site, Barrow, Alaska, USA - NGEE PermafrostL2-A... | ecosystem: Environmental > Terrestrial > Soil > Wetlands > Peat... | reverse complement strand
TGGGTCGGCGGACGCTATCTCTGCTGCAGTCGCCGGGCGCAGACGGGTCTCCACGTTGCCGCCCGAGTCGTCCGAGTCCTCGCGGATGACGTCGCCGTCCCCATCGATATAGTAGCTAGTGGCGGCTGTAGATCCTGGGACTTGGACAGCTTGGGGCGTTATCAAGCCAATTTGAGGGGCATTTGTGGGTGGGGGGACTTCGGGCCCGCCCCTCTTAAGGCCGCTCGGCATCCCCGGTTCCCCGGCCAAATGCTGGTTTATCATGTCCTCGCGCGCCTGGGCGACCGCCTGCATCCCTCCCTGCTGTTGCGTCGACACGTTGCCGGGGAAACCAGCGGGCTTATGGCCCACATCCTGCACAGCGGCGTCAACGGCAGGATCGCCCCCCTGGTAGGGCATATGCTCGGGAAGGCTCAAATCCGTCAGGTCTTTGAAGTGCTTGGCCAATTGATCCCGGCCAGGGAGGGCCTGCACCAGATCCAGCAAGTCCTTGACGGATTGCGGGCTCTTGCGGCTCACATAGCCTATGGCAGACTTGGCGGCTTGCCCTATGGCTTTAGCACCTTCGATGGCTCCCCGGGCCGTCTGGAGCGGTTTGGTGGCCATTTTAGCGGCCAATTGCGGAACGTCCGTTTCCCACATATTGGGGTCGGTGCCGATGCTGGTCAGGCCTCCTAGGGCGGTCCCGGCCGCAATTCCGGCGTCCGGGTGCCCTGCGCGGGCAAGTCCCTGGGCGACGGGTCCAGCCACGGCTGCCCCGGCCTTGTTTGAAATATCCTCGCCGGTGTCCATAATTTGGCCGGCCAGGGCCACGGGTTCCATGGCAAGGCGTCCCAAAGTCGGCCCTGTTTTCAAGGCGGCTTGTTGCTGGGGAGTCCCTAAAACGTCGGATTGGTAGGTGTTTTTAAGGTTGTTCCATGTGGAACGAAGGAAACCAGGCGCGGGGGTGGATGCGGCACCGGGAGCGGGCGCGGCGTTTGTGGCAGGATCAGCGGGGGGCGTGCCCTGCGCGGGCGCGGTGGGAGCCTTCCAAGTGGATTGAAAATGCGCCAATGCGTCAGCCTGCGTCCCGTCACCCGAGACGTTCCATTTAGCGCCAGTCGGGTCCGTGATGAGGTAATTGGGCATGGGCGCGCCTTAAGGGGCCTTGGTGACTGACCAATTACCGGCGGGAGGGGTCGGTTGGGCCGTGGGTTGCGCACTGGGCCACTGACCGGGCCCGCCGACACCGTTCTGCCACGCCGACAGGGCCGGGTTGATGCCCCATTTAGCAGGCGTCGAGCCGCCTAGAAGACCTAGGGAATGATCATGAATCCAGGGAGAGCCCGCGTCGCCAGTGGACGGAATCTCGGAATAATAGGGCGGTGCAACTCCCAAGTTCGTATTTTTGGCCGCATCCGACGCATAAGCGTTGAATGCCTGGGCCTGCTCTTGGGTCAGGTTTCCAGGCATTACCCCCTGCTTATAGCCAGGAAAGTGCGCCTGCCCGTAGGTATTGAGCGCGCCATAGAAGGCCCCAGGATTTGGCCTTGCGCCTGCTGATCCAGCCAAGACGTGCGACCTTGCCAATTTCGCGGCGTTGTCGGCGGCGTCTTTGTCGAGTTGCTGCTGTGGCGTCAGTTTGGTGCTCGCATTGACTCCGGCGGCTTCCGCCCCCTTCGCGTAGCTGGACAGTTCGCTTCCTTGGTTCGCAAGCCCCTGTTTGCCCATCATGGTTTGCGCCCACATTTGTTTGAGCCGTTCCTGCTGCTGGGCCTTGAAAATATCCTCGGAACGCTGGGCCTCATAGCCGCCCGCGCCTCCGGCAACGCCCACAAGGGCTGATTGAAGATTTGATAGTCCAGCCATTGGGACCTCCTGTTATTGGCCGCTGTAGCCCGGTGCGGTAGGGTTCATCATTTGTTGCATGATCATCCATGGCGGCACGTTGTTCGCCGGATTGAAGTTTCCGAGGCCCTGGCCGCCCGACTGGGCCGGCCACCCCATGTCGGTATTCTGGCCAAGTCCCAAACTCTGCCCGCCATAGTTCACGGTCGGAGCCGCGCCAGGACCGCCGCCGCCTTGCAAGGCCTCTACTCCCGCCGTGGCCAAGGACGCACCCACGGGCCCGCCGAACGCGCCGCCGAGGGCTCCGGCTCCCAGCTTCTCGCCCATGTTCATCAGGGCCCCGTTTGTCTGCTGATTCTGCGAGAAATTCTGTTGATTCTGCTGGAGTTCCTGCTCCATCGTCAATTGCCGCTGTTGGAGAAGCTGTTGCTGGTTGTACTCGTTTTGGATGCGCTGGTTTTGCAGGGTCACGTCCGCGCCCTGGGTGGCCGCCTTCGTGGCGATATTGCCCACTTGCCCAAGAAAATCGTTTTGATCTTGGAGCTTGGCGAATTGGTCCATGCCGCTGCCGCCAAGGCCCCGATTGGTCATGTCCTGCTGGGTGGCGGTCAAGGCGCTTTGATAGGCCGGTTTCAGGTTCTTGGTCGCCTGCGTGACGATGGCGTTCTGATAGGTCGGATCTCCGCTTTGCAGGTTCAAGGCGGAAAGGGGCGAGGCCCCGGTGGGCGCGCCGAACGGATTAGCGGTAGGTTGTAAGGCGAAGCCAGGTCCAGCGGACATTTTACACCCCTTGAGCGATTTTCCCCTTGTTGATCCTGACGCGGAAAAAATTCAACGCGCCATTGACGGTGATGCTGGACCGATTGCAATTCGTGTAGGTGTCAGGCTGAAACCCGACGCCGTTTGGATCGTTGGAGGCGTAAACCGAGACTTCGGACGGCACCACGTTTAGATTGTGCTGCCAGACCTTCCCGTTGGCCGTGGGTTGCCACCCGCTGTCATGGTCGGCGCTGACGTGGGCGTTTCGGTTGGCCGCGACAAAACGAGGCCACGATGCCGCGTCGAAAGGCGCTGAAGGAAACTTTAGGTCCGCCATTATTGCACCGTCAAGTCGTAAGTCGGCTCCGTCATGTCCAGTTCAATGTCGATGGTCTGGACGACTTCGGGTACATCCACAAGTTGAATGTAGGGCCCCGCGGTGTCCTGACTCGTTTCGATCATCAAGCTAAAGGACCGCGCCCAATCATAGCCGAATTCGGCATAGGGCTGGGCCGCGACCCGCATGGTTTGGACCTGGTTCGAGGCCGGGACCGGGAGCGCCCACGCGCTGTTAGGCAAGGGCGTTTCCCCCGCGTATGGCGTAATTATAAGCCAAGCGTTCTGATTTGCAATGGAATCGTTGACAAACGACTGTAGATTTGCCTGCATTTGGCTCACCAGCTTATCCAATTGGCCCATCAGGTGGGCTATTTGGGCGTAGGCGGGCTGTTCGTTGACCCCGATGAAAACAGGCCCCAGGAAGGTCGAAGTCCTCGCCTTGCCCACGATCAGGGCCCCGAGATCATCCCCCCCGCTTTCCAGGCGCACCCATCCATATTGCATGAGCGCGACGAGGTAGCCTTGAAAGGTGGAAATCCCCGCCAGATTCCAGCCTTTAATCAGCATCCACGTCCGCGTCTTTTGCCACACGATGACGAGGTTATTTTCCTCTTGTTGGCCCACGGCCACGGACCAATAGGACCGCCCAAGGTAGTTGTACCCGGTGATGCGCGGAAGGTTGATTAGAGCACCGACAAAATAGCCCACGTCCACGAAAGTCAGGAACGGCGGCTCGGTCGGCACAGCCAGAGAGTACGCCCAGGTCCAGACGATGCGCCATTGGGTGTAGATGCCAGGCGGATCGAAAAGGTTTGAATTGATCGGGATGCCGTTGGACACCTGCAATTCGTTCCCGGCCAGGCCGGCCACCGTCGAGGAATTTCGGAGGTAAAGCGCATAGGTGCCGCTTTCGTCCGTGGTCACGGTGTCGAAGGCCGCAAAGGCTCCCAGGTTGTTGTACGGGCCGATGTACTGCCCGGTGATCGTCCAGTTTCCCGGCAAGCCAAGCTGGACGGCCACGCCCACGCCTTGAGCGCCGAAGTAGATGCGATCCGCCCAAGAGGCAGAGGACGCGACGAAAAGAAGGTTCGAGGAAATCCCTGCGGCCGTTTCGGTGCTCGGCACGTCAACGTAGGGCGTCGATGCCAAGGTGGAAACGTCCGTCGCCAGGGCCAGCGTCGAGTCCACCTTGTAGAGCGCCGTTGAAGTGATCTTGTTGACGGCCACGATCCAGACGTTGGGCGCGTCCGTCTGATCCGCCGCTTCTTGAAGCACCGGACCACCGCCCGTTCCGCTTGACGGGCTTTCGCCTTGAGCTTCGGCCAGCGTCAAAAGGTCAACGTATGCCCCGGTTATAGATGCGGCTATGGCGTAGGCTTCAGAGAAATAGGTGCACCAATTTTTATAATTGAACGTCTTTTCAAACCACATAAGGCGCTTTGAAATCGGGTCATGGAAAAGCCTTGTTATTATGCTGTTCGCTGTGATATTCAGCCCGGCCACAGGGACACCCAAGTTATTCAGTTTCTGAATCCAAAGTCCGCTGTTCTGGTTTACAAACGCCGCGATAGGGAGTTCGTAGGACAGGTAAAGGTTCGTCCCATCTGTGGCGATTGCGCTGATCGGGACGCTGGCATGGGTCGTCACCGCGCCGTTGTAGCTCCGCAATTGGGACGTGCAATTGCCGTCGCCATCGGCAGGATTAGACGCCAAGAAAACAAGCTGTGAATTGACCGCGTCCCAAAACGCTTGAGGACGGAAGGTTCCGCCGAGCCATGCCGGGAATTCGCGGCGGGTTGCGGACACCGCGAGCGCAACGTTTCTTGGCCCATCGAAGTCGCCGGGATTTTCTTCAATGATGATATTTTGATAGCTTTGGAGGGCATAGAATCCAGGCAAAATATTTTGCATGATGGAGCTAAGATTCCCTTGGACGTATTGAAGGATTCCCCCTAAATACCCCGAGGGCGCATTCGTGATGTTGATGCCGAAGGTTTCCACTTGCGTGTCCAGCACATATTCCAAGTTTCCGGTCAAGGCCTGCGTTTCGCTTGAAGTCTCAAAAAGCGTTATGGCGATCGGATGCAAAGACGTTGTGACTGAAAACCCGCCGATAGTTATGCCAATATTTTGGCGGTGATTCAGGTACAAAGGCGCTGGCGTGTTCCCAAAGTTGGGGCCGATGCCCGTTGTTTCGTTGCTACTCGTTTTGTCAGCAAACCCGGTGATTGTCCTGACATTCCAGCTTGGATTCCCGGAAGATGGTGCGCTCGAATTGACCTGGATCGGATTATCCGCCGAATAATAAAGCTCTTGGCTTAAAGCGGCAGACAAGATTTGACCGACGTTGTTGAAGGTATAGAGATTGCCGCCGAAAGAATCCGGTGTCATTGCCTTTGATTGATAGATTTCGGTGCCCAAAGGCAAGGACAGCCCGTTAGGTATGAAAAGGGTGATGTAATTCGAGCCTACAGGATTGGCATTTGTTGGGTTTTGTACAGGCGCGACCACACTTATAAAGTTTCCGGTGACAGGGTAGCCGCCGTTATTATTCCAGCGCAATATCATTTCCGGTATCTGAATCCCAGCCACCAATTCAGGGATGACGTGGCCCACGCTCGTAAAGTCCAAAAATTGGCCTGGGTAGAAACCCGCCGTGGTCGAAACGGGGACATTGATTGCAAGGCCCGTCCCCACTACACCGCTCCCGTTCACAGTCGCCCGTAAAACTTGGTTGGCGTTTTGGTCCGTGAAAAGGTAATAAAGGTCAGCCGCGCCTTGCTTCACGATTTCAATAATATGCTCGTATTTGTTCGCAAGCGTCGTGGCGACGGTCATGGTCGCGTAATTGTCCGTCGTGTGCCACAGGTTATTGTCGCCGTCCGTCGAGAACCAATATTCGTCCGCGCCAACGCCCTTGCAAATGGCTATGACGTTTCCAGCGGGTGCCGCCCGGTTGCTCTGCCACAGGCCGAGGTAATCGAGCTGGTTGAACGGCCCAAGCTGGCCGTTGACCTGCCTGATTCCGTCGCTGGCGTAGGTGGCCTGCTGGACGTTGGCCGTGGCAGAGCCGCCTTGGGCCAGGTTTGATTCAAAACCCGCTTCCGTGTCGATGATCCAGTCCGACTTGTTGGTTGTCTGCTGGGCGATTCCGGCGTAAGTCGGATTGATTTTGTCGGATATTTTACGCAAATCCTGCCCTTCGTAGGCGTAGAAGCCGTCAGGACCGGGGAAGGCCAGAACATACCTGTCGGAGCTTTCCGAGGCCGTCTGGTCCTGCCCGGGCGGGATGGTGGGGAAGTGGTGGACAAAGGCCCAATGGTCCAGACAGCCGACGGTCGGGTGAAGAAGCTCAAATTCGTCCCAGGAGTTCGGATCGGTGCCGCGCAGGACCAGCATGGCGGAGCCCGACTTGGAGAATACCGTGTCGCCGTACCACAGACCCATGCCGTTGAGGGGCCCGGAACCAGAGTTTCCCACGGTGAAATTGTAGACTTCGAACACGTCGGGCGTGTCCAGTTCGGACCACCGCGCGTTGTAGGGCTCGTTAGGCTGCCCACAGACCAGCATCCGACGCCCCTGGACCACCAGGTACTTCCATTTGAAGGTGACAGCGGTTGCCGCGTTCGCTGAAATCTGCGGATAATCCGTGGTCCCGAGTTGGTTGTCGGCCACGCCATAGGCCCCGCCGTCCGCCAGATAGCTTGCAGGGGAGCCGGGGACATAAACCCCGCTGACGTTCTGGTAGGCCCCGGACGTGTTGCCAAGCTGACGCCACAGATACCACGTCGCGCTTCCCTGCGCCTGGACGTAGATTCGTATGCCCGTGGCGTTCGAGTGCCGCCAGGGGATGTTCGCCACGTTGACCTGATAGCCGCTTGGATTAGGGATGGAGGCAATCGGGCTTATCCCGGTTTCATAGTTGCCGTACAGGTAGGTGTAGACCATTTTCGTTGTGCCGGCGGCCGGGCCGGTTACGCCAGCGATCAGGGACAGGTTCAGCGGCACGGACGGATTGCCCCAGTCGCAAAGCGTCTGTCCATCCCAGCACTGCGGCGTGTTGATGCCGTCGCTCAAATACAGGAAGTCGTTTAGCTGGAAGGCGTCCCAATAGCTGGGGTTGGCCGCGTTGTATTGGAAGGTGCTGTTATTGTTGGGCGTGTTGACCATGCGGGTCCAGCCGCCGCTACCCGTGCCGAAAAATAGGCCGTCCTGGGCGGACACCACGAATTGGTGCGTTCCATTGCTCTGCCAAAACTCGAAGCCTTTGCCGCGAAGCTGGTAGAAGGGGAACGTGGTCCGCACTACGTTGCTGATCATCATTTCGTCGATGATGCCGGGGAACGTGGTCGTCAGTTCGCTAAACGGGAAATAGCCAAGCTCGGGCTCTCCGCCAACGGCAAAATCCGTCGAAACCGAATCGTTGATCGTGCCGCCGCCGTTCGCGTAGGCTTGCGATTCAAGATTGGCGTTGACGAAAAACTGCATTAGTCCCGTGGCGCCGGAATAGGTGAAGCGGACATGGAGCCAAGTATTGGTCGGCAAAGCGTTCGTGTTTAAAGTTGTTTCCGTGCCGGGGATGCCATTGGTGAAGAAAATCGCCTGCAAATAGGGCTCGATATTCCCGGTAAGAGGGTTGACCTCGTTTTGATAGTAAATTCCATTGAAAAGGATGTTCAAGCCTGACGTGGTTCTAAAAAGCGCGGCACCGTTGGACACTGGAAACGTGTAGCTATTTCCATTGCGGACGACCGTGATATTTCCGCCGTTGATGCCAGCCGTCAAATTGATCCAGCATTCGATTGTGAGCGCGTTCAAGCCGTCCAGAAACTTAGCAGGGCTACCCGCGCCATTGTAGGCTAGGCAATTTCCGTCATTCGTCTGCGACGGGAGCGCCGTAAATACGCCATTGGTGAACAGGGAGGGCACCGCAACGGAAATTGAACCTGTGGCGAAATTAGACAAGCTGTTGCCATTGCCACTTGAATCCAGCCATTTACCACCGGACACAGCATCAAAATGCCACAGCGCCATCGTGTTAGCGTCAGCCGTGAAAACAGTCGGGTTGACCGGGGCGTATTGGAGCATCTGCATACCGCCGCGCTTGGTCAATAAATTGTTCCCGTCCGTGTAGTAGTTTTCCAGCACGGGGCATTCGTCGGCGGCGAGGGCCGACGGCAAGTCGCGGGTGTTTAAGCCACCTTGAAGGCTTCGAATGGAATAGGGGGTGCTCATGGGTAATAGTAGAACCCAGTAAGGGCTATGTCCAGTGTCGGACCATTTAAAGCAAAGGTACTGTTTGCCGTGAATCCGATATTGACGGTGCCATTACCCTTGAATTCAATACCATCGGGATAGTTGGTTGTTAGAATTTGCTGGGCGTCTGCGGTAGCAGGCGTTTCAAGTCTCCATGTCCAGATAATAGGCTGGGTCGTAACTGTCACAAGGCCGGTAGTGCTTAGCCTGAAATGAATGGTCGAATTAGCCAAGGTCGCCGTGGCGCTTCCTATCTGACCTACGGTGATGCTAGTGATTCGTAGAATTTCACCACTAGTGATCGTCAGAGACATTGCGGAAGTCGTCAGGCTTGTCGCTGATGCCGCAGTCATGGTGATAGAGAACTCCGTTGTCGTGGCGGCAACCGGGATCGCTGACCCCCACCAAATTAAATTAGTCCTGTTCATGTCTTTTAAATTGACGACAACATCCGGCCAAGCGCCCGGTGACTGCGTGGGAGTGGGTGTAGGAGAAACTGTAACCGTTGGGGATTTTGTGAACGTTTGCGTTATCGTGGGGCTCGCTGAAAACGTCGGTGAAATCGTGCTCGTGCCACTGTAGCAGGGCGTAGCGTACCCTTGCGTGAATTGCGGCACTTGGGTAAAGGGCGAGATCTGCGTAAATTGCGTGTACGGCGTCGGCGCAGTATAGGGCGTCGGGGGAGGAGTGCAGTTCAGGCACGTTACCCCGATGGTCCCCATAGGCGTTGCCGTGGGCCAAGGCGTCTGCGTGGGTGCAAGTGTAAGTGTCTGCGTTACCGTGGCCGTAGATGTAGCGGTCGGCGTCAAGGTGTTGCCAGGGCCAACGGAAGGATCGGCCAACAATGGCGCGGTTAAAAAAAGAAGCAGATACCAAAGATTTTTCACGGCCAGCACCATGCGCAGTTAGGCGTCAGGATCGGGGTAGGAGTCGGGTAGACGGGATAGGCGTTGCAGAACCCGCATCCAGGAATGGCCCACTTAGGCGTCCAGGTGACAGGTGGAGGCGGTGTCACTGTGGCCCATCCGTCGAAGTCTGTCATCGTGGGGGACGGGGTAAACGTTTGGGTCATCGTCTGCGTGACGGTCAGACTCAAGTTGAACGTTTGCGTGATCGTCGGGCTCGCTGAAAACGTCGGTGAAATCGTGAACGACGGGCTTATGGTCGGGCTTGGCGAGTTGGACGGCGACACGGTGAATGTCCGCGTGACGCTGGGCGTCACCGTGGCCGTGGGCGAGGCTGTCAGCGTCGAGGTCAAGGTGAACGTGGGGCTGACTGTCCAGGTCGAGCTAGGGAGCGCCGTAAAGGTCGGGCTGACCGAAAAAGTCGGCGTCGAACTCCAAAGGGAGGCCGAAAAGAAAAGGCTTAGAACAAGCTCGAACCATTTCATTTACCATCCCCATGCCGTTGACCCATCATCGACACCATAGATTGCTGAATTTCCTTCAATTCAATCATGAAGTCTTTCCGTATATCTTCGAGTTTGTCAAATACCTTTTCCAATTTCCCATCTGATTCAGCGCGGGATATAAAATCTTTGGCGTCCACTTCCGCCTTTTGGGCTTTAGCTTCGATATTGGATAGGCGCGTTCTCACATTATCCCTGTCGTCGTCATGCGCCTTGTCTTTCCTTTGGAGGGCGTAGAGGGACCATCCCACCACAAGGGTGCTAAGAGTTCCAAGGATAAGGCCAAGAAGTCCGAGTGGTTCAGTTCCCATAAGTCACCAAGCACGATAGATGAATAGCGGCGCTGTGTAAGGCGTGATTTCGTTGCCAATGTAAGGGGAGTGGACTCCGCCAGGCGTAGCTGTCGGGGAGGCGGTGTATGTTGGGGTCGCCCCATTCGCACAACCGTAGGCGACGAGTTCGGCTAGGATTTGAAGATTCATGGAATTCGAAGTTCCACCGCTGTACGTATTTGTCGCGGAGTAGGCCCCTGCCGTGCTGACCGAGTGATATCCAAAGATCCCCGGCAGTAACCCGAAGAGGTCGTTATTCCAGGCGGTATTAAAAGCGCCATCGATGGTGCCGACATTACCACCCGCTGAAACACTATAGGCAGAAAGCAAAAGCCAAGGATCAAAACTAAGGGTATTTATGTTTGTGGTCAATGTTCCTGATGCTGTGTTGGAAGTCGCGGCAAGTGACTCAAATGGGGAGTTCGTGTTCACACCGGAATAGGAAAACACCCCATAGCTCATTGAGGCGTTACCTGATGCGGTAAATGTTAAATTTGATGAAGTGCTGGCCGCTGGATTCTCCAAAGCCCATAATTCTAAGTCCCCATCAGCGCCTGCTGTAAGAGATACGCCTGTGATGCTAATTATTTTTCGAAGGCTTTGGCCATCCCAGCCAGCAGATAAAACATTTATGGGACCGCCGCTGGCCGTCATCCCTATTTCAAATATTAGTTCCGTGTGTGCTCCAGCACCACTCGTGAAAGCTATCGAATTTACAGGGGTGCTGAACAGAGCCGCATTTACTGGTGATGCGTCCACCGCAATCTTGGTGCAGGCTAAGGTGGCTGTCGGAGTGGCTGTTGGGGAGGCGGTCGGAGTGGCCGTCGCGCTGGCTGTCGGCGTAGCTGTCGGCGTAGCTGTCGGCGTAGCTGTCGGGCTATAAGTCGGCACGATCCCAGCGTCATAATTCGCCAGCGTTCCAGGAAAAACAACCTGTCCGATGACGCACTCCGAGTTGACGTTGTCGTCCTCGTCGAAGAAAAATCCGAAGTAGCCGCTGCTCTGGTACAGTGCCGCATTCGCCACTTGGTTAGGGTTTGTGAGCCATGCGTGTTGGGGTGAGTCGGCGCTAGAAAGCGTGTATCCTGTGTCCGTCCGCCAGTTATAGAGGTCAGAAGATTTCGAGTGCTGGATAGTCGTCGGAAGTCCCACCCCATAGAAAGCGTCATATAGCGCCGCCGTCTGGTAGAAGGTCGGCCCTTGAGTATATTGGGAAGTCCCCGCCACATTTTCCCAGGAGAACGGAAGGATGGACGCCAGCGGGGCCTGTGACTCGATCTGGAATGTGGCCCCATTGTCCGTGGACTGGAAAAGGTAGAGGAAGTATTGGTTGACGTTGGTGCATCCGTTGAAATTGGATTCGATAAGGCATTGCCAGTTGTTTCCGCCAGTTTTGTAAATGTCCATTTTGTCGGACGTGATAGGGGTGCCACCTGTACAAGTGATGGCGTTCCAAACTGAAAGTGCAATGGCAATATGAGCCGTCCCCCACGTCACACCAAAGTCCGCGCTTTCTTTGTAATTCATATTGCCTGAAGCAATGTCCCGGTAGTAACACCTAAGCGTAGTCCCTCCATCAGGCGTAATCAGTTTTGACATGGACGCGCCCGTTGCGAGTCCGCCAGCGCCGAAGCCGATGATGGACCCTTGTTTAGCCCACGCTTCACACCCCGCGTAACCGCAAATATTAAGGCTTGGTGAAGTCGCAAGAGCCACGTTTTCATTTCCGAATCCGTCGGCCGAATAGGACATATACCATTTGCCGTTGAACCAAAGAGGCGGTGAAGGTTCTTGAATGCAACCACTTGCGCCTCCCTCATAGGCCATCGTTGCCACCATAACAGGCGTGACAACAACGGCCATGGCCATATTCGGGGTAGCCCATTGTTGCGGTGCCGCTGTGGCGTTCTCGGTCGGCGTGACGAATAGAGTCGGCGTGGGGCTTCCGGCTTGAGGTGTATTCGTTGGCGTGGGCGTGTGGGTGGGGGTGCTGGTATTGCACGCGCTGAAATTGTCGCCTGTTGTTGGGAAACTGGCGCGGGTCACGTTTGATATACGGATACCACCGATCTCACCTAAAAATGGAGGTTGGCCGTTGTTTTCCTGGCTCTCTCCAAACCAAAGAGAAGTGAGCGTTTTACCTGTGGGTAATGCCGTGGCGGAATAACCGACTACGGTGCTGTTCACGGTAAACGTCACGCCAAGCGCGCCCCAGGCTATCCCAATTTTGTAATTGGTGCCCGTACTTATTCCAGTTTGCCCCACGAACCCAGCGTAACTGCTTTGCAGGGTGACGGTATTGTTATAGACGTAGCCATAGAGCCACTGACCATTAGTGCTGTCTTTGATTGCAAAATATCGGCGGCTGGTAGAATCCGCGTTGCTCGGATTGATATTCATTTCCAGACTGCCGGCCGTCTGGCTGATATAGGCATTCGCATTCGTCGCCACGCCATAATAGCTATCCGTGGAAATCAACGGATTCATGGAGAACATCCCGAAGTTTGTGGCCCATTGGCTGTACGGTGAAGGCGGGGCAGGGCTGGAAACGAAATTGATAGGCACGTTGCCGTTGACGTAAAGAGGTAAGCCGCCGCAAAGGTTTACGAACGAGCCATCGAGAGGCCACAGGCCAACGGTGCCAGAGGCGCACCCGCAGATATCCGGCGTAGCTGTCGGCGTAGCTGTCCGCGTGGGGCTGGCCGTGAATGTCGGCGTAGGGCTAGCGCTGGCCGTGGAGGCCAGGAGGATGAGGGCAATCACCTTCGGGAAGATTCCAAACTTCAGCCAACGCTTAAATTCATCATCGGTCATGGGACGCATAGGCT
>Ga0209483_1002525_pt1 | contig 12750 bp, 16 predicted proteins | sample NGEPerA_FD_184508 | JGI IMG/M metagenome (GOLD analysis project Ga0209483, IMG submission 184508) | Arctic peat soil microbial communities from the Barrow Environmental Observatory site, Barrow, Alaska, USA - NGEE PermafrostL2-A... | ecosystem: Environmental > Terrestrial > Soil > Wetlands >... | reverse complement strand
CAAAGCCACTATACGGCTACTGACACCCCACCCAAGAAGGGAATTTGGGACTAAACTCGATCTCTTATTCTTCAAAGAGAGAAAAGGCCTGAATATGCCTGCAATTGAACGACCCTGAACGAAGCGAAGGCGAAACCCTGGGTCACCGTCCCCAGCACCGCCCCCGCCCCGTAGGGCCGGGCCGAACCTGCCCAATTCAACCTGCGATTAGCCGGGAGTGCCCTCGTCAAGAAGCCGATCAAAGGCAATCTCCGGATGTGCGACAACCCCAGAACTCCCCATTTCCCGACACTGGAGCGTGTGTGGGAACTGGTCTCGGAACCCGGAATCGTACCCGTGAGGCGAGGCGGGGGCACACCGATCAAGAGAGCCCGGCTGATGCTCGACCAGGCCATCGTCACAGGCCGCAGTGGAGTCTTCCTGAGCCTGACTGCGGAACAGTACGCGAGACTGAGAAACGCGTAGAATCCCACTCTCTCCGCCAGCTTACAAAGTAAGTTATTGATTCTACTTACATCATCAACAAAACAAAGGTATTAACGCAGAGCATGGCGGGTGCGCTGTATGCGTCCTGTGCGGCTTGGTACGCCCGATACGGCCGATTTACCTTACAAAATGGAAAGCGCCTTACAAAGCCGGAGCGACAGCTGCGACGCGGGCGTACTTCTCCGTACATATCCTTCCAGTGTCGCTATGGCTAGCACTGCCAGTTCCTCGAGGCGGATCTGAAGATTCCCCTGCCCCGGAAGCTGCACTTTGCAACATCAAATAAGGTGGTACAGCTCGTGCAGCGCGCCGGGGGATTCACTGACCAGGAGAGCCGGCTGATGCGGCGCACAAATATGCCGACGACAGTTACGGCTGGCCTGTGACGCCGATCTATGTTGAACTCCTCAAGCGCTTGCTCGCCCTGAACCATGAGCGCGCCGCCGCTTCGCAGGAATAGGCTTTGACAGCGCTACAGGGGCACCTACCGCCGCTGATTGGCCGCCTTTGGTTGAGTGCATGGACTGGTCGAACCGGGAGGTCTCTCTCATTAAGTCTCAATCACCACATCCTGAGCGGGCTCTTGCACCGAGGGTCTTCCATCTCGATCTCCACGCTATTGAACGGGCTCTTGCACCGAGGATCTTCCATCTCAATCACCACGCCATTGAACTGACCCTTGTAACGAGGGTCTTCCATCTCAACCACCACGCCATCGAACAGGCTCTTGCACCGAGGGTCTTCCATCTCAATCACCATACTTTTGAACGGGCTCTTGCACCGAGTTCCCTGTTACTCCACTATTTACACGGGGTTCTTGCTCGGTGAAATGATCGAGCAGGACCACATTGAGCAGCGCCTTGTGAACCTGGATGCGGCCGTTGTAACTGATAAGACCTAGCGCGCGAAAACGATTCATGAAGAAACTCACGCGAGACCGTGAGGTGCCGATCATTTCGGCGAGGGTCTCTTGCGTAATCGGAGGAATGAAGGTCTCCCGCTCTCCCGGCTTGCCGAACTCCACCATCAGTAAAAGGATTCGCGCCAACCGCTTTTCGCTGGAGTTGAAGAGCTGATCCACCAGGTCGGCCTGGGTACGCATGCTGCGCTCCAGCAGAAACTTCAGGAACAGGTCGGAGAACTCATGCTCCTGGTGCATGACGTGGATCATCTCCTCCCTCGCAATCTTGAGCGCCGAGCACGTGCTGATCGCAACGGCCGAAGTCAGCCGCAGTCCGGGAATCGCCGCAAGGGACTCCTCTCCAACAAAGTCGCCGCCGGAGAGTAGCGTAATGGTTGCTCCTTTGCCTACATTCGAAACAACGGTGAGTTTTGCCCGGCCCCTCTGCAGATAAAACACGGAGTCCGCCCGATCTCCCTGGGTAAAAAAGGTCTCATTTGGCTGCAACTCGATGATCCTTCGGCCAAAGCCCGCACGCGCGAGAAAGTCATCAGGGTCGAATGTGATGCTGTCCTTATCAACTATATGCATGGACCCTCCTTCGATGTATCCCGCAAGCGCAATCTGGATTGCGGTGGTCAACCCAAAAGGCCAAGGTGATTTCTTCAAGGAGAAAAGGGCATTCCGCACAGCCTGAGCTGCAACTCAGGCCCCGAGTCGCTTCCCTGGAGAAAGGCCGCAACTTTCGGGACGTGCTTCGGGCACTACAGGCCCATTACACAAATGTCTTACCTATGATCACCTAGATTCAAAAGCATTGTCTGTTCTGTTTTGCTCAACGCTTAGTGACTTCGCGGATCCAGCCCCTGGCAGTCCGGCCTGCATCAACCCTGATGGCAGGATCGAGTAGCACCAACCCGTCGCCCTTGACCTGCCCCTTCCCGCTGACCCTGAGATACGCATATGCCTTTGTCATGTGTCCATAAGGACTCTGTTCGGGCAGGAAGTCAAACTAATTCCAAATAATTAGTCTTTTATTTGATTTTAAAGGATTTACGGTGAAATGGCCCGCACCGCAAGCCGCAGTTTGAGGGAATATAAACCATTGCTCGCCTCCCACCGGACAAATCCCGGCTCCAGGAGAAGTACCTTCCCTCCCTCGGCCCGATTCAGGAAAATGTGGAGACGGACTACAGCTATCTAGCAACCGCGCCAAGAGCAGAAGTTTCGGCGGCGATGGCAGGAATGATCGCCGACGCGGATTACAGCAACTTCAAACACGAAGTCGCCAAGAGACAGGGTCAGAAGCGCTCACTCCTTTATCACGAAGTCTGGGACGTGCTCTATGGGCTCCAGACCGACCCAACGTTTGCCGATGACTAGCCAGCGGTAACTCCTGCGCTGGCCCCCTTTTACTCCCCACGTGACTCGGCCGTCCGATATGCCTCGCGGCCAGCCTCGACCGCTGCGGCTACCCGGTTTGATTGGTCATCCACGAGGCTCCTGCCACGCTCCACATACTCACCTACCTGCTCCTTGCCCTTGTTCACCAGCGTGCCCACCTGCTCGACGGCCTGCTTTGTACGAGTTCGCAGGTAATCCGTTCCCTCGCGAGCGCCTTGAGCAATGTCTTTTCTGGTTTCGCGACCACTCTTGGCGGCATAAAGAATTCCCACCAGTGCACCGACGCCGAGTCCCGCCAGCAACCATACCAGGCCCTGTACCTTGCTATCCTCAGCCATGACGAAGCATCTCCTTTCGCTCAGTTCCGAGAAACCCCAGACGTGCCAGATTCCATGATACGCCGCAAATTACCAGCCGTTCGTGCGGCCAATTCAGCGGTCCGGCGAGTGCTCTCGTCGGAAAGAATCCGAGCCAAATCCCATCGCATTGGACGCAGATTCAGAAGCAGTAGTTGCAAAGGCGGCGCTAAACCTGCTGCGCACCCGCACATCAAGCAGGTCTATACGGTTATAAGCGAAAGGTAGCAGCCTACTTTGCGCCGTGGAAGCACAAGATTGAGCGGCTCGAAAGGGGTGATGTTGTCTTCCTGTATAAATCGGGTGCGGGCATTGTTGCAATGGGCGAGGATGACGGCAAACTTGAGAAGGCCGCATATCACGACAACCCAGATCACCCGGACGAAGAGTATTTCAGGAAGTTGAGGAACTTCCAGTTAGTTGATCCGCCTTTGACAGCCGCCGAGATCAAGAGCCTGTCAGGTGTGAACTATGTCTTCAGGAATACAATGTTTGGAATCGATTCAGAGACCGGGATGAGGATTAGACGCGTGATCTTGGATCGTCCTCTGGCGGCGAAGAAGCCGCTGGCACGTCGCAAATGAACCCGATGGCGTTCCCGTTTGCACTTTTCGGGTTGTTGTGTCCGATAAATTCTGTTATCGGCCATAAATCAGTAGGGGGGGCTTGCGAAATTCGTCGTGAAATTGTGTTCACCGTCCGGAACCGGGGAAGGACGAAGATTTCTCGTTGATGACGGGAAGACGCGCGTCTCTGAGCTCTTGAAAGAGCGCTTCGTGATTGTTCCTTTCGCAGATTCTATTGTGTAAGCTATGAAAAGCTTGTTTCTGCTGGACTCGAATTCGCGTCCAGCCAGGAGAGCAGACAACGGATGCTGCCGGTGGCCATAGCTATACAGGAGTCGGCAGCTCCGTAATACAGACGAACGGTGTCTCCATCCGGGTCGATGGTCTGTCCGCAGGGAAACACCACGTCCTTGACATCTCCATCGCGCTCGTAAAGCTCCTCGGGCCCGAACACCCAGGAGTCTCCCCGTTGCAGGCAGATCTCCGGCCGTTCCAGATCGAAGAGCGCAAGGCCCAGGCGATAGATGCTGCCCGATGCTGTCTGCCGCACTCCGTGATAGATCGTCAACCACCCTCTGGCGGTTTCGATCGGCGGAGAGCACAGCCCGATCTTGTTCGCATCCCACCATCCGCCGCGCCGCGCTTCCAGAATCACCTTGTGGCTCCCCCAGTGCCGCAAATCCGGCGAGTAGGAGATCCACATGTGCGCGCCCAACGTTGTCACAGGGCGATGAATCAGTGCCCAGCGGCCGCCAAACCTGCGCGGCAAGAGCGCTGCGTCCTTGTCCTCCGGCTGCATGATCACGCCGAACCGCTCAAAGGTCTTGAAGTCTTTCGTCAGCGCCAGCGAAACTCCGGGGCCGCCGCGCGCGAAAGACGTGTAAGCCACCGCATACTTCTCCAGTTCGGGCACGTACGTGATGCGCGGATCTTCAATGCCCCATAGCTCCTCCGGGTACTCACGCGGATTGGCCACCAACGTTGGCTCCGGATCGATCCGCCATCCGTTGATCCCGTTTGCGGAGCGTGCCGCGCAAAGATGCGACAGGCCGCTCCGGCTCTCCACCCGGCAAAGCAGCAACGTATCTCCGTCGGCCAACTTTACGGCACCGGCATTGAAGACGCTGCTGATCGGATAAGGCCAGCTCTCCCGGCTGAGAATCGGATTGCCGGTATAACGCGTGAAAAGCGGAGCGTCGGGAGATAGTTTGTGTCCGAACTGTTCGAGAACCGAGGAATCTTGTAATGAATCAAGAACCGTATTCATATTCAAGATGTGACACTCATTTCCAGGTACGGGCAATGATACTTTCAGGTCAGAGGCCGGTGCTTTTTGGGGCCGCACCGCTGCAAGGCGTCGATGCGCACGCGTCGCTCCGCATCAGCGGCCCGGCCCGACTCCCGTCCGCCAGCACCGAGGGGATTGCATCCCCCGGAGTCCTTGGACGCTTGATGCGATAGGGTACGAGGCTGAAGCTGATCGCGAACTTGCAGTGCAGTCGGATTGTTTCCCATCCTAACCCTCTCCTGGATTGCGCCCGAGTGATGGCATCGTTTATGGATGGCTTGGAAGTCACTTGACGCTAACAGCCCAAACCGCGTTTCCACGACCGCTCACCCTCGACTCACAAATTGGCAATCTTACGGATTGCCACAATCCATCCCGGCGATATGGGCGTTTGTCGGGATCGATCCGGATCGCCGTCCGGCTTCGCTGGACTCGGGCGCAGCTTTAGCGGCGAGCGTGAAGGAGAAATGCGGGGTGCGAGGACGCGAGCTTATTCATCCTCGGGCAAGGGTCTCTCCCTCTCCGTCATGTACGGCTTTCTCTCGAAGTCTCGCTTTTGACGCCACATCTCCAGCGCCTCACCTGTAAGCGGCTCTCGCTTAATACAAGGCTTTGCACTGTTTGCCGTCGGGAACGCTGCGATCAAGATGCTCTCGACAGCGTCCCTCTGCGCTGGATCGTGAATGACGAATACAGAGAAGTAATTCCAGAAGTTGTTGTAGCGGCCGCCCGGCCTTCTCGCGTGAACAAACAACCGTTGCCAGAGCCAGCCGCCGGCTTTGCCGATGTAGTATGGAACGTCGTCGCGATATAAGATACCCGTCACGCTGCCTCTCCCTTTCGGCGCCATGGGCAGTATAGAAATTACGAATTGTAAATGAGTTGCTTGGAGCCGCCCATCTGTCGATACGGAAGCAGGCTCGGCTCGACTCGAATGCCACTCAATCCGTTGCGACAATGCGTTGCAGATTAGGGTTGAGATCCCATTTCTCTACAGATCGGAGGAAAAGAATGCCCTTGTACACTGCAATTAGCCAGGAAGGCTTCCTGTCGGATAAGACCAAAACGAAAATCGCACAAGAGATCACGCGGATTCATTGCACTATCATGAAGGTCCCCAGACAATTCGTCCGAGTTGTCTTCCTTTCGTATCCGCAAGGCTCCGGATTTACCGCCGGGGAAGAGGCTCCGATTGCTTGCCTCGATTGTATCTTACGGTCCGGCCACACGGCCGAAGAGAAAGCTGAAATGCTCGAACAACTCTGGTAGATGTTGCAAAATCTGATCTGCGCCATCGGCTAAAGAAAACACTCGGCTATCAGCGTAAAAGCGAAAGAGAATCGAGCCCGTATGAGGCATTCAACATCTCTTAAGGCATGAAAGATTCGAAGAAGGCGAGGGAAAATAATATTCAATCGCAATTCCAAGGATCCTTCCTGTTCGCCTCCCACTTGTTTGACATGGAAGGATCGTCGTGCGCAAATGTAATTTGGCTGAGCCTCATGTTTTATTCCGATTGCATGCCATTTTGTATACTTGACGCAATAGCGTAGCGGAAACTCGGTCGGGAAACAGAAGTAAAGAGACGCGTAGGTTGCAAGGCGCTCCATCACGCCGTTTCGCCCCGTAAATTCTCAAACTCGATAGCGAACAAACAACAAGGTATCGAAGAGGATCCCACCGATGGATAGCCCATTGACGCGCAGAAATGCGTTGAAAGGCATGATTTCCGCGGGAACGCTGGCATTGATACAGCCAACGTCATCCCTTGCGCAAGAACCACCCATTTCCCTTTCTTCCGGTCCGATTGAGATCGCGTTGACTACCATCAGCCCGCGGACCGTTCGAATCACCGTACAGCCAATCGAAGCAGGGGGCATTCAACCGCTCCCTGTCGATGGCGCTCTCGTCAAAGAACAATGGGGTACCCCAATCGCGCGTCTGCGCGAGTTCCGCGGCTCCAGAACAATCCTATGCGGTGAGCTGCGGGTCACCATATCGGATAAGCCGTTGACGATTCGGGTGGAAAGAGTCTCGGGGGGATTGAAGCACGAATTAATACAAGAGCTGACGTTGGACCCGGTTTCCTCGCAGCTGAGTTTCAAGACGGGTGATGGGCCGCTGTTTGGTATGGGGCAGGGCGGACCTCAGTTCGATCGTCGCGGCAACAACTACCAGATGGTCAACGGGCAGGCAGGCTATCATCTTGCAACCCACGGCGCCAGGGTGCCCATACAGTTGCTGCTCTCAACCTCCGGTTGGGGAATGTATGTTCACCTGCCCCTGGGCGGGTTCGATTTGTCCGGGAAGGATGGCCGTCTGATCCCGGATAAAGGCAATGCGGCGCTTCCGTTGGATGTCTTTCTTATCGGGACAAGAGAGCCGGCGGAGATACTGCGTGAATATGCGACGATTACCGGATTTGCGGAGATGCCTCCACTTTGGTCGCTCGGATATCAGCAGTCGTATCGGACCCTCGGCACTCCGGAAGAGATCATGCAGGAGGCGAAGACTTTTCGGGAGAAAAAGCTGCCCTGCGACACGATGATTTATCTCGGAACCGGCTTTTGTCCCAACGGCTGGAACACGGACAACGGTGAATTTGGCTGGAATCTACGGGCCTTTCCAGATCCGGCGGCGGCCATAAAGGAGTTGCACAGCGAGCATTTCAAGGTAGCATTGCACGTGGTGATTGAAGGCGAGCATCTTACCGGGAGAGTGAACGATCCATGTACTGCTCCGCCTCTGCCCACTGGACGAACTCCCGACCATCATTGGCCGCCTGACCGGCAAGTCAGTTGTTACTGGCCTGCGCACAAGCCGCTTATGGATCTCGGCGTAGATGGGTGGTGGCCTGACCAAGGGGATGGATTGGATGCGCCGTCGAGGCTCGCGCGCAATCGAATGTACTTCGAAGGGCAGCAAATGTACGAGCCAAACAAGCGAGTCTATGCACTGCACAGAAATGCGTACGCCGGCATGCAGCGCTATGCTGCGTTTCTCTGGTCCGGCGACGTTCAATCCCGATGGGAGACGCTTGAGCTCCATGTTCCTAATGCCATCAATACCTGCCTTAGCGGCATCCCGTATTGGGGAACCGATATTGGCGGCTTCATTCCCACGCAGGAGTATACCGGCGAACTCTATGCACGTTGGTTTCAATTCGCCGCCTTCTGCCCGCTCTTTCGGTCCCATGGCCGCGACTGGAAGTTACATCGGCCGTGGGGATGGAACACGGGCGAACTGGGCTATCCAGAGACGCCCGGTTATCATCCCTCGGAGGCGGAACTGCACAATCCTGAAATTGAACCTGTCTGCAGAAAATACCTCGAACTGCGCTACCGTTTGATGCCGTATCTCTACTCGGCTGTGAAGGAAACATGCGAGACAGGCCTTCCGGTCATACGCGCGCTGTGGTTGCATTATCCGGATGATCCAGCGGCCGTCGCCCGCGGAGATGAATACTTGTATGGAAGAGATATCCTTGTCGCTCCGGTCGTCGCAAAGGGAGCCACAAGCCGCACGCTCTATTTGCCACATGGTGCATGGTTTGACTTTTGGACCAACACAAAGCGCGATGGCGGCCGGGAAATTTCCCGCGACGTGGACCTTGACACACTTCCCCTCTATGTCCGCGCCGGAGCCATCGTTCCAATGGGTCCGCTCAAGCAATTCACCGGCGAGCAGGTCGATGGGCCGCTGACATTCACCGTCTATCCGGGCGCCGATGGAAGATTCTCTCTTTATGACGATGACGGGGAAAGCTTTGACTTTCGCAGCGGCGCATTCATGAGGGTGGAACTGCAATGGAACGATCGTTCGCGACGTCTCACACTCAAACTAGCCGACAGAAGCAGGATGCTGTCTCCAGGAACAATCCCTCTTGAGATTCGTGTCGCGGGAGCGGCTCAAACCAAGAAGATTTCGTTTGATGGAAAGCCCGCATCGGTGACTCTCTGATCGCCTTTCCATTCAGCTGTCGATGAGACAAACTGCGCTGGAACCGGTTGATTGCGGGGCCACGCCTCTGAGTGCTTGATCTTGAACGAAGCGGGACGCGCTGAGTCTCGATATTAAACGCACATTCATTCGCGAAACTACGTGTTCGGAGGCCTGGGACTTTGCCTCCGCAGTGGCTCGATGACAGCGGACATATCCTTATCTGCGTAGCCTTTCGGCCATTCGTTCCCAGTCCGAGCTCTTGATGCTACCATCATCCGACTTGCCTCTTGAAGCCTCCGGGCCGACTGGTTGTAGGGCTCGCAGCTGCGAAATAACAGGTGGCAGGGCCTGCGCGAGACCCGAAACGATCAGGTTAAGCTGCATGCTCCCCAGGTTTGGGTTCAGTCCTGAATTAACGATGTCCAGCCAAGAATTGACTTCATGATAGATGCTCTTAAGTTGCATCCGAAGGTAGCATCACTCTATTGCGATTCTCCACCCAGGCTTTGATCGATGGTCGGCGATAAACATCTCCCATTGTCGGCCGTTGGGAACAGTCGAGATTATCCTCTAGCTCCGAAATGATGTCGGCCAAGGACAGCTCCGGCGGTGGTACGGCGTGTTCGCTCGTTTTCTTGAATTCGTCACTTTCAAAGACCGTTCTCAACGCGCTTTCAAGATCTTTGCACAATTGCTTGCGCGCGCCGCGTACTTCATCTTCGCTAGCTCCATCGCATAGGTGGTAGCTGATGGGAAATCGACGGTTCAGGAGGTCAAAAGGCATGTTTTCGCGGCTTGGCTCCCCATATGCGGAATTCATCGCTGAGAGGACGCAGTTTTCCCCCAACACCTTTAGCGCGTAGCCATATTCCACAAGCACGTTTGGGTTCGGAGTCGGATCCCCTCCCTCACGACTTCCACAAAATGTCAGGTCTGCCACAAACGCCGATGCTCCCTCAATTTTCGACAAGATCGTTTCGAAGATCCGCGGAGGGCCGGGGACGTTTTTGGTGTCTTTGTCTACGGAGAGCTCCCGAAAAGGCTCGTCGATGTTTGAATCGGCCGCAATTCGTTTCGCCGCTTCTTCCAGCGCTCTCTCTGCGAGGTTCCTTCCCTCTCTGGACGGCCTGTCACTTTGCCAGGAGAAAAAGACCTTGTATCCCATCACTTTCCTCACGAGACTCTCTTCGCCTTCATACTAAATTTTAACGATTTCCCGCGCTCGGGCGCCGAGTCACCCGTTGAGACGAGATTGGTCCCCGCAAGTCCTAGTGCTGTATCTGGAGCGCCCACAACGCAACCGTGCGCATCTGCATGCTCTCAGAGGGGCGCTTCTGATACAGCGACTTGAAGGAAGCCGCCCTCATGGAAGGCTATGTACTTTGAATCGGTCTGAGCGGGTGCAGGGGGATCAGGCACCGGCCGAGTTGGGTAGGATGTTCGGCTTTGGCGGTGCGATGGTTCGGTGAAACACCGCAATGAGGCGTCAGTCGAGGGCTGAAGGGATAGCCGGCCGAACAATCCGGATCAGATAAGACAAGGGATCTTGGTAGGCGCCGAAGCACGGGCAGTGACCGAGGATGTGAATAGAGCTTCATGCTGCGTGCCGTTTTGGTTGAAGTGGGGAGCGAAGCAGGAGTTGGGCGGCAGAGAGCCGTTCGACAACGTGCATGGTTCCGCCGCAGACTGGGCAGTTCCAGAGTGAGTGAGTCTCTTCAGTAGGCGATTCAGCTTCCGAAGCTGTCTTCTCCTTTGATCCGCCGAGCAGTCGAAAGCACAGCGGCAACAGAGTAGCGCGGTTCCGGTTGGCGAGGAATCCGAAGTTGCGGATGCGCACGAACCCCGGTGGCAGCAGATGGAGCAGGAAGCGTCGCAGGAACTCATCTACGCCCAGAGTCATGAGCCGCTTCTTGTTGCCATGCGCAGAATCACGCCAGCGGAAGGTGACGTTGCCATCGGAGAGAGCGACTAGCCTGGAGTTCGAGATGGCGAACTCCCTCACACCTGCCGGGACATCCCGCCTGCACCGTTTGCAGGTGACAACTAACTGTTTACGCCCCAGGATTGGGAAGTGTCGATTTGCCGAATGTTGCATTATGTCATTATAAGTGATTAAATAATGATGGTTTGACACAATGACTACAATAAAGCCAATTGAGAGAGCCATGCAGTACGTCCGCCGTAAGGGAATCGTGAGGCCCCGCGAGATCGAGGCCCTCGGGATTCCGCGAGAGTACCTGCTGCGTCTCCACCGTCGAGGAAAGCTCAGCCGGAGCGCGCGCGGGATCTATACGCTGCCAGACGCGGCGATCACGGAGCGCCACTCCTACGCGGAGGTGGCAAAGCGCGTGCCGGAAGCAGTCCTGTGCCTGCTTTCGGCCCTGGCCTTTCACGAATTCACGACGCAAAGCCCGGCATCTGTCTGGATTGCTCTCGGCAAAGGGGCAAGAAAGCCTGCCATCCTGTCGCCTTCAATCCGGGTGGTGCGTCTCACCGAACCTTCGCTTTCCGAAGGCGTCGAAAAGCATACGGTTGAGGGCGTGCCTGTGCGCGTTTACTCAGCCCCGAAGACCGTGGCAGACTGCTTCAAGTTTCGCAACAAGATCGGCCTGGACATCGCCATCGAAGCGCTGAAGGACTGCCTCCGCCAAAAGAAGGCCACCATCAACGACATCTACCGCTATGCCAAGATTTGCCGCGTAAGCAACGTCATCCGCCCCTACATGGAGGCGCTATGACCCGCGAACCGGCGAAGAATCCCGCGGCTTCAATCCGCGCGCGTTTGCTTGCTCTGGCTCAGAGCAAGGGCCAAGACTACCAGCGAATCTTGGGCAGATATGCGATCGAACGGTTTCTGTATCGGTTGGGCAGTTCGAACTTCCGCGACAGATTCGCAATCAAGGGAGCAACGCTGTTTACGCTCTGGACTGGCGAGACTCACCGGCCGACGAAGGACTTGGACCTGCTCGGATGGGGATCGTCGGCCCTTCGTGAAGTCGAGGAAACGATTCGTGCTATCTGCAAGGTCGAAGGGAATGACGGCATTCTGTTTGACGGCGAATCGGTCGAGGGAACAAGAATCAAGGAAGAGGACGAGTACGAGGGCGTGCGCGTGAAATTCCACGCCGTCCTGGCCGGCGCGCGGATACCGATGCAGGTCGATATTGGATTTGGCGACGCCGTTTATCCAGAGCCGGAATTCGCGTCCTTTCCCGTGCTGCTCCCTATGGAGCCGCCGGTCATCCGCGCCTATCCACGCGAAGCCGCCATCGCGGAAAAACTCATTGCAATGGTTGTATTGGATATTCGCAATAGCCGCATGAAGGACTTCTACGACATCTGGTTCATGGCCAACACCTGGACCTTTGAAATGGCCACCTTGCGCAACTCGATCCTCGCGTCCTTTGAGCGGCGCGGGCTCGCAATTCCCTCGGATGTTCCTTTCGCTCTGACTGAAGAATTCCTGGGCGATCCGCAGAAGAAACAGCAATGGAACGCGTTCGTCAGCCGACTGTACCCAGGCAGCGACTCGACCTCTCTCGAAGAGGTTGGCGCTCTTCTCCGCGCCTTCGTCTTGCCGTGCATCCTCCCGGCGCCGACGGCCAATTCAACTGCCCGGCATTGGACTCCGAGCCTTCACTGGAGCGAACAGCAGTGAGCTGTCAACAACCTCAAGCCAACATTGAGAGCCGTGGCTGATAGTCTGATTTCCGTGGTTCGGTACAATAGCGGTACACTCATCAGTTTGTCTGGATTACGGTTTATTGCGCTAAACTATTATAAATAAATAAGTTACGCGATTTCTAG
>Ga0209483_1002523_pt1 | contig 12751 bp, 13 predicted proteins | sample NGEPerA_FD_184508 | JGI IMG/M metagenome (GOLD analysis project Ga0209483, IMG submission 184508) | Arctic peat soil microbial communities from the Barrow Environmental Observatory site, Barrow, Alaska, USA - NGEE PermafrostL2-A... | ecosystem: Environmental > Terrestrial > Soil > Wetlands >... | reverse complement strand
ACGCCGCGGTGCCGTTCTTCCATTTCTACGGCGGCAAAATGCAAAAGGACGTGCTGGGCGAGAGCAAGACGGGCTGATTCTGCCGCTCGCACAAAATTTCCAGTTTTCGGGTGGACAGGCGCCGGATCCCGCCGGCATGTGCGTGCACGCGGCGACATCGGTGTCGCGCATCGCAAGACCTCAGTCGGGAAACAGCAGGACATGTCGACCAAAACTTACGGCACCGTCAGCGCCGAGCAGCGCAAGACGATGAGCGGCCTGGAATTCGTGCAAGGCATGGTCGCGGGCACCCTGCCCCACAACACCATTGCGCGAACGCTGGGCTATGCGATCGCGGAAGCGGAATCCGGACGCGTGGTGATCACCGCCGAGCCCGATGACCGGCTGCTCAATCCGGCCGGCACGGTGCATGGCGGCTTTTCCGCGACCCTGCTCGATAGCTGCATGGGGCTTGCGATCCAGTCGACGCTGGAAAAGGGCCTCTCATCCACGACCCTCGAGTTCAAGATATCGCTGGTCCGCGCGATCACGCCGGAAACCGGGGCGATCCGCGCCGAGGGTGTCGTGCTGCAGCGGGGCCGCCGCGTCGGCACCGCGGAGGGGCGGATCGTCGATAGCGCGGGGAAGCTGCTCGCGACGGGTACGACGACGTGTTTGATTTTTGAGGCGTAGCGTCATTCCGGGGCGCGCGCTTGCGCGAGCTATGATGCGCAATTGCGCATCTGAGAATCCATACGCCCTGTCTAAATGTTGGCCGTGACGCCGCTCGGCGCTGAACACGAGCACCGGGGTTATGGATTCCGGGCTCAGCCCTGCGGGCTGCCCCGAAATGACAGCTATTTTGCGAGCGTGCCCAAAAACAAAATAATCTTCCTTGCCCCGCGCGATGGCACAGCGCCCGTCCATGCCTATCTCTCCCCCAACAATAATCAACACGGAACGGGGCGATGGCAAAGCGGCAACTCAGGCTCGGCGCGTTCATGCGGCCGGTCTCTATCCACACCGGCGCCTGGCGCTATCCCGGGGCCTGGCCGGACGCCAATTTCAATTTTTCGCACATCAAGCGCCTGATCCAGAAGCTGGAGGCGGGAAAATTCGACGCCTTCTTCATGGCCGACCATCTGGCCGTCCTGAACATGCCGGTCAACGCGCTCAAGCGCAGCCACACCGTCACCTCGTTCGAGCCGTTCACGCTGCTGTCGGCGCTGGCCGGCGCCACCGAGCGCATCGGGCTGATCGCGACCGGCTCGACCACGTTCGACGAGCCCTATCACGTCGCCCGCCGCTTTGCCTCGCTCGACCATATCAGCGGCGGCCGGGCCGGCTGGAACATCGTCACCACCTCCAACCCGGATGCGGCGCTGAATTTCGGGCTTGAGGATCACATGGAGCACGCCGAGCGCTACAAGCGGGCGCGCGAGTTCTACGACGTGGTGACGGGCCTGTGGGATTCCTTCGCCGACGACGCCTTTGTCCGCGACGTCGAATCCGGGCTGTATTTCGACCCCGCGAAAATGCATGTGCTGAACCACAAGGGAAAATATCTCAGCGTGCGCGGGCCGCTCAACATCGCCCGCCCGGTGCAGGGCTGGCCGGTGATCGTGCAGGCCGGCGCCTCCGATGACGGGCGGCAGCTCGCAGCCGAAACCGCGGAAGCCGTGTTCACCGGCGGCGGCCCGCTGGCCGACGCGCAAAAGCTCTATGCCGACATCAAGGGCCGCATGGACAGGCTTGGTCGCGACCGCAACAATCTGAAAATCCTGCCCGGCGCCTTTGTCGTGGTCGGCGACAGCGTCGACGAGGCTAAAGAGAAGCGCGCGCTGCTTGACAGCAAGGTGCATTACGAAAGTTCGATCGCCTCGCTGTCGGTGATCCTCGGCACCGACGCCAGCGGATTCGATCCCGACGGGCAATTGCCTGACATCCCCGAGACCAACGCCAGCAAGAGCGGCCGTCAGCGCCTGGTCGATGTGGCCGCGCGCGACAAGCTCACGGTGCGCCAGTTGGCGCAGCGGGTCGGCGGCTATGGCGGGCTGTCGTTCGTCGGCACGCCTCAGACCATCGCCGACCAGATGGAGGAATGGCTGACGGGCGAAGGCTGCGACGGCTTCAATATCATGTTCCCGTTCCTGCCCGCCGGCCTCGACGATTTCGTCGACAAGGTGGTCCCGGAACTGCAGAAGCGCGGAATCTTCCGCACCGAATATGAAGGCCGGACGCTACGGGAGAATTTGGGGCTGCCGAGGCCGAAAAACCGCTTCTTTGAGGGTTAACGCGCGTATTCCGCAAAAGTGGGCACCGGTTTTGCGATCGGAATACGCGCCAAACACGGATTCTAGCGCCAAATCAGCCTCGTTTTGGCCGGCAAAACCTTGACTTTGGGCGATCTGAAGCTAGGTTGCCGGCAAATGCGGGCCGCCATCGGCCGGCGTCCCGATTCCCAATATTTTGAGGTCTGAACATGGCCAAAGCGGTCACCATCAAGGTCAAGCTCGTTTCCTCGGCAGATACCGGCTTTTACTACGTCGCCAAGAAGAACTCGCGCACCATGACCGACAAGCTGGTCAAGAAGAAGTACGATCCGGTCGCGCGCAAGCACGTCGAATTCCGCGAGTCCAAGATCAAGTAATAAGCGCCCGCGCCTTCGAAGCGGACTTCAACGGGGTCTTTGAAGCGGACTTCAACGGGGTCTTTCGGGCCCCGTTTTGATTCGTGATCGCACCATCAATTCGCAAAAGCGTTGCCTTCCTGCATCTGGCAACTGGCGGCGCCCGCCTGCAGCGAGCGGATTTCGAAGTGTGGGCCGTCCGCGCGGGTAAAGCTGGCGACCCCCGCGCCGGGTACCTTGCCGACCGTGATCTGCGCCGAACACCCGGACGACGTGACGTCGACACTGATCCGGCGCGCGGCCTCTCCGAAACTGGCGGTTTGCACGAATCCGGACCTGGTAAAGCTCACCGCATGCTCGCCGCCGCCGAACGACGAACCGCCCTTTCCGACGCCCTCATGGGTACCACCCCCGCGGCCCGACCCGATATGGATCCGGTTGAAACCTCTCCCGGCCGAACTGACGTAGAACGTCCATAGATAGGGTATCGACACGTCGCGGAATTCACCGCCATTGCGGCTCTGATTGTGGACTTCGGTCCACGAAACGGTGAACGACTTGTTGCGCAAATTCTCCGGCGCCGCGGCCATCGCCACCGACGCGTGCATTGCCAACAAGGTGCCGAGCAAAAGAAAAGACCTGATTATCCGCATCTAAGCCACTCTCTCTTTTAAGCTTGCCAAATTTTGCACCACTCGAATTTCCCGTCAACGGTCGAGCCGTGGGATCCCACGTGAAATCAGGCCGCGACCGGCCCGACTGTGATCCAGCGCACTCCGCAGACAAATGATTCTGATAAAAAGACGGTTCGAACGATCACGGGGATGCGGGGGGCGTGATCCCGACAGCGCTGCCGCCGCTTTCTCGTCGCGGTTTTTGCGAACTGACCGGCCCGTTGCGAGCCAGAGCCGGTATTGGTACAGTGGCTATACTCGCGATCGGGGGCCTATTGTGCGATCCGTGCTTTGGATTTTGATGGCTTTTTTAATCTGCTTTTCCGCCGATCCGGCATTGGCGGATAAGCGCGTAGCTCTTGTCATCGGAATGTCCAAATACCAGGCGGTGCCGCAACTGACCAATCCGGCGCGCGATGCCGACGCCATGACGGCGCTGTTCAAGAAGGCGGGCTTCCAGACCAGAAGTGAACGCGATCTCGGCATCTCTGATTTGCGCCGCGTCATTCGGGAGTTTTCCGAGGCGTCGCGCGATGCCGACATCGCAGTGGTTTATTACGCGGGTCACGGCATCGAGGTTGACGGCACCAATTATCTGATACCTACCGACGCGAAATTGCTGAGCGACTTCGATATCGAGGACGAGACGGTCTCGCTTGACCGCGTGCTGAAGGCGCTCGATCCGGTCAAACGGCTCAAGCTCGTTATCCTCGATGCCTGTCGCGACAATCCGTTCGCTTCGTCGATGAAGCGAAGCGTCGCCAACCGCTCGATCGGCCGAGGCCTGGCAAAGGTCGAGCCGTCGATGTCGGACACCCTGATTGCGTTTGCCGCAAGGGCCGGTGCCGTCGCCAGCGACGGCGATGGCGAGAACAGTCCGTTTGCGACCGCGCTCCTTAAATATATAACGCAGCCCGGACTGGATCTGCGGCTCGCCTTCGGTCGGGTTCGCGACGATGTGCTGAAAAGCACCGCCAATCGCCAGGAGCCGTTCGTTTACGGATCGCTCGGCGGCGAAACCATGGCGCTGGTCCCGGCCGCCGCGAAGCCAGCCGATCCGGATGCCCAAGCCCGCGTCGATTACGAACTGGCCGCGCAAGTCGGCACCAAGCAGGCCTGGGACTCGTTCCTCGCCAGCCACGCGACCGGCTACTATTCGAGCCTCGCGCGGGCGCAGAACGACAAGCTGTCGGAGGTGCAACAAAATCGCAGCAAGGCCGACGACGCGCGCCGCGAGGCCGAAGAGCAAGCCGCCCAGAAGGCCGCCGAGTTGCGCAAGCAAATTGACGATTTGACGTCGCGTCGAACCGCAGAGGTCAAGCAAAAACTCACCGAGGAGGCCAAAAAGGACCTCGACGACGCACGACGCCAGCTTGCCGAACAGACCCAAAAGGAGCTGGATGAAGCCAGGCATCAGGTCGAAATCGCCCAGCAACAGGCGGAAGCCGCGCGCAAGCAGGTCGAGGACACCAAACGCCAGGCCATCGCGGATGCCCAGGCGCAAGTCGAGCAAGCCAAACGCGCCAGCGAAGCCGAGCAGGCGAAGCGCGCCAGCGAAGCTGCGAAACTGGCATCGCTGACTCCCCCTGCCCTGAACGTCCCGCAGGCTCCCGCCGCCGCGCCGCCTCCGGCGCTGCAGATGGATCAGGCCGATATCACCCGGTTGCTGCAGGCCCATTTGAAACGCGTCGGCTGCAGCAGCGGCGAGGCCACCGGCAAGTGGGACGACGGCTCGATGAAGGCGCTGGATTTATTCAACAAGAACGCCCAGACCACATTCGACGTCAAGGTTGCGAGCCTCGATGCGCTGGACGCCGTGCGCGGGAAACCCGATCGGGTGTGTCCGCTGATCTGCGGCAAGGGACAACACGCGGATGGCGATCGTTGCGTGCAGATTGCCTGCTCCAGCGGTTACTTCCTGAACTCAAGCGGCGTGTGCGAAAAGCGGGCCGAGCCGGCGCCGAAGCCGCGGACCGCGGCGCGAGAAACCCACGAGGCCTCCCCCCGCGCTCCCCGATCCGGTGGCGGCAGCGGCAAGTGTTTCGCCTTCAACGGCAGAAGCTATTGCGAATAGCCGGCCGCCAAACGCAGGCAAACACGCTGTGTTCTATTCGCAATAGCTCCTGCCGTTGAAGCTGAAGCATTTGGCGGCGATCTGGTGTGCCGGCTCATGCTGATGCAACAATGCATGCCGATAGAGAAAATGCCTTCCAGCCGAATGTCTCGGCGCCGGAGAACCAACGAACGCGGTCGACGTCTGGCAACGGGCGGTGAGATCATTGTCGACGACCGTGTTCCAGGAGGCATTGGCGCCGTCGGCGCTGCATTTCAACATCAGCGATTTCTGCACGCACAGCAGCGCACCGTCGCTGAAGGACTTGCTTTCGTACAGACATGTCGGCGCTGACTGTGCGGCAGCCACCATCGGGCTGCCGATCGAGCCGGCGCAGCAAAGCCATAGAATATGAAGGCAGCGGCGAACCATTTTGCATCCCGTTCCTGGAGCCCGGCAACAGCCGGTCGCGAGCCAGTTTACTTCAAGCAGGCTCGGACGAAAGCCATTCGCGACGTTAAACAGCGTGAGGCGGATCACGTTCGCCGGGTCAAGCGGCGTTGGCCAATGGCGGCTCGCTCGGCCGGATCAGCGCGAACGCGACCTGGACGATGCCGCCGGCAAGGCCGAGCGCGATATTTCGATTCACCTGGCGCGTGCGCGCCCGGTCCGACCAACGACCTCCAACGCCCCGTGGCGTTTGTTAACCACCGGTCGCTAGCGTGACATCGGATGCAAGCCTTCCTTGCGTCGGAAAACAAACAGGTGTGCGGTGCAGACGATCGAGACAGCCGAGTTGACCGAAGCGCGGCGTTGTCGTTACGCTCAATTCAGGGGAATACCGGCCACCCTGCAAGTGGGCGGCGTCACGGTCCGCGGCATGGTCCGATCAGTCATGGAACTGACAACCGGCCCCACGCCACGATGGGCCGTCACGATCATTTCGAGATAATCGCGGTCCCGAACCGACTGGAGACCGACATGAGCGAGCGACTGGATACATTGAAGAAGGCACGCGAGCGCATGATCGAGGACCGCGACGCTCACGCCAAGGTGCTCGCCGCGCCCTACGACCGCGACAAGGCCGAACGCGCCCGGATCAAATTCGTCGAGATCCAGGGCGTGATCGACGCGATCGACCGCGCCATCAGCAGCGAGTAAGTCGACCGCGCCCGTCTTTTATCGCGCCGCCGCCAATGGTGGCTCGCTCGGCCGGATCAGCGCGAACGTGACCTGGATGATGCCGCCTGCAAGACCGAGCGCGACGCCGATCCGCCAGGCCATGGTGTAGGAGCCGAGCGCATCGTAGATCAGCCCGCCACCATAGGCGCCGAGGAAGCTGCCGAGCTGATGGCTCATGAAGGCGAGCCCCTGGATCATCGCCTGCCAGCGCAGCCCGAACATTTCGGCCACCGCGCCCGCGACCAGCGGCCCTACCCCCCATCCACAGGAAGCCCATGATGGCGCCGAACAGCAGCGTGGTCGCCGGCGTCGGCGGCAGCGTGAAATACCAGGCCAGCGCGATCGAGCGCACGATGTAAATGCCGCCGAGCAGCGCCAGCTTGTTCCAGCGCTGGCCGGCCCAGCCGAAAAAGAGACTGCCGAGCACGTTGAAGCCGCCGATCATGCCGAGCGTCTGGGCGCTCAGCATCGGATCGAGGCCGCAGATCGCCAGATAGGACGGCAGATGTGTGGTGAGGAATACGAGCTGCATGCCACAGACGAAATAGGCGCAGGTCATCACCACGAAGGAGGCATTGCCGAACGCGACCTTGGCCGCTGCAGCCGCTGAATTATTGCCGATGTCGTCCGACGACGGCTTTGGCAGCGGAATCTTGTCGACCCCGCCAGCGAACCAGGCCGCGGGCACCAACGCCAGCGACAGAATGACAAAGCCGGCAAGGCCGACCCGCCAGCCATAGCCTTCATTGAGGATCTGCCCGATCGGTGCCGACAACAACGCGCCGAGCGATCCCGCCGCCGAAACCATGCCGAGCACCGTGCTGCGCACCGTCTCGGGCACCGCGCGCGCCGCCACCGACATCGCGATCGCCGCCGCCGTGCAGGCCAGCGACGTCCCGATCAGCGCACCGCCGCCGATCAGCACGCCGACAAAACCATGGGCGCTGGCCATCAACACCAGCCCTGCGATGTAAAAGAACGCGCCGACCACCATGATGGGCCGAAAACCGTAGCGCACGGTCATCGCGCCGGCGAACGGCTGCAAAAAGCCCCAGGCGAGATTCTGCATCGCAATCGCCAGCGTAAAGTCCGAGATCGAGATGCCGACGTCATGCGTCAGCGGCTGCATGAAGATGCCGAGGCTTTGCCGGAGGCCCATGCTGAGCGTCAGCATCAGCGATGCGCCGATCAGGATGGGAAGCGTCGGCCGCAGGATTTTGAAAAGGGGCATGGTTTTTGTTCTCCCTATCGGCTGCGCCACGGCGGCCTCGTCCTGCGAATCCGGTCGGATTTAGGTACACAGACCTGTGTAATTAGCCTATAGGGATGCTATCCTGTCAAGCAATTCGGATATCGCATTCACGCATGGCCACCCTGCCGCTCAAATCACCTCGCAAACCCGCGATGAAGGACCGCATTCTCGAGACCGCGGACAGGCTGTTCTATCTGCAGGGTATTCGCGCCATCGGCGTCGATACCATCGCGGCTGAAATCGGCATCAGCAAGCGCACGCTGTACAATCATTTCCCGTCCAAGGATGCACTGATCGCGGCCTATCTGGCGCGCCGCTTCGTAGCGCCGCGGTCCTCCGACAAGCCGCCGGCCGAGCAGATTCTCGGCACCTTCGATGCGCTGGAGCGGCGTTTCGCCGGCAAAGACTTTCGCGGCTGCCCGTTCGTCAACGCGGTCGCCGAGCTCGGCGCGGAAGACCGGTCGGTGCGGAAGATCGCGATTGCGTTCAAGGAAAGCCGGAGAATCTGGTTTCGCGATCTTCTGGTGCAGCTCAAGGTGAAAGAACCGGAAGCGCTGGCAACGCAGCTTACGGTGCTGGTCGACGGTTGCATCGCGCAGGATCTGGTACGCAACGATCCCGGAATGGCACGCGCGGCCAAGGAGGTCGCAAAAGTGCTGTTGAAGAATGCCGGGGTCGTCACCCGCGAGGGCGGGTGATCCTGTATTACTGGATACGCCGCCTGCGCGGGTGATGGCGACATAAGGAAAGACGATGGAAGACATGAAAGTGACCGCCAGCGGATACGACTTCAAGCCGGCCCACGCCGCGATGCAGCGCTACGTTGACGGCAACATCCTTGCCGGCATTTCTTCGGCGGTGCTGGTCGGCCGCGATCTTGTGGACGTGAATTGCGTCGGATGGGCCGACAAGGAAGCGCAGACGCCGTTGCGCACCGACCACATCTTCCGCATCTTCTCCAACACCAAGCTGATCACCTCCTGCGCCGCGTTGCTGCTGTTCGAGGACGGCAAATTCCAGCTCGACGATCCGATCGAGAAATTCATTCCGCAGCTTGCCAACCGAAAGGTGCTGCGCCCGGGCGCGCGCACGCTGGACGATACCGAGCCGGCCCAGCGGTCGATCACGATCCGTCATCTGCTGAGCCACAGCGCAGGGCTCAGCTACGGGCTGTTCGATCCCGGCAGCGCTATTTTCACGGCCTATAACGAGCGCAAGGTATACAACCCGGCGGTAACGCTATCCGGCATGATCGATGCGCTGGCGGAGCTTCCGCTGCTGTATCAGCCGGGAACGTCGTTTGAATATTCGGTCGCCATCGATGTCGTCGCCCGGCTGATCGAGGTGGTCAGCGGCCAGCCGTTCGACAAATTCATTCAGTCGCGGATTCTCGGGCCGCTCGGCATGGTCGATACCGGCTTCGTCGTACCGGAAAAGGACCCAGGCCGGTTCGTGGCCTACTACGCCGGCGCCGATTTGATGGAGCCGATGAAGCCGGGGCTGACGCGGATCGATCACTTGCCCTATCCGGGAGCGTATCTGAAACCGTTTCCGCTCCTCAGCGGCGGCGGCGGTCTGGTCTCGACCATGCCGGACATGGTGGCGTTGATCCGGAGCCTGCTTTCGGGCGGCCCGACGCTGCTCAAGCCCGAAACGCTGGCGTTGCTGACGAACAACCAGTTGGCCGACGGCGTGTCGCTGCGTTTTGCCATGATGGGCGAACTCAAGGGCAAGGCCCATGGGCTCGCCGGCGGCCTGATCCTGCAACCCTCGCCGATCGATCATCCGGATTCGCAAGGCGAAATCTATTGGGGCGGCGTGGCGGGGACGCAATGGTGGATTTCGCCGAAGCGGAATTTGGCGGGAGTCATGATGGCGCAGCGTCAGATGGCGTTCATCCATCCATTCTCGTTCGAGTTCAAGCGGCTGGCCTATGAGGCGGTCAAGCGGGCGCGCTGAGGCGGCGGTTTACGCCGCCGCGGAAACCACGCGGTTGCGGCCGTCGTGCTTGGCGCGGTAGAGCGCGTTGTCGGCGCGCTTGAGCACGTCGGCGACCGCCTCGCCCTTCACTTCCAGCGTCGACAGCCCGATCGAGATCGTCACTTCGATGCGCTTGGTGCCCTTGGCGATCGCGAACGGCTCGCCGGCGATCGAGCGGCGCAGCCGCTCGGCCACCATGCCCGCGACGTGCAGGTCGGTCTCCGGCATCACGATGACGAATTCCTCGCCGCCATAGCGGCAGGCGAGATCAATGCCACGGATCGACTTGCGAATCCGGACCGCGAATTCGCGCAGCACGTCGTCGCCGGCGTCGTGGCCGTAATTGTCGTTGATCGACTTGAAGAAGTCGATGTCGAGCATCATCAGCGCCAAGGGCTTGCCGCGGCTGGAGGCCTGCTCGGCCAAGGTCGACAGATGGCTTTCCATATAGCGGCGGTTATGCAGGCCGGTCAGCGCATCGGTGATCGCCATTTCGATCGAGTTCTGCACGTTGTCGCGCAGATGATCGGTATAACGCCGCTTGCGGATTTGCGTGCGCGCACGCGCCAGCAGCTCGTTCTTGTCGACCGGCCGCAACAGATAATCGTTGACGCCGATCTCGAGCCCGCGCAGCAGCCGCGTGTTGTTGTCGGCATCGGCAATCGCCAGGATCGGCACCTGCCGGGTGCGCTCCAGCGAACGCGCCTGACTGCATAGCCGCAGGCCATCGAAATTTTCCAGGCCGAGCGAAACGATCAGCAGGTCGTAATTGCCTTCGGCGGCATGGAACAGCGCTTCCGCCGGATTGGTTTCGACATCGACGGTGTGCTCGGTGCTCAACACCGGCGCCAACCGCTCGTAGGACGAGGCGCGATCGTCGACCAGAAGGATACGACCGCCCTTGCCGGCATCGGCGACCGCGCTGCGTTCCGGCGCCTGCACGCCGATCTCGAGCGACGTGATGGCGCGCATGCGCAACTCATCGGTCATCATCTTCAGCCGGGTCAGCGAACGCACCCGCGCGATCAGCACGATGTCGGATACCGGCTTGGTCAGGAAATCGTCGGCGCCGGCCTCGAGCCCGCGCACGCGATCGGCGGGGCTGTCGAGCGCGGTGACCATTACGACCGGAATGAAATGGGTTGCCGGATTGGACTTCAGCCGGCGGCAGACCTCGAAGCCGTCGATATCCGGCATCATGACGTCGAGCAGGATGATATCGCATTCGGCGCGCGAGCAGATCTCGAGCGCCTCGGTGCCGTTGGAAGCGGTCAGCACGTCGAAATACTCGGCCGACAGCCGTGCTTCCAGCAGCTTGACGTTGGCGGGAACGTCGTCGACGACCAGGATACGCGCGGACATCGAACTCTCCCCTACCCCACAAACCGTCGAACGGTCTCGATAAACTTGCCGACCGAGATCGGCTTGGACAGATACGCCTCGCAGCCGCCTTCGCGAATCCGCTCTTCGTCGCCCTTCATCGCGAACGCGGTGACCGCGACCACGGGAATGCTGCGCAGCTCCGGATCGTCCTTGATCCATTTGGTGACTTCGAGACCGGACACCTGCGGCAACTGAATGTCCATCAGCACAAGGTCGGGGCGCAGCTTGCGCACGAGATCGAGCGCCTCAAAACCGTTGCTGGTTCCGGAGGTCTGATAGCCATGCGCCTCCAACAGATCGCGAAAGAGCTTCATATTGAGCTCGTTGTCCTCCACGATCAGGACGGTTTTGGCCATCCGTCCCTCCAATCCCCATCAGCAGGCCCGGACGCGCAGCAGCAACGCTACCCGCGCCGGGCATCTAAAAACTGAAATTAAACTAGCGCCAGATTCGTTCTAACCCGTTAAGCCCTGGTGGTAAGTTTCTGCGCATCGGTTTGGACTTGCTTGAACATTTTCCGCAGACTCGGGCATGATGGCCGCAAACTAGAGACCAGAAGTTACGGAAAGGCAAACAGCAGCGTTGAAGAAGCCTGTTCATAACCCTCGCGAAGTAGCTGAAATCGTTGCAGTTCAGGCGCTCGGCTTCATCGCCGGCGAGCCTGAGCGGCTGGGCCTGTTCCTGGCCGAAAGCGGGATCGGGCCGGAAACCCTGCGCAACGCCGCGACCGACCCGCATTTCCTCGCCAGCGTACTCGACTTCGTGATGCGCGATGACGCGACCGTGAAGGCGTTCGCCGAGGCCTCGCAACTCCATCCCACCAACATCGCTGCCGCCCACCAGGCGCTGAACGATCCGCAATGGGAGCGCGATGTGCCGTGAGCACGCCCGCGCCGGCATTGGAGGGGCCAACCTGCTTTTGCCGGGACTGTCTCGTCGATCTCGATTTCAAAGCCAAGCGCTGCGGCGAGTGTGGCTCGCCGCGCCTCGTTCGCCATCCGACCCTGCCGGCGTTAACGCTCGCCCATATCGATTGCGACGCGTTCTACGCCACCGTCGAGAAGCGCGATAATCCTGAGATCGCCGACAGGCCGGTCATCATCGGCGGCGGCAAGCGCGGCGTGGTGTCGGCGGCGTGCTACATCGCTCGCACCTACGGCGTGCGTTCGGCGATGCCGATGTTCAAGGCGCTGGAGCTGTGTCCGTCCGCCGCCGTGATCCGGCCCGACATGGCCAAATATGTCCGGGTCGGCCGCGAGGTGCGCCATGCCATGCAGGCGCTGACGCCGCTGGTCGAACCGCTCTCGATCGACGAGGCGTTTCTCGATCTTTCCGGCACCCAGCGCGTGCACGGCATGATCCCCGCAAAAGTTCTGGCGCGCTTTGCCCGCGAGGTCGAGCGCGACATCGGCATCACCGTGTCGGTCGGGCTGTCCTGCAACAAGTTCCTGGCCAAGATCGCATCCGACCTCGACAAGCCGCGCGGCTTTGCCGCGCTCGACCAGCAGGAAGCCTGCACGATGCTGGCGGACAAACCGGTCGGATTCATCTTCGGCGTCGGCCCGGCGACCCAGGAGCGGCTGGTGCAGCGCGGCTTTCGCCTCATCGCCGATTTGCAG
>Ga0209483_1002522_pt1 | contig 12753 bp, 9 predicted proteins | sample NGEPerA_FD_184508 | JGI IMG/M metagenome (GOLD analysis project Ga0209483, IMG submission 184508) | Arctic peat soil microbial communities from the Barrow Environmental Observatory site, Barrow, Alaska, USA - NGEE PermafrostL2-A... | ecosystem: Environmental > Terrestrial > Soil > Wetlands > Peat... | reverse complement strand
GCCCGATCGAGGCGTCGTTGGCCGACTTCCTACACGGCGACCAGAAGGTCAGTGTGCCCAAGCCGGTCGCCCCAGCCCGGCGCTCAGGCCACGAACACGGGCACCACAGCTCGACCGGCGCCCCCACCGCCGCCTCGATCGGGCTGTACCCCACATCGTCCTCAGGCCAGGACGAAGTCGTCAAGGCCGCCGTGGAAGTGCCCTTCCGCGTGCTCTACCCGTCGCTCGAGACCGGCCCTGGGGCGCAGCAGCAGATCCGCGCCTACACCCTCATGGATCAGCAAAAGCACCTCCACCATGCCTATGTGGTGGTCTGGCAGCAGAACAGCCTCGGCGGCTACTACGACTTCGAGGGCAGCGACTGGCTGAACCCGCCGTTCATCGCGCACCCCACCGAAACCCGCGATATCGGCGGTATCGACTACCGGATCTTCGCGGACGGGAACCACATCCACACGATCGCCTGGCGCGAGGGACGAGTCCTGTACTGGGTGACCAACACGCTGCTCGAGGACCTCACGAACGCGCAGATGCTCGGTATCGCCCGCTCGGCACAGTCCCTGCACTGAGCGCGCCTGAGCCAGCCTGCCTCAGCCGAGGGCCGCGGTGCTGCGTGCTCGATCCAGCGCGGCGTTGACGAGCGCGTCCGCATCCGCGTTCCGCGCGCGGGGCACCGTCCGGATCGACCAGCGCTCGAACTGTCCTAGGGCTGCCGTGGCCTCGCGGTGTAGCGGCTTCATCGCTTCGTGCTTGACCTTGTAGAGACCGCGAACCTGCTTGGCGATCAGCTCCGAGTCGCCCACCACCTCGACCTCGCTCGCGCCCAGCTCACGCGCCCCCTGAAGCCCGAGTAGCAGCGCCCGATACTCGGCCACGTTGTTCGTGGTCGTGCCGAGCAGCTGCGAGTGCTCGGCAAGCACCTCGCCCGCGGGCGAGGTGATGACGCACGCGGCCGCCGCCGGTCCGGGGTTGCCGCGGGCACCTCCGTCGACATGCACGATCACCTTCATCGCTCGAAGTATCCCGGTCGGCTGGGACGAAACGCGCGAGCGGTCAAGCGATCGCGAGCGGTCAAGCGATCAGGAAGCGTGTGCGAGCGGGGGCATATCCCCGGCCACGCGGGCCCTGCGGCGGTCTCGGATTATCCGCCGCGGCGCGCCCTCTGGAGCCGACGCCTGCGCTACCGAGCTTCCCCGGCGGGCGCGACGGTCGAACTCACGCCGGTCGACGATCACCGTCACGTTGCTCTCGTCGGCATAGTGCTCGACGAGCTTCGGATAGAGCTCGTCGGCCAGCGGCTTCGGTACGACGCAGTAGATCATCTGCCGCAATCCTACTCTTCGGACGCGAATAAGCAAGGTGTGCGCCCGAACGCCCGGGGCATCCTCAGGCCGAGCATCCGGCGCCCGCCTGACGGACGACGCTCAGACGCCGAGCCGGGCGAGCGCACCGTGCTCGTCGGCGACGGCGTTGGCAAGCAGGTCCTGGGCCACGAGTTCTGCCAACTCGGTCCCCTGCGCCGCCACCAACGCCCCCGCCGCCTCGTCGCCGAGATCGACCTCGTAGCGGTACCAGCAGAGCTCCCATGAGATGACGATTGCGACGATGCTCCCGGAGTCGGCGACCGGATGGACGGAGACGCTCGGCTCGCCCAGCGAGCGGGCGACGCCCGCCACCCGCCGGGGGTGCTCGCCGGCGTTGAACACCTGAAGCGCCCGCTCGACCTTCACTTCGCCGCCGGTCAACGCGACGACGGCCGGGTCCTCGCTCGCCGCGGCCGGCGCCGCGGATGACTCCTCGGTGGGGCCCGCGACGGCTTGGAGGAAATCGTAGGACTGGGGTTGGGGAACATCCGCGGAGGGAGCGATCGGACTCTCCTCCCCCGCGAAGTCCGCGTCGGGGCGATCGGAGATCGACGGGCGCTGCTGGCGCAACCGCTCGAACAGGTTGCGTCCGCGCCGGGCGCGCGCGGGTGGCAGGCCCACGGAGTGGCGGTCCGCCTCGCGCAGCCACCCCTCGTGGGCCGCGCGCGGCGCGCAGAGCTCGCAGACGGTGCGACGCTGGCCGCCGGCCAGGAAGACGTCGGGGAGCTCGCCGCGGAGCAGCCGGCGCTCGCAGACGTCGCAGGCGACATCGGGCTGGGAGGTGACGATCGTGCGGGTGGCCATCGTCCCTCAGACTACCTGGACCCGCGCCGCTCCGCGAGGATGGACGCACCCCACACCGTGGAGAAGAGCTCGCGGCGGCCGAGAAATCAGCCGTCGAAGGAGTCCTCCTGCATCCGCGAGCGCAGACGCAGGACGGCCTTGGTGTGCAGCTGGGAGACGCGCGACTCGGTCACACCGAGCACCTCGCCGATCTCGCGGAGGGTGAGATTCTCGTAGTAGTAGAGCGCGATCACGAGCTTCTCGCGCTCGGGCAGCTTCGCGATCGACTCGGCGATCCGGTCCTTGAGGTCGCCGACGTCGAGCGCCTTCGCCGGGTCGGGGGCCCCATGATCCTCGATCGTGTCCATCAGCGATACCTGATCGCCGGAGGAGTCCGAGACGCTCCAGAGCTCGTCGAGCGCGACGATCGAGGAGTGCGAGATCGCCAGCAGCGATTCGTTGAGTTCCTCGACGGTGATGTCGAGCTCGGCCGCCATCTCCTTGTCGGTGGGCGCCCGCTGGAGGCTGTTCTCGAGCTTCGCGTTGGCGCGCTCGACTTCGCGGGCACGCGAGCGGACGCTGCGTGGCACCCAGTCCATCGCGCGGAGCTCGTCGATGATCGCGCCCTTGATGCGCATGATCGCGTACGTCTCGAACTTGATTTCGCGCGCGGGCTCGAAGCGCTCGATCGCGGAGATCAGCCCGACGAGGCCGTAGGAGATCAGGTCGGCCTCCTCGACGTGCGGGGGCAGCCCGGCGGCGGTGCGCCCGGCTACGTACTTGACCAGCGGCGAGTAGGCGAGCACGAGCCGCTCGCGGGCACGCCGATCGTCGTCGGTCTTATACCGCCGCCAGACTTCACGCAGCTCGATCGCTTTGACACTCGTCTCCAATGTCTTCTCCCCCTACTCAAGCCCGAGGGTGGCTGCGCGCATAGGCGCTTCTCAGCCTGGCGGACTCTACCCGAGTGTAAACCTGAGTAGTCGACACGCTCGCGTGGCCGAGCAGCTCCTGGATGCTCCGCAGGTCGGCGCCGCCGTCGAGCAGGTGGGTCGCGAAGCTGTGTCGGAGGGCGTGCGGAGTCGCTCCACCGGGGATCTGGGCATGGATGGCCCACGCCCGCAGCCGCCTGCGCACGTCGCTCGTGCCCAGCGGTTTGCCGGTCTTGCTCAGGAACAGCGCTTCGGGGTCTCCCGCGCGTTCCCCCGGCGTGGTGGGAGCGGCGAGCCCGTTGCGACCCCGCTCCACGTAGAGCCTGAGCGCCGCCATCGCGACCTCGCCGACCGGCAGGTAGCGCGTCTTGCGGCCCTTGCCCTCGACGCGGAGCTGCTCGCCGTCGTAGTCGATGTCGGCGGCCTTCAGCGAGACGAGCTCTTCGGCGCGGAGCCCGCAGGAGTAGGCCAGCTCGAACAGCGCACGGTCGCGCTGGTTGAGCGGCCCGTCGGCGGGGATCGCGTCGAGCAGCCTGGCGGCCTCCTTGGCCTTGAGCACGCGCGGGAGATAGGAGGAGCGCCGCGGCGTCGAGACGAGGTCGGCCGGGTTCTGGGCGATCAGCCCGTGCTCGCGCTGGCTGGTGAAGAGAGCGCGGAGGGCCGCGAGCTTGCGCGCGGTCGTGCTCGGGGCGGCGCTCCCTTCGGAGAGCAGCGCGATGTAGCGGCGCACGTCGCGCGGACCGACGGCTTGCGGCTGTAGGTGTCGCTCGTCGGCCCAGCGCGCGAATTGGGCGAGATCGACGCCGTAGGCGCGGCGTGTCCGCGGGGCGGCGTCGCGCCTGGAGAGGTCGTCTTCGAGCAGCGCCAGCGCGTCGTTCCAGGCGGATCTACTCATACGCACCTACTTCGCCGCCCCGACCTCCATGCCCTGCCTGGCCAGGAGCGGCTGGAGCAGCAGCTCGAGCTCGGGCCAGTCGCGCGCGCAGAGGACGTCCTCTTCCTCGCAGAGGTCCCTGTTCCAGGGATGACGGATCGTGGCGGCGGCGATGCCCCGCTCGAGCGCTGCGGCGAGGTTCAGCGGGCCGTCGTCGATCAGCAGGTCGATCTCCAGCTCGGCGCAGCGGGAGACCTTGTCGTAGGAGCAGTGGAGGTCGTCGAACGGCAACCCGATCTGCCCTAGCCAGGCGGCGGTGGCGCGCGTGCGATCGAGCGCCCGGTGGCTGGTGATGTGCACGAAGTGGCCTTCCTCATGCCAGCGGCGCACCGCCCGGACGGCGCCCGGGTAGGGAGTGCCGGCGAGGATCAGCTCGTCGGAGTGGCTCTCGTCGATGCACAGCTCCAGCTGCTCGGGGCGCAGACGGGTGATCCCCCACGTGAGCTGCTCGTCGTAGGGCAGCTCGACACCGAAGCGCCGCACGGAGACCTCCGAGAGGATGTCCCAGTAGTGGTGGAGCGTCGAATCGATGTCGATCGCGATTCTCATATTTATGGCGGTCCGCGGGTAGGTTGAACGGTCGTGTACCCGACGGCCACAGCCCCATCCTCCTCGCCCACCCGGCTGGATGATCTATCAGTCTACGGCCCGCAGGGGCGTTCCCCCTGGCTCGACGTCGACTGGCGGAAACATCAGCGCTGGGTGATCCTAGACGGTCAGCCCGTGAACGTGATCGAGCTCGGCGAGGGTCCACCGCTGGTGTTCGTGCACGGCCTGGGAGGATCGTGGCCGAACTGGCTCGAGCAGCTGCCCGTGTTCGCCGACCGATCGTCCGGGATCGGCCGGCACCGCGTCATCGCCATGGATCTGCCCGGGTTCGGGCACTCGCCGATGCCGGCCGAGCGGATCTCGATCTCCGGCTACGCGCGCCTGCTCGACGGGCTGCTCGACCGGCTGGGCATCGACGCGGCCGCGGTCGTGGGCAACTCGATGGGCGGGTTCGTGTCGGCGGAGCTGGCGATCGCGTTTCCGCAGCGCGTCGAGCGGCTCCTGCTCGTCTCCCCCGCGGGCCTCAGCACGTACCGTCCGGGCGCGACCCGCACGCTGGCGAGGCTGCAACGGCTCGAGCGGATCCTCGCAGCCCAGGCGGCGTGGGTAGCGTCGAAGTCCGAGACGGTCGCGCGGCGTCCGCTGCTGCGCGAGGCGACCCTGAGCCTCGTCACCCGCCATCCGGACCGTCTGGGAGCGGCGCTCGCCGCCGAGCAGCTGCGCGGCGCCGGCAAGCCCGGCTTCATGCAGGCGCTCGCGACCCACCTCGACTACGACTTCCGCGACCGTCTGAAAGAGATCGCATGCCCCACGCTGATCGTGTGGGGCGAGGACGACCGCGTGGTCACCGTGCGCGACGCGTCGGTGTTCACGGAACTGATCCCAAACTCGCGGGCGGTCATCTACAAGGACACCGGCCACATGGCGATGCTCGAGCGCCCGGGTGCGTTCAACGCGCTGCTGAGCGAGTTCCTCGACGAGTGAGCGCGACGACGCCGAGCCTGAGCGCACCACGCCGGCCGAGCAGTCGCAGGCGCAGGCCCGGAGAACGCGACGGCAGCACGAGCGTCGCCGCGTCGCGGCTCACGCGGGCCTCCGGCGCGTCCAACCACGACTCGAAGCCCGGCTCGCAACCCTCGCGCGCCACACGAGGCGCCGTCCGCTCGATCTCATCCACGACGTCCACACCCCTTAAAACACCGCCGGGGCGAAATCTCCGGGAAAAGGGACTTAGTGCTTCTTCTTGGTGTTCTTTTTCTTCGCCTTCTGTTTGACCGGCGCGTACTTTCTCCGGGCGGCTTTTTTGCAGCTCGCGCGCTTGGTCTTGGATTTGTCCTTCTTGCACTGCTTCAGCGCGTTGGCGAGCTTCTGCGCCTTGGTCAACGCCTTCGGTTTCGTGGTTGTGGTTGTCGTCGTGGTTGTCGTTGCCGGCGCCAGGTTTTCGCCGGCGGCCTGGGTTGAGCTGCCGGTGGGGCCGGGGGGCGTGAACAGGGCGCTCAGCGGCTGGCAGCTGTCTCCGCTGCACCCGGGGGATGGTGGTGGCGGTGGGGCCGGGAAGCCGCCGTCGATCCGCGCGTCGTAGATGTCCTGATCACCGCTACCGGTGTCCTGTCCAACCAGGCTGTCTTGGGTGAAGAAGAAGGTGCTGTTGCCCGACGAGGACATGCTTGCGAAGGTCGATCCTTGGGGGTCTGTCCCATCGGATATGAGCGACACGTTGCCGTTGTGCCACTCGTACACGTCCGGTGCGTCGTTCGTGTCCCGCGGTGACAGCGCTTCAGTGGTCGTGAACACGACATAGGACCCGTCAGCGCTCACAGATCGCTTGTAGGAATCGGAGTTTTCGAAATCGGCATACGCCGTGCCTCCGTGGGCCGTAGACTCTCCTCCTGGGCTCTTGATGCTCGCGGGGTTGGTGGTGGTGTTGCCGTTGTTGTCGTAGCCTGCTTCGCCGGTGGAGACACGCACGAGTTCGCCCGTTTCGGCGTCGTAGCGGAATATCTGCGCGACCGTGCTCGTGTCGTTTGGAGTCAGGTCCGCGACGCTCGTGAATACCAGGTAGCGTCCTTCGGGCGTAGCCTGTGCCGGGCGCAGTTCGATGGCGCTCCATAGAGCCGAGTCGGTGGCGGTGGATGCCGCCGGGCATTGGGCGTCGGTGGTGGCGCCGGATTTGCCCGATCCGGAGCAGAGGTCGGCGATGAACTTCGTTTCGTGCGTTTCGGTGTCGTACACGTAGAAGTTCTCCGCGCCTGTCGTTGCTTCCTGGCCCGCGTTGTTCTTGGCTGATGTCAGGACGCCGTTGGCGACGAAGTAAACGTGCGAGCCGTCGTCGGAGATCCGCGTGACGCTCTGCACTTCGGGTTTGGCCGCGCCGGCCGAGACGAGCACGATCCTGTGGCCCGCGGGTTCTTCGAAGTCGTACTCGTAGATGTTCTTGGTGCTCTGCCCCGGCAGCAGTTCCTGTTCGGTGGTGAAGAACACCTTCGAACCGTCTTCAGAGGCACCCTCGAATTTGTCGGCTCCGGGGGTCGTCTCCAGGCAGGCCGTGCAGTCGCTCAGCGTTGGCTCTGAAAGATCGACTGTTTCGGTACCATTGATCCTGGCAAAGACCTGGGTCTTGGTATCACCGTTGTAGGATGTGTCTGTTGGCGCAACGTCGAAGAAAACCTTCGACCCATCACGCGAGACGGCATGAAATTCGCTACCGCTGCTTTGGCTACCACCACCAGAGCCCAGGGTCGCATCGGTGGTGCTCGAGAGAGCGTTCCCACTGTCTTCGACCGGCACGAAGCTCAGCGCCGGCGAGCCAGATACCGCACCAGTTATCTCATACAGAATCTGATGCGTCCCGCCATTTCCCAGCGCCTTGGCAGCCGGCAACAGCGCACCCGTGTCAACGAAGACGAGTACCGAGAGATTACTCGAACCACCCAGATACTCGGGTGCATTCCCCCCCGCTAGCTCGTCGCCATAGTTTCCCACGAAGCTGCCATCGGGCTGGCGTATATCGAATTGCCAGGCTTGTTCGCCTTTTCCAAGATCGTCGTGAACGAGGTGACCGACCCAAACCTGCTCAGACAGATCGTGCGTCACGTCGGCGTCGGATTCTAAGGCATCCGTCAAGAACAAGTATGCCGGAGGATCCAGCGGACTCGTTTCCCACCCAGACCCCGACCGCTGTGCCAGATACCCATTGCTCGAGCCCAACCCCTCTAGGCGTGCAAGCGAGCCAGAGACTCCGCCGCCAGATCGCATATCGACTGATTCGCCATTTTCAGCGATGAAGTCAGCACTGAATGTGTTGCCCTCCTTTGATACTGGGGTGACCTGCTCGTAGGCGCGGCAGTCGGGGAGGCTCAGGTCATACGGTTCGCCGGTGTTTGGGTTGATGTTCGATTCCCTGCGGAGCTGTTCGTTGGGGCACGCTTCGCCCGCGAACGCGGGCGCGGCTGGGAGCAGAAGGACCGCGGCGACCACGGGAATCACGATCCAGCGGGCGATGGAGAAAGTGTGGCTCTTTGTGGACGTCCTCATTATCGGCCTGCCTTCCCGTTTCGGTTACTGGACTTCTTTGTTCTGGCCCTGGTGGCGTATGCCTTTCTGGCGCGTGCTTTGCAAGCGGCGCGCCTTTTCTTTGACTTCTTCTTGCATGCCTTCAGTGCTTTAGCGAGCTTTTGGGCTTTGGTCAGCGCCTTGGGCTTCGCCTTGGCGCAACCGCTGACGGCAATCTTCGTGGACTGGTGGATCACTACGCCGTTCTGGGCTGTAATCGTGGTCGGCATCACGAGTTTCGTTTTGCAGAGGTTCCCGTTGGCGGCGAGCGCGGAATAGCTGTCCCTGGGAAGGCTCAGCTCGAACGAGCTGACGGGGACGTCGGGGACCGTGTTGAACGTCGAGCTGGTGATCCCCGCTTTGCTGATGAACGTCGCGCCGACGAGGTTCACGCGTACCCCGTCGCCCTGGAGGATCACGATCAGCGAGGGGAACGCTTCCCCGCCGTGGGAGACGAAGTACGCCGGGCCACTCAACTGCACCGGCAGAACCGGCGTTGATGCCGTGGCGACACCGACGACCGAGCCCGCGGGACACGCCGCGGGGTTCGCTTCGAACGTGGCGGCCGGGCACGCTTTCTGCAGAGTCGTCAGGCGCGAGGGCAACTGCTTTGGCAGTTCCACCTTGACCGACTTGATGTTCGCCTCTGTGCCCTTGGGATAGGTGACCTTCACGTCCAGGCTTGCGCCATTGGCACGGCTCGCCTTCGCCTGCGTAGAGGCCGTGAAGGACGGTTTGAACGCCAGGTTCTTACAGCCGCCCGCCGCGAACGGCGAGGAGACACCCGCGCGGGTGCCCTGTGCGGAGACGACCGTCGCGGAGATCGACTGGGCGGCGCAGCTCGTCGGGTTGAACATGAAGTCGGGGCGGTTGACGTCCACGGTCGCGGAGCGCAACCGGATCGGGACACCGTCGATGATCTGCGGCAACGGGTCTGAGGTGATCGTGAGCACCGCCGTCGAGGGGTTCACGTCGATCGCGGCCCTGACGACCACGTTGCCGAGGTTGAACGGCCCCGCGACCGCGGGCACGACGATCGACAGGCCGAACGGCGCGCCCTTATACCCCGTCGTCAGATACACCGTCCCCGACAGTTCGAAGGGATCTTCCCCCGAGCCCGCCGCGACCGTCGTCGTCCCGATCGCAGACGCGGAGGAGCACGTCCCCTGCGCGGCCTGTGGTTCACCGCACAGCGGCACGTTCGAGAGCATCCCGAGCAGACCGGGGGGTGTGGAGACCTGGATCGCGGAAAGGTCCTGTTCGCGATCCTGACGCGAGAACGTCAACGTGAACGGGCTGAACGCGCCCGCCGCCGAACTGGAGGTCTGCGCCACGAAACCCGGGCGAAAGACCGCAGGAGTGCTACAGCCCGTCACTTCATAGGCAGAGGACGGGTTGGCGTCCGGCGTTTCCGGTGCGCTCCAGGGCGTCAGATCCGAGGTCGTCTGCGCCGACCCGCACGTCTGGGAGTTCGCCAAAGGCGCGCGCGGGCCACCCTTCAGCTCCAGTTCCAATTCGCTGAACGGCAACTGCGGTATGTTCGGAAAGCTCGCCGTCAACCTGCCCGTACGTGGATCGGCAGACACCGTCCCCACGACCTTCGCGACGACACCCGACCCCGCGGCTTCCAGATACAGCCTGAACAGGCTTCCGTTGGCCGCGTCGGCTTCGCTGCACGCCGGCTGGCCTTCCCCGCCGCACAGCGGCTGCGCGAGATACACACGACCCGACAGCGGCGCAGACAACAGCGGTGAGACGACCTTGACCGTCGCCACCCGCGAGGCTTCAGGACAGTGCCCCGGTTCACCGTGATGAACGTCATTCGCATCGGCCGGCGTTTCGCTCTTCAGGTTGAACCCTTCCGGACCTTCGGCGGCACACGCACGCAGACCGCCGGCCCCCGACGGAGAGATCGACATGCCTTCCGGGAAGGTCAACGTGACGTCCTTCAACTCCGGCGTGGCGAGTCCGGTGACAGCTTCATCCTGCGGGATCACCAGGTCGTTGACCATCCCCGTCGGCTCGTCCGCCTCCGACGTGCCGCCTTCAGCAGCCGGACTTGGCAGGAAGCTCAACGAAGGATCGAACGACAGCATATTACAGCCGGTGACCCCCGGCTGCAGGCCGGCGACGATCGGGGTATACACGCTCGGTTCCTGCCACGAGTCGGTCGAGATCAACGTGGACGGCGGTTCCAGCGCCTCCTGCGCGCAATCCGTCGGGGCGGTCATCAACGGAGCAGGCGCCCGACCGCCACCATTGAAATCCGCCGGCACACCCCAGAACGTAAACAGAGCACTCCCCGCTTCCGCCTCGATGATATTGGGAGACGTGAGCGTCACACCATAGTCACCACCCGTACGCACACTCGGATATATAAATATCGGGAACACCTTATATGCCATGAACCCGAACTCCGCTGGATACCCCGGTTCGGGGACGAGATTGTAAACCGGAACATTGGTATCGACTGCCAGGAAACGATCGCCTTGGCTGATGTCGAGGACGCCCACCTGGCTCGCGAGAGGACATGTATGGTTCTGCAACGCTCTCAGGGAACACTGGGAGGCCGCCGCCAACGGGTTGCCAATCAGCCCTGCCGGCAGCTGAACCACAATATTCTTTGGTTCCCCCACGGGGACCGGGACCGGTTCAAAAACAGATCGAATGATACTGTTGTACTGAAACGTTACGTTTGCCTCATAGGGATGGCCGCCCGCCTGCGTGTAGGGAGCGCCGTCGGCAGCGATCAAAGAGCCCGTCACACTTTGCACGCCAAAAGACGCGGGACTCGAGCTGACAGTCGCTTCTTCGCTCGCCGAAGCACACGCCGGCTGGCCCAACCCGCCGCACGCCACCGCGCCACCACCGGAGACCGTCGCCTTATTGACCAGCTTTTCGCCTTCCACGACGGTATTCGCCACACTGATCTCCACCGAGATCTCTTCGCTAAAGAAGCCTGGCTGCACAGCCTCAGTGCTTGTGCATGTCAATGTCAAGGTTGCGAGCGTGCATGACCACCCTCCAGAGAACGTACTTTCGATCGATGCCGCAATAACGCCGGGTGGCAATGAGTCAGTCACCGTCATCGCTCCATCCGACGGCGCCGTCCCCACGTTGGATACGACCAATAGATACCGTGCTGTGCTGCCAGGCGCAATGTTAGTCGGACTGTGAACCGAAGTGATAGACCAAACAGGGGAGCCCGCAGCGAAGGCACACGGGGCGCCAGAGAATAGAAAAAAGGCGACAAGCACACCCAGCGCGGCCGGCATCGCCTTGCGAAGACCGCGAAGCGATGGCTTCGCTTCAGACGCCGGGAAAGCCGGCCAAAGGGCATCGAGTAGAGAGCGCATCACTTAGTCCTCCGGTCGGTCTTGATGGTCTTCTGCTTTTTCGCCTTCCGCTTGGCGGAGTACCTCTTCCTCGCCTGCTTCTCACAAGCCGTCCGCTTCCCCTTTGACTGCTTCTTGCACGCCTTCAGAGCCTTGGCAAGCTTCTGCGCCTTCGTCAAGGACTTTGGTTTTGTAGTAAGGCTGGCGCCGGCTTCCTTGGCCAGAGCCAGCGTTGGCGTGGGAATCAGCGTGGGGGTCGCCGGGACGGCCAATTCGCCGGCGCCGACGGTCGCCGCCAATGGGTTGGCCGGTATCACGGCCGCGTAGGTGGTGAATGTCTGGTCGGCGCCGTAGGCGGTGCCGGCGCTGTCGGTCGCGACCAGCCGGTAGTGGTAGGTGGTGCCGGGCGCAAGCCCGGTCAACGTCGCACCCTCGCGTTCGACGGTCGTGCCCGAGCCGGCGCTTTGCGGTGTTGTGCTCGAGCCGTAGGCGCTGCTGGTCCCGTACTGGAACTCGTAGGTCGTTTCCAGCCCGGCCGGGTTCAACGTTCCCTGTACGCCCGCGCTGGTCTGTGAGACAGGCCCAGCCAGTTCGGTGGTGAGCGTGAGGCTCGGCGTGGTGAGCGTCTGATCGGCGCCGTAGTTGGTCTGGTGGGCGCTGTTGGTGGCCACGACCCGGTAGTCGTAGGTGGTGTCCTGTGTGAGCCCGGTGATCGTGGCGCTCACCGGTTCGGCGGCGAAGGCCGCCCCCGCGCTCGCTGCGGGCAGGGGGGCGCTCGCGCCGGCGCTGTAGGGGTCCGGCGCCGTGGCGTCGTACTGCGCGGCGTCGACGTACTGGAAGTCGTAGGTGGTCTGGGCGTGCTCGGGGTTGACGGTGGCGTTGAGCGTCGCGTTGCCCGGCTGAACTTCGGAGGCCTGGCCGGTCGTTGCTATGGGAGCCGCGGTCTCGGTCGTGAATTCCGCCTTTTCGCCGTAGAGGTAGCCATAGCCGTCGGCCGCGGCAAGCCGGAAGTAGTAGGTGGTGTTCGGCTCCAGGCCCGAGAGCGTCGCGCTTACGCTCTCTGCGCTGGTGCCCGCCGGCGCCGAGGCGTCAGGCACCGGGATCTTCGTTCCGTAGGCTTCAGTCGGGCCGTATTCGAAGTGGTAGGTCGTCTGGGTGCCGTTGGGGTTCAGCGTCCCGGTCAGCGTCGCGGTCGTCGCCGTGACCGGCGACGCCGACCCGCTGGAGGTCACGGTCGGCCCGACGCTGCCCGACGCCTCGGTGAAGATGTAGCCGGCTTCTGGGTATTCGGAGGTGACGTATAC
>Ga0209483_1002521_pt1 | contig 12754 bp, 11 predicted proteins | sample NGEPerA_FD_184508 | JGI IMG/M metagenome (GOLD analysis project Ga0209483, IMG submission 184508) | Arctic peat soil microbial communities from the Barrow Environmental Observatory site, Barrow, Alaska, USA - NGEE PermafrostL2-A... | ecosystem: Environmental > Terrestrial > Soil > Wetlands >... | reverse complement strand
CCCTACCGACACCAAATCTGTGCCGCCCAAAAGCGGCGGCTAGAGTCGGCATTGTGAGTAGTCCACAACGAAGTCATCGTATGTTCGTTCCACTGGCCGATACGATACGTCGTCCGGCCGGGAGGCATCCTGCACGGACTGAGGCCCCGTATGGGGTGTTAATCCCGCGGTGACCCCGGCGCTGCCGAGGTAGACAAAGAAGGCCACCGCGGAGTTCTCTTGGAAGCTCCCACCCAAACCAAGAGACCAACGATGTGCGGGAGGGCCGAGTCGGCGTTGCGAATCAACGTCGGCGGCGGCCCCTGCGTCGCCAACATCCACATCCGCAGCTAGGACGGCGTGGACGCGTTCCGCCGCCTCCACCGCCACCGCCCGGTCCACGGCGAAGGGCGCCACCACGGCGAACTCATCTTCGCCGTGCCTCGCCTTGTCAAGCGGCGGCGTCCAGGTCCCTGATGGCTGGCCCTCGCCGCTCTCTTGGCTCGGGGAGGTCCCGTGGTATCTTCAGGGTCTAGCTGAGAGGGAGGACGTTGGTGACCTACTCAATCGTCGCGCGCGACGACGCAACGGGCGAGTTTGGAGTCGCTGCGCAGAGCCACTTCTTTAGCGTCGGATCAGTGCTTGCGTGGGCCGAACCCGGGCGCGGCGTTGTCGCCACTCAGGCGTTCGTCAATCCGAGCTACGGTCCGCTGGGGCTGGCGCTGATGACCAAAGGGGCGACGAGCGCGGAGGCAGTCTCACAACTAATCGCTGCTGACCCCGCATGCGCCCTGCGCCAGGTCGCGATGATCGACCCTGAGGGCAACGTGGCGGTTCACACCGGGCGGGGGTGTGTGGACTACGCCGGTGACGTTACCGCCGAGCAGGTCAGCGCGCAAGGCAACATGATGGCGACCGACCAAGTCTGGCCCTCGATGCTTTCGGCGTACCTTCACGCGTCCGGCGACCTGGCTCACAAGCTCTTGATGGCGCTGCGGGCCGGCGAGGACGCGGGTGGCGACGTGCGCGGGAGGCAGTCCGCGTGCGTCCTTGTGGTGACGGGGCAAACGTATGATGAAGGAGGCCGCAAGCTCGTCGAACTGCGAGTCGACGACCACGAAGATCCGCTGGCCGAACTGGAACGCCTACTCGTCTTGCACGAGCAGTACGGCGTCCTCGCGAGCCTTCTCGCAGAGGGAATGTTCGATCGACGCCTCTCTGACGCCGAACTTGCGACCGCGGTGGATCGCTTGAGCAAAGCGCAGCACGCCCTCGCCGACGGCAACCAAGAATTCACGTTTTGGCGTGGCGTGGTCCTAGCGCGCGCCGGGCGCCTCGAAGCCGCGCGAGCAGCTCTCGCAGAAGCGGCAGAGAAGCATGCGGGATGGTCTGAACTGTTCAGGCGCTTGCCGGGTGCTGGGCGGTTGCCGCTTAGCCCTGACGAGGTGGAGGCAGTGCTGCCGGCCTAGTCAGCATGGAAGCGCCCCGGCCCAGCAAAAGGGCCGGCGCAACGAACATCGTGGGCTGCCAGGGTGGACGAAGCACACCCCCGGACAGAGCCACATCGTTGGAGGCCAGCCCCATGTCGCAGCGTATCCGGTACGTCGGTCTGGAGGTGAGCAAGGAGACGATTGCCGTGGCCGTGCCCGTGCCCGAGGCGGATGGCTCGGAGGTCGAGTACGGCGACATCGCCAACAACCCGGGCGCTGTGCGGCGTCTGGTTGAGACGCTCTCCCGGGATGCGGTCGTGAAGACGGCGTACGAGGCGGGGCCCACCCGGATACCCGCTGCACCGCCAGCTCACAGCCCTGGGCATGGAGAACCTGGTGGTGGCGCCATCGCTGATCCCGCGCCGTCCGGGGGATCGGGTCAAGACCGATCCGCAGGGCGGTTCACGGGACCGGTGTGAACCAGACCCGCGTGCTGTTACAAGCCGGCTCGCGCAGCTAGCGGGCGCCTGGCGCCGATAGCTCTGTCAGCAGGGCGGCCGCGATTGAGATTGCACACACGGCGGCCTCCTGGGCGCTCTCAGTGGCACGCGTTCGATCTGATCGTGGCGGGCGGTGTGTTCGGAGCGGCGGCTGGGCTGGGAACACACCAAAGCAGAAGGCTCCTGCACGCAAGATGGGGTCGTGGTCACGAGTGCGCTGCCGATCCCGCTCCAGCGCCTCGCGCAACTCCTCCAGCAGGATGGAGAGCGGGTCACCGGCCGAGCAGTGCTCTTTGCGAGCGCAGTGGGCTTGGATGTCGTTGAGGGTCGGATGAGTGACCTTGTCGCGGCTTCCGGAGTCGGGGCGCAACGCCTGCAGGAAATCGTCGACATCGGTCGCCAAGCGCTCAGTACAACGTCGCCACGCGTCCACGAGCAACACCTCGTCTCGAAGGTGCTACTTCGACAGTTCTGCATGCCCACGCCACACGGCGATCGCTTGCTCTCTCACTCCCTCCAGTACGGCCACGCGCTCCTGAGAGCCCCGCGGGGCGTTGCGAAACAGAAGGACTTCGTCAAGATTGACAGCCGCGAGACAGAGCGCGTCTGGGGTCTGACCGAGCAGGCGCTACCGGATGCTTTGGCAGCGGCGCGGACACGGCGGATCTTCAAAAGCCCCAAGTACGTGGCGCTCATCAAAGATGCGATTGCGCTGCACTTCGCGCGAAGCCTGGATGTGCGCCAGGTCGATAACGCGCTCCAGGAGCGGCTGCTGGTGACGCAACGCGAGGCCTTCCTTGCGGACAAGCAGGGGATGGAGGCGCTGTTCTACCTGAAGTACCACCTGCACCCTCCGGCTAGCGAAAAGGCGCGTGAGATCATTGCGGATGACTTCTTGTCGACCACAACCCGGTTGCTCAGTAGCGGCACCTACTTTCGTCTCCGAGTCGTCGACATGTTCCACGCGGCCCGAGAGATGACCGAGTCTCTCGGGCTGCAGATCATGAGCCCGCAGCGCGGTGAGTTCCTTATCGGCGATGTGCCGGCGATTCCCATCGACGTCGCGCGGGGCGCGCGAGGGCTGCTCGGTGACGGGCGACGCTGCGTGAGTTGGAGGTGGGAACGAGGTCGGTGGTCACGGAGGCGACGGTGTGAACCAGCGTGAAATGGTCATGACAATTAAGCGCGTATTTGTCAGTACCATGAGATTTGGGAGATAGTGGGTCGTGGGACCGAGCTGCTTAACACTTCAACTTTGAACGCCGCCTTTATCGAGACGCGCGAAGAATTTCTGAACTTGATTTGGATATCGATTACCGATGTCCGATTTCTGGCACCCGAGGGAGAGTCCAGAACATTGCAATCAATTGTGAACCGCTTCGAGACGAGTAAGGTTACGTTTGAGGAGCTTGCTTCTGACAGCGCTCGCCCAGACTTGGAAAGGTCGCCCAACTGGTTTGCGCGATGTGTTGAAATTGCAAACGAGTTTGATTGGTTGAGATTTGGCGAGCTTGAGCTTCGATGTGGCAATTCGCAAGAGCTGGCCGAGTCACCCGCTGGATCTTGGTACATCCATGGTGGCAATCATCGAGCAATTGTCGCAGCCGTGTTGGTGAGTCGGAACATGGTTCCATGGCAGCCAATACGGTGGCTAGAACGGCAGGGTTGACTGGTCTGGCTGAGGAGGTAGCGGATCAATAAATCGAAAGCGCGAACCAGCTGAGAATTTTGAGCTCGAATTGGGTACAGATTGAACCGCGCCTGCCGATTCACCTCGGCGCAGAACTTCGTGTAGGTGTTGCTTTCGCATCCACGTGACCGCGAGCGTATATTCAAGAGCGTCCTCGTATAGAAACCACTCGCCTTGGTATTTGTCCCGCAAGCTCCGCACCAGCCGTTCAAGATCAGGTGCGAGCGTGAGTAAAAGCCCATGGTCGGGCGAAGCCTCATCGAAGAAACGCGCACCTCGTTCTGGGTCCACCTTCCACATTGCATCATTCATCTTCTCGAGGCCGAGAAGATCGTTAGTGGCAAAGAACAGTTGATAGCCGGTATTGGCTTTGTCGGGATCGATCTCAAAAGGACGTATGTATTTCCAGGTTTTGCGAAGAACGGCTTGAAACGCATTACTGAGCGCATCTACGCGAGTCTCGATATCTGAATGGGCTAGCGCTGCCTTCCACGAATCGCCGCCGAATAGCGTTGTTAATGCCGACTGCATTGAGATTGCGCCCTCCCCAAGTCGAGCGATTGTGTCAATTGGCACGTACGTCAGCGTTTCGCAATGAGGCAATCCCAGGATTTCGCTGGTTATTTCGGTCTCGGTGTCGCTAAACCCGAAAGGATCCACAAAAGCGAACGTTGCCGGTTGGTCGGTCCACGGGTGGCCGTCCAGGTGTTTGGATAACTCGTCCGCATATGACCCGTGTAGTACGTGAATCTCTACCGTCGGTCGCCTCTCCGTGTTGAGTTTGGCGATCTCCGAGTTAAGGGAATCAACGCGGTCCTCGCGCGTCTCAATGAATACGAATTCCGCATGCACTCGCAGCGGTGTGTCGTGAGTGAGGAATGTTTTTAGCATGACGATTGGCGAGCCATCTTCGTCGGTCGAGTAGCGGCCTGGACCTGCGAATCCATCAATAAGCCGAATTCGAGGAAAAGAACTGGAAACAATTGGAAGCCATGCCTCCAGATAGTGCTGCAGGATGACGTGTTTCGCGCGCGTGTGGGACTGATACGGCCAACGTGTGTCTTTAGGTGCGGGCACGGCTACACGTAAGCGATCGCTCTCCGTCGTGTGGGCATCTCGTCCCACGTTCGCCCACCAAGTAGCCGTCCGCCGGCTTTTGGCGTCCTGCCGCCCCATTGTTTGAAGAAGAACGCGGTTTCTGTCTCAAGACACATATCGCGAACGTCCTCAATCCATGATGCGTCGATCGGCCGAGCTTCAGGTCCGCTTTCGCCCCCAACAATTACCCAGTCGATGCCATCGAGTGTGAGGGTGGGAACAGGTCCGATTAGAGGCTCGACCGATAGAAACCGAACCGCCGCTGGTACATCGCGAAGGTGGTTTGCTCTAAAAACGTATCGATCGTCTTCAATACTCACGCCCATCCAAACGTTAGGCGGCCAGTCCAGTTCGTCGGCGACCTTCGCAAGACGTCTGGATCGTTTGGTCAACACTTGGTACTCGTGCTGTGGTGTATCCGCCATCACTGCAAACACTTCTCGAATAAATGACAGTGGAACGTCGTCATGAAAAAGGTCACTCATTGAGTTGACGAAGACTCTGCGAGGCTGGTTCCATCCGTACGGAATCAGGAGGGCGTCGGGATGGAGCGTTAAGGCGAATCCTGGTCCACTCGTCTTAGGTGAACCGTCATTTTGATACTTGGGCGAACCCATGGCCTTGAGCCGCTTGGCAAGCGTCATTGCATAGCAGTGATCGCACCCCGGCGACGTCCGATCGCACCCGGTAGTGGGATTCCAGGTCGCATCTGTCCACTCGATCGCGCTGTGGTCAGCCATTGCGGAGTGAATGATCCCTCAGATTTCCGTTGCGTGCGCGTCGCGCACTGTCTAATCCTGTGCCCGGCGAGCAGTGCCGCGGCCAGCATGCACAGAAAGAGGTTCATGTATCCGACGCGTTTCATTGCCGTTCGCGTCGAGGATGGTCTCCTCGTAGAGGTCGCCGTCCCGATCCATGAATCGATAAACGTGCGCCCACTTGCCCTCGTGCGTGCGTCGCGGACCTTGCGTGAGTTGGGCCGTCCATGATCGTCCCGGAGGGCTGCTCCCGTCATCGTTAACCGTCTCAATTCGGCGCACGAGATCATCGGCTGGTGGCACGATATCTTCGCATCCACACCCTTCGCACATGGACAACTCGATCGAAACGGCATTGCCGCAGCACAAGCAAACTGCCCAGCTGACATGGTCGACCGGACCCAAGCTGTTCACCTCCTCATTCTCCGCTTAGCCCCGGTGTGAATCCAAGTGAAGTGGTCATGACAATTCCAATTGGAACTGTCAGTGGCGTCGCCTTGATCTGATAGTAGGAAGCCCATCGCGGGTTGCGGTCTGACTATCTGGTCCCTGGTTGGCGCCAAAACTATGGCAAAAGCGATACCTCCGGTGGGCAGGCTCTACCACAGCTGTGTCACTGACAACTTCACGCGGAAATCTACTGACAACTTCGCGCTTGTTCAAGCGCAGTCTGAGCGATGCACGCACTGACGTCCGATACTGTTCTCTTGTCGGAGGCCAGAATGCGTCAAACGCGTGCCCGAGCAGCCTCTCCGGAGGGCTGGTCGCAGCCGCGCCATTCCGGACGGTTACGTCCAGTGTCGCTGAACCTGATTGCAAGCCCGCTGCTCGCCCGGCCAGCTGGCGTTACATTCTCCCGGGAGAGATGCCGAAGCTCAAAGTCGTGACCCCTGGCTGCCTCCGAGCAAGTCGTCCATCACTCGTGCCGCCTCCTGGTGCATGGTGGGCAGAACATGGCTGTAGGTGTCGAGGGTGATCGCTACCGTGGAGTGGCCCAGCATCTCCGACACCTTCTTCGGATTGACATCACGACCGAGCAGCAAGCTCGCCGCCGTGTGGCGTAGATCATGGAAGCGAATCTTGGGTAGCCCGGCGCGGGCCAGCTGAATTGCAAGCTCACGGTTGAGCCGGGCAGGGTGGAGGTGTCCCCCGGTTGCCCCTGAAAAAACGAGGTTGCGCTCCACCCAGAGCGTGCCGGCGTGAATCCGCTCGTCGATCTGGCGACGCCGATGATCGCGAAGCGCTGCCAGGGCGAGTGCGCCGATTTCCACGCGACGGCGCGACCGGGCGGACTTTGGCGGGGCAGTGACACGGTGCGTCTTCGCATGGCCGCCGCTTCCGACGTCCATACCGATCCGGGTGAGCGTCCCGGTCACGCGCACCGAGCCGCCATCGAGGTCAACCTCGGACCACTGCAACGCGAGAAGCTCCCCTTGCCGGAGTCCAGTTGTCACGGCCAGTACCCACAACGCTTCGAGCGGAGTGCCGCTTGCCGCCTGTAGGAAGCGACGCGCTTGGTCGGCATCGAGGGCGGCCATCTCGCGCTGCTCCACGCGAGGCGGCGTGACCAGCGAGGCAGGGTTCGAGGGGATGAGTTGCCAACGCAGTGCCTGCTTGAGGGCAGCGCGCAGGGTCGCGTGCGCCCGGCCGACCGTCGCCGGCGCAAGCCCCATCTGGAGAAGCGCGTTGTTGGCTCGCTGCACGTCAGCGGGCGACAGACGGGCGAGTGGAATGCGCCCGAGGGTCGGAATCAGCTGCAGCCTGATGTGCTCCTCATAGCGATCCCACGACCGCGGCCGGAGGGTCGGCTTCACGCCCTCCAGCCAGCTCGCGAGGAAGCGCGCCATCGTCTCCCGACCACCGGGAGCGATGATCCCGGCATCGTGCTGCGCCATGACCTCGCGCAGACGCCGCTTGGCTTCGCGCTCAGTGTCAGCCGTGACCGACCGACGGTGCAATGTGCCCGCGGCATCAACAATTGCCACCCTCGCCTCCCACCGACCGCTTGGGCGTTGGCGGATACCACCCTCCCCATTTGCACCACGGGCCCGCTTGGCAGTCAAAGCCGTGCAGATGCCTCCATCGATTGGTGCCCGTCACGGGGGTGGCCCGCTGCCACACGTGACCGATCTCCTGCAATCGTAGCGCGCTGCGCGCCCGTTGGGTCTGCGTTGGGTCTGAGGCGCAAATGCCGCGTTTGCCGCAGTCCCGCCAGCATTCGCGCCACCGCCGAAATCCCTTAGGCTAGAAGGGAAGCGCGGAGCGAGAGGGATTCGAACCCTCGATCCGAGTTACCCCGGATACCGCATTTCCAGTGCGGCGCCCTCGACCGGACTAGGCGATCGCTCCGTCGGCGATTGTACGGGGGGCGCCCGTCACCGCCACGGAGGCCGGTCGGACTGTGCCCGCGAATGCTGGACCTATACTCGCTGGCCCGGAGAGGTGTCCGAGTGGTTGAAGGTGCCGCTCTCGAAAAGCGGTGTGGTTAATAGCCACCGTGGGTTCGAATCCCACCCTCTCCGCCATTCTGGTGTCTCTCGTCACGTCGTCGCCGTGGCCGCGGGACGGAGGGGTGCGCACGGGCACCGGGGTGGGCAGCTGGGCGATCACTTCCGCGGCAGCCCACCCGCGCCGCACGAGGTTCGGAGGAACGCGGCCTGCTAAGCGCCCACGTCCCGTCGCCGCATCAGCAGCGATGCCGAGGTAAAGCCCCCGACCGTCACGCCAACCATGACCAGCAGCCCGGTCCAGGACACGCCCGTGGTCAACGGCGTGGCGACCAGTGAGAACACGGATGCCTTGATCATCCAGGCCGGCAACTTGAGCAGCGGACCCGCGTCGGTGATCAGGTAGCTGACGAAGGCGATCGTGCCGAGGACACCAACCGCCGCCCGTGGCACTCGGCTCGCGAGCAGGGCTCCCACCGCGGCGAAGCTCAGTGTGAACGGGAGCAGCACCGTGGATGCGAGTGCCAGGCTGCCCGCGTCGAGCCCGATGTTCGCCGCGCGCGCCGCGATGAACAGTGCGATCGAGCTGGCGGCGATGACCGCCGACGTGCCGAGGGACAGTGCAACGGCGCGTTCGACAACCACGCGACTTCGGGAGATGGGCGTGCTCAGCACCGTCTCCAGGCGTCCCTGGTTGTCGTCCGCCGACCAGCGGGCGACGCTGGTGATCGCCAACGCGGCCAGCACCATCTCGAAGATGCCAAACCAGAAATAGGCGGTGACCGTGACGTATGGGTTGCCGTGGCCGGCAGCGCTGAGGTACGCGCTGAACGCGCCCGAACTCGTGAGGCCGACGATCTGGGGTCCGATCAAGGCGATGAACGCGGCACCCGCAGCAGCGCCGAGTCCCCACACCAGCAGCCCGACGCGCTGCTCGTACAACAGAGGCGCGATCGGCGCACGCAACATCGGATTGGACGATGGCTGGTGCGTCACGGGGCGGCCGCGCGCTCGTCGCGCAAGAGTCGGCGAGCCGATGTCGCGTCTCTTCATCAGCCAGGTGGCCAGCGCAACCAGTGCGACACCCGCGGCGAGAAGGCCGGCGCTTCCCGCGACGTCGAACGTCCCGCCGGGTCGCAGTGGATTGCTTCGATCGAAATAGAAGAACGGCGAAATGGCTGCGGCGACGCCGTGCAGCCCTTCCACGGTACGGCTGAAGCCATTGATGAAGAACAGCAGCAGAAGCACTCCCCCACCGAGCCCGGCCGCGCCCGCCCGCGAGCTCGCGAACTGAGCCGCGACCAGGCCGACGCCGTAACAGACCATGGTCAGCGCGAGCACTGCGACGCTCATCTCGATCACACCGCCGAGCGCTGGCGCTGCGCCACCTGCCAGCGCGCCGATATCGATCGCGGCCGAGGTCACGGCCGTCGCGACGACGGCCGCCACGAGGAAGCCGCAGAACCGGGCGGGCAGATACCGGCGCACATCGGCGCCCGCCCCCAACCATTCCTCCACCAGGCCGCGATCCTCGTCGCCCCGCCCGGCAGCGGTTGCTGACATCACCGCCCAGAAGCCGAAGAGAAGCGGCAGCGCCCCGTACACGCGCCACTGGAGGTAGCCCCCGACAGTGTCGGCGCGGACGGGCAACGGGAGGATGTAGCTGAGCGCGCGGCCGAAGGTCTCGATCTGGCGGCCAAACGCCGCACGCGCGGCCGCGGACGTTCCAGCTGCGGAGTTGTACGCAGCGATCTGAAAGATCCCGTAGAAGAACCCCACGGCACTCATGCCGATCAGGCCAGCCTTTTGGTAGTGCCGGGTCAGGCGGAGCATGTCAGCCCGCCGTTGACGGCGCCTGATCCACGCTGTCGTCCCTGTAGAGGGTTAGGAACACCTCCTCCAGGCTCGGCTCGTGGCTGGTGAGGCTGACGACGTCGTCGCCTGCCAGCACATGCATGAACGACGCGAAGCCGCCACGCACCACGCAGCGAACGCGCCGGCCGTGCGCCTCGACATGCTCGACGCCCCTGGCGGCGCGGATCGCCTCGATGGGCGGATCGGCGGCAAACTCCACCTCGACCTGGTGAACGCGGATCTCATGCAGCTCGGCGATGCGCGCCATCCTGACGAGCCGCCCGGAGCGGATGATCCCGACGCGATCACAGATGTGTTCAACCTCTGACAGGATGTGAGACGACAGGAAGATCGTGGTACCACCATCGCGCGCTTCCTGACACAGCTCGTAGAAGGACTGCTGGTTGAGCGGGTCGAGGCCTCCAGTCGGCTCGTCGAGCACAAGCAGCCGGGGCCGGTGCATGAGGCCGAGGAGGATGGCCAGCTTCTGCTTGTTGCCCCGTGAATACTCGCGGAAGCGCCTGCCCAGGTCGAGGTCGAGCTGATCGCAGACCTTGGTGACGAACGCGTTGTCGACGCCGCCGCGCAGCCCGGCGATGTATGCGACCACCTCTCCGCCGCGCAGACCGCCGAACTGGGGCAGTTCGCCCGGCACGTAGCCGACCTGTCTCTTGACGTCCACCGCATCGCGCTGACAGTCCAGGCCGAAGATCGAAGCCGAACCCCGCGACGGGTGAATCATCCCCATGAGGAGGCGGATCGTGGTGGACTTGCCCGCGCCGTTGGGGCCGAGAAAACCAAGCACCTCGCCGGCGGCGACCTCGAGGTCGAGGTCGAAGAGGCCGTCGCCGCCGCCGTAGTCCTTGGTCAAGCCGATGGTTGTGATCGCCGCCGTCATCGCCGTGTGCCCTCCCGCAGCTCGCGGCTCACGGTCATGCTTCTACGTCCCGCAGCATGCGCCGAGGCGCACTTCGCGACCCTCCGGACGTCCGATCGTCAGCTGCGCCCGGCTCGCTGCTCCGCGTAGAAGCGCTTCCAGATCAATCGGTGAATCGGGATCCACCGTGGAAGGTCGCGCAGGCCCGGAATGAACGGGACAAGGATGAGTGCCACGCTCAGTACAGCCATGGTCAGCACCACGAGGAGATCGATACTCGCGGACGTGTTGTACGGCGGGATCTGGTACCACATCTGGAAAAGCCATAGCCACGCCTGACCTGGATAGCGTCCGGTCTCATTCATGACCCCCCACTGGTCCCCCGTGAGGTGCTGATCCTGCGCGAGCCCCACGAGGTGGCCCCCATCGCCCATGAACAGCAGCGGAGCCGTGTAGTCGGTCTGATAGAACGTGCCCGAATTGGAGAGAAGCAGACCGTCAAGCGCACCGCTCTGCGCGGATCTGAGAAGGCTCATCATCATCGGCGCCACCGGACCGTAGACGCCGTCTGGCGTCGTGACGGTGCCGTTGGCGTTCGCCGTCGCGTTGCCCAGTGCCGTGGTGTACGCGGTGAGCCACTTCGTCTGCTGGTCAGAGCTGGCAGCGCTGAACGTGGTCAGTGCGGTGTTCAGCGCCGGATCGGACGATGACGCCTTCACGAGTGGGTCGATGACGAACTGCTTCACCGCGTCGACGGGCTGGTGGACGCCGGCCCACGTCTGCGGATTGAGGAACAGGAAGCTCTGGACTGACCCCGTGCCATTGTTGTAGGGAGGCCCGTACTGCGCGGTGGCGGTTCCCCCGGCGAGTTCGCCGGTTGCCGTCGTCACGAAGTCGACGGGGTCCGCCTGCGACCAGCGCTGGAGCGTGTCTGGCTGCACGTCGGGTGACGAAAGCACCGCTGCCAAGCCGATCACCAGCACGCTGATGATGCCGAGCGCGACGGTGAGCTCCTTGAGCAGGTCGTAATGGATGGTGCGGAACTGACCCGGTTCGGGGCCCCGACCGCGACCCCCGGGCCTCATGTGCGCGTCTCCCCCGATGCGACACCGCCGGCCACGTCGGCCTGCGTCGCGCCCAGCGGGGCGACCACTCCGCGCAGACGCACCTGGATGATGTGCAGCACCACCAGCAGGGTGACACCGATGGGTAGCAGCATCACGTGCAGGCCGTACATCTGGCCGAAGTTCAGCGGGTTGAAGAAGGCGCCGGCCCCGGTGGCGTTGATGGCATCCTTGGCATTGACCGCGATCCATTGCGCGTCGAGGTTCTGCTGCGAGATGTAGCCGGTGAACGCGGTGACGACGCTGACGAGGAAGATGACCACCCCGATCATCCACGTCGGCGCGCGGCCATCGCGCCAACCGGCGCCCCAGTACTGCCCCCACAGGTGCAGCACCATGAAGATGAAGAACAGCTGGACGGCCCAGTAGTGCAGGCTGTTGATGAAGCGTCCGGCGGAGGAGACGTGCCACCACTGCGGACCGAAGAACGTCAGCACCACGCCGCTGCCGATGACCCAGACGAGTGCGGCGATGGTCACCACACCGAAGACGTACACCCAGGAACCGATGTAGTACGGCTGGCGTGTGGGCAGGAGCTTGTGGATCGGCAGACGGCGTTCCAGCCAGCCTGCCGCAGCCCCGGTCCAGCCACCGCCGCTCGAGCCGGTGTCGGCGGGTGCTGCTACGTGAGTCTCGACAGGGCTGCCAGCGTCTCCGAGCGGCGGGGTGTTCATCATCCCTGCCGTCCTATTCGCGCGGGCCGGCGTGGCCCGGGAAGGGCAGCACCAGCGCGAGGACGAAGAGCAGCAACATGACTGCGATCACCACCAGGTTGGGCAGCGAAATCTGGAGGAAGCCCCACGTGAAATAGGGTGCCGGCCCGTCCATCAGATCTCCTTTGGTACGCCACGGTCAGGCTGGTGCCTCGCTGCGCGGTGCCGTCGGACGATGACCGTCGTCCGACCTCCGGCGAGTGTGCCAGCCGCGAGACCTCCGGTGTGTCCGGCAGCGCACCATTGAGATGCGCGCCGAGCCTTCGGCGGATCGTCTCTGCGAC
>Ga0209483_1002519_pt1 | contig 12756 bp, 11 predicted proteins | sample NGEPerA_FD_184508 | JGI IMG/M metagenome (GOLD analysis project Ga0209483, IMG submission 184508) | Arctic peat soil microbial communities from the Barrow Environmental Observatory site, Barrow, Alaska, USA - NGEE PermafrostL2-A... | ecosystem: Environmental > Terrestrial > Soil > Wetlands >... | reverse complement strand
GCGCTGGGCTGCCTGTTGTTCTACCCGGCCGCCGCGGTGCGTTCGTACAACCTGTTCCTGCTGGCGCTCTTCGTGCTGGCCTCCGGGATCACGCTGCTCCAGGTGGCGGCCAACCCCTTCGTGGCCGCGCTCGGCAGGCCCGAGACGGCGTCGTCGCGGCTGACGCTCACGCAGGCCTTCAACTCGCTGGGGACCACCATCGCGCCGCAGTTCGGGGCGTTGCTGATTCTGTCGACCGTCGCCAAGTCGTCGTCGGAGATCGCGCACATGACCCCGGCCGCCGCCGACGCCTATCGGCTGGCCGAGGCCTCCTCGGTGCAGCACCCCTACCTGGGGCTGGCGGCCACCCTGGTGCTGCTGGCGATCGCGATCGCGCTCTTCAAGCTGCCCAAGATCGAGGACGTCACGCCGATGGCCGATCCGAGCGCCCGCGGCATCCACCGCAGCGCCTGGAGCTACCCGCAGCTGGTGCTGGGCGCGATCGCCATCTTTCTGTACGTCGGCGGCGAGGTCTCGATCGGCAGCTTCTTGGTCAACTACTTCAAGGAGCCGACCATCCGTGGGCTGACCGAATCCGAGGGCGCCAAGCTGGTCGTCTATTATTGGGGCGGCGCCATGGTGGGCCGCTTCATCGGCACGATGACGCTGCGGATGTGGAAGCCGGCCAAGGTGCTCACGGGACACGCGCTGGCGGCGCTCGCCCTGGTGCTCTTGACGATGGGGACGCACGGCTCGCTGGCCACCTGGTCGATCATCGCGGTCGGCTTCTTCAACTCGATCATGTTCCCGACCATCTTCACGCTGGCGATCGACGGCCTCGGCGAGCACACCAGCCAAGGCTCGGGGATCCTGTGCATGGCCATCGTGGGCGGCGCCATCGTGCCGGTGGCGCAGGGCGCGCTGGCCGACGCGATCGGCATTCACCACTGCTTCATCGTGGCGGCGCTCTGCTACGTCTACATCGCCTGGTACGGCCTCAAGATCCGCCGCCTTGCGCCCCACGCCGCCGCCTGAGCGTCCCATGGGCAAGCGCCGGTGGTGCGGCGCTGATCGTCTGACCACCATAGCGGCCGACAGTCGGCCCGGGCGCGCGCCGGGCTGGGTGGTATAAGTCGACTGCTTTGATAAGCGACGCTCTGAAAAAGGGGATCAACCGCGCGCCGGCGCGGGCCATGTTGAAGGCCACCGGCCTCACCAACGCCGACCTGGACAAGCCGCTCATCGCGGTGGCCAATACCTGGACCGACGCCACGCCCTGCAACATGCACCTGCGCGATCTGGCGGTGCACGTCAAAGAGGGGATCCGCGCCGCCGGCGGCACCCCGATCGAGTTCAACACCATCGTGGTCTCCGACGGGATCAGCATGGGGACCGAGGGGATGCGCGCGTCCCTGGTCTCGCGCGAGGTGATCGCCGACTCGATCGAGCTGGCCGTGCGCGGCGCGATGTGCGACGGCGTCGTGGCGCTCTCGGGCTGCGACAAGACCCTCCCGGGAACGATGATGGCGCTGGCGCGGCTCGACGTGCCGGGGCTCATGCTCTACGGCGGATCGATCATGCCCGGCAACTACCGCGGCAAGCTGGTCACCGTGCAGGACATGTTCGAGGCGGTCGGGGCCTGCGCGGCCGGCCGCATCACCGAGACCGAGCTGCGCGCGCTCGAGGACGTGGCCTGTCCGGGGGCCGGCGCCTGTGGTGGGCAGTTCACCGCCAACACCATGTCGATGGCCGGCGAGATGCTGGGCCTGTCACCGATGGGCCTCAACGACATCCCGGCCGTCGACCCGCGCAAGAATGCGGCCGCCGTGCGCGCCGGAAAGATCGTCATGCGTCTCTGCACCGAGGACCTGCGCCCGAGCAAGATCCTGACCCGGGCGGCGTTCGAGAACGCCATCACCGCCGTCGCCACCACGGCTGGCTCGACCAACGCCGTGTTGCACCTGCTGGCGTTGGCCAGGGAAGCGGGCGTGCCTCTCACGCTGGAGGACTTCGATCAGATCTCGGCCCGCACGCCGACACTGGCCGACCTCAAACCCGGGGGCCGTTTCTTCGCGGTCGATCTCGAGCGGGCGGGTGGCGTTCGCTTGGTCGCCAAGCGTCTCCTCGAGGCGGGGCTGCTCAAGGAGAACCTGACCGTCGGTGGCAACACCATCGTCGAGGAGGCGGAGGGCGCCGTCGAGACCCCCGGGCAGCAGGTGGTGCGCCCGCTCGATAGGCCGCTCAGCCCACGCGGCGGGTTCGCGATCTTGAAAGGATCCCTGGCGCCCGAGGGGGCGGTGGTCAAGCTGGCCGGGCACGATCGCCGCCGGCACACCGGTCCGGCGCGCGTGTTCGACTCCGAGGAGGCCTGCTTCGCGGCGGTGCAGCGGGGCGAGATCAAGGCCGGCGACGTGATCGTGATCCGTTACGAGGGCCCCAAGGGGGGCCCCGGCATGCGCGAGATGCTGGCCGTGACCGGTGCGCTGGTCGGGCAGAAGCTGGACGACAGCGTAGTGCTCCTCACCGACGGGCGGTTCTCGGGCGCCACCCACGGCTTCATGGTCGGCCACGTCGCGCCCGAGGCCCAGGTGGGCGGTCCGATCGCCTTCGTGCGCGACGGCGACCCGATCACGCTCGACGTCGACACGCGCCGCATCGACATCGACTTCGACGTCGAGTCGCGCCGGCCCGGCTGGCAGCCCCCCGCGCCGCGTTTCCGCAAGGGCGTGATGGCCAAATACGCCGCCGCCGTCTCGTCAGCCGCCGAAGGCGCCATCACGCTGCCCGTCGAGCGCTGACGGTTGTCCGCCGACCGCGCTCAGCCCGGCGCGGTACGAAACGACTCCCACAGCGCGCGCACCAGGGGCGAGGTGAGCTTCTTGCGCTGGGTGCAGACGCCGACCCGGAACTCGCCCAGCGCTTCACCGCCGGCGTCCGGCTCGAGCACCCGCACCTTGGAGGCGAGCGGGCTCTCCTCGAGCACGATGCGCGGCACGATGCCGACGCCGCAGCCCAGGCTGACCAGCGCCAAGATCGCCTCGCTCCCTGCGATCTCGCCGTAGACCTGGGGGGTGACCCGCCGGCGGCGGAACCAGCGATCGGCGCTCTCGCGCGCCTGGCCGGACGACGGCAGGACCAGCGGCAGCTCCGCCCAGGGGATGGGGCGGCGGTGGCAGAGGCGCTCGACCTCGCAGGCGGCGCGCGGTGCCGCGAATACCAGCGGCGTGTGGAGCAGCACCCGCGCGACCAGCGCCCGCGGGACCCGCGACGGGATCGCGGCCACGCTCACGTCGACGTGCCCTTCGGCCAGGCGCTCCAGCGCGTCGGCGGCATAGCCGGTCTCGAGCTGGATGTGGATGTCTGGGTGCCGCCGCCGGAAGTCGCTCAACAGCTCGGGAAGAAACGTCTGGCAGGCGGTGACCGACGCGAACACGACGATGGTCCCGGACAGTGCGCCCCGTGGATCTCGCAATGCGCGCTGCAACCCCTCCCAGCGCTCGAGGGTCTCGCGCGCGTGCTCGGCGAAGCGGATCCCGGCCGGCGTCAGCCGCACCGATCGGCGATCGCGTTCGAAGAGCGGCCACCCCGTCTGGCGCTCGAGGCGCTGGATGGTGCGCGAAAGCGCCGAAGGGCTGAGGTGGCAAGCCCGACTGGTGCGCAGGAAGTGCAGCGTCTGCGACAGGTGCAGGAAGAGCCGGAGCGCGTCGTAGTCCACGGGTCTGTCGAGTATTGCAGAAATAGCAACAGTGAGCTGCGATCAAATCAATTTGCGCAACGTCTGCCGGGACTAGGTTTTTGTCTCCGCAGGATCGCGACGGCGAGGACGTCAAGATTCCGTCACGCGGAATTGCTCGGCGCGCCGCGACAAACGGCAAGAAAACCGTTGTCGGCGGCGCACTTTTTCGCGTTCACGTCACGGTCGTGTCGCACTTTGTTTCGGTCTCGCGAAGCGCCGGTAAAACTTCGTGCTCAATGTTGCGCGGGCGGCGTTCGGCGCTCAACATTCGTGGGACCGAACCGATGAACGGGTCGGCATCTTTGAAAATCGAATGAAGGAAAGGACGAGCGTAAGAGCATGAGAAGCGTTGTGACGGGGTTGATGATGTTGGCGGGGTCGGTGGTCCGAGAGAAGGGACAGGGATTCGATGATTTTGGGTGGCGGCGGGAGATGGAGCGGGCGCGCGAGGCGCAGCAGATCGAGTCGGCGATGCCGCAAGCCGCGGCCGGAACCGAGGTCGACTCGACCGTGATCGTGGTGGCCGGGCCGCCCATCGGGACGGCCGACGCGGTTGGCGCCGCGAGCGCGTCGCTGACCAGCGCCGATCCGGGCGAGCAGTCGATCGCGCCGGGTGACTGGGACGTGGCCTGCGAGCGCGGAGAAGGCAATCGTCTGATGTTCGACCGCGACTCGGTGCGCGAGCTGGGCGGCGCGACGTTGTTCCGCTGGGCGCCGGTCGCCGGCGCGGCGCCACAGGCCGACGGCATCATCTACACGGCGGTCGCCGATTGCCGCGAAAAGAGCGTCGAGGCCAGCTGGCCGGGCAAACGACGCGCGACGCGATCGGGCACCTGCGGGCGATTTCTGGTGGACGCGGTCTGCTCGACGCGCAGCGTGGAGAAGACCGCCAAGCCGGAGCAGCGGGATCGCAACGTGCGGCCGCGGGCCGGCGCGCCGCACGCCAGCGCGACGCCCTAAAGCGCGCGCCATCTGAAGGTCCGGGACCGCGTTCGGCGGTCCCGGCTTGATTCCCGCCGCCGTCCTGGGAGTATTCCCCGCATGACGGACTTGGTCCTCACCTTGTTGGGGCCGGATCGGCCGGGAATCGTCGAGCTGGTGGCGGGGGTGATCTCCGCCCACGGCGGCAACTGGCTGGAGAGCCGGATGAGCCGCTTGGCTGGCAAGTTCGCCGGGATCCTGCGCGCCGAGCTGCCGGCCGACCGGGTGGGCGCGGCGCTGCTGGCGCTGGCGGCCCTCGAAACGCGCGGGCTCAAGGTGACCGCCGAGACGGCCGCGCAGGCCGAATCGACCCCCGCGGAACGGCGCATGGAGTTCGAGTTGGTGGGGCTCGATCGTCCGGGGATCGTCCGCGAGATCTCCCAGCTCCTCGCCAACAGCGGCGTCAACGTCGAGGATCTGACCACCAACCGAAGCAGCGCCCCGATGTCGGGCGAGATGCTGTTCGAGGCGCGGGCGCACGTGCTGGTCCCGCCGACGACCGACGTCGCACGCCTGCGCGCCGAGCTCGAACGCCTGGCCAGCGATCTGGTGGTCGAGGTCAAGCTGACGGTTCTGGGCGCCGACCGGCGCGCGGGCTGATCCCGTCATGTCGTCGACGCGGCTCTTGGTCCTGGGCGCCGTGCGGATCTTCCAGCCGGTGCACGGCTACGACGTACGGCGCGAGCTGCTGTCCTGGAAGGTCGATCAATGGGCCAACGTGGCGCCCGGGTCGATCTACAACGCGCTCAAGTCGCTGACCAAGGACAAGTTCCTCAAGGTGGCCGGGACCGGGCAGATCGGCGGCCGCCCGGAGCGCACCCAGTACAGCCTGACGGCCGACGGCGAGAGGGAATACCAGGCGCTCCTGCGCTCGACCTGGTGGAACGTCGCCCCGCCGGTCGACGCGCTGATGGCGGCCCTCTGCTTCATGCCAGCGTTGAATCGCGAAGAGCTGGTCGCCGCGCTCGAGCATCGCATCGGTCAGGTCGAAGGGGCGCTCAAACACATCGCCTTCGCGCGCAAGGAGATCCGACCACCGGAGACGCCGGAGCACGTCAAGGAGCTCCACGATCTGATGAGCGCGCGTCTGGCGTCCGAGATCCCCTGGGCTAAGACGCTCCTCGAACGGCTCGCGCGTGGGGAGTACGCGGACCACAAGAAGACGCCGGGGCAGCTGGCCCAGAACGGCCGGCGCGCGCGGGGGGAGCGGGGACCGCCCTCCGGCGGGACCGGCAAGCCGACCAAGCGCGGGACCCCCAAAAAATCCGCTTGACGGGTATTAGTCAAATTTGAATAATCCACGCCGGAGCAAGGTGGTGGGCGAGACGAATCAGACGATGGTCGAGGCGCGCGGGCCGGCGCGAACCTTCCGGACCCGCGCCGGCGCCGTCGAGGCGGTGGCCGGGGTCGACTTCGCGATTGGCGTGCGCGAGATCGGCGGGTCCCTGGGGCCCAACGGGGCCGGGAAGACCACCACCCAGCGGATGCTTTCCACGCTGCTGGCGCCGACCGCACGGGCCGCCGTGCGCGGCGACTTCGGCTCGGGCTCAGTCGCGGTCGGCTTCATCGCCACCCTGCTGCTGGCCGTCGCCGGCGTCGCCGCCGGCACGCGGACGTTCCACCGTGAAAGCGCCTAGGCCGTGACGAGCGCCCGGCACCTACTTGAGCGGGAGCGAATCTCCCGGCTTGAGCTCGACGACTTTGGCGTTCACCTTCTCCTTCTTGAGGGCGGCCCGCAGCTCGTCGGGGGTCCCGGCCAGCGCGGGGAAGGTGCCGAAGTGCATCGGGATGACGGTCTTGACCTTGAGCAGCTTGGCGGCCAGCGCGGCGCCGGTGGGATCCATCGTGAAATGTCCCCCGATGGGGAGCATCGCGATGGTGGGGTGATAGCGCTCGGCGATCAGCGACATCCCCGGGAACACGTCGGTGTCGCCCGCGTGGTAGATGGTCGGCCCCTTCGCAATCTCGATCACGAAGCCCAGTGCCGGACCGCTGTACTTGGGGCCCGCCTTGTCCTGTCCGAAGCCGCCCGAATGAAGCGCCTCGACGACGTGGATGGTGGCGTCCTTGACCACGGTGGTCCCGCCCATGTTCATCCCCTCGGTGTTCTGCGCGCCGATCAGGCTGGCCAGCTCGTACGAGGTGATGACCTTGGCGCCGGTCAGCTTGGCCAGCTCGGCGGTGTTGCCGACGTGATCGAAATGGCCGTGCGTGACGAGGATGGCGTCGAGCGCCTTGGGGTGCTCGATCTTCGGCGCGCTCGGATTGTCGAGCCAGGGATCGATGGCGATGACGGCGCCCGCCGGGGTCGTGATGATGAAGGCGGAGTGTCCCCACCAGGTCGCGACGGTGACGCCTGGGGCGGGAGCGCCCGCAACCGGCTTCGCCCCCGGGGCGACGGCGGGTTTGTCGGCCGCGAACGCGCCCGACGAGAGTGCCAGCGCCAACGAAAAGGCGAGCGGGAACCTGAGCTTCTTCATGGTGTCTCTCCTGGTGGCGAAATGGAAACCGCCGCCAATGTAGTCGATCGCCACGCGGTCGGCGCAAGCGAAACCGCCTTGCGCCTTGACAGGGGGAGGGGCGTCGACTATCGACCCGGTGTCGACGTAGCCCTGTCCGGGACCCTTGGAGTGTCAGGACAGTTGGAAAGGACGCCATGAAAGCCATCGTTTCGGTTCGGGAGGCGGTAAAGAACTACACGCTCGGCAACGTCGTCGTTCCGGCGCTTCGGGGCGTCACGTTGGACGTGGAGGCGGGTGATTTCATTTCCATTGCCGGACCGTCGGGGAGCGGCAAGACCACGTTGCTCAATCTGATCGGTTGCGTCGACACGCCGACCTCGGGGGTGGTCGAGGTGACGGGCAAGGACACCCGCCAACTGTCCGAGCGCGAATTGACCGACCTGCGGTTGCGCACGATTGGCTTCATCTTTCAGAGCTTCAACCTGGTGGCGGTGCTGACGGTGTTTCAAAACATCGAGTTGCCGCTGCTGCTGCAGCGCCAACTCTCCGGGCCGGAACGCAAGGCGCGCGTGCTCGGACTCCTCGAGAAGGTGGGCATTCGTGAGTACGCCAAACATCGGCCGAGCGAGCTGTCGGGCGGGCAGCGGCAGCGCGTCGCGATCGCGCGCGCGCTCGTCACGCGGCCGCAACTGGTGCTGGCCGACGAGCCGACCGCCAACCTCGACTCGGTCACCGGGCAGACCATCCTGGATCTCATGAAGGAGCTCAATCGCACCGAGAAGACGACCTTCATCTTCTCGACGCACGATCAGCAGGTGATGGCGCACGCCAACGCCATCGTGCGGCTGGCCGACGGCAAGCTGGTCGATCGGGTGACGCCGGCTGAAATGGCCGCCGCGCACGGAGCACGGGTGTGAAAGGTTGGTTCGCCACGCTGGGCGTCGTCGCGCAGATGGCGTTCCGGAACCTGTTCGCCAGCCGCCTCAAGACCATCATCGTCGGCGGCATCATCTTCTTCGGCGGCTTGCTGGTGGTGGTCGGCAACTCGCTGCTCGACAGCTTGGTCGCTTCGATGAGCCGCAGCGTGATCGGCAGCGTCGCGGGCCACATCCAGGTCTACAACGCCCAGTCCAAGGAGTTGGAGGTGATGGGGCGGATGATGATGGGCGATCCCGATCTGTCGCAGCTCGACGACTTCGCCAAGGTGCGGGCCTCGCTGCTCAAGGTGCCCAACATCAAGTCGGTGGTGCCGATGGGGATCAGCGGCGCGCTGGTCACGTCGGGCAACACCATCGATCTGGCGCTCGAGAAGCTGCGCAACGCGGTCAAAGCGCGGGTTGCGGCCAAGACCGACGCCGATCGCGCCAAGGCCGAGGCGCAGGTAGCCGGCGAGAAGGGCCACGTTCGACAGATCGTCTCGGTGCTGCAGGGCGATCTCAAGAACGCCAAGGCCGTGATGGACGAGAAGACCATCGATCCGGCGGACGTCGAGGCCGTCAACCGCGCGGCCTCCGACGCGTTCTGGTCCGACTTCGACAAGAACCCGTTCGACGGGCTCGAGTTCCTCGAGAATCGAATCGCCAGCCAGGCCGCGGACGCCGATCTGTTGTTTCTCAACTACGTCGGCACCGATTTTCAGGCCTTTCAGAAGTCGTTCGACCGCATGAAGATCGTCGAGGGGACGATCGTCCCGCCCGGCAAGCGCGGCTTCCTGTTCGCCAAGCACGTCTACGAAGAGCAGCTCAAGCTCAAGGCGGCGCGGCGGCTCGATCAGATCAAAGAAGGCATCGAAGCCCAAGGGGAGACCATCGCGACCGATCCCGATCTCAAGCGGATGGTGCGCGAGAACAGCTCGCAGGTGCGCGAGATCCTGCTCCAGCTCGACGCCGCCAAGACCGCCGATTTTCGCGCCAAGCTCCAGCGCGAGCTCGGCAGCCAGGAGACCGACGTCGGCAAGTTGCTGGCGGCTTTTTTCCAGACCGACGACCAGAACTTCCGGGGCCGTTACGACTTCTTCTACAAGGAGCTGGCGCCTTCGCTGGAGCTGTATCGGGTGCGCATCGGCGACGTGCTGACCATCAAGGCCTTCACGCGCTCGGGCTATGTGCAGTCGGTCAACGTGCCGGTCTACGGCACCTTCGAGTTCCAGGGGCTCGAGAAGTCGACGCTGGCGGGCGCGCTGAACCTGATGGACATGGTGTCGTTCCGGGAGCTCTACGGCTTCATGAGCGGCGAGAAGCTGGCCGAGATCCAGGCGCTGCAGAAGGAGGCCGGCGCCCACGACGTGAGCCGCGAGAACGCCGAGGCCGAGCTGTTTGGCAGCAAATCCGACAGCCCCGCCGGCGACGAGACCAAGCCGCCGATCGCGCGAACGGAGCCCGGCTCCGCCGGGCGAAGTCCGTCGCGGGCGGGCGCGGGGACCCTGTCGAGGTCCCCGCGAAGGATCGAGGCCACCACCACCCCGGGCGTCGCGCCGATCATGCGCGACCTGGGCGAATCGCTGGGCGGCAAGCTGCAGCGCGAAGAGGCCCGCAGCCGGGTCTTCCCGCCCGACGAGGTCGAGCGCGGCGTGGTGCTGAACGCGGCGGTCATCCTCAAGGACCCCAAGAAGATCAAAGAGACCATCGCCGCCATCGAGGCCCAGGGAAAGGCGGATGGCCTGACCCTCAAGGCCATCGATTGGCAGGCGGCGGCCGGGCTCATCGGCCAGTTCGTCAACGTGATCCGAATCGTCCTCTACGTGGCGATCCTGATCATCTTCCTGATCGCGCTGGTCATCATCAACAACGCGCTCGTGATGGCGACTCTCGAGCGGGTCAAGGAGATCGGCACCCTGCGCGCCATCGGGGCCCAGCGGCGATTCATCCTGGCCATGTTGGTGGTGGAGTCGATCGTGGTGGGGTTGATCTTCGGCGGCCTCGGCGCCGGCCTGGGCGTGGTGATCGTGAGCATCGTCGGCAAGATCGGGATCCCCGCCCGGTCGGACGTCTGGTTCTTTTTCTTCTCGGGCCCGCGGCTGTACCCCTTCATCGGTACCAGCAACATCATCGCGGCCTTCGCCATCGTGCTGGTGGTGAGCGCCTTCTCCAGCTTCTACCCGGCCTGGATCGCCATGCGGGTCACGCCCCGTCAAGCCATGCAGGAAGAAGAGTAGGAGCCCCGCGATGTCCAAGCTATTCGTCGATCTGACGATCGCCATCCGCAACTTGGTGCAACACCGGCGCCGCACGCTGTTTCTGGGCGCGGCCATCGCGGCGGTCACCGCGCTGCTCGTGCTACTGAACGGCCTGTCGACCGGCGTGCGCGAGACGATGATCGACACGGCCACGACGCTGTCGACCGGGCATGTCAACGTGGGCGGCTTCTACAAGGTGACGGCCGGTCAGGCCGCGCCGGTGGTCACCGACTACAAGAAGGTGTTGGCGGTAGTCGAAAAGACCGTGCCGGAGATGGACTTCGCGGTCCAGCGCGGCCGCGGCTGGGCCAAGTTGGTCTCGGACACCGGCTCGATGCAGGCCGGAATCACGGGCGTCGACATCAAGAGCGAGCCCAAGTTCTCCTCGGTGTTGCAGCTCGAGAGCGGCAAGCTGGAAGATCTGGCGCAGCCTGGGACAATCTTGCTCTTCGACAACCAGGCCGAGAAGCTGGGCGTCAAGGTGGGCGACGCGCTCACGATCTCGGCCCCCACCACCCGCGGCACCAACAACACGATCGACGTCCGGGTCGTGGCCATCGCGCACAGCCTGGGCCTGCTCAGCACCTGGAACTGCTTCATCCCAATCGAGAGCCTCCGCGCCCTCTACCAACTGAATCAGGATTCGACCGGCGTCATCCAGATCATGCTCAAGCGGAAGGACTTCGACCATATCCCCGCCATCGCCGCGCGCCTCCGGCTGACGCTCGAACAGGCCGGCTACCGGGTGATGGAGCCCGACCCGCGCGCCTTCTGGATGAAGTTCCAATCGGTCTCGCGCGAGGATTGGACCGGACAGAAGCTGGACGTCACGACATGGGAGGACGAGATCTCCTTCATGACCTGGACGCTCAAGGCGCTGCAGGGGATGTCGGCGGTTCTGATCGTCATCCTGGTCGCGATCATCATCATTGGCATCATGAACACCATGTGGATCGCGATCCGCGAACGCACCCGCGAGATCGGTACGTTGCGGGCCATCGGCATGCACCGGCGCGAGGTGCTCTGGATGTTCCTGCTGGAATCGCTGATGTTGGGCCTGCTGTCGACCATCGCCGGCGTGCTGATCGGCGCCGCCGTCGCCGCCGCGATCAACGCCGCGCAGGTTCCGGTGCCGACCGGGCTGCAGTTCTTCTTGATGTCCCCACACCTGCACCTGTCGGTGCACGGATCGCTGCTGATTCAGTCGGTCGTGACCATCACGATCGTGACGGGCGTGGCGGCCTTCTACCCGTCGCTCAAGGCGGCGCGCTTGCGGCCGGTCGTCGCGATGTCCCACTTCGGATGAAGCCCCCTGGCCAAGCCCCAGGCAAAGACCTGGGAATGAGGGATCGAGCATGAACAACCAGACCCAAAGACGGATGGGGGCGGCTTCGGTGGCGGCCCTGACCTTGAACCTGATTCCCTGCCTGGGTCCGGCGCGACCGGCCTTCGCGGCCATGAGCGGCCCGGAGATGGTCGACCTTCTCAAGGTCGTCGACAGCCGCCAGAACAGCAACGGCGACTGGCGTGCGGCCGCGTATCTCGAACAGAAGGAAAAGGACAAGGTCGACACCGTCTACGAGACCGAGTATTTCCGCCGCTCGGCCGATCAGAAGTTCATGATCATCTTCACCAAGCCCAAGTCGTCGGCGGGGCAGGGGTATCTGCGCATCGACAAGAACCTGTGGTTCTACGATCCGTCGGTCGGCAAATGGGAGCGCCGCACCGAGCGCGAGCGGATCGGCGGTACCAACTCGCGGCGCTCCGACTTCGACGAGTCGCGGCTGGCCGAGGAGTACGATCCGACCGACGAAGGGGTGGAGAAGCTGGGCGCCTACACCGCGCAGAAGCTGCTGCTCAAGGGGAAGCCGGGGCAGGACCTGGCCTTCCCGATCATCCGCATCTGGATCGACCAGGACACCAAGAACGTCCTCAAGCGGCAGGAATTCGCGCTTTCGGGGCGCCTCTTGCGCACGGCCTACTATCCGAAGTGGAAGAAGATGTATAGCCCCTCGAAGAAGGGCGACGTCTGGTACCCCGAGGAGATTCGCTTTTACGACGAGGTCGAGAAGGCCAACCAGACGCTGGTGCTCATCAAGTCGGTCGACCCCAATCCCTTGCCGCAGAACCTTTTCACGAAGGCCTGGCTCGAGAGCAAGAGTAGGTGATGAGAGCTCGATCCGGCCCAATTGGGTTGGCGTTGCTGCTCGCGCCCTTCGCCGCGTCCTCCGCCTGGGCGCAAGTGGGCAGCGATCGACCGAGTGAGCAGGATCTGTTCGGAGGCGGCAACGCGCCCGCGCCGGCCGCGCCGCCGGCGAATGCCCCCGTGGCCGGTGTGCCGGTACCCCCAGCGGCGGCCGCGACGGGCGCCCCGGCCGGCGGCGGGACCGAGCGCGACCAGGATCTCCTCGGAACCGGCGGCG
>Ga0209483_1002517_pt1 | contig 12771 bp, 12 predicted proteins | sample NGEPerA_FD_184508 | JGI IMG/M metagenome (GOLD analysis project Ga0209483, IMG submission 184508) | Arctic peat soil microbial communities from the Barrow Environmental Observatory site, Barrow, Alaska, USA - NGEE PermafrostL2-A... | ecosystem: Environmental > Terrestrial > Soil > Wetlands >... | reverse complement strand
CTCTTTAGTGCCGCGGCGAGCGCAAATCTGGCGGTCCTCACTCCTGGGCACGCCTACTGCTACTACTTCTCCCACCCAAGCGACACTGCCTGGGGATGGGGCGGGATGCACCTCGTCGCCGCCAACCCAACGACGATCTCGGCAGGACCGAATAACTACATCAGCGGCTTGAACGGCAAGGCGCAAGACACCGTGTTCTACGTCAATTGCGAGAGTGGTCGGAGCCGGATCGGCGGCGTCGCCTACGTCGGGCTCCCGCGGATAGCGATGCACGCCATCGGCAGCGAGTACGGCTTCTCGAAGAGCTACCAGTTTCACGGGATCCGTCACCTCGGCACGTCGTCACGCACGGCCATGACGGTGACGCTCTCGATCTCGGGCGAGCTTTCCGCTGCCACGATCAACGGGACCGTGAAGATCACTGCTCCGGGATGCCTACCACACGCCTACACGGTCAACTACGCCGGCTCCTAAGTAGCGAGTATTACCCGTCCAGCTTCGCCTACGGCGAGCTGACCTCGGCAACTTCTCCTCACCGTCTGGCCCAAAAGACGCGGGAGATCTGCTGACATCGTGAGCTATCTGTTGCTGGTCTGACGCGACCAAGCCCGGCGGAGCCGGGGCTTGGTCGCGTGCAAGGCACGTGTGCTGCGCGCGGCTCCGGTAAGAGCCGCGCGCTTTAGCCTTCTGCGCCCGGGACGAACATCTCCTCGATGGCAAGGTCCTTCGACAAGATGTGCTGCGCGCGGGCAAAGCCGACGATTGCCTCGAGAGTCGAACGGTTCGCTTCGATCCCGTAGGGAACCGGGTCGGGGCCGACGAGCTCTCGTCGTGCCGCGAGCGCCTTGTCCTCTTCTGGCAGCTCACCGCCGGCGGCGAGGCGGGCGAGGAAGGGCTCCTTGGCAGCTACGAGGGCGGCAAAGAGCGCGCTCGCGGCGTCGGGGTGCTCGGCGAGCACCGAGTCCTTGATGACGACGGTGTGGTTGATCGGGTAGATCCCCTTCGCCACCCACGCCGCTTCCTTTGCGGCACGGTCGGCGATCAGCGGTGCGACGTTCGCGGTGTCGGGCCGTGTCACGCCGATCCCGGCGACGAGCTCGCCCGAGGAGACCATCGACCCGAGATCGGCTCCAGGGATCGACTCCACGTTTCCTGGCAGCGCGCACTCTTGAACGTGCTCCTCATCGGCGATCACCCAGGTCACTTTGTCGAGGTCGACGCCGTACTGGTCCGCCAGGACCCCTCGTGCCCAGACCCCAGTGGTCACGGTGTAGGCCCGGACGCCCACGCGCTTGCCTTCGAGCTGCTTTGGATCGGTGATGCCGGCTTCGGTGTTGACGGCGAGAGCCCGGTGGGGAAACTCGCGCACCGGGAAGATCGGGATCGCCGTGAAGGGCTTGCCGTACTCCTTCGCCGAGAGGTAGGTCGTGATCGCCATCTCAGAGACGTCGAACTCGAGCTGGCGCACCATGCGGCGGAAGGCGCCGATGATCGGTCCGTCGATCTCGACGAACTCGAGTTCGAAGCCCTTCGGAGTGACCGATCCGTCCTTAAGAGCTTGTGTGTGTGGATACGTTCCAAGTGCAACGGAGAGCTGCGTCATTCGTTGAGCCTTTCCTCGTCCCCCAAGGCGCGCTCGCGCCGTCGGTGCTTCAAGAGAAACCTAGGCCGGTTTGTGCCCGGGTGAAAAGCGGGCGATGGATTGCCTGCTACTCCGGCACGGTCCCGTCCGGTGCAGGTATCTCCGAAGCCCTCGGCCGGGCCTCCCTGGTCATCGTCCGGAGCGACCTGGAACTTGCGACGAGTCCTCCAGATCGCGAGCCCCGAAGGGAGATGTAACAGCCCGCACCTACCGGGATCGGGAGCCAGAAGTTGACGAGCCGCCAGCCGAGCACGCCGAGCGTCGCGACGCTCGGCGGTAGGCCTGACGCGCTGAGCAGCCCGATCGTGGTCACCTCGACCACGCCGAGGCCGCCTGGCATGAGTGGGATCACCGCGACCACGTTGCCGATGCCGTACGCGGCGAAAAGCAGGATCGGGTCGAAGTAGCGGCCGAGGGCGGCGATGAAGCACCACAGGCACGCCGCGTCGAGGAGCCAGTTCGTCGTCGCCCAACCGATCGCTTCGCCAAGAGCGTCGCTGTTTCTCCAAAGGTCTCGGAGCCGGTCGCCGATGTGGCGGACCGAGGCTTCGAGCCGCTCGCCGTTGACGCGCGGGAGTCGTCTGCCGAGCCACCGAACAAATCGCGCTGCACTCTCTTCGCCCCTCGTGAAGCTGTAGACGAGGGCGCCTACCGCCAGCATCGCTAGCATCCCGACGAGCGCGACGGCTAGATAGACGGCGTGTGCTCCGGCCAGCGGGATGGAGATCACGAGCGAGACCCAAAGCAGGAGATTGAGCACGACCGCCGAGCCGAGCCCCTGGGTCGCCATCGCGAATGCGGTGTCGGTACCGAGCACGCCGCGTTGTGTCATCAGCTTGTAGCCAAGCCCCGCGCTTCCGACCGTGCCTCCCGGGATTACGTGGCTGACAGCGGTGGTAGCTAGGTCGATGCGGAACACCACGCCGATGCTTGGTCCATCACTTGGCAGCAGCCTGCGGGTGAGGAGCGCGTACGCGAACAGCGCCGCGCCCTCGAGCACGATCGCAGCCACGAGCCAGGCGAAGTTGAGGTGTCGGAGGCGATGCAGGCTCGCCTCGGCGATCGCGAACTTCGGTACGACCAGGTACTCGACGACAAGGAGGGCGAGGAAGATCGTCAGGCTGTGGCGAAGCGGCGCCGGGATGAGCCTTCGCCAGTTACGACGCGGTGGCGGGCTCGGCGCTTGCTCGGACACGTTCTCATCGTCGCACGTCGCCAAATGATGAACAATGTGAATCGAATTGATGAAATATTCGCGGGCCTGGTGCTGCTCGGCCGCGCCGCACGCCCCCAGAGGTGGCGCGACCTGTCCGAATGCAAACTGAGGAGTTCTCAGGCCTGTCGGAACTGAACTGTCGCGGTGACTAACCTGTCGCCGTGCAGGTTCTTGTGGTGCTGCCGACCTATAACGAGCAGGCCAACATCGAGAGAATGCTGGAGGCGCTGCGCGAGGCCTCGCCCGCGTGCAACATCTTGGTGGTCGATGACTCGAGCCCGGACGGTACGGCCGCCATCGCTGAGAAGGTGGGGGAGCGTATCGGCCAGATCAGCGTGCTGCTGCGCAAGTCCAAGGACGGCCTCGGGCCTGCCTATCGTGCCGGCTTCGCCTGGGGGCTCGAACAGGGATACGACGCCTTCGTCGAGATGGACTCCGACTTCTCCCATGACCCTGCCGAGCTGACGCGCCTCCTCGCAGCTGCACAGGCGGGCGCCGAGCTCGTGATCGGCTCCCGATACGTCGAAGGGGGATCGATTCCCGCGTGGTCGAAAAGCCGCGAGATGCTCTCGAGGTCCGGGAACCTCTACGCCAATCTCGTGCTCGGTCTCGGCGTGCACGACTCGACGGCTGGCTTTCGCGTCTACAGTGCCGATCTCCTTCGGCGAATCGACATCTCCAAGGTGCGAGCGAACGGCTACGGCTTTCAGATCGAGATGACCTACCGGTCAAGAAGAGCGGGTGCCCGAATCGAAGAGGTGCCGATCCACTTCGTCGATCGCGTCGCTGGGAGCTCGAAGATGTCGAGGTCGGTCGTCACCGAGGCACTCGCTCTCGTCACGTTCTGGGGCGTTCGCCGCTTCTTCGGGCTCGGGCCAAGCGACGCGACCACTCGGGCCACCGCTCCTGCTGCTGCTTAGGGCCGAACCGCTGCGACAAGGAGTGCCTGCAACTTGAGCTGGGTCTCTGCGAGCTCAGCAGCGGGATCGGAGTCGGCGACGATGCCGACCCCTGCGAGCAGTCTGGCGGTGGCGCCTTCTAGCATCGCTGAGCGGATGCCGAGCCACCACTCGCCGTCGCCACTTGCGTCCATGTAGCCAAGTGGTCCCGCGTAGCGGTCGCGTTCTAGGCGTTCGTGATTGACGAGCCACTCGATGGCGGCCGCACGAGGCCAGCCACCTACCGCAGGCGTCGGGTGCAGCGCGACAGCGATCTCGAGCGCGCCGGGAGCCGGCTCTCGAAGATGCCCCGAGATCGTCGTCGCGAGGTGCACGACGTTTCGGAGCTCGAGCAGGTGCGGCTCGGCCGACGCCATCACCGCGGAGGTGAGCTCGCCAAGATCAGCGACGATCGCATCGACGACGATGCCGTGTTCGCTCCGCTCCTTCGCCGATGCGAGGAGGCCTCGAGCAAGCCGTGCGTCCTCGTCGGGATCGCCGCTTCGTGCGATGGTCCCTGCAAGTGGGTGCGAGGTCACGACCGAGCCACTTCGTCGACAAAGCAGCTCGGGCGAGGCGCCGACGAAGTCACCGAGCGAGAAGGCCACACACGACGGGTAGAGGGCACGGAGGCGCCCGAGCAGGTCACTTGGTACGAACGGCCGATTCGCTACGACATTGACCTCGCGGGCGACGACGACCTTTTCGAACAACCCTTCTGCGATTGCGGCGATGGCTTCGGCGACAAGTGCCCTGAAGGCCTCGTGCGTTTGCACCGAGGTCAGCTCGAAGTGATCAGGGGGAGCCGTCGTCGCGTGCGGGGCCTCGAAGGAGGAGAGCGGATCGCGATAGAGCTGATCGACCTCGGCACCAGGTGCCACCGCGACCAGCACACGGAGGTGGTCGCGCTCGATTGCGACGAGCTTCGGGACGGTGAGCTCGCCAGGTGCGCTCGCCTCGAACGGCAGCGCGCCGAGAAGGAGAGGACCCTGGACCGGGGTGTGGTCGTTACGCGGTGAAATCGCCTGTAACGCCTCGAGCACGCACGCAGCGCCTCGATCCGTAGCGAAGCCGGACTTCGCGCGAACCATCATCGCGGTCCCGAGCGCGAAGACCGCGAGCCCGTCGCGCTCGAGCACCCGACCTGATCGCCTGGCGGCCGCGGCGATGCCCGCGAACTCGCGCTCGGAGCAGGCTCTCGATGCGAATGACCACTCGGACGGCTCGACTGCGGTGCCGTGCTCGTCTACGAACTCCAAGGAGGTAGTGCTCACGATTCGAGGTGTGCTTCCGGCTCGCTCGTTCTCGGCAGGCGCGTCGCGGTCACGATCTGTACGGTCCCGAGCATCACGCTCCGGTGCTCGATGTGGGTGAAGCCTGCCTTTTCGAGCATCACGGCGAGCTCAGGTGGCGGCGGCAGGTACTCGACTGACCGAGGCAGATAACGGTAGGCCTCGCGTACGGAGAGCAGCGCTCCGATGCGTGGGACCCCGTGTTTGAACCAGACGTCGTGGCCGACGCGGACAAGCGGGTTCGAAGGCCGGTCGACCTCGAGCAGGGCGACTCGGCCGAGTGACCTCGTGATACGCGCGCACTCGTCGAAGCTCGCTTGCAGCTCTGCGATGTTGCGGAGCGCAAAACCGGAGACGACTCCCTCGAAGGACGAGTTGGCGAAGGGTAAAGCCGCGGCGTCGCTCACGAGGAGTGGCGCCGCGACGTCATGTGCCGCACGCAACATCCCTTCGGAGAGGTCGAGCCCGACTGACTGGTAGCCGCGCTCGTACAGCTCGCGTGCAAGGTCACCTGTCCCACACGCGAGATCGAGGACGCGTGCTCCAGGACGGAGCGCGAGCGCGTTGATCGTTCGTCGGCGCCAGGAGCGGTCCATGCCGAAGGTCATCACCGTGTTCACGAGCTCGTAGCGCGGGGCGACCTCGTCGAACATCTGCTGGACCTTCTCGAGCTTCTCCTTGCCAGTAGGCAGCGGCGCACCGAGCGCGCCCGGCGCGGTGCCAGCTCGAACTGCTTGCCTCACCTGAACCAGACCCGCACGTACTGCCTGCTCATCGGGTGGACCAGGAGGAAGAAGAGCGCGAGGTCAAACAGCAGCGGCAGGATCGAGAAGGCGCCGAGGCCGGCGCGGATTAGTAACAACAGCGGGACAGCTGCGGCGAACAGCGCGACGGCGTAGCCAACCTTTCGGGCGTTGGCGATGCCGTAGGCGCCGAGGACCTCGACGATCAAGATCCCGAAGTACGCCATGCGGTAACCGCCGCTCGACAAGACCGCGAGCAGTGTCAACAGTGCGTTCCAATAGAGCAGTACACAGGCGATCTGGAGCGTCTGGGGTTGATGGGTCGGAAACCAGCGTCGGGGAGTCAGACTGTTAGCCACAGCACATTCTCGCGCTTTAGCTCCTCGGACGACCTTCGCCGAGGTTTCTTAGCAACCGAGGTGCGACGCGAGCCGACCGAGACGGTGACTCTCCGAGCAGTGTCGAGCTCGTCTGATCGGCGATCGAGGCCGCGAGTACCTCGATGGTGTGTGCGACAGGGAGCGTTTCACCGCGGGTGCGAAGAGCTGAGGTGATCTGTAGGTTGCAGCCCGGATTTCCCGAGATCGCGAGTGAAGCACCGGTTGCGAGCACGGCATCAGCTTTGTTCGCGCCGAGTTTGCTGGCCGTTTCCGGCTCGACGAGGTTGTAGATCCCAGCAGAGCCGCAACAGGCCTCTTTGTCGGTGAGATCCACTACCTCGAGACCAGGGATCTGTCGGAGAACCTCGCGCGGCTCGGCTCTGATGCCCTGGCCGTGACAGAGGTGGCAGGCGTCGTGGTAGGCGACGCGCAAGTCGAGGGGGTGGCGGGGTGCGACCGGCTCGGTGCTTGCGAGAAATTCCATGATGTCGACCACGCGTGATGAGAATCGCTCCGCTCTTGATGCGTAGATGGTGTCGCTTTTTAGTAGATGGCCGTAGTGCTTCATCGCCGAGCCGCAGCCAGCGGAGTTCACGACCACGCGCTCGGTGCCGGACTCCTCGAAGGTGTCGATCACTGCCCTGGCGAAGTCACGCGCCTCGTCGATTCGGCCCGCATGTGCGCTCAACGCGCCGCAGCACCCCTGCGAGCTCGGTGCGAGGACATCGAAGCCCTCCGCAGTGAGCACCTCGACCGTTGCACGATTGACCTTTGAGAAGAAGGTGTCCTGGACACAGCCGAGGAGCAGGCTGACTCGACCGCGGGTTGCTGATCTGGCCGGCGAGAGCGGCAGGATCACGCTTCGCTTAGCGGTCGCCGGCGCGACGGCGAGCGCAGTGGCGATCGAGCGAGGAACCCGCTCGGCGAGTCGTTGCCCCCGCAGCACTCGCCCGAGTCCAGCGAGGTCGATCGCCCGCAGGCCTGCGTAGACGACGCGGAGCCGGTCGCGGTAGGGGAAGAGCGCGAAGATGCCGCTTCTCGTCAGGCGCTGCTTAGCTGATCGAACGCCGTGGCGTTCGAGTTGTGCCCGAGTCGACTGCAGCAATGACTCGTAGTCCACTCCGGATGGGCAGGCGCTGACACATGCCAGACAGCCGAGGCATCGGTCGAGGTGCATCGTCGCCTTCTCCGACACCTGCGCCCCATTAGCCAACTCGCCCATCAAGTAGATGCGCCCGCGCGGCGAGTCCATCTCGTCGCTAAAGACCAGGTACGTGGGACAGTAAGGAAGGCAGAACCCGCAGTGCACGCAGTCCGCGAGCAGCCCTGGATCAATCGGATCGAGATCGTCGAAGACGTCGAGCCCGACCGGATGCGAGAACGCGGCCACTACCAACCACCTACGAATCGCCCTGGTCCGAGCACGCCGAGCGGATCGAACTGTGCCTTGATCCGAGCCATCAAGTCGAGCCCTGGCACGGGCCCGAACATGTCCACGGTTGAGTTCTGCTCCGGCGTGCCGCAAAGGAGCTGTACAGTCCCGCCGAGCGCCCTAAAGGAGCGTCGCAGGCCGCCCAGCAGTTCGACCAGCTCGCCGGAGCTCGTCGACTCCGGGACCCCAATGCTGAGCGTCCCGACGCCGAGGGATCCGCGGACCACGAATGCATCGTCGGTCACGCTCTTGATGAGTTCGAGCGCTGTTGCTGCCTCACCAGGAGCAAAGGTCGTCTTCAACACAGTGTCGCCAGGCAACGATCCCCACCAGCTCGGTGGCTCGGGATCGAGACGGGCGGCCCTTCTTGGCGAGCTGTCGAACGACAACAGCTCGGCGACGCCCGCTGCGCGGCGCTCGGCGCCTTCGCTTGACCCCTCGACTAGAACCGAAAGTATCGAGGTGCCACCCTCGAGGTTGTACTCGATCGCCGCCACGTCGAGATCTGACGCCGCGACCGCTTGCGCGCCTGCCGCCGCTACTGCGGCGGGAAGCTCGGCGCTCACCGTCACGCTCCGTCGGGGAATGGGGTGCAGCCGAAATATGCACTCGGTAAGCACCGCGAGCGTGCCGTGCGAGCCGCAGAGCAGCTTCGAAACGTCATAGCCCGCGACGTTTTTCACCACCGAGCCGCCGGCTTTGGCGCTCTGGCCATCGGCGCGCACGAACCGGGCACCAAGGATCAGGTCCCGTACGGCGCCGTAGCGGTAGCGAAGGGGCCCGGCCAACGCGGTGGCGACGACGCCACCAACGCTCGAGCCGGGGACTACCTCGTCGATCGAGAGACGCTGGCCAGCATTCGCGAGCTCGGCTCGAAGGTCGTCGAAGCCAAGTGACGCGCCGGCGCGGACGACGAGGTCACCTGCGGAGTGCGCAAGCTGTGGCGTCAACCGATCGAGCTCGATTCTCACGTCAAGTCGGCTGGGAGCGGCCCCGAAGTTGAGCTTGGTGGCGTTGCAGGAGACGACGACGCCACTTCGCTCAGCTGATGCTTCCCGAAGAATCCCACTCAGCTCTTCCTCGCTCGTTGGCGCAAGCACACGTTTGGCCTCGACGCCGACGACGCCACTTTGGTGGGGCAGCCGGGCCAGTCGCGAGCCGTTCGACGGCGTGGTCAAAACAGTCCAGTCAACGCTTCGCCCGAGCCGGTCGCATCTCCTCGACGGACCCTTGGTGCCTCGCCGCAAAGGCGTGGCGTCGGGAAGATCTTGCCCGGATTCGACAGGCGGTCCGGATCGAAGGCGCAGCGGATCATCTGCATCGTGTCGAGGTCGTCGTGGGTGAACATCTTCGAGATCGAGCCGATCTTGTCGAGCCCGACACCATGCTCACCGGTGATCGAGCCGCCGTGGTCGACACAAAGCGCAATGATCTGAGCCGAGATCTCCTCGGCTGCAGCTTGTTGCCCCTCGATTGCTGCGTCGAAGAGCACGAGCGGATGCAGGTTGCCGTCGCCGGCGTGGAAGACGTTCGCCACCCGAACCCCGGTGTCGCCGGTCAACTTGCCGATCTTCGCGAGCACCTCGCCGAGCGCGGTCCTCGGTACGACGCCGTCTTGGACGATGAAGTGCGGGCTGATGCGCCCGACCGCCGCGAAGGCGGACTTTCGCCCCTTCCACAGCAGTGCCCGCTCAGCTGCGCTCTCAGCGGAGCGAAGCTCGGTCGCGTGATGCGCGACCAGGCTGGCTTCGACGAGTGCGCGATCGATCGCGACCTCATCTGCTGGTCCGTCGATCTCGATCAACAGGACGGCTCCTGCCTTTGGATAGTTCGCGTGCACCGCGACCTCGACCGCCTCGATCGCCAAGGCATCCATCATCTCGATCGCAGCGGGCAATACGCCAGAGGCGATGACCGCCGAGACCGCGGAACCTGCAAGATCGATGCTCTCGAAGGCGGCTAGCAAGGTGACGATCGTCTCCGGTTTGCGGACGAGGCGGACCGTCACCTCGGTGGCGATCCCGAGTGTTCCCTCGGAGCCGACGAAGGCCCCGAGGAGGTCGTAGCCGGGCGGGTCGGGAGCCTTCCCGCCGATCGCGAACGGTGTCCCGTCACCGGAGACGCCTTTTAGCCCGGTCACGTGATTTGTCGTGAAGCCGTACTTCAAGCAGTGCGCGCCACCGGAGTTCTCAGCGACGTTGCCGCCGATCGTGCAAACCTGCTGGCTCGAGGGATCGGGTGCGTAGAAGTAGCCCGACGCCGACACTGCCTCGGAGATTTCGAGGTTGGTGACGCCAGGCTCGACGACGACCCGGCGGCTTTCGAGATCGACCTCGATCACCGCGCGCAGCTTGGTGAGGACGATGAGCACGCCGTCGCTACTTGGCATCGCGCCAGCCGAGAGGCCGGTACCTGCTCCTCTAGCTACGAAAGGAACCTGGTACGCGACGCAGATCGCGACCGTTGCAGCGACCTGCTCGGCGTTGGTAGGGAGCACGACGACGCCCGGGATGGAGCGATGTTGCGTGAGACCGTCGCACTCGTAGGTCCGGCGGCGTAGCTCGTCGGTTATGACGGCGTCGGGCCCGAGTTGTTGGACGAGTCGGTGTACGACGAGCTCAACGGCTCGAGTCGGGGCGATCGTCACGTCGGTCATCTCAACACGCTGGCGTTACGCGTTCAGCTCGACGCGGGGCTTCGCGCCAAGTGAGAGTGCCACCTCGCTCGCGGTCGCGCCGGCGAGCTGGCCACACGCGGCGGCGATCTCGCTGCCCCTCGTCCGACGGATCGTGGCGTTCACGCGACGAGCAGTAAGTGCATCGCAAAAGGAGCGGACCCTTTGCGCGGGCGAGCCTCGAAGTCCCCTCGAGTCGGCGCCCACTGTCGCGTTTAGTGGGATGACGTTCACGTGTGCGCTAAGGCCGAGCGCGAACTCGGCCAGCTCCTCGACGTCGCTGTCGCGGTCGTTCACGCCGTCCATCAACGCCCATTCGAACGTGACGCGGCGATGCGTCGTTGCCATGTAGCGCTCGAGGGAGTCATACAGGCGGGCGAGCGGGTAGCGGCGATTGATCGGGATCAGCTCGTCACGGAGCTCATCGTTGGCCGCATGCAAGGAGACCGCGAGGTTGACCTGCTCGGGGCGCTTGGCGAAGGCGTCGATGCCAGGGATGATGCCGACCGTCGAGATCGTGAGGTGCCGAGCGCCGATGCCGAGGTCGCCGATGATACGTTCGACCGCGCCGAAGACTCTCGGCAGATTCGACATCGGCTCACCCATTCCCATGAAGACGACGTTGTTCAGGCGTCGCCCAGAAGCTCGGGCGGACCTCGCCGCCCAGACGACCTGCTCGACGATTTCGCCGACGCTCAACTGGCGCGAGTAGCCAGCATCGCCGGTCGCACAGAACTGACAGGCCATCGCACAGCCCGCCTGCGATGAGATGCATGCCGTCGAGTGCTTGGGATGGTGCATCAATACGGTCTCGATGAAGTCGTCACCGTCGAGTCGAAAGAGCCACTTCGTGGTCGCACCATCGTCAGCGCTCGCTTCGCGAGCAAGGAGGAGCGCGGGTTTGAGCCCTTCGTTGGCGGCGAGCTCACGTCGGATCGGCGCTGGCAGTACGTGGATCTCTCCCGGCTCGGCGAGGCTCGTGTACAAGCCGTTGTAGAGCTGCTGTGCTCTAAAGCGAGGCGCGTCGCCAAGCAGGTCAGCAAGCTCGTCCAAGCCAAGGTCGTAGCGGCTCACGCGCGCGTGCCAAACGGCGTAGCAAAGCCCCGGTAGGCGTCAGCGAGAGCGGTCACAGCTATCTAGGCTACTTCCGAGTCGTCCAACTCCCGACTGGTGATTGCCAACGTCGTCGGGCCTGATCGGACGCTGTACGCGCCGCTCGCAAGCTCTCGGACTGCCCGGTGCACCCCCTGGTTGCCCCTGCTCTCGAGCACGGTGTCGGCAGTAGATTCGCATCCATGGCGAAACCAAGGGGTGCAAAGGCCAGAGCGCCAGAGGTATTCAGGCGGCTCGGTGAGGTCTTTCCTGGATCCACGCCCGAGCTGTGCGCCCTCCATCACGAGGGTGCCTACCAGCTCCTTGCCGCGACGATTCTCTCGGCGCAGTGCACCGACGAGCGCGTGAACGCCACTACACCAGCGCTTTTTGCCCGCTACCCGACGCCGAGCGATCTGGCGGGCGCGGACCCGGAGGAGCTCGAGTCCATCATTCGATCGACCGGCTTTTTCCACGCCAAGGCACAAAGCCTGACGGGCATGGCACGAGGTGTCGAGGAGCGCTTTGACGGTGTGGTGCCCGACGAGATGGCGCGGCTGGTCACGTTGCCAGGCGTTGGACGAAAGACCGCGAATGTGGTGCTGTCCGTGGCCTTCGGTAAGCCGGGACTACCGGTTGACACCCATGTTGGTCGACTCTCCAAGCGCCTCGGTCTAAGCGTCGAGGACGATCCGGTAAAGGTAGAAAGCGACCTCTGCTCCTACCTCGCGCCAGAGGAGTGGGGCGCATTCAGCCTTCGGTTGATCCTGCACGGGCGAGCGACGTGCAAGGCGCGAAACCCCGACTGCGCGCACTGCTCGCTCGCTGACATCTGTCCCTCGGCAGGGCGCGTCTCGTCGGTGCCGGTGGCAAAGCCCGGTGTCGAAGGGCGTCGGCGGGTGCCGGCGTCAGCGTCCGCCGAGAAATCGGACTAGTCGCCGTTTGGCACCAGTGAGCGCCCGTTCGATTGCGAAGAGCTCGGTGGCGATGCCGTCCTCTTTCGCCAGCGCCGCCTGGTCAGCCATTTTGGTTATCCGGTCGGTCACCTGCTCGATGAGCCCGGTGAGCGAGGAGAGTTCGGATCGGTCGATTGGCACGCCTGCATCTTGGCCCATCTGGCGAGGCCTGTTCGGCTACTGGCTACGCTTCGTCCGTGCTCGCTCGACTTGATCTGCGAGGGCGCAAAGTCGGAGATCCGCTTGAGCTCCCCCGTCCCAACATTGGAGAGGAAGGCCCCGTCGCGGCCGTCCGGTCGATTATCGAGGAGGTTCGAACGGGAGGCGACGCTGCCGTCCGGGATCTCACTCGACGCTTCGACGGTGTCGACGTCGCCGAGATGCGCGTTCCTGACGCTGAACTCAC
>Ga0209483_1002514_pt1 | contig 12779 bp, 7 predicted proteins | sample NGEPerA_FD_184508 | JGI IMG/M metagenome (GOLD analysis project Ga0209483, IMG submission 184508) | Arctic peat soil microbial communities from the Barrow Environmental Observatory site, Barrow, Alaska, USA - NGEE PermafrostL2-A... | ecosystem: Environmental > Terrestrial > Soil > Wetlands > Peat... | reverse complement strand
GATTCGCCTGTCAAAGGCCCCATCACCTCCCATCACATCGACCTCTCGAAGACCGACGGTTCGGGCACGTTCGGCTCTGGCATCATCGTCGCGGCCGAACTCAACGGAGGCACGCGCGCCTTCATCTACGTCAACCGCGCGGACGGCACGATGACCTGGCCGGCGCCACACGAGATCGTGTATTGACCTCTCCTTCAACGCGGCGCGGAACGCAACAGTCTCGACGAGCCCGCATCGCTTACTCTAGAAGTCGATGACATCAAGCCCACAGAACATCCTGATCACCGGCGGCGCCGGCTACATCGGCGGCACGGTCGCCCGCCTTCTGCTGTCGCAGGGACACGCCGTCACCATCGTCGACAACTTCGTCCACTCCAAGCCCGCGGCGCTCCCGACTGACGCTACCTTCATCGAAGCCGACATCGCCGACGCCACGGTGATGACCCGCACCCTCAGCGCCGCGAAGTTCGACGGCGTGCTGCACTTCGCCGCGCTCATCGAAGCCGGAGAATCGATGAAGGACCCCGGCCTCTACTTTCGCTCCAACACTGTCGCGACGCTTTCGCTGCTCGAAGCCCTCGTCGCCAGCGGCACGCAGAACCTCGTCTTCAGCTCGACCGCCGCCGTCTACGGCGAGCCCGAATCGACGCCCATCCTCGAAACCGCCCGCCTTGCGCCGACCAATCCCTACGGCGAATCCAAACTCCTGGTCGAGCAGATGCTGGCCTGGTTCCACCGCATCCACGGCCTGCGCTACGCCGCGCTGCGCTACTTCAACGTCGCCGGCGCAATTGCCGGATACGGCGAGGCCCACGAGCCGGAGTCGCACCTCATCCCCATCATCCTCGACGTCGCTCTCGGCCGTCGCGCCAGCATCAGCATCTATGGCGACGACTACGCCACACCCGACGGCACCTGCATCCGCGACTACATCCACGTCGAAGACCTCGCCCGTACGCACGTCCTCGCGCTCAGCGCGCTCCATAACTCCACGACGCCTCTGCTGTATAACCTCGGCAATGGCCGCGGCTTTTCGGTCCGCGAAGTCATCGAAGCCGCGCGCCGCGTCACCGGCCACGCCATTCCGGTAGAGCAGCACCCCCGCCGCCCGGGCGACCCCGCGGTGCTTGTCGCGAGTTCCGAAAAAGCCCAGCATGAACTCGGCTGGCGGCCCGCACATCCTACGCTCGACGACATCCTCTCCAGCGCCTGGACGTGGCATCGGCAGCTTCACAAATAGCCGCGCCAAATCGCCCCTGCAAGCTACTCCGCCGCCCTTGCTGCCATCCAACTAGGCTAGGAGATTTTACCTATGAAGATCAGCCAGGTAGTAGCTGTACTCACGCTTTCCGCCGCGCTTTGCGGCATCGGGTTCGCGCAGTCCGCCACGCAATGCGCCAAGCACGCGCAAGCCCAGGCCGCCTCGAACCACAAGGTGGACAAGGCGCAAGCCAAGGCAGACAAGGCCGAGAGCAAGGCCATGAAGAGCCACAAGGTCAAAAAGGCGGCCAAGAAGCAGGACAAGGCCGACCGCACCGCCGACCAGGCCACTCCCCCACCCAATCCCCAGAAGTAGTAGAACTGCGACGAGTTGCCAGAAGCCGGTTTCGACCGGGCCTTTCACGGTGTCTTGAAAACAGAATGGTGGGCCCACCAGGACTTGAACCTGGAACCAGCGGATTATGAGTCCGATGCTCTAACCAATTGAGCTATAGGCCCTGTCGATCTAATCCGCTGTATATCATTTGCATGCGCGGAAGGAGCGATCAAGTCGAAGACTACCAAAAATGCTGGTACCGGTTCTCGTTCCGGTTCGTTGAAACATCTCTTGGTAGAAACTTTCAAAATCGAAGTCTGAACAAGTATATCGAATGGCTCCATGCTTCCAGTCAGTCGAGGTTGGCGACAGTTGGCGAGATCTCGTCTTCCATGCAAGCCGCCGATGTTCCTATCTTTTGCAGAGCTGAAAGCCCCTATCCGAAGCCGAGGGTGGACTGATCTTTGTTCCCCATTCGGACAGCGCAGAACCCATCTGCAGCTCTAATTCACCGCCGTTCGCGATGTCGGCATGACGGAACCACGCCTTCTCCCACGGCTTGCCGTTCAGCGTTGCCGATTGGATGTAACGGTTGAGACCGTCCGCGCCCGCGCCATGCGCAACGATACGCAGTCGTTTTCCGTGGCCCACCGAAATGGTGCTCTGAGGAACTGCGGGTGAGCCGATCAAATAGACATCCTGGCCTGCGACTGGATAAAAGCCGAGTGTGTTGAAGATGAGCCAGCTCGACATGGCGCCGGAGTCATCGTTACCCGGGATGCCCGCTCGCGTGTCGGTGAAGTTTTTCTCAAGCGTGAGGCGAAGGACGTCCGCCGTACGGTCCGGCCGTCGGGCCCATAGGTAGAGCATGGGCAGCATGAAGCCGGGCTCGTTGGACACGTCGTAGTGGCCGTGGGTGAAGATGTAGTCGAGGCGGCGCGTGAATTCGCTGGGGCCGCCCGCCAGTTCGACGATGCGGGCCGTGTCCTGCGGCGCGTAGAGCGAGTACGTCCACTCGTCGCCTTCATAGAAGAAGGTCCACCATGAGCCGCGGACGATGGTGTTCGGCGCGGCCCACGAGCCATCGGGATTGCGTGGCCGAATGAAGCCGCTAAAGCCCGGTACGCTGCGTTTCGCCCGCTGGTTCACATCTGCGCCCTCGATCAGTTTCGGGTCCCACAGGTTTTCGAAGTTGTGCGCGCGAGCGAGATATTTTGTAGCGATGTCCTGCTCGCCCAGGCCACACGCTACCTCTGCAATCGAGAAGTCGTCGTTTGCATATTCGACGGTGCGTGAACCGGCGCGCTCGTCGGCCGTGGTGACGTACCCGAGCCTGTTGTAGTCCGCAAGGCCGCCGCGCCCTTCCTTCTGGGGGTCTTGCGGTGGGACTTCGGCGTTCTTCATCATGGCCTGCAGCGCCAGCTTGTAGTCGATGCCAGGCAGATGCTTGACGAAGGCATCGGCCACCATCACATCGGTATTGCTTCCCCCTTGCGTGCGGCCCGTATCGTTGCCGCTGCGGGCGTCTGGCATGTAGCCCTCGTGCCGGTAGATGTCGAGAAGCGAACGCACGAGGTCCCGCTCGCGGTCCGGTGCGATCAGAGTGAGCAACGGTGCTGAGGTGCGGAAGGTGTCCCAAATAGCGTAGTAGTCATCGTAGTAAGGCTCGCTGGACTGCCACAGCGGGTTCTCATGCGTGCGATCGACCGGCATCAGCATGGTGTGATACACCGCAGTGTAGATCTGGCGCATCTGCGAGGGAGTTGCGCCCTGCAGATGGATCGTCTGCAGTTGCTTCTCCCATTGCTGAAGGGCGTTGCGACGGGTTGCATCCAGATCGAACGCCGGCATCTCTGCCGCCAGATTCGCGCGGGCCCGGTCGATGCTTATGAACGATATCCCAACCTTCACATGCACGGGCTGGCCGGCCGTAGTGCTGAAGTCGAGAATCGCGCCCAGCGGTATCTCGGTGGACACACTCGCGTCTTTGGCGGCGGTAATGGAGCTGCCTGTCCATGTGCGCGATGCGCGGACCGGCGCATCCGTCACCAGGTCGAAGTAGACGCTGTACTCACCACCGCGGTTCCATCCTCCACTGTATCGGCCAACGCCAGCGACCTCACGTGGCGAGACGATGTGGACCTCGCCACCATCGAAATGCTGGTCCTCCCATCCCTTGCGGTTGCCGCGGCTGAGACAGTGTTCGATGTCGATGGTGAGGTGCGCATCTTTCGATGCGGGAAAAGTGTAGCGATGGACGCCGGTGTGGCGCGTGGACGATACCTCGGCCCGCACGCCGTAGCGGGTCAGGGTCGCGGCGTAGTATCCCGGTGAAGCGCTCTCTGCATTGCGCGGCGAAGATAACTGGCCCAGCGTTACCGTGCCGGTAACCGGTTGCACAAGGATATTGCCGTACTTGCCCTGTGCTCCGCTCAAATGCGTGTGGGAGAAGCCGAGGATAGCGCCGTCACTGCTGTAACCGAAGCCGGAGGGACGATGGTCGAAACTCTCCATGTCGGGCCCGAGCTTCACCATGCCGAAAGGCACCGCGGCCCCGATGAAGGTGTTGCCGCCCCAGTCCACGCCAATGTAGGGATCGACATAGCGCGCCAGGTTTGTGGCGTGTTCCTGCGCACTGGCCGCCAGGACTGGCAATGTCACTGCCAAAAAGAAGCATGTGCCGAGGCTGCGCCTTAACCGCCGATGCGAGTTCGAAAAGGTCACCGATCCACTCCCGGCACGAAGGCTGAGCGAGCAATCGGTACAGTGCTCGCGATCATGGTTGATGCGCTATAGACGGTACAGACAACGACCCTCTCTTGCGAGAGGGTCGTTGTCGTCGTCCAGCGTGAATTAGAACGATATATGCAGCCCCACTTGCAGGGTGCGCGGGTTGCTGGTGGTTTTGGCGGTGACCTGTCCAAATTGGCCGGAGGTGGGGTTCAGGTTCGGCCCGGCCCAGTTGGGATGGTTGATGAAGTTATACGCTTCCGTGGTGAACTCCATGTTGGTCTTCTCGGTGAAGACAAACTTCTTCTTGAGCGAGAGGTTCCAGTCCTGATAGCCGGGCTGGTAAATGGAATCCCTGACGCCCTGCTGGTGGTTGAAGGTGCCTAAAGCAGGCGCCGTGAAGATGGCCGTGCCGTCGGGGTTGGTGGTGGAGAAGTACTTGCCCGCTCCAAAGTTATGCAGGATTTTTGGCTTTCCATTCATGGTCCAGAACTCGCCCTGCGATCCGCAACCGAAGCTGCCGTTTTCTCCAACGCCCGCATAGTCGGTATTCACTCCGACGCCGCATGGCGCTCCTGTCTGGAACTGGGCGAGGCCGCCAAACCGCCAACCGCCGAGAATCTTGGCCGTAAGCGTGTTCTGGGTGCGAAGGAAAGGAAGCGTCCAGATGTAGTTGACGACCACCATGTGCCGCGCGTCGTACTCCGACGGTCCGTAGAGGTTGCCGGTGTCGTAGGTGTCGGGAACGATGTCACGGTAGTTGGAGCTGTCATCCATGCTCTTGGACAACGTGTAGCTCACGCCGAAGCTCATGTTGGTGACCGCTGTGCGCTGCCATGAGACTTGAAGTGAGTTGTACCGCGAACGTCCGTCGCTTTGTTCCTGCTGGATTGCGGCATAGCCAAGATACGGACGGAGAGCGTTGACGTTGATGCCGGGATGAGCCTGCTGCGCCCCAACGGTTGGCTGGTTGATGTCATAGACTCGCCAACTGTGCGTTCCGCGACCGCCGACGTAGGCTGCCGACAACGTGGATTTCAGCGGCAGTTCGCGCTGTACGGTGAAGTTCCAGTTGTACCGGACAGGCGCTTTAAGGTGCCTGTTGAGCGTAGTCACCGTGAGGGACGGAGCGACCCCGCTGTTCAGAGCGTATCCCGGATTATCGACCATCGAGGTCAGGTTGTTGGCGACGGCGTTGATGCCGACGAAGGGTTGGAACGGTGGATTGCCGCCGGGAAATATGTTGTCCAGCAATCCCATACGGGTTGCAAACTGGCCAAATCCACCGCGAACCACGGTTTTGTCAGTGATCGAGTATGCGATTCCTAAACGGGGTTGCCAGGCCTGGGCCGTATCGACGTAACCGTCCTTGATGCTCGGAGCGAAGAGGCTGGTGCAAGGCGAACCGTCGCAGGCTGTGCCGGCGCTCGCGGCGGTCGCACCGACAACTCCGTGAGCAACGGCCGAAGCGGGGAAACTGGAGTAGCCCGGGATGACCATGCCGTTATACGGGTTTCCGGTGCCGAGGACAACGTTGCCGGTCGCCGGATTTACGGTTGGAACGGCCGAGGCGCTGAACGAAGCCGGATCGAAGAAGGCAGCATTGGCCCACGCAGCCTTATACGGCGTAAGTGCCGTGTAACGCAGACCGTAGTCGATGTGCAAACGGCTGTTTACCTTCCACGAGTCCTGCGCGAAAGCCTCATACACCTGCCCGCGCCATACCGTGTACGACTTCGGGCCGATTTCCGTGTAGACGTCCGCCAGACCAAGTGCCAAGTTGGCCAGAGCTACGCCCGACGTTCCGCCATAACCGTTTCTACCGTCGCTGAAGACGAAGTTGCCGTTCTGATTGTTGGCTCCGCCAGGGACCGTGGAGACGTTGATCTGGTCGTTATCGTTTTCGCCGGAGTTCTGAAACTCGGCGCCTACTTTCACCGTGTGACTTCCCCAGACCTTCGTCAAGCTGTCCGAGTAGGTGTAGATCGGACCACCCGAGTGGGAAGGATAGGGACCGCCCGCCAGCCCGTAGAAACTTCCAAGGCCGCTGACCGTAGGAATCTTGTTCTGCTGGGCCTTCTGGCCGGGGATGATGTACGGAAAATTGATCCCGAGAGTCTGCCGGTTGAACCCGGCAAGCGCTGTATTTACGGGGATGTACACCTGGTCGAGGCTGTACGTGGCACGGGCCTCATTGATCATGCTGGGACTGATGATCCAGGTCCACGTGAGGCCGTTGGTCTGGTTGGGGCGGTTGAAGTATCTGCCCGTCAGACCGGAACCCTGATCGAACGGCAGGGACTCGTTGTAGGTTACGTTTTGCCGGCGGAATGCAATGTGATGATGATCGGTGACAGCAATATCGACGGCAATGGATTGCTTGCGCTGATTGATGGGATGTGGGGCGCTTGCGATCCAGTTGCTGCTGCTGCCGGAGACGTAGCCGGGGGTGGGCGCCGGATACGCGTCAATAATTGCCAGGCCATTGGCGCTTAGCCTGCCATTGGGAATTGTGTTGTTAAAGAACGGCGTGCAACCCGCAGCTTTGTTGACCGGGCAAGTCGCTGGATCGTAGACGATCGTCGTGCCGGAATAGAAAGGATTCGCGGAGAGAAGCTCGCTAAAGTTTCCCATACGCATGAGGTTGGTGGGGACGGTCTGGGTCTGGGTGTCGGTGGAACGGTTGCGGATCCAGTCTTCACTGACGAAGAAGAAGACCTTCTGACGGAACTTGTCGGTGGAGTGAAACCCAGGAATATAGACCGGGCCACCGAACGTGAAACCGAAATTATTGAAGCGGAAGGGTGAGGCGAACCGGGTGCTGGCGGCTTGGTTGCGCACCCAGGTGTTGGCATTCAGTGCGGAGTTGCGCAGGTACTCATAGACCGATCCATGAAAGTTCGTGGTGCCGGTCTTGGAGACGATGCGCATCTGGCCGCCAGAGGAGCTGCCGTACTCCGCCTGGTAGTCCGAGGTAAGGATCTGCATTTCCTCGATCGCATCGGGATTCGCTACGCCGATGATCTGGCCGCTTCCGCGAGTACGAACAGCAGGCGCGCCGTCAAAGGTGACAAGCGTGTCCTGCTGACGAGCGCCGTTCACATTGAACGGAACGGAACTGCCAATGGCAAAATTGAGGTCGCCGAGCGTGGTGCCGCTGCGCATGCCCGGGACGAGAGAGCCCATGAAGAGCGGATTCCGGCCGTTCAACTGCTGGTCGGTGATGGTCTGGCCGCTGACTTCGCTTTGCACCGCGCCCGACTCGGTCTGTAGCTCAACCGCACTGGCAATGACCTCAACGGTTTGATTCACAGAGCCGGGAGCGAGCGCCGCGTCGATGGCAATCGTCGTGCTGGCGCCGAGAGGATTATGAACGCTGACGAACTTATTGAATCCGCTGGCTTCCGCCGTCACGCTGTAGGTTGCGGGCGGCAGGTTGGTGACCGCGTAGTGGCCCTGTCCGTCGGCTGACACGGTATGGGCTTCTTCGGTCCCTTCATTGCGGATGGTCACGCTCGCGCCGGGGATGGCCGCTCCCGATTTGTCTCGCACAAATCCGCCGATGCTGCCGACGTCCGATTGTGAATATGCGGTTACAGGTATGAGCACCAGAATCAAAAGAATCGCCCAAGAGTAGAAAATACGCGCGCCACGTTTCATTGCCTCTCCTTAAAAAATCGACTGTCGCTTCTTTGGTGTCTAATTTTGGGAACAAATATGATTGCGTTATCACGGAAGATGAGCTTATATACTGCGATAAAACCTAATGTCAACTAGATTTTGCAACAAAATTACAACAGGATGTGTAAATTTCTGATAGCGTTCTCATAAAAGTTTGCGAAGGTGCGCATGCGCAAAGCTTCACCAGATAGGAGGGCGACGCTGGTCGACGTGGCTCGGGCCGCAGGGGTTGGTCCCATGACGGTCTCCCGGACCATCAATGGCCATTCGTACGTTTCCGAGGCGACCGCAAAGCGGGTCCATGCGGCCATACGCAAGCTGGGATATCGCCCAAACCAGGCCGCGCGCATGTTGACCGGTCAGCTTTCCAAATCCATCGGGCTGATCGTGCCCGACGTGGCCGATCCATTCTTCGCAGTGGTCAGCCAGTCCGTTCAGCAGGCAGCCCGAGAGGCGGGTTATCTTGTCTGGCTCGCTGTCTCCAACGGAGACCCGTCCACGGAAGAAGCAGAGATTGAACAGATGACCAACCACCCGGTGGACGGCATCCTGCTTGCCCCCGTCAACAGCCGGAGCAAGCACCTGAAAACCGCGGCAACTGGAGCGATCCCCATCGTCACTATCGATCGGCCCATCGAGATTGCGTCTACCGACTCCGTGGAAGCGGAGAACCGCCAAGGCGCCGACATGGCCGTCAAACATCTGATGAGTCACGGTTACAAGCGGATTTATTGCATCGCGACGGATTTTCACCTGCGTTCCATCAAGCTGCGGGTGGCGGCCTACGAAGAATGTCTTCGGGCCGCAAAGCTGCCGTGCAAGAAGCTGGTGCTGAAAAATGAGGCCGCCGTTCTGCCTGCCTTGCAGACCCTCTTCGATTCCCCCGAGCCACCGGAGGCGTTGTTCGCGACGAATGATCTTTGCACGACCACGGTAATCAAGACGCTGAAGACGATGGGGGTTCGCCTGCAACGAGATGTGGCGCTGGTAGGCTTCGACGATGTGGATTTTTACTCGCTGCTGACTCCCTCGATCACAACAATCAGTCAGCCTGTGGCAGAACTGGGAGGTACCGCCACCCGCCTCTTATTCGACAGGATTCATGGCCGGGGACCGTCTTCCAAGGTTAGGATGGTCCTTCCGGTTTCGCTTGTACTGCGTGAGTCATGCGGATGCAAAGGAGCTTATGGGTGAATCTGACAGGATCAGGGCTAGATCTTGGCTGGAATCGCGCCCAATGCCATTGTCACGGGTTCTGCTGTGACGTTGAAACTGATCTCGGCGCTGCCTGCGGCAAAGTTTCCACTTGCCGCCTGGCGGGCCAGGAACGTAAGGACTCCTGGCCGGGCTAGAGTAACGGTGTTGCCGGAGAGGATAGCCCATCCGCCAACGAGGCTGTAGGTAATCGGGGCTGGAGAGTTCGAACTCGCATTCAGTGTGATCGGCGGATTGCCGAAAGTCTGGTCGGGCACCGCCGTAAAGTTTATCGTCGGGGGCTGCGGCGTTACATTGAAGTAGGTGGTGGCGGTGGCCGCCACGTAGTTAGCGGTTGCGGCCTGGGTAGCTTGCAGATGCACCGCGCCAATGCCCGTAAGTGTAAGCATGTTGCCGGAAATCGTCGCATGCCCACTCGTCACTCTGTACACAATCGCCCCCGGAGATTTCGATGTCGCGCTCAGTGGAAAGGGCGCGCTACCGTATACCGTTGCCGGGACGGCAACGAACGCCAGGCTGGAAGTTCCAGGCTTTATGGGAATGTTCATCGTCGCCGTGGCAGATGCGTAGGTGCCTGTGGCAACCTGCGTTGCCTGCACTGTCAGCGTGCCTGCTCCGGTCAGCGTAACCGTGTTGCCGGAGATCGTCCCCGGGCCGCTTGCGATGGAATACGTGATGGCTCCGGACGATGCGGAAGTGGTGCGCACGGTGAAGGGCGCCGCTCCAAAAGTTTCGCCCCAGTTGGCGACGAACGCCAGCTTCGGCGCGGTCGTCCCCGTCGCCGCCGTCACACTGAACATCGTCGTAGCAGTGCCTGCGGTATAGTTGCCGGCCGCGGCCTCGTTGGCTTGCAGCGTCACGGTGCCCGTGCCGGTCAGCGTCACCTGATTGCCCGAAACCGTAGCCGGACCGCTCACCACCGAGTAAGCAATACTGCCGGAAGACTTCGTCGTTGTGGAGACGACAAAAGGAGCAGCGCCAAACGTCTGGCTCGGAACGGAAATAAAAGCCAGCGCCGGGTCCGCCGGATTGATCGCAAAGCTGGTCTGGGCCGTACCGGCTGTGTAGCTGCCTGCCGCCGTCTGACTCGCCTGTAGCGTCACCGTCCCCACGCCGGTAAGAGTGACTGTGCTGCCGCTAATCGTCGCCGGTCCGCTGATAACCGAGTAGGTGATCGCGCCCGCGGAATTGGAAGTCGCACTCACCGCAAACGGTGCGGCTCCGTACGTCTGTGTCGAAACGGTCGCAAGTTGCAGCGTCGGCGCGGTCCCGCCCTGGACGGTCACCGTAACCGAGGCGCTCTTCGTTCCGTAGGCGTTCCTGCTGGTCAGGGTGTAGGTCGTCGTCGCGGTAGGGTTCACGACAACCGGTCCGCGAACGAATCCAGCCTTGTCGATGTAGCTGTACGAGGCGCCGGTGACTGTCGGAGTCAGCGTTACGCTCGCTCCTGAGGCTACCGTCGTCGCCGATGCCGTGAAGCTGCCGATGACCGGCGCCGCGCCTTTAGGAGCGCTTGCGGAGTCGTACACCGGGGCCATCTGCACAACGTCGAAAGCCGACGACGGAACCGCCTTCAGCGCATTGAGGTCGCTGTCGTTCCAGCGCGCGTCCGGGGTCCCCTGGAAGAACAAATTTGAGCCATTGTCCGCCAGGATCATCCCATATTGCTTCATCGCTTTCAGGATGATCTGGTTGGTCGAAGAAAATCCAGAAATATCGAAGCTGGCCTTCAGCCGGATTCGCATCCCCATGATGTTGTCGGTGCCGCCCAGATTGCCGGCGGCATGGGTTGCGGGGGCAGTGAAGTAGCCGTAGTTCGCGTCGTTCTTGGTGTGCAGCGCGGTAAAGCGGAGGGCGTGGTTGATAGAGCCCGCGACGATTTCGTCATAGCGGACCAGCCCCTCGAAAACCGACAACCCGGCAGCGTCCGCCGACGTATAGCTGTAGGGCCGCTGTTCCGTAGACGTAAAATCCCACACCGCCATGTCCGAAGCGGTCCATCCGTTGGTGCAATGCGCCGCCTGGTACATCTCATACGCGACGCACTTGTTGCGGTCGATGATCAAAGCATGGCGGTCGTTCCCAGTCGTCGGACACTCGCCGGGATTGCTCTCGACCGGCAGTGTTGCCGGGACCGGAATCAGCGTGATGTCGCTTTCCGTGGGATACAGCACGATAGGCACAGCGATGCTGGGCGTCTGCGACGAGTCCACGACGGTGTACGGGATGCCGTAGCTTCCGTCCGCGATAGAGCTGAAGTCGGGATGCAGATGCGCACCCAACAGATCGCCGCTGGTCGTAATGATTTTCGCCGAACTCGGATCGATCGGCGCGTTGGTAATGTCCTGGTGCCACGCATCGTTGGGCGAAGGCACAAACCCGTTCAAGGCGCCATTGGCGCCTACAGAAATATCGGAGCATGCAACTGGGGTTTGGGAAACTGCGGCCGCCGCCGCACACACAAATACTGCACAAACAATGAGGTTCTTATACATAGGGCCCACTTCTCCTGTCGACTTATGTCCTGATTGCATTCTCGACAAGCTCGGACAAATGTTTAGCCCCGTTCCAGTCTTATGCTCTGCGCGCACAGCGGTGTGACCCGGAAGGCGCGTCATGACAATATCAAGAGTATTTGCTCCGATTGTACGGCGAAATCACCTTCCCGTGTTACAACCGTGACTTTGGTACCCCGCTCAATGGACTGAAAAGGCCGATCATTCGCCACTTCCGGGTCACCCGCCGTGCCCCGAACCCACCTAGGCGCGGGCAATGCTCCCCACGAAAGGTATGCACATTTACCCGTGTCTTCCCCGCCGCGCCCTGCTTACTTGCTGTTTGTCCCGGGAGTAGTGCCGGTTTCACCCGGCGACGACGGGTTCACCCGCTTTTCCGTCTCTTTCCTCTGGGGTTGCGCCTCACTCGACCCCGTCGAGGGCGAGTTCCCACTCTCCGCCCCCGAAGACTGCGTTTTGGAGCCGCCATCGTCAGACCCGGCCGCCTGTTCTCTCTGTCCCATATTGCCAACCTCCCTGGCGTCCAGCGCCCCAACACTTCGATGCGGAAATCTGCAAACGCGCCGCGCCGGAACCGTCGCCGCGCTTTTTTCGTAGAGTCCTTTAACAACCTCGCGCGCCCCGCGAGAAGGGAAGAAAACCGATGAAGCTCCTGCTCCTGTGCATCCTGCTCGTAGTCTGCTGGCCCGCCGCGCTGTTGGCGATCGTGCTCTATCCGATCGTGTGGCTGGTGCTGCTCCCGTTCCGCCTCGTCGGCATCGCGGTCGGCGGAGCGCTCGACCTCGTCGCCGCCCTGATTACATTGCCTGCCCGCCTCATCCGCGCCATCTAGACGGCCGCATCCTGGACGCCCTACTCTGCCCCGAGCCTGCTGAAGAGTCTCGCCTTTGAGACATAGGTTTCCGCCGCCGCAACCGCCGCTTGCTCGATCCGAAAATTTCACCTGCATGCTGAGCGTGCCAACTCCTATCGGCGCGTCCCTCTACCGCTTTCCGCACAACAATCTCTGACCGCCCAACTCACGCGCTGTTCACTCGCCACTCCTGGCCAGACCCTCCAGGGCGTTCCGCTGGGTCTCACCTGCGCCGGAGAAGCGTCGG